>Ga0207701_10000030_pt1 | contig 109684 bp, 85 predicted proteins | sample KBSSwiSSwithPhiX_FD_184294 | JGI IMG/M metagenome (GOLD analysis project Ga0207701, IMG submission 184294) | Switchgrass rhizosphere bulk soil microbial communities from Kellogg Biological Station, Michigan, USA, with PhiX - S5 (SPAdes) (version 2) | ecosystem: Environmental > Terrestrial >...
GCCGGTGGAGCGATCGCCGATGATCAGCTCGCGCTGGCCGCGGCCAATCGGAATCATGGCGTCGATCGGCATGATTCCGGTCTGAACCGGTTGACCGATCGGCCGGCGCTTGATGATGCCAGGGGCAACTTTCTCGACCGGATAAGCCGCGCTGCTCTGGATCGGTCCTTTGCCGTCAAGCGGCTCGCCGAGCGTGTTCACCACTCGTCCAAGCAGGCCCTTGCCGACCGGAACCTGCAACAAGCGTCCGGTGCCGCGGACTTCATCCCCTTCCTGAAGCTTCGTGTAGTCGCCGAGGATGATGGCACCGACTTCCGTCTCGTCGAGATTCAACGCGAGCCCCGTGATGCCATGACCGAAGTCCAGCATCTCGTTCAGCATCGCATCGCCGAGGCCTTCAATCTTTGCGACACCGTCGCCGATTTCACGGATGACGCCAATCGTTTGTCTGGCGGCGGCCGCCTTCGCGCCGGCGATTTGCTGTTCGATTTCCTGCAGCAGGTCAACCATGTGATTTCCTCAGAATCGATAGGCGGGGTCTGAAGACCCCGCGCTACACGTGGTGTTGCGCTCCGCTCGTGAACTCAGAGGCGCGACGCCAATGCCATCAACTTCGCGCGGATGCTGCCGTCGTAGACGTCACTTCCAACTCTGATGCGGATGCCGCCGATCAGTTCAGGGTTCTCTCCAAACGCCATCTCGAGCGTCTCGCCGTAAGTCTTCGCGAGGCTGCCCTGAATGCCACGCCGGAGCGTTTCCGCGAGCGGCGTGGCGCTGTCGACCCGCGCCGTATGCCGATCGCGGTCGAGCCGGACCAGCCGCTGAAAGTCGGACAGCACGCGCAACGAACCGCGGTGTCGCGAGCCCGCGAGCGCCCGCGCGACCTGGCGCGTCCGCTCTTCGTTCAACACGCCATTGACGAGGCACAGCCGCAACAGCCCTCGCGCGGTGCGTTTCATTTTCTTGCTGGCTCGCATCGTTTCGCATCTCCGCGATCGCGGGTTCACATCATCACATCGCGAGGTGCGACGCCGTCTCTTCCGCGAGTCGACGATGATCCTCCGCGGTCAAAATCTTTCCAGTCACCGACGCCGTTGTCTGCACGACCAGACGCCCGACCTCGTGTTTCAACTCAGCGAGCATCCGTGCGTGATCGCGCTCCGCCGCTTCTCGCGCGCGTGCGAGGATTTGTTCGGCAGACGCCATCGCCTTCTGAGTCTCCTCAGCCTGCACCCGGGCAGCCGCCGCGCGGGCCTCATCGATCAGGCGTTTGCCTTCGTCGCCCGCTTTGGTCAACACGGTCTGCCGCTCCGATTCGATTCGTGCGAGCTCGGCCTTGATCTTTTCCGCGTTGGCGAGCCCCGCGGCGATCTGTTGACGGCGCGTCTCGAGAATCCGCAGGATCGGTTTGTACGCCAGCGCGTAGAGGACCCCGCACACGATCGCGAAGCTGATGCACTGAGAAATCAGATGCGGCCAGTCAACGCCAAACGTGCGCGCGATCTCTCCGGCCTGTCCGCCGCTTTCCGCCGCGGTCTGCATCGCAAGAACCAGCATGTCGGTCACTCCCTCGCAGCAGTCGTGGTTCGGCGATCCGCTGATCAGCGGACGAGGAACAGGGCGTAAAACACGATCGCTTCGGCGAAGGCGATGGCCAGAATCGACTGGACCATGACCTTGGTCGACGAACCGGGATTTCGGCCGACAGCCGTCGAAGCTCCCATGCCGATCAGGCCGACACCAATCGCCGCGCCCAGAGCTGCCAGGCCCACGTGTAAGCTTCCCGTCATCTTCGTATCCTTTCTCCGGTGGACTGTTCTTCCGGGATCCGGGATCCGTAGTCCGGGATCCGATCCGTATTCATCCGTCGTCCGTGTTTATCCGTGTTCATCCGTGCTCGTATCCGTGTTCATCCGTGTTCATCCGTGGCTCGTATCCGTGTTCATCCGTGTTCATCCGTGGCTCGTATCCGTGTTTATCCGTGTTCATCCGTGGCTCGTATCCGCGTTAATCCGTGGCCCGTGTTCATCCGTGGCTCGTATTCATCCGTGGTCAATGGCCGTGTGCGACTCCGGGTTGCGGCTCTTCGTGATGGCAGATGAGCAGCGTGAAGACAGCTGTCAGAAGCATGAACACCAAGGCCTGCACCAGGCCGACCAGCAGCTCCATGAAATAGAACGGAATGGGCAGCAGCCAGCCGAGTCCTGGAACCATCCGCGACATCGTTTCGAGCATGTTCTCGCCGGCGTAGATGTTGCCGTACAGCCGGAAGCTCAATGAGATTGGGCGAAAGAGAATCGACACGATCTCGAGCAGTCCGGCGGCGAGAAACACGGCCGTCATCAGGATCTTCATGACTCCGGTCGCGTCCCCCTTTATTCCGAAGAGCTCCTTCGCGACACCGCGTACGCCGACTTCCTGGAACGCCCAGACAATCCAGCAGCCGAAAAAGATCAACGCCATCGCCAGCGTCAGATTGAGATCGGCATTCGCACCGCGCAGCAGTGGTTCTTCGATGACGAACCCGTGCGAGCTCTGATGACCCCAGCCAATCGTTCCGACACCCGGAATCAGTCCGAACCAGTTCGCGGCGAGAATGAAGATGAAGATGGAGCCGAAGAACCAGAACGTCTTCTTGACCAGATGCGCGCCGATGATGCTTTCCAGCAGCCCATAGAGGCCCTCGATCAGCCACTCGAGCAGATTCTGAGCGCCCGATGGCACCTGGTTCATGCTCCGCGTCGCCACCCGGGCGAACACAATCAAGCCGAGTGCGACCAACCAGGTAACCACCATCGAATTGGTAATCGGAAACCCGAACGGACGCGCGATTTCGACCGCCTTCTGCGACAGCGTGTGTTCCGCCGGCTCCTCGGTGGCAGCCGCACCACCGACGGCATGCGTGTCCTGCAGAACCGCGGCAGGATCCGAAGTACTTCGCGAGGCAGCGGCCGCTGGCCCAGCCAGGGCCAAGGCAACGGTGGCCAGTGTCGCGAAGCAAAGCGCGGCGAAGAGGCGAATACGCACGGCGATGCACGACGGAAGAGCACGGCTCGTGCCACTGACGATGAGCGCGCAAACCGTCATCGGCCTCCCGATTCCCATGTCGACGCTCTCGCGACACCTACGTCACGCGGGACAACTGCTCCGCAATGCCGGAGGTTCTCCGTGATAGTGGAGATGCGAGACGCACGCCCGGCATCGGAGTCGTGCGAAACCTGCGTCATGACTTCGATCTTTCCCTTTCAACCTGTCACGGGGCGCTGGTACATGTGGTGCACGGACCACGCATGACCTGAGGAAGGGAGCCAGCCAATGAGCCTGCGACAGATCACACTCCTGGGGGTACTCTGCTCGACGGTCCTGATCGGGACGGGGGCAGTCTTCGCGCAGGGCGCGAAGGGCGAGAGTTTTACGGCGACGGCTGCCGTGAAGGGAGCGGGAGGGGCCGCCGCGACCGCACCGGTCACCGTCACTGTCAATCACGTAATGTCTCAGGCCGAGGCGGACAAACTGTTGGCCGCCTTCAAGTCAGGAGGCGCCGCAGGTTTGCGCAAAGCGCTCACCGGCGTCACGCCCACTGGTTCGGTCACTGTCGGCAAGGGCAAACCGACTCCTACCCGAATTACCGTCGAACGAACGACCGGGAAGGGGCGGCTGCTGACCCTCGTGACCGATCGCCCCGTGCTGTTCCTCGGAGCCAGTGTCCCGGGGGCCAAGCCGAAGGCGGGGTATGACTTCGCCGTCATCGATCTCGAAGTCGACGCAAAGGGGGCCGGCTCGGGCACGATCGCCCCGGCCGCTAAAGTCACGGTCAAAGACGGCGCGTTCGTGGTCGAGGACTACAGCGGCGAGGTCGTGCGGCTGACCAACGTCTCGCACAAATAGTCAGCGTGAAAGAGTTGGCAGTGAGACGCCACGGCATCGACACGTCCGTGTTGTGTCAGCTCGCGCTCGAAGTGTCTCCAAGCGGCGTTCTCGTCATCGAGACCGACGGGACGATCGCAATGGTGAACGCCGAATTGGAGCGCCAGTTCGGCTACTCCCGCGACGAGCTGGTCGGACGTCCCGTCGAAATGCTGGTGCCCGAGGCCGCCCGTTTCCGCCATCCTGGTCTTCGCGACGCCTACCTGCGATCTCCGTCCCTCCGAGCAATGGCGCCCGGTGGTGATGTGCAGGGGCGGCGAAAAGACGGAAGCCACATCGACCTCGAAATCAACCTGAGTCCGCTCGACAGCGGAGACGGTTTCCTCGTCCTTGCCTCGATCATGGATGTGACCGAGCGGCGGCGCGCCGAACGTGCCGAAGCGACTTTGATGGAGGGGCAGCTCGAGTTCGAACGGTCGATCGCGGAACTGTCCGGAAGATTCATCAACGTCCCAATCGATCACATTCCGGCGACGATTCGCGAGGGGCTCGGTCGAATCAGTGAGCAGCTCGGCGTCGATCGCAGCGCCTTCTGCAAATTCGGCGCGGATGGGACATTGACCGACACCATTGGTTGGGCGGCGCCTGGTGTTCCCGTTCTCGACGGGGGCGCCACCGAAGGACAGTTTCCGTGGGCATTCTCCCGCGTTGCCGCCGGGGAGGTCGTCCACTATTCGTCGCTCGACGAGCTGCCAGAGGAGGCCGATCGCGAAAGGTTCCATTCTCTCGGGGAAACCGCCGTGATCCTGCCGCTGACCATCGGAGGCCAGGTCAAAGGCGCGGTGTGCTTCGCATCGCTCCTCGCGCGGACCTGGGTGGCGGCCGCACTGCATCGGTTGACGGTGGTCGCCACCGTGTTTGCGCAGGTCGTCGCGCGCCAGGAGCGCGAAGAAGCGGTGCGCGCGGCTGCCGCCCAAGCGCAGAGACTCAAGGATCAACTCCAGGTCGAAAACGTTTACTTGAGACAGGAGGCACGGGAGCGACTCGGGCTGACGCGGATTGTCGGGCAGAGCGGAGCGGTCCGTCGCGTCCTCGATCAGATTCAACAGGTCGCCGCGACCGATTCAACCGTCCTGTTGCTGGGCGAGACCGGAACCGGCAAGGAATTGTTTGCCACGCAGATTCATGAACTGGGACCGCGACGGCATCGAGCGATGGTCCGTGTCAACTGCGCCGCGATCCCGCCAACGCTGATCGAAAGCGAGTTGTTCGGCCGCGAAAAGGGGGCCTTCACCGGGGCTCTTGCCAGGCAGATCGGTCGGTTCGAGATGGCGGATCATTCGACCATCTTCCTCGACGAGATTGGTGATCTCCCGCTCGATGTGCAGGTCAAGCTGCTGCGCGTTCTCGAAGAGCGCACGGTCGAGCGGCTGGGTAGTCCGCAGCCAATCCATGTCGACGTGCGGATCATCGCGGCCACTCACCGGGACCTCGAACGGCGGATATCCGAAGGTGCCTTTCGCGAGGATCTGTATTACCGGCTCAATGTCTTTCCGATACCCGTGCCGCCGCTTCGCGAACGCGCCGAAGACATTCCGCTGCTCGTCTGGCGATTCGTCGAAGAATTCTCGAAGGCGTTTGGCAGGCGCATCGACAGCATTGACAAGCAAACCTTCGCGACGCTGACTCAGTATTCGTGGCCCGGCAATATCCGCGAACTCCGAAACGTCGTCGAACGCGCGATGATCGTGGCCACGGGCCACCGGCTGTCGATTACGCCGCCGCATTCAACCGCCGCTGCGACACGGCGCAGTCCCAAACTCGTCGACGTCGAGAAGGAGCACATCCGCGCCGTCCTCGAAGCCACCGCCTGGCGCATTCGCGGTACTGGCGGCGCCGCCGATCGCCTTGGACTCAAACCGACGACGCTCGAAACACGGATGGCAAAACTCGGACTGAAGCGGCCGGGGCACGCCTGATGAAGATGCCCCGCGCTGGTCACGCCGCCTCCGGGATGCCGTGGATCCTCTGGGGTGATGGGGATCCGGCACGCGTACGGCGATACCAGGATTCCTTCCAAACGACTGATCTCACAACGCTAAGCCGAAGTGAATTTGTACGATCTGAGTTGGAACAGGCGATGCTACCCCGGCACGTCATGGTGCGGCTTACTGTCGCGCTCAGCGCTGCCTCTATGCGCGGCGCCGACGATCTCCTGGAAGCCTTTCATTTTCTCGTCGTAGGGACACGCCTCGAACGAGGCTGTCTGGGTTGCTCCACGTGGATCGATCCGGATTCGACCGTGCACTACGTTGAAGAGTGGGCCACCGAAGAGGACATCCGGGCGCGCGTTCGATCGGATCGGTTTACGTCGCTGCTCTCGGTGGTCGAGTCGGCGAGAGAGGCGACGGTCCATTTCGATTTTGTGACCAAGACGCGCGGTCTTGAGTACGTTGCGGAAGTGCGCAACCAGACGACCTGAACTTGGTCTGCCGGATCCAAAGGCGGGCGCGAGTGCCTGCAGTGTGAAATCATGAAACGAGACGAGTACGAGAAGGAGCTGGGTAAATTACAGGTCCAGCTCTGTCACCTTCAGGACTGGATCAAACAGGAGGGCCTCCGAGTCGTCATCCTCTTCGAAGGACGAGATGGCGCGGGAAAGGGAGGCACGATTCGCGCACTGACCGAGCGCCTGAGTCCACGAGTCTTTCGCGTCGTCGCCTTACCGGCCCCCTCGGATCGTGAGAAGTCGCAGGTCTACATGCAACGCTACCTGCAGCAGTTTCCGTCGAGAGGCGAGGCCGTCATCTTCGATCGCAGCTGGTACAACCGCGCCGGGGTCGAGCACGTGATGGGATTCTGCACGCCGAAACAGCACAAGCGGTTTCTCGAGCTCTGTCCGCAGATCGAAGAGTTCCTCGTCGATGGCGGAACGATTCTGATCAAAATCTGGATGGAAGTCAGCAATCAGGAGCAGAAGCGCCGGTTCGAGGCTCGAATCGAGGATCCCGTTCGCCAGTGGAAGTTGAGTCCGATGGACTTGCCGTCACGAACGAAGTGGTACGAGTACTCACGCGCCCGCGACCTGATGCTGAAGCATACCGACACGCGCAAGGCGCCATGGACGATTGTTCCGTCCGACGACAAGCGGACCGCACGCCTCAACACGATCGCGCACATCCTCAGCACGATTCCGTACAAGAAGGTGTCTCATAAGAAGGTGAAGCTGGCGCCGCGGTCGACCAAGCACGAGTACGACGACAGCAAGTCGCTCAAAGGACGGCGGTTTGTGAAGGCCCGGTACAAGTAGTTCAGTTCGTCAGTCGAAATCCAAGCCGCGTCAAGAGCTGCCGATCCGCGCCAACAAACGCGAAGTATTTCCCGTCGAACTCGACCAGAGCCCGACGGTCCGGAACGAGATCTTCGAGGCCCCCGCTGTAGCCGACATACCCCACAATCGCCACTGGTTCTCCCCGTCTCAACGCCCGATCCACTTCGTCGATATAGCGAGGATACCGATCGTCGGTGACCTTCCATCTCGCGATGACTCCCTCGCGGCTGTAAAACGAAATCTGCCACTGCAGGAGCGCGTTCATGGAATATGCATGGGTGGCGCCGCGTGATTTCATGTAGTCGATGACATGCTGCAGCGTTCGCGCCTCGCTCGGGCGCGTCGCCTCGTTCTGCCACCACATGTATGTGAATCGTGAAAACTCGATCATCGAGATGCCTTCGAGTGCAAGCATGACGACGCCGGTGCTGACCAACCGTCGCATCGAGACACGGCGTCGTTCGGCGAGATCAAAGGATTCGAATCCGGCGAGCAGGACCAGTGGCGCATTGAGCGAAAGCAGATAGCGCGGATGTCGCGACTCGAGAAGGAGCCAGTTCGCGACCAGTGTTGAGATCACGGCAATGAAGAGCACGTGCGTCCAGAAGTCGTACCTCCCGGTCGCGATGCGATGAATCTGCGAGGCCGTGCAGAACGTCAGAATGGCGAGCCAGATGATGGCCACGGCCGTGGTGGACGGCCCCGCGGCGATGGGGACTGCCAGATAATACGAGCCTGTCATGTTCAGATAGAGCTGCTTGAGAAGCGGCGCGATCGATCCGAGCAGGTCGGCATTTCCGGCGGCGGGTCGAGACCAGGACGGTGCCGCGTTACCGATGACGACGAGTTTGAGTACGCCAATCGCGAGGAGCACGATGGTCATCCCGCCCAGACATGAGAATGTCGCTGCGGGACGCCGGCTCGAGAGAAGGACGATCGCGACGACGGGGAGCAGCCCAGGGAGCCACGACGGCTGCGACAGATAGACGATCGCTGTCAGGCCACCCGCGGCTGCCCATGCTGGAGGTGACAGGTCACCGCGCGTCAGGAGATAGAAAATGGCACCGGTCGCTGAGAACGCCGTGACGTAGCCGCTCCACGCTTTCATCGATGAGACGGCCCACGCCGGCATGCACACAAGGAGCAGGACGATCCAGAACATCCGTGTCGGGCCAAGCGTCCGTGCAAACGCCAGGAAGTATAAGCACACGCCGGCGATCCACACGGCAAGCATCGCCAGCTTCAGTGGGATGGCGGCCACCCCGACGATCAGAAAGATGGCGGCGGCAGCCGGGGCTTCGACAATCGACAGTCCGTAGTCCTGACCGTAAAAGAACAGTGGAAAGTTTCTCCCTTCGGCGAGGTGCTTGGCCATCAGGCCGAGGATGCACTCGTCGCCATCGGCGAGCAGGTTGGGTGTCAAGAGTTGGGGAAGCCGGGAGATGACAGCGATGGCCGCGAGTGCGGCGAGGTATCGCCAGGGGGGCACGGTGCGACTTGCCGCTGATTCGGTCGTGAGGGCATTTTGCCATGAGGACCTGCACGCCGCATGAAATACGTCACTGCAACTGCCTGCGTCTTCTTCTTCTGCTTTGTGGCACTCCGCGCGGCTCGCGTCTCTTTCACCTACGATGAAGCGGCCGCCTTCATCAGGTACATCGATACCAGTACGCCTTCTATCTTCAACACCAACCTCCTTTCGATTTTCAATTTCGAAGTTGCGACGAACCACTTTCTCAACACGGCGCTGACAAAAGTCTCGTACGTGATTGGTGGTGCCACCGAGTTTGGGCTCCGGATGCCGAACCTGATCGGATATGCGCTGTATCTTGGTTTCGCGGCGCTGATCCTGCGTCGCGTGTCCAGTCCATTGATCGCACTCGCCGGGCTCCTCCTGTTGAATCTCAATCCATACGTGCTCGACTTCTTCGCCCTCAGTCGCGGATATGGCTTGTCTCTTGGGTTGTTGATGGGAGCGGTGCTCTTTGCCTTGCGGATCGTCGAGCAACTGCCGGCAGGCCGGTTGGATACGCGGGACCTGTCGTGGGCACTGGCGGCTGCGTGCGCGGCGGTTATGGCGAACTTCGCCATGCTGAACGTTTACCTCAGCTTATTGGTGCTGGTGATCACGACCGCGCTGTTCACCAGGCGCGCCGGGCGTCCGCCGGTTCAGCACACAGAGCGCACCGTGCGCCGATCGCGAACGTTTCCCTGGTGGCCGCTGACGGCGGTGATTTTCATCCCGCTCGTTCTTTCTCAGGACACTGCGCTATCCCCGTCGCTGTACGAGCCGTTCGTCGTCAGGCTGATCGGCCTCGACGACAATGCGCTCAATCGGGCGCGAGTTCTCCGGATCGATAATCGCGGACGCGAATCTCTTGTCGGCAGGAATGCTGGCTCCGCTGGTTGGTCATCAAACGGTCGATCATACGTTCGCGGGTTACGAATCGAGCTGCCGCGCGAGGATGCCGAGGGGGTCACTCGTATCGAAGCGGTCATCGGTGCCCGTGCATTCTCCTTCGATCCGCGGCTGACTCACGCATGGGTCATGCATGATGCTGGAGAGACGCGAGTGTTTGAATCCACCGCCAGTCTCTCGGATCGCAGATCGCGCGTGTCGACGTTCCGCTCAGTGATCAACTGGACCGGCGACCGAATCTATGCCATCCGCCTGACGATCGCCAGCACAGTCGCTTTGGCGGTTCTCGCACTCTGTGCCCTGGTGCTGCGGCTGGTTGGCCGAATTGTCGTGCGAGCTCACATCATCGGTCGGCGTGAATGGCGGACACTCTCCTCTTCTGTACTGTGGGCCGCCACGCTCGCTGGCACGCCACTGTATCTCTTGAAAAGAAACTCGGAGCTGTACTTCGGCGGCACTCGAGGACTCGTCGCTGATACATTCGCCTCACTCATCGAAAACTCGTTTTACGGCAGGATTTACCGCCATTCGCAGGGCACCATTGCTCTTGCCGCGCTAGTCGGGATTCTCTTCATTTTCGTCGTCCTGCTCGCTTTCGCCTATCGACGGCACCGTGTGTCGAGTGTCATGTCGGCCTTCTCACTGTTTGCGATCCTGGCGATCGTGTCGGTGTCGCTGGTGGCGCAGCGCTTGTTATTCGGCACCGTTTACCTGGTTGGCCGTACCGCGCTCTTCTACATTCCGCTCTTCGTGCTCTTCTCGATCTTCGTGTGCGACATCCTCGCCCGGGCTGGCCGTATTGGAAGGATCGTTTCGTCGTCACTCGCGGTCGCCGCAGTCGGCCTTTCCATTTTTCATTTTTCCCAAACCGCCAACCTGAGATACGTCCACGACTGGAAGGAGGACGCGAGCACCAAATCGATGATGGAGGATCTGCAGCCGTTCGCTGCGGCCGGACCAGTGACGCTGGGCGTCCCGCCCGTGTTTGCCCCGGTCGCAGCTTATTACGCGCGTCGAACCGCCGCCCCAATCGAAGTCGTCGTCGTGCCCACCACGCGTTCGATCGATTTTCTCTACCTCGAGGACCGCGGGGTGCATGCCGGTGACATTGTCAGCCGTTATCCCTTCACACATACGCTCCTCGTTCGTGTCAGCCATTGACGCGCCACCTGAGCTGAAACCTCTTGCGTTTGCGCATTGCGATTGTGTGGAGGGCAGTATGCAACGCGCACGCATTCCTGGAAAAACTGCCGGTATTCCGGCAATCGCATTCGCGGCACTTCTGACTCTTCTCCTCCCGCAATCGGTCACGGCGCAGGAGATGCCGCGAGGGGCAGCGGAGATTTCATTCGGCTGGATTGGCTTTGCTGACGACGGGATTGTGAGCGAAACCCCGATTGGCGGCGCCGTCCGGTGGCACTTGACGCCCCGACTGAGCGTCGGACCGGAGGTTCTGTGGATTACTGGCAGCAATCACAGCCATCTGGTACTGACGGGAAACATGACCTTCGATTTCCTCGGTCCGGCAAACGGTCGTGCGGCCCCGGTCACACCATTCATCGTCGTCGGCGGCGGCATGTTCCAAACCACTGAGTCATTCGTGAATGGCGACGATTTCACGTCGACGGAAGGGGCGTTTACTGTCGGCGGTGGTGTGAGGGCCAATCCCACTAATCGCATGACGTTCGGTATCGACGCGCGACTGGGATGGGAGACGCATATTCGCCTGACTGGTTTTATTGGCGTCCGGTTCTAAAAAACTAGCGCGCACTTTTCTGCCGTACGTCCTCTCTTGACCGTATACGTAGGCGGGCCTATTCATAGGTCCGCCTGCGGACCGCATGACGGCAGCCGCGTCGTTTCTAACAATTCAGCCGCCTGAAGACCGAGCGGCGGTCGATGGACCTTGAAGGGAGTAGCTGTGCGCCGACAACTGGTACTCGCCGCAATGATCTCGATGGTTGTGGGGTTTGTGACCACGCGCGCCGGCAACGAACCGATTTCTTCGGCCGCCGGAACGCAGGACGTGGGTCGCGTGATTGCTGACGTCGTGGCAACCGGTATTCCGGGAGCGGGAGCGATTACGCAGATTGGGACGTTTCACCGGGGCGGGCCGTTTAACGACAACCTGGCACTCATCGGTGATTCGACAGCGCCGGGGGGCGTGCTCGATCGAACCCGCCTTTTTGTCGCGAGCACGTCGAATTTCGGCGCGCCGCTCGCGATCGAGGGGCAGCCCGAAGGATCGATTCTGTCGATCGACGTAAGCGGCGGTCGCGTCGATATTCCAGCCGGATTTGCCGTGGCGACAAGCGTTGCGCTACCTCATCCCAAGGCCGCCGGCGGTGACGCGTATTTGTACACAGCTCAGAGTCCAGCCTTCCTGAACAGCGTCAATCTCAACACCGCAGCACTCACCAGCGGGCTGCCTGCTGTCAGCCTTCCCCTTGGTATCTCGTTGAATAACGGCTTCGGACGGCCGTGGTTCGCCAACGTGCCTGCTGGCAGCGAAGGCGACGGCACCATCACCGTGATCGATCCGAACGGTGCGCCGCTGAGAGGCGCGCCAAGCGCTGCTGCCGGTGGTGTATTTGCCGGGACGTTGACCAACGATCCCGGGCAGAGTCGGTCGCAACACGCCTTGTCCGCCGGTGCGCTTGCTACGGCTCTGATTACGAAATCACCGCAGCCGGCTACCAATGGACGCGCGGTATTCCTCGCCGCGCTGGCAGACGGCAGTGTTGCGCAGGTTCACGTTGCCAATGGCGTGTCCGATTTGATGCCGCCAGGATCGTTTACGCCAATCTCCGGAATCTCGGCCGCGACGGCCGAGTCTGCGGCGCCATCGGTCGTCACCCGGGTCGGCATGGTCTTCAACTGGGTGCCGGTGCGAACCATCTTCGTCAGCGATCCTCTGTCCGATCGCATCCTTGCCTTCGATCTGATCGACGACGGTAATGTGTTCGTTCACAGCAATTTGCGGTACCTCTCGTCACCCGTCCTCCACGCACCGAGCGACCTCGCGCCTGCGGTTCGCGAGGTCGCTGCCCGGAACTTTGCGAGCAATACGACTCTCGGTGCCGGGGCAGATCTCTACGTCTTGAACCGCGGCAACAACTCTGTCGTGCGGATGTCGCAGGACGGCAGGGTCGTCGCCGTGCGGGAGGTCGTGCCGGCGGCACAGGGCGATCTGGATGTGAGCGAATTCCGATTGAACGGCATTGCCGTCTCTGAGGATGCGAAAACGATCTGGATGACGGCCACGCTCCCAGGCCGCCAAGGCATCGTCCTTCGCATCCCCGCCTTTGGTGCCGGAGCCGTCACGACCGCGCTTCTCAACCAGGCAGCGGCGGATGTCCCGTCGAATCAGGGAAAAGACATTTTCTCGCACGAGGTGAAAGTCGAAGAACGTCTGGGACCATTATTCAATGGCGAATCATGCAGTGAGTGCCACAACACGCCGTCGGCCGGCGGAATGGGTAGTGATGCGCAAAGCTTCGTGACACGGGTCGCGCGAATTCACAGCGACGGCTTCGATCCGCTGTCTGCCCACGGCGGTCCAATCGCGCGCCAACGCTCAGTTGCCGATCCAGGTTTTGGGATGGCATGCGGCATCCCTGCGGGTGTTCCGCCGCAGGCAAACGCGACCTCGCGACGAAGTGCGATGACGCTACGGGGCACGGCGCTGATGGACAACATTCTGACCAGTCAGCTCGTTGCGGCGGCGAACGATCCGGCCATTCCGGCGGCAATCCGCGGGCGCGTCAACGTGTTGGCAGATGGGCGTGTTGGACGCTTTGGCTGGAAGGCGCAGACCTCGACACTCGTCGAGTTCATGGGCGAGGCCTTCAGAGACGAGATCGGCGTCACCAATCCTGTCGCGCCGCGCGACCTGATCGAGGGATGTGGCGCTTCCACGGTGCGGCCGGAGATGGACGCGGCACCACTCACTGCGCTCGTCGCCTTTCTGAACACGATCGATCCGCCGGTCCCGACAGCCGCCTGTGTCGCCTTGCCAGGCAGGGCCGTCTTTACCACCGTCGGTTGCGCAAACTGTCACAAGCCGTCATATACCGTTCCTGGCAGCAGCAACGTTCTCACACCGCAGCTCTATTCGGATCTGTTACTGCACGACATGGGAAGCGGTCTTGCGGACGGATTCGAGCAGGGCTCGGCGACGGGTGCGGAATTTCGTACTGCACCTCTCTGGCGCGTGTCGGATCGTGTGCACTTCCTCCACGATGGCCGTGCGACGACGATTCTCGATGCCATCCTTCTTCATGGCGGACAGGCCTCGAGCGCGGTCGGCGCGTTCAACGCGCTGAGCGCTGCGGATCGCCAGGCGCTCCTTGCTTTTCTTGGTTGTATCTAGGCGGCTGCCGTCAGAGAAGCGTAAGATGGCGGCATGATGCGCTACATTTTTGCTCCTATCGTGGTCGCCATCCTTCTCCAGGCTCCGCAGGCCTCCAGCCCGGACGCCGAAGGGTTCATTCGCAACTGGCTGGTGCTGGCGCCGATTGCGGTGCAGGAGGACTCGGGCGCAACCGAGATCGAAAAAGATTTTCTCGGCGGCGAAGCGACAATCCAGCCGAAGCCGGGCGACAAGGTCAATGTCAACGGCAAGATCCTCAGTTGGACGCCGCATCAGGCCTCCGACTACTTCGTTGATTTCTTGAAGGCGTTCGGCACCGAGCGCGGAGAAGATGTGGCCGGCTACGCCGTTGCGTACATCAGTGCCGACGATTCGATGAAGGTTCGCTTGTCGGTGGGTTCGAACGACCAGTGCAAGGTCTGGGTGAACGGAAAACAGGTCATCAAGTTCAGCGAAACCCGCACGCTCGACAAAGACACCGACAGCGCCGATGTCGTTCTGAACAAAGGACAGAACGTGCTGGTGTTCAAGGTGATCAACGAAAAGAACAACTGGCAGGCAGCGGCGCGATTCCTCCAGAACGGCGCGCCGGTCAAAAACATTCGGATTGCGACGACGCCGCAATAACCTCGCGGTTGGCGAAAGCGAACCGCAGGTGAAAGCTACGTTCTTGTTCCCCCGGCCGCCGGTTCGAGCGCAATTTCGTCGGTTGTCACGTTGAAGTGCGCAAGCCGTGCGCGACCGAAGGATGTCGTAATCGCGACGTCGGTGGCGTCAAGCCCGGTGGCAATCAATACACGCCCAATACGCGGCCGGTTGTGCCTCGCGTCGAAGGTCCACCATCGGCCGTCGAGAAACACCTCGAACCACGCGCTGAAGTCCATCGGAAATGGAACCGGCGGGACGGCGATGTCTCCCAGGTAGCCAGTGACATAGCGGGCCGGTATATTCAGCGCCCGGCAAAACGTAATCGCGAGATGTTGAAAATCACGGCAAACGCCGACCCGTTCGGTGTAGACGTCGAGCGCCGTGCGTGTTTGCCGCGCCTGCGGGTAGCTGAAGGTCACCTTGCTCTGAACCCAATCGCAGATCGCCTGAACCCGCGGCCACCCGCGAGGCACACTGCCAAAAAGCTCGACAGCCGTGTTCGATAACAAGTCGACCTCGCAAAAGCGGCTGGGCAGTAAGAATCGCAAGGTCTCGGGCGGCAGCTCATCCACTGGCACTTCGGCCGCCTCGGGATTGACGGCATCCGGTTCACCGGAGTCCTCGATCACGGTCGAATTCGACAGGCGAAGTCTCCCTGCCGGCGCAGTGAAACGGGTGCAGATGTTTCCAAAGAGATCTTCGTAGTCGGCGGTCGCAATCGCCGGTTCAACCTTCACGCTGTCAGGTTCTTGCAGGTCGCGGCGCCGGCTGGGATGCACGGTGAGCATCACCACCATCGGCACGGGTGCGTCGATGTCGAACTGAATGTCGTAGCCAAGTCGAATGAGCACGGCGTTCAATCTCAGATGTCGGCGACCGACTCAGAGCAAAGAGAGTGCCGGGCCAGCGTGTGGCTTCCGGCTTTCGCCGGAAGAACTGATCGGCCCGACCATTGCTAGGGACTCTCGCAAGGCGCGCTTGGACTGGTGTGTCGATCGACCGATCGGGAATCCTTTTATGCCGCACGCAAACCACGGCGGGTATCATGTGAAGGATCATCCGACCGCCCCGCGAGGATTCTGTGACTTACTGCCTGGGAATTGTGACCGCCGACGGCCTCGTCATGGCCTCCGATTCGCGCTCGAACGCGGGCTTCGATCAAGTCAACGTCTGCCGCAAGATGTATCGCTTCGTGGAAGAGGGCGAGCGTGTGTTCGTCATACTCACGAGCGGCAGTCTGTCGATCAGCCAATCGATCATGTCGCTGCTGCGACTCGACTTCGAGAGCGGACGCGGTCTCGCGCAGACGCACTCGTTGTATCAGGCAGCGCGGATCGTCGGCGACTCGGTGCGCCGGGTGTCGGACATCGATCGCGCGGCGCTCGAACGCGACAACTTCTCCTTCAACGTCAATCTGCTCCTTGGTGGACAGGTGCGCGGAGAAGATCCCGGTCTCTATCTCATTTATCCGCAGGGCAATCCGCTGCAGGCGACGGAGGACTCTCCGTATCTGCAGCTCGGCGAGTGCAAATACGGCCGGCCGATTCTCGATCGCGGTATCGATATGCAGACGACGCTCGAAGTGGCGGCGAAGTATGCGCTGCTCTCGTTCGACGCGACGATTCGATCCAATGTGACGGTGGGGCCACCGATCGATTTGCTGTTGTATGCGCGCGATACGTTTCGGATTACTCGCTACAGGCGTCTCGCCGGCATGGATCCGGACCTCAATCTGATTCACGCGTCGTGGGAGCAGTCGCTGCGCCGCGCGGTCGAGCAGTTGCCCGAGATACGATTCGACAGCGAGCATCCAGCGACCAACGCGGAGACCATCTACTACTCGCCAGTGTCGAACGTCGGCCAGACATAACTGACGCGCTTGTGAATCGGGCGGGCCGATGACCACATCTGTTCCCGTCACGCACGATCCGTTTGCCGAATACACACTGGCCGAGTTGTACGACGAGTTGTTCGACACGAAGGCCCAGCCTCGGCGTCCGTATAAGCGCCTCTACCGGGAGCTGATGAACCTGACGCCCGAAGAACTCGGACGCAGCAAGCAGAAAGCGGATCTCAGCTTCTTCAATCAGGGCATCACCTTCACCGTCTACGGCCGCAAGGAAGGCACCGAACGGATCTTCCCGCACGATTTGATCCCGCGGATTATCTCGGGGTCGGAGTGGGACGTGATCGAACGCGGGTTGACGCAGCGAGTGATCGCGCTGAACCTGTTCCTGAAGGATATCTACCACCAGCGACACGCGCTGCGCGATCGCGTGATTCCCGCTGAACTGGTCTACAGCGCGCATCATTTCCGCCGGCAGATGACCGAGGTCAAAGTCCCTCGCGATGCCTACGTGACTGTCATGGGCACCGACCTGGTGCGTTTGCCTGATGGCCGCTTCACCGTTCTCGAGGACAACCTGAGAGTCCCGAGCGGTGTCTCGTACATGTTGTCGAGCCGGAAGGTCATGAAACAGATCTTTCCGACGCTTTTCCGGAAGTACAGCGTTCGCCCGATCGAGCAGTACAGCCAGGTGCTGCTTTCGACGCTGCGATCGCTCGCGCCCGACGGCCGGCACGATCCCACCGTTGTCCTGTTGACGCCCGGCGTCTACAACTCCGCGTACTACGAGCACGCGTATCTCGCGCGCCAGATGGGTATTGAACTCGTCGAAGGGCGCGACCTCGTCGTCCACGACAATCACGTCTTTATGCGGACGACCAACGGTCTGCAGCGCATCGACGTCATCTATCGGCGTGTGGACGACGACTTTCTGGATCCGTTGGCGTTTCGGGTGGACTCGGCACTCGGCTCCCCCGGGATCTTCAGCGCCTATCGTGCCGGCAACGTCACGCTGGCGAACGCCGTCGGCACCGGGGTTGCCGACGATAAGGCCGTCTACGCCTATGTGCCAAAGCTGATCCGGTATTACCTCAACGAGGATCCAGTTCTCGAGAATGTCGAAACTTTGCTGATGACCGATCCCGCCGCGCGTCAGCACGTGTGCGACAAGCTCGAGGGCTTTGTCGTCAAGGCGGTCGGCGAGTCCGGCGGCTACGGCATGCTAATCGGTCCGCACAGCACCGACGCGCAGCGTCGGGAAATGCGATCGCGGATTCAGACGGATCCGCGGAACTACATCGCTCAACCGGTGCTGGCCTTGTCGACGGCGCCGTGCTTCATTGACGGAGCGATCGAGCCCAGGCACGTGGACCTGCGGCCGTACGTTCTCTACGGTGAAAAGACGGTGATCGTCCCGGGTGGTCTGACGCGTGTCGCGCTGCGAAAGGGCTCGCTCGTGGTGAACTCGTCCCAGGGCGGCGGCTCCAAGGACACGTGGGTGTTACAGAACTGACTGATATGTTGTCACGCGTCGCAGACAGTTTGTATTGGATGAGCCGCTACTTCGAGCGAGCCGACAACTGTGCCCGCGTCATCGACGCGACCCACTCGCTGATGCTCAGTCGGGAGCTGGTCGGCGCCGATGAAGGTTGGTTCCGCGCCCTGGCCAGCATGGGCATGCCGCCCACCGCGCACGCCGACGATCCGCAGGTCGCGATGGGCCGGCTCGCTGCCGATCCCGGCAATCGGTCGTCAATCGTCTCCTGCGTCTCGGCGGCGCGCGAGAACGCATCGCAGGTCCGCGAAGAGATCAGCGCGGAAATGTGGGAGCAGCTCAATCGGTTGTTTCACGAGGTCGGCCGCTTTGAAATACAGCCGGAAGACGACGAGGCGGTGATGCGATTGGTCGCGGCCGCTCGTGAGGGCGCGTACAGCTTTTACGGGGTGACCGAAACCACGATGAGCCACGGCGAGGGCTGGCGATTCGTGCAGCTCGGAAAGTTCACCGAGCGCGCCTGCGCCGTGTCGATGCTGCTCGACGCCTATTTCTCGACCCATACACGCGTCGACGATCTCGATTGGGTGGCGCTTCTCGCGAGTTGTGCGGCGTTCGATTCCTACTGCAAAGTCTTCACGGCCGATCTTCAGCCGGCGCGGATTGCAAAATTTCTCCTCGTCCATCCGGAGTTTCCCTATTCAGTCCGCTACTCCATCGAGCGGATGCACGAGGCGCTCGTGTCCATCATTGCGCAATCGTCGGGACGGCAGCGGGCACGCATCGAACGGATCATCGGCCGGTTGCACGCGTCGCTTGCCTACACCCCGGTCGCGGAACTGCTCTCGGGCGATCTCCATGCATTCCTGAACGGCGTCCTTGAACAGTGTCGTGCGCTCCACGCCGCGGTCCACGAGACGTATATCGACTATCCGATTGAAGTCGCCTTTCAAAGCTGATGTTCTACGCCATTCGTCACTTCACCCGTTACCGCTATACACGTCCGGTCTGGCAGAGCATGCTCGAGGTGCGGATGCATCCGCGAAGCGAGACCAACCAGCGCTGCTTCACCTTCCGTCTGTCGGTCAACCCGCGCGCGCGGATCTTTTCGTTCCTCGACTATCTTGGTAACCAGGTACACCATTTCGATCTGCCCTCGCATCACCGCGAGATCACGATCGTCGCCGACGCTCTCGTCAATGTCGATCCACCGGCACCGGTGCCCGAGGCGCTGCCGCCCGAGTCGTGGACCGACCTGCGCCGGATCCTCGACGAGGACGATCACTGGCAGATGCTGATGCCGAGTCATTACGCCCGCGAATGCGCGCAACTCGACGGCCTCGCGCGTGAACTGGGCGTCGATACCGCGGACGGTCGCGATCCGCTGACGCTGGTGCGGCACATCAACCAGGGTATCCATCGCGCCTTTGAGTACGTGCGGAAGAGCACCGCCGTGAATTCACCGATCGAGGTGAGCCTCTCCTCCCGCCAGGGCGTCTGCCAGGATTTTGCCCACATCATGATCGCGCTCGTCCGCGCGCTGGGCATCCCCTGTCGATATGTCAGCGGCTATCTCTTTCACGACGAGTCGTGTCACGACCGTTCCGCCGAAGGCGCGACGCATGCGTGGGTGGAGGCGCTGTTGCCGCATATCGGGTGGGTCGGCTTCGATCCGACCAACGATCTGATCGCCGGCGGCCGTCACATCCGAACGGCAATCGGGCGGGACTATGCCGACGTACCGCCGACTCTCGGGACGATGAAAGGGCGGACCGAAACGGAGCTGCACGTCCGCGTCCGCGTCACCCCCTCACAGGCGTTACTTCCTCCCGATCAAGAGTTTGCCGCCGACGAAGAGTGGTCGCTGTTCCTCGAGAGCGACCAGCAGGCGCAGATTCTGTACGAACAGCAGCAACAATAACGTTCTATCAGTACTGGCGCACTCGAACCGGCTCCCCACGGATCCCGGACGCAGCGATTTTCGTGTGGCGCCGCGTCTCATGTTTTGATACAAAAACCACGTCTCCAGACCAGTTTTCACGCCGGAGGGCGCCGTATGAACCCGTTCCGATACCGGGCGAGCGTCATTGCTCTCGTCTGCACCGCGCTCGCTGCTGCACCAGCGCTCGCGCAGACCCAGACCAAACAGGGACAGGGAGGCAGCGTCGTCAAGGGGGCGGCCGGAACCGAAGGCCGAACCGACGGCGGCAATCTTGAACATTGCGCCGCCCCGATGGGCGCGATGGCTGTGGTCGAACCGCAGGACGCGGTGCTGGTGGCGCTGACGAGGTACAACCTGCGATCCCCTGTTGGCCTGATCCGGCTGATGATTCAGCAGTCCAACTGCTTCATTGTCGTCGAACGTGGCGTCGGCATGTCGAACATGATGCAGGAACGCGCGCTCGCAAGCGGGGGTGAGCTGCGGCAGAACTCGAACATGGGCGGCGGCCAAATGGTCGCGGCTGATTTTCTCCTGACGCCAAACGTCGTGTTTTCCGAGAACAATGCCGGCGGCGTTGGCGGTGCGGTCGGTGGCCTGTTCGGGCACAAAGCGGCTGCGGTCGGTGCCGTCGCGGGCGGGCTGAAGTTCAAGGAAGCGCAGACGAGCATGCTTGTCGCCGATGCGCGGAGCGGCGTCCAGGTCGCGGCGGCGGAAGGCAGCACGAAGAAAGCGGATCTCGCGGCCGGAGGTGCGCTCTTTGGCGGCAGCGCCGGCGGCGCGGTTGGCGGCTACGGCAACACCAACGAGGGCAAGATCATCGCCGCGGCGTTGATGGACAACTACAACAAGATCGTCACCGTGGTCCGTAACGATGCGGCGCTCCAGCGCAACGTCGGCAGCCTCAAGCAGGAAGCAGCCGCCGGCGGCGCGAAGAAAGGTGGCGCCGTGTTCGACGAAGGGGACGTGCTGATGCCGAAGATTGCCGGCGTCAAGATGCTGGCCGAGCCGTCAGACACCGCGAAGGCGCTCATGACGCTCGGTCGCGCCGACGAAGTCGTCGTCGTCGGTGCTTCGAAGGACGGCTACGTTCACGTGCAGGGTCCGACATCCAGTGGCTGGGTGAAGATCATCCTCATGCAGAAACGCTAGACCGGGTGCCGCGGGTGCCCGCGGTGCCGTCGTAGCGGTCCTATCGGCCGCGCGAGACCGGTGAGTTTCTCTCAGCGCCGGTAGGGCCACCGCTGGGAATGGCGTGTTCCCGCTTGCAGGCGTCCGGCGTTCCAGATGGCGCCACAGCGACAGCACCGCCAGTAACTGTCTGCCGTGACCACTTTGCTGGTGGTCTTCAAGTCTTTCGAGCCGCAGTCCGGACACTGAGAAGGAACGGAGTTCCCTTCCGCGCCCGCTGATCCGTTTCCATCCTGTCTCAAACCGGCCACTCCATTTCCCGTGACGCTTTCACACGGAAGACCCGTCGATGACCCGCCGCGTCAGTCCTGCCGACGGAAGTGATCAGGATTCTCGCTGCAGATCCACCCCATGACATCGCGCAGCACGGTCGCAGGAAATGCGAGGGTCTTTTCGCCGCGCCCGGGATCGTTACGGCTTTGCCAGCCGAACCGCATCGTGCCGACGCAGGCTGCGATCGAGCAGGGACGAGTATCTCCACGTGCCGGGTGCATGACATGTCCTTGTCTCAAGACCCGGTCTCGACATCGTGAATGACTTCGCTTGTGCTGGTCGAGGCCTGGGCGTTCTGCCACGAGTTGATGGCAATGGCGGTCGTGCAGATCACGACGGCCGCGAGCACCGCAAAGGTCGATCCGGTAACGAATGTCGGCTTCAGCATCAGCCAAATCGAGGCCATGAACAGACCCACCAGCACAACGGCGAGGAGAGTTGTCGTCCGACCGCTCAGAGTAGTCATAGAGTCCTTTTCAAGGCAGAAACGGGTTCACGTTCCGCCGTCAGATAGACGAGGAGTGTGCCGAAGCGTTGTAGGCTGCGACCCATTGATCGCTCATTGCTCCGAGGTCCGCAGTACGCGAGCCTCGCCTGCGCGCCATGCTCCCGAGAAGGACCGCCGTTAGTCCCAGGCCAAGCGCCAGAACGAACATGAGTGAACCCTCGGATCCGCACCAATCGAAACGGAACGAGGCTGGAAAAGGAGGGAAATCTCTGCCAGCACTTTGATGAGCTCGGCGGCTGGTGTGGGCCGAAAAGTTCAGGAAAGGATCTCAATGATAGCACACTCGCTGGGGCCCACTTTCACAGGACCACCCGTCCGAGATCGCATAGACTCTGCGGCATCCATGCATCTCTCGCCGCTCGACTGGCTGATTGTTCTGGCCTCCCTCCTGATCTGCTTCGGGCCGGCGCTCTTCTTTGGCAAACGGGCCGGGCGCAGCACCTCTGAGTTCTTTGTTTCCGGGCGCGCGGTACCCTGGTGGCTTGCCGGCTTGTCGATGGTGGCCACCACGTTCAGCGCCGACACGCCAAACCTGGTGACCGACATCGTGCGCCGCAACGGTGTCGCCGGCAATTGGGTCTGGTGGGCTTTCGTCTTGACGGGCGTCGCGACGGTGTTCTTCTACGCGCGCCTGTGGCGCCGCTCCGGCGTGCTCACCGATCTCGAATTCTACGAACTGCGCTACTCGGGGAAGGCGGCGTCGGCGGTGCGCGGCTTTCGCGCCGTCTATCTCGGCCTCTTCTTCAACTGCATGATCATGGCAGCGGTAAATCTTGCGACCTGCAAGATCGCCGGAATCCTTTTCGGTCTCGATCGCTGGCAGACACTGCTGCTCGTCGGCATCCTCAACGTCACGTTTGCGGCATTCTCCGGACTCTGGGGTGTCCTGGTCATCGACATGATTCAGTTCTTCATGAAGATGACCGCGGTGATTGCGGCGGCGTACTTCGCGGTCACCTCGGCGCAAGTGGGTGGCCTGCAGGCGCTCGTAACGAAGGTCTCTGCCATCCGCGGACCCGGCGGAGTCGACTATCTCGGCCTCCTCCCCGATTTCACGAGCAACTGGGATCTCGCCGTGGCGGTGTTCATCATGCCGATTGCGGTGCAGTGGTGGGCTGTCTGGTATCCCGGAGCCGAGCCAGGCGGCGGAAGCTATATCGCGCAGCGCATGCTGGCGTCGAAGTCCGAAAAAGACGCGCTCAGCGCGGTCCTATTCTTCAACATCGCGCATTACGTGTTCCGGCCCTGGCCGTGGATTCTCGTCGCGCTCTGTTCGCTCATCGTGTATCCCGAGCTGTCGGACATCCAGCGGGCGTTTCCCAATTTGGACCCGAGCCTGCTCGGCCACGACATCGCGTATCCGGCGATGTTGACGTTTCTTCCCTCTGGCTTTCTCGGGTTGATGGTTGGTGGTCTGATTGCCGCGAGTTCGTCGACCATCCTGACACATCTCAACTGGGGTGCCTCGTATCTCGTGCACGATTTCTACCGGCGCTTCATCAAGACCAACGCCGATGAACGTCATTACGTGCAGGCGGGCCGCGTCGCCACCGTTGGCATATTTATCGGCGCGGCAGCATCGGTGTATCTGCTCGATACGGCGAAGGATGTATTCGACGTCATTCTGCAGGTTGGCGCCGGCACGGGGTTGTTGTATCTCGTGCGGTGGTTCTGGTGGCGCGTGAATGCCTGGTGCGAGATCGTGGCGATGGTGAGTTCGTTCCTCGTATCGGTCAGCTTTCTGGCGCTCAGAGCCCAGGGCGTCGGCTTCAGCACGGACGTCGCTCTCGTCGTCACCGTGGCAATTACGACGGTGTGCTGGGTTGCGACCGCGTACTTCGGACCCGAAACCGATCGCACCGTGCTCGTCAACTTTTACCGCGCCGTTCACCCGGCGGGACCTGGTTGGGAGCCCATTCGAAAACTCGCCGGCGACATGCCGCGTTCGACTGCCGATCGCGACAACATCCCGCTTGCGCTGCTCGGGTGGGTCGCCGGATGCACGGCGATCTGGTCGGCCCTGTTCGCTGAAGGCAGCTATCTGTATGGCCGGATACCGCAGGCGCTCCTGCTCACCGTCGTCTTCATCGCCTCGAGCCTGGTGCTGACGTTCGTGGTCAAGAGGACGTGGTCGTAGATCGCGATCCGGGATTAAACCTTCCAGTCAGTGCGTTGCGCCTCCTTTGCCCAACTGGCCGATCGCTGCCTTCACACCGGTCGCCAGTTTCGCAGCCCCCCCTGTGCCGTAGTAATGAAGGAAGTACACCGTCGGCGATCCGCCGGTCATGTGATGGTGAATGGCGACGACGTTGATGCCGTTCGATCGCAGCGCCTTTAACACCGGGTTGACTTCGGACGCGAGCATCGCGACGTCGCCCGCCACCATGGCGTCCGAGTCGGAGCCAGTAAAGGCGGCCCACGTGTTCAGACCCATGCGCGCGTTGATCCTGGCACCATGATCGACCAGGTTGATGTCCGGCCGGCCGATCGTGATCTTGTAGACCGGTCCGGTTTGTTCTCCTTCGTGGCCGATGATCTTTGCGAGCGCCGCACTATCCAATGCCGGAAGAGCCGGCGCAGGCGCGGCTGGAGGGGGCGCCGACGGCTTGGGGATCAACGCTAATGCCGGCGTAAGGCGCTTGGCGAGATCGGCAGCGGTTCCCATCCCGTGCACGTGCATATAGAAGATGCGCGGCTGTTCCCAGAAGAAGTGGTTGTGAAGGGCCGTCACTTCGAGACCATTCTCGAGCAGAGCAGACATCACCGGATTTACTTCGTCTTCGGTCAGAACCAGATCGCCCATCATCACATCAGTGCCGCCGGTGCCTTTCGCGAGCGCTACCCAACCGCCAAACCCGAAGGGCGTGGGCGCCGCGCGCTGGCCGATGACGACTTTCAGGTCACCACGCGGGATGTTTACCTTGAGGACACCGTCCTTGAAATCTCCTGTTCGTCCGAGCGCCGTCAGCACGGCCTGATAATCGGCCGGAGTCTGCGCGAATGCGTGCGTCGTGGTCAGAAGAATGAATGTGAAAGCGATCAACCGTCGGATTAACATCGAAGCCTCCCGAAAAGCGATTTTACCCCCTGGCGAACGCGACCCAACTGAGCCGCTTCACAAATCCAGCGCGTACTCCTAAGATGCTCGCGCGCGGCGGGCCGGTGCCTTGGCGTAGGCGGAAGACCGCGCGAGAGGACACTCGATGAATCCGATTCTGACTGCCGGCGTACTGATAGGGATTCTCTGCAGCGCCTGGACGTTCATTCTGGGATTCACGGGTCTGTACAAGAGCCCGGCGGCCAATGTCGTGTTCATCAGTGTGGCCATGGCGATTGAAGTTGTGGTGCTCACGTGGGGCCTGCGCCGGACTGCGGCAGAGGGGCGCGCGTACGGCGGACAGATTCTCGCGGGCACGATGATGGCGATCGTTGGCGGCGTGATCATCATCGCGTCGTCGCTCGTCTTCACCACCGTCGTGTTTCCCAACTACTTCGTAGAAGTCGAACAGGCGTATCGAAACGCGTTGCAAAGTCAGGGCAAGACCGAAGCGGAGATCGCGGCGGCGATTCAGGCTAACGCTGCGAGCGCCACACCGATGGCCCAGGCGATGAGCGGATTCATCGGCACCCTGGTGACCGGTATTGTCGCTTCGGCGATCATCGGCATTTTCGTCCGACGGCGCGGTAATGACGTCGGTTTGCCGGCGACGCAGCGGTAATCGACTGCTACAATGGAATAGATGAGTCGTGTCACTGCCGTGATGCTCGCCGTTGTGTTGAGCGTCGGCACGATCGTCGTTGTCGCACAGGATCCGGCCCCGATTGCCCCCGTTCCCCCGCTTCCACCTCCGTTCAGCGAATGGTTGATCGCCTTCCGCGCCGAAGCTGCGGAACGAGGAATTCGTGCAGAAGTCCTCGACCAGGCACTCGACGGTGTTGAACCGGTCGCTCAGATTCTCGAGCGCGATCGCGCTCAAGCGGAGTTCACGCTGAATCTGGAGTCGTATCTCAAGCGGCGGTTGACGCCCGCGGTCGTTCGAAACGGGCAGAAGATGTATACCGAGCACCGTTCGCTGCTGAAGAAGGTTGGCGAGAAATACGGTGTCAGCCCGCGCGTCGTTGTGGCGGTCTGGGGTCTTGAATCGAATTTCGGACGGTTCGCCGGAGTCCGTCCGACGATTCCAACGCTCGCGACGCTTGCCTACGACCAGCGGCGCGGCGTCATGTTCCGCAATGAATTGCTCAGCGCCCTGGAGATTCTCAACCGTGGCGACATCGAGCTCGAGCATCTGAAAGGTTCGTGGGCGGGTGCGTTGGGCCAGCCTCAGTTCATGCCATCGAGTTACCTGCAATACGCCGAGGACTTCGACGGCGATGGGCGTCGAGATATCTGGACGTCGGAACCCGATGTGTTCGCGTCAGTCGCGAACTACCTCAAACAGCACGGATGGACCCAGGGCGACAACTGGGGGCGGGAGGTCAAGCTCGTTGGCAAGGCGCGAACTGCCGCCGAGGCCGTGCCCTTGAGACAAGCCGGATGCCGAGCGGAGCGGGCGATGACCGATCCCATGCCGCTCAAGGCCTGGCGCAAGATGGGAGTCAGGACGATGAGCGACGCTCTCGTGCCGGCGCTCGGGCGAGAGGCGTCTCTCGTGCGGGCCGGAAAGCGGAGTTTTCTCCTCTATGCGAACTACGACGCGATTCTCGCTTACAACTGCGCACACACCTACGCGTTGAGCGTGGCGCTGTTGTCCGATCGCTTGCGGTGATCTGCCGAAGCTCATCCGTGACGGGCAGCGTATACTGTCGGTCCCAGTCGAGATGCGGAACCGGGCTGCTCTGATCCTCTTACTTCTTGGACTGTATTCGCCGTCGCGGCTGGACGCGCAGCCGCTTCAGACAGCCTCCAATGCTCCGCAGGATCTCAAGCGACTGAGCATCGAGGAACTCGCGCAGATCGATGTGACGTCGGTGTCTCGACGATCTGAGCGGCTCTCCGAAACCGCCGCCGCGGTCAGCGTGATCAACTCTGATCAAATCTATCGAAGTGGTCTGACGACGCTCCCTGAGGTTCTGCGACTTGCCGACGCGATTGACGTCGCGCGTGTGAATTCCAGTACATGGGCAACGAGCCTGCGCGGGTTCACGACCAATCCTGCAAACAAGCTGCTGGTGTTGAACGACGGCCGGAGTGTGTACTCGCCGCTGACGTCGGGAACGTTCTGGGATGCCGAGGACACGCTCCTCAATGACATCGATCGCATCGAAGTAATCCGCGGCCCGGGCGGTGCCGTTTGGGGCCCGAACGCCGTGAACGGCGTCGTCAATGTGATCACCAAGAATTCGGCGGCGACGATCGGCGACTACGTTTCAGTGGCCGGTGGATCCGACGAGCATGTTTACGCAGTCGGACGCCACGGTGGGCAGATGGGCCGCGGCGCCTATCGCATCTTCGGCAAGTATCGGCAGCGCGGAGCGCAGGTGTTCACCGCCACCGGCGCCGATGCCGGCGATCCCGTGCAGCTCGGCCAGGTGGGCTTCCGCGTCGACTCGGCGGCCGACGGGCCGGCGACCTGGTTGCTTGAAACCAACGCCTATCGCGGTACGAACGGATTCTCCGATCGGCCTGACGGCGACATCGGCGGTGGCAACGTGCTCGGACGCTGGAACCGGGCGTTCTCCGATTCCAGTGCGTTCCAGGCGCAGTTCTACTACGACGGCACGTATCGCAAGGTCCCGCGTCAGTTCACCGAGACACGGCACACGTTCGATCTCGATCTACAGCAACGCCTGCAGGCAGGACGCCACGATCTTGTGTTCGGCGGCGAAATGCGGTTTTCACGCGGCAACGACGTCGGGGTCGGCGGGTTCTTCTTCGTGCCAGAGGTTCGGACGAATTCGCTCCTGAGCGCCATGATCCAGGACGAAATCACGGTGCGAGCCGACCGTGTCTTCGTGATTGTGGGATCGAGGTTCGATCGGAATGACTACACCGGCGTGGAAGTGCAGCCAACCGTTCGCGCCCGTTGGTCCATCGACGCGCGCCAGACGCTGTGGGGTGCGGTGTCGCGAGCGGTTCGGCTGCCGACACGACTCGACACCGACTTGCGGCTCGTCGATCCGGTCACCAGGCGCGTCACGTTGACCGGTTCCGAGGATTTCGAGTCGGAGGAAGTTGTCGCTTACGAAGCGGGCTACCGTATCAGGCCGGTGCCGAGGCTGTCGTTCAATGTTGCGACGTTCGTGAATCAGTACGATCGCCTCCGGAGTACGGAGGCAAAGATTGCGATCCTGCCGTTCTTCGTTCTGGAGAATCAGTTGAATGCCAACACCAGCGGGATCGAATTCGCGGGAACCGTGCAGGCGCTTCCCGCCTGGCGGCTACACGGATCATATTCGTACCTTCGGAAAGAACTTTCCTTCGATCCGGGCAGTAATGATGTGTATGGCGGCACTGTCGAAGGCAATGATCCCGCCTACCTCTTGTCGCTGCAATCGTGGCTCGATCTCCCGGGACACACGGCCGTCGATGCGTTGTTCAGGAGCGTAGGTACGCGGCCGGATCCAGTGGTGTCAGCGTATAGCGAGCTCGACGTGCGTTTTGGCTGGACGCTCCGATCGGGATGGGACCTCTCGGTCGTGGGACAAAACCTGCTGCATGCGCATCATTCCGAGCTGCTGTCGCCCAATGCTCCGCACTATGACTTTCGCCGCGGAGTGTTCGTGCGCTCGCGATGGTATTTCTAAAGCCGGCGACCCGTTGGTGCGTGCTCGCGGCGGTGCTCTCCGTCGCACCGTCCAACGTGGGTGCACAGTCGGGACAGCCGACGCTCGAAAACGACGTCAAGGCCGCCTTCCTCTATAACTTCACAAAGTTCGTGGAATGGCCCGCACCGTCTCGGCCCGACGAGCCATTTCGCGTGTGCGCGCTGGCCGACACGGCGTTTGTTGCTGCACTCGACCGGACGATTTCCGACGAATCGGTTGGTGGACGGCGGCTGGTGCGCGCGGAGATACATTCGCTGGACGACGTGCGGCAGTGCGCCATCCTTTACATCGGCACGGCCTACGCCGATGAGCGCGGTCCGATGCTGGCGACGGCGCGCGATCTGCCCGTGCTCACCGTCGGTGAAGGATCGGAATTCGTCAAGCACGGCGGCGGGATTGGTTTTGTACTCGACAACAATCGTGTTCGATTCGATATCAGTCTCCGTGCCCTCCAGCGTTCCGGATTGAAGGCCAGTTCAAAGCTGTTACGCGTGGCCCGCACCGTCGAAGGCGGTGCGGTATGAAGGGATTCGTTCGTCGCCTGCCGATCAAGCAGAAGCTCGTCTTCATGATCATGTCGACGACCATCCCGGTGCTGGTGCTGGGCAGTGTTGGCTACATCAGCCTCGATTACTTCAGCACGCGACAGGCCATCCGCCGCGATCTCACCGCCCAGGCGGACTTGATCCTGAAAAGCAGCACTGCGGCGCTTCAATTTCTCGACCCGCCGACCGCCCAGGAGATTCTGCGTACCTTCGCGCCCAATGAGCACGTTCGTCGTGCCTGCCTGTACGACGCAGCCGGCCGTGTGTTTGCCGATTACATCGCCCCTCGCACTGCGATCGAGTGCCCTGCGAGCCCTGGTCCGGATGGCGAGCAGTTCTCCTCGGACACGCTCGTGATCGTGAAATCGCTGGCCGATGACCGGCGCCGCCGCACCGGTTCGCTGTTTGTCCTGAGCGATCTCGACGTTCTGAAAACGAGGCTCAATGCCCAGCTCGCGATCGTGGCGGTCGTGCTGTTGCTGACCACCGCTGTCGCATTGCTGATCGCGTCGCGTGTGCACTCGATCGTGTCGTATCCGATCACCGATCTTGCCGGCACCGCGACCGCGGTGTCCTCGGGCGGCGACTACTCTCTCCGTGCGAAGCGCGCGACCGAGGACGAGCTGGGGATGCTCGTCGATGCCTTCAACCGGATGCTGGAGCAGATTCAGCTGCGCGAACGCGAGCTGTCGGCGGCCAACCAGGATCTGCGAAACGAGGTGGCTGAGCGTCGCCGCGCCGAGCACGAGCGCGCTGATCTCCTCGTTCGCGAGCGTGAAGCGAATCGCTTGAAGGACGAGTTTCTCGCGACCTTGTCGCACGAGCTCCGCACGCCGCTCAATGCCATCCTCGGCTGGACGCGGCTGTTGCGGAGCAAGGCGGTTCAGCCCGGCGATGTCGATCGCGCGCTGGAGAAAGTGGAACGCAACGCGCACGCCCAGACCAGGCTGGTCGAGGATCTGCTCGAGGTGTCGCGGATTACAACCGGGAAGCTTCGTCTGGAAGTCAGGCCGCTCGATCTCGCTGTGCTGGCGACGACAGCGGTAGAATCGATTCGGCCAACGGCGGAAGCACGAGGCGTCGCGGTCGATCGTCGCTTTGCACCAGTGGTCCTCCCGACGGCCGGGGATCCCGATCGTCTTCAGCAGGTGATCTGGAATCTCCTCTCGAATGCCGTGAAGTTCACACCGGCAGGAGGAATGGTCGTCGTCAGCCTCACGCGCAAGGATCAGATCGATGAACTGGTTGTGTCCGACACCGGTCTGGGCATCGACCCAGCGTTTCTTCCGAACGTGTTCGACACGTTTCGACAGGCCGATGGCACCAGTACGCGCGCGCATGGCGGACTCGGCCTCGGCTTGTCGATCGTCCGGCACATCGTCGAACTGCATGGTGGGGAAGTGCGAGCCGAGAGCGAGGGTCTCGATAAAGGAGCGCGATTCATCGTGCGGCTGCCAGTACGCGCCGCTGAGCGCCAGCGTGATCTTCGCCCGGCTGCTGCTCCGGCCCCGCGGGTCCAGCTGACGGGGCTGCTTGCCGACACCACTGTCGTGGTCGTCGACGACGATCGTGATACGCGTGAGCTGCTCGAATCGCTGCTCACGACCGCCGGCGCGACGGTTCATCTCGCGGAAACGGCGGACGAAGGGTTCCGGCTGTGCCTCGACGAATCACCGGATGCGCTGATCAGCGACATCGCCATGCCGGTGCGGGATGGATACAGCTTGATACGCCAGCTGCAGAAGGCGCTTGGAAAGGATATGCCGCGCGCCACGATCGCGTTGACGGCATTTGCCGGCGCGCGCGATCAGCACCTCGCAGCAGAAGCGGGTTTCGACCGTCATATGTCGAAGCCGTTCGATGGCCAGGCCCTGGTGCAAACGCTTCGGGATCTACTGTCGACCGACGATGTTCCAACCGTTGATAGATAAGCTATCCCTTTTCCCTTTTCCCTTTTCCCTTTTCCCTTTCCTCTTTCGCCGCCGCAGGCGGCGTCAACCCCGCGGCGGCCGTCGTGGCGGGTTCAATCAGTGACAACGCCGCGAGCATCACGGCCGCAAGGGACACAAAGATCGCGGCGATCGCATCGTGATCGTGCGCGCTGAGCGCGAGGGCGCCGGCGAGCAACGATCCGGCGAGCAGGATATCGAGAACGGCAATTCCAGGAAAGACGCGCGACCGATGCTCGATGAGCGTTTCCGGGTGAACCCGTGACGCGAAGAAGAGATTCAGGCGCAGCGCGACCGAGATCGTCGCCAGCGCCAATGAGGCGAGAAACAACCTCGGTCCAAGCGGACGTCCGGCCCAGTTACGGAACCCCCACATCAGTGCAGGTGCCGCCGCGTTGAGCAGGGACACGATGATTTGGTGGCCCTGCCACCACCAGAAACTGTCGTGCTGCGCGGGAACTGGGCTCGAAATGCGCGAGCCTTCGAGTGCGCGCAGATCGGCCAGTAGCGCCTGAGCCGAGGGGTAGCGCTCGGCGGGACTTCTTCGCATGCAGCGCCGCGCGATACGATCGAGCCCCGGCAGCGGCAACGAGCGTGAGAGGCCTGGAGTTTTTCCTTCCATCATCTCGGCCATTTTGGATAGCACCGACGCGGCATCGGTTCCGAACGGATGGTCGCCCGTTGCCAGCTCCCAGGCGATGACCCCGAATGCGAAGATGTCGGCGCGTCCGTCAATCTCGGCGCCCGGCGTCAGTTGCTCGGGTGCCATGTAGCCAGGTGTTCCGAGCACCGATCCTTCCTGAGTGAGCAGTGTCGTTTGCGAGCCGGTCGTCGGACGTGCCAGGCCGAAGTCCAGAACCTTGATCTGTCTGTCGTCGCGACGAAGGATATTCTCCGGTTTCAGGTCCCGATGCACGATGCCCCGTTCATGTGCGGCGACCAGCGCCTCGGCAATTGAAATCAATGCGGGAAGCAGTTGTGATGGCGGCAGCGGGCCATCACGGAGTTCTTCACGAAGCGTTCGGCCTCGCACCAGTTCCGAGATGATGTACAGCTCGCCGTCGATTTCTTCGAGATAGAAGATCGTGGCAATGGCAGGATGTGACAATGCCGCCGCGGCGCGTGCTTCGCGTGTGAGCCGTTCGCGGCGCACCGGATCGCTCGTGTATTCCGGCGGGAGCGCTTTGAACGCGACCGTGCGCCGCAGCCGCTCGTCTTGCGCCGCATACACGACCCCCATGCCGCCGCGGCCGATTTCCTCGAGGATCCGATAGTTCCCAATTTGTTTGCCGACCAGCGAGCCATCGTCGCCCATAGCCAGTTCGGGATCGACGGCCCAGGCAGGCTTGTCGAGGAATGCGGGAGATTTCTGGTGACTCGTTAGGAGTGTTTGGACTTCACGCAGCAGTTCAGGGTCACCTGCTGTGGCGGTTTGCAGATACGCTTCTCGCGCCCAGGTGTCCTGTTCGAGTGCGGTGTGGAAGATCTCGTTGACGTGTCGCCACCGCTCTTTGTTCACGCGTGCGAGTTGCCCTCCAGCTCGCGCGCCAGCCACGCGGAGGCCACTGTCCAGTGCCGCTTGACGGTCGCGGGCGAAATCTCCATCGCCTCGGCGGTCTCTTCGACGGTCAATCCGCCGAAGAATCGCAGTTCAACCAGCCGCGCCTGATCGGGATCGATCGCGGCGAGTCGTTCGAGCGCTTCGTCGAGGGCGAGAAGATCGATCGATTGTTCGCCCCCGGGCACCAGCCGCTCGTCGAGCGTGACGCGCTGACGTGCGCCACCGCGTTTCTGGGCGCCGCGCGCGCGAGCGCGCTCGATCAGGATCTGTCGCATGGAGTGTGCGGCGATGGCGCAGAAGTGCGCGCGATTCTGCCAGCGTCCGGGCTTGTCCTTCATCAGACGCATATAGGCTTCGTGGACCAGCGCGGTGGGCTGGAGCGTCTGACCCGGACGCTCGCGGCGCAAGTAGTTGGCCGCGAGCCGCCGCAGTTCCTGATACACGACCGGCAGCAGCGAATTCACCGACTGCCGGTCATCTGTCATCAGGCAATCCTTTTGATGGTGACGTGATTCATCACGACCGGCTTCACCGGCCGGTCCTGCCGGCCCGTCGGCACCGCACCAATCTTCTTCACGATGTCGAGCCCTTCGACGACCTCGCCAAAGACCGAGTGTCGGTTGTCGAGGTGCGGCGTCGGGCCAAGCGTGATGAAGAACTGGCTGCCGTTGGTGTTCGGTCCGGCGTTGGCCATCGAGAGTATACCTGCGCGACTGTGCCGCAGGCTGGGATGAAACTCGTCGGCAAAGTTATAGCCCGGGCCGCCAGTGCCGGTGCCGAGACGATCGCCGCCCTGAATCATGAAGCCGTTGATAACCCGATGAAAGGTCACGCCGTCATAGTAGGCACCGGTTTGTTTCTTGCCCGTTGCCGGATCCTGCCACTCCTTCGTCCCTTCCGCGAGGCCGACGAAGTTGGCGACCGTCTTGGGCGCTTCTTGGTCGAACAGGCGAATGGTAAAGGAACCTTCTGTCGTATCGAACACCGCGTATGTCCCAGGCTGCACGCGATCTCCTTTCGCCCGCGTCCGGGCGCAAAACAGCGATTATAGGCTGAGGACGCCAACAAAAATCGAGGACACCCCGTCTAAACACGAGTGCGCCTCATCGTCGCGACGCTTCCTACGAAGGTTTTCGTTGACATATACGAACATGTTCGTACATAGTCGCGCCCTATGAGCAAGCCCCCTCGTCCTACCGACGCCGAACTCGCGATTCTTCGAGTCCTCTGGCAGCACGGTACCTGCACGGTTCGTCAGGTGCACGATGAACTGTCGCGCGAGCGGCCGTCGGCATATACCACGGCGCTGAAAATGCTCCAGATCATGACCGAGAAAGGACTTGTCCGCCGCGACGAGAGCGAGCGCACGCACGTCTATCAGTCCCGGTTGAGCGAGGAGCAGACGCAGCGGCAGCTCGTCCGCGATCTCCTCGACCGTGCCTTTGGCGGCTCGGCGTCGAAGCTCGTCATGCAGGCGCTGTCGGCGCGCCGCGCGACGCAGGAAGAGCTTGGTGAAATCCGCAAACTGATCGAGGCGAGCCGGGACGGAAGGGAGATCCGCGATGAGCGCGATTGAGCAACTGCTGCGCGAGCCCGCCGCTCAGGCCGTTGGCTGGGCGCTGCTCCATTTTGTCTGGCAAGGGACGCTGGTCGGCGTGGTGACCGCTGTCGTCCTTGCCTGTCTCCGCCGCGGCGCTGCGGACATTCGATACATCGTGTCCGCGATTGGTCTGTCGTTGATGCTCACCTTTCCGACAGTGACCGCGGTGCAGTTGTGGACGGCGGGATCCAATGACTTCCGCCTCAAGGCGGAAGCTGCAAGAGTACCCGCCGACTTCCGCCTCAAGGCGGAAGCCACGAGTGTTCCCGTGGCTTCCGGGTTAAACCGCAAGGATGCGGCAACCAACTTGGCGTCGGTGCCGTCTAGCTCACGACTGTTCGACGCTTTGCGAATTGAGCCGTGGCTTCCGATGCTGGTGTTCGCGTGGATTTGCGGGGTCGTGATTCTGTCGCTGCGGCTCGCCAGTGGCTGGTGGTGGGTGCAGCGGATGAAGTCGCATGGCACGTTACCTGTCGCAGACGGCTGGGACGTCATCGCCGCACGGCTGTCGCGCCGTTTGCACATCGCCCGCACCGTGCGCCTCCTGCAATCGACGCTCGTTGAGGTGCCAACGGTCATCGGCTGGCTGAAACCCGTGATCCTTTTGCCGGCGAGTGCGCTCTCCGGGTTGAATCCGCATCAACTCGAAGCTATTCTCGCGCACGAATTGGCGCACATCCGGCGTCACGACTATCTTGTGAACCTGTTGCAGGCAGTCGTTGAAACCCTGCTCTTCTACCATCCAGCCGTGTGGTGGCTCTCGCGACGCATTCGCGCCGAACGCGAGAACTGCTGCGACGATCTTGCCGTCAGCCTGTGCGGCGATCCATTGACGTATGCGCAGGCGCTTGCCGACCTCGAAGGACTGCGCAGTCCCGCGCGGCGCTTTGTGATGGCGGCCGACGGGGGGTCGCTCGTGCAGCGGGTGCGCCGACTGCTCGGTGCGCCGAGTCATGCCGGCCGCGAGCCCGGCTGGCTTGCCGGCAGCGCATCCGTGCTCGTGTTGGTGGGAATGGTCGTCGGAGCGGCAGGAACCGACGCGTTCCAGGCTGCTCAGTCCACCGCATCGACTCTACCCGCCAGTTCCCAGCAGCCAGTGACGCGCAACGATGCGACGACCCCACAACAGTTGAGGGATGAAGCGCGGGCGTTGACTGCTGCTGCACGTCAGACGGCGCGGGAGGCGGAGGTACTTCACAAAGCCGCTGCGGTTGCGAAAACCCTCCAGGACGCCACGTACCAGGCGACCACGCCAGTCCTGGCGGCTCAAACCCTGGAGGCTCGCGCCTCTGCGCTCAACAAAACCGCACGCAGAATGGCTGTAGAGGCGGAGTCGAAATCTGCCGCGGCGACAGCCCGGGAACAGGTTGTAACCACGCTTCCGGTTCTCGCCGACACCACTCGCGCGATCGCTGCTTTGGATGCCGCTCGTATCGCGACGACCCCGTTTTTTGAGCGCTCCCTCGCGAGAGTCAGTGCGCTCGCCATGGCCGCGTCACAGACACATGGAACGTTCACCTGGTCGAACAATGGACAGAAGCTCGAGGTTCGCTACGACGGCGAGGTTGAGTTCACCGACGACGATGCGGATGTCGCACGTCTGTCGCCAGGCGGATCGCTGCGGATCAGAGACGGTGGAATGATGACGTCCGTCTTTGGCGGACAGACCATCGAATTCACGGCGGACGGTTCGGGCAACATCAAGCGCCGGTTCTGGGTCGGATCGTCCGAACGGCCGTTCGATCCCGAGGGACGCAAGTGGCTGGCATCGGTGCTGCCGCGGTTCATCAGGCAAACGGGAATCGGGGCAAGTGCGCGCGTTGCGCGTATTCTGAAGACCAAGGGCGCGGCCGGAGTGCTCGCGGAGATCTCGCTGATCGAAGGCAGCTGGGGGAAACGGAAGTATTTCAGCGAGCTGGTCAAGACGGGTTCGCTCGACGCGGCAACCGTGCGCCAGGTGCTCACGCAGGCGGGTCGCGAGATCGATTCCGATTTCGAGTTGGCGTCGTTCCTCATCGAGCATTCCGACAGGCTGCTCGTCGACGAGTCGTCGCGGCAGGCCTACTTCGATGCGGCCCGATCGATCGATTCGGATTTCGAAATGCGTCGCGTATTCTCCACGGTCGTCAAACGCGGACCGCTTTCACCTTCCGTCGTGGCGACACTGCTCGCGACCAGTCGTAACATCGAGTCCGATTATGAAGAGGCGTCGCTCCTGATCGACGTCGCAAAACTGCAGCCGCTCGACAGCACCACACGTCAGGCGTTTTTCAGTGCGCTCGACACCGTGCAAAGCGACTTCGAACATCGTCGCGTGCTGAGCGCGCTCGCGACCCGCGCCGATCTGCCCCAGGAAACGGTCGCCGCGATGTTGACGTCGGGGGCCGCGGTCAGCTCGGACTTCGAGGCCGCATCCTTCCTGATCCAGGTCGCGAAACAGCAGCCGATTGAGGGCAGTATCCGGGCGCCGTTCTTCAAGGCGCTCGAATCGATCGACTCGGCATTCGAACGGGGAAGGGTCTTGAAGGCAGTCGCGGCGCGATCCGATGCGTCTCCGGAGACGATTCTCGCCGTGCTTCACGCCACCAAGGGTATGAGTTCGAATTTCGAGGCGTCGCAGATACTCCTTGCTGTCGCCTCCTCCCACCCCGTCTCCGGCTCCGCCCGCGACGCGTACATCGATGCCGCCGAGAAGCTCGGCGACTACGAACAAGGCCGCGTGCTGGCGGCGCTGGTGAAAAACGAGAGACGAAAATAACCTGGCAGCTATGCTTCGCGATATTCGCCATGCCGCTCGAGTGCTGCTCCAGGCCAAGGGCTGGACGACCGTGGTCGTCATCTCACTCGCCCTTGGCATCGGCGCCAACACGGCGCTTTTCAGCGCCATCAACGGTCTGCTGCTGAAGAGAATCCCAGTGCAGGATCCGGACAGTCTCGTGCGACTGCGATGGAGCGGCAAGAACGACATGGTCACGAGTTCGAGTGATTATGGGTTCTCCGCGAAGGATGACGCGGGACGGGAGGTGCGCACGACCTTCTCCTATCCGATGTACAAGCAGTTCCTTGCCGATAACCGCACGATGACCGACCTCCTGGCCTGTGCGCCATTCGGGCGCGTCAGCGTGGTTGTCGACGGGCAGGCAGAAATCGCAGATGCCTTTCTGTCGACTGGCAACTATTACCGCGTTCTCGGCATCAATGCCTCGCTCGGACGGACCCTCGTTCCTGAGGACGACACACCATCGGCTCCGCCAGCCGCGGTCATCAGCGCGCGCTATTGGCGCTCGCGCTTTGGCAGCGATCCAGCAACGGTGGGGAAACTGATCCGCATCAACAATGTGCCCGTGACGATTGTCGGCGTGCTGCCGCCATCGTTCACCGGCATCCAACAAGCGGTCAGCAATGGACATGACGTCCTGATGCCCGTCTCGCTCGAAGGTCAACTGAGCACTGGGCCCGCTGCGCCGAGTCCGCGCGTGAGCCGTCCGACCGACTGGTGGCTGCAGGTGATGGGCCGTCTCAAACCTGGTGCGACCGCCGCTCAAGTGCGGGGAAATCTCGAGGGCGTGTTTCAGCAGACCGCGCGCGCGGGGTTGAACTCGTATCTTTCGTCGATTCCCGACAGCGAACGTTCGACGATGCGGAATCGGAACCGCAAGGAAGTTCCGAACTTGAAGGTCGACTCGGGGAGCCGCGGAATCTACGACGCGAACACGTCCGACAAACGCGCGGTCACAATCCTGAGCATTGTCGTCGCCCTCGTTCTCCTTATCGTCTGCGCCAACGTGGCGAATCTGCTGCTGTCGCGCGCAGCCGTCAGACGAAAAGAAATCTCAGTCCGACTGTCGCTCGGCGCGACGCGATGGCGGCTGGTACGGCAGCTCCTGACCGAGAGTCTGTTGCTGGCGTCAATCGGCGGTGCGCTTGGCATCGCCATTGGCCACTGGGGCAAGCGGCTGCTGCCCGGGTCTCCTGGTGATCCGACCCAGCTTGACTGGCGAGTGCTCGCGTTCGTTGCGGCGGTCACAGGTCTGACCGGTCTCGTCTTTGGTGTTGCCCCGGCGTTGCGAGCCACCGGGGTGAGCGTCAACACCGCCCTGAAAGAGACGGGTCGTAGTGTGATCGGGTCCCGCAGCTTGCTCAGCCGCATACTGTTGATCGTGCAGGTCGCGATCTCAATCGTCCTGCTGGTAGGCGCGGGACTCTTCCTGAGAACGCTTCAGAACCTCCGCCACGTCGATGTCGGGTTCAACGCGGAGAATCTCGTGTTGTTCCGCGTCAATCCGCAACTGAATCGCTACGACGATCAACGTACCCGCAGTCTCTACGACCAGCTGTTGGAGCGGTTGCGGGCCGTTCCCGGCGTGAAGGGCGCCGCTGGGTCCAATCCGGCGCTGCTATCGGGAAGCGTCAACAGCACCGGCATTTTCGTGCAGGGCAGGACGTACACACCCGAGTCGGTCACCAGCATCAATCGTCTGGTTGTGACACCTGGCTTCTTCGAGATGATGGAAATCCCGATCCTGATCGGTCGAGGATTGACGACGCGAGACGACGAGAACGCGCCGAAGGTCTTGGTGATCAACGAGGCGGCCGTCCGGAAATACTTTCCTGGAGAGAGTCCGATCGGCAAGCGCGTTGGCAATAGTCCTGAGGAAAACGGGCAGTTCGAGATCGTCGGCATCGCCAGGGACGTCAAGTACAACAGCGTGCGGGACAGCGCGCCGCCGACGATGTTCGTGCCCTATCGGCAGAGCCGTGGCGGCAGCATCATGGTCGAAGTTCGCACCGCCGGTGCGCCGACGTCGGTGATGACGGCCATTCGCGAGACCGTCCGCCAGATCGATCCCAACCTGCCGGTGATGGACATGTCGACGCAGATGGAGCAAATCGAGCGGCGCTTCCTGCAGGAGCGCGTGTTCGCCAATGCCTACCTCCTGTTCGGAGGTCTGGCGCTCGCCCTGGCCGCGATTGGAATCTTCGGATTGATGTCCTACAGCGTCGCGCGCCGGACCAATGAGATCGGCATTCGCATGGCGCTCGGCGCACGCAGTCAGGACGTGTTGCGCCTGATCATGCGCGAGTCGATGATCCTCGTTGCCGTCGGTGTGGTGATCGGCGTGGCGATCGCGTTGGGCACGAGCCGGTTCGTCGCGTCACTGCTGTTCGGACTGCCGCCGACCGATTTGTTTTCGATGTGCGTGGCGATGATCGTGATGATCGCTGTGTCGGCATTCGCGGGATATCTGCCGGCACGCCGCGCGTCGCGGGTCGATCCGATGGTGGCGCTGCATCAGGAATGATCGGCTCTTGGGTTCCAGCCCTTGGCTTCTGGCTTCGAGTTCACCAGCCAACGAGCTACGTAAGCGTCGGATTCTTCTTATGCCACTCGGTGCCGCGCTCGTAGGCGAGCGCGACCCGCAGGATCGTCGCTTCGTCGTACAACCGTCCAGTGACCATCAGCTCGACTGGCCGATTGTCGATGAATCCCGCCTTCAACGAAATTGCGGGATGACCGGTCAGATTCGTCGCGCCCAGCGTTGCGCTGTTGGTCGGCGAGAGAAACACGTCGTACTGCGACATGAATTTTTCCATCTCGCGAATCAGCAGCGTGCGCGCGCGCTGAGCGCGAATGTATTCGACGGCCGGGACGAAACGGTGCGTCCGAAACTGGTTCGGCCAGGTATTGAGTGTCGGGTCGCTGGCGTCTTTGCTGCGAATGAGATCGTCAAATGCCGCGGCGCCTTCCGTGGTCAGAATGAACCCGATGTTGTTCGCGATGCTGGTGATGTTCGAGGGGATCTCGACCGGTTCCGGATTGGCACCCGCCTTTCGATACACATCGAGCACGTCGTTGAAGACTTTCAGTCTCGCTTCACGCAGCCGCTGCTGTTCCTCCGGACTGAGGCCACCGCGACCGCGTCCGCCCGCCGCCCCGCCAGGAGCGCCAGCGGGCACGCCGGCGCCCTCGCGGCCTGCGCCAGGAGGTGGCGGATCGAATTCGTTCTTCACGTAAGCGATCTTCAGTTTCGACAACGGAACGTCGGGGTTCCAGACGAAGGCAGCGTCCGCGGTTGTTTCGTCGCGGCCGTCGGGTCCATAAATCGCGTTGAACACGACGGCGCAATCCTCGACCGACCGGCACATCGGCCCGATCTTGTCCATCGTCCAGCTCAATGCCATCGCACCGTGTCGGCTGATACGGCCGTAGGTCGGTCGCAGGCCGGTCACGCCGTTCTCCGCGGAAGGGGAAATGATGGATCCGCGCGTCTCGGTGCCGATGCCGAAGACAACGAGTCCGCCAGCGGTTGCTGACCCCGGACCGGCAGACGAGCCGCTCGATCCGCGCTCGAGATTCCACGGGTTGTTCGTACGCCCCTTGAACCACTGATCGCCTTGTGCGAGCGCTCCCATCGACAGCTTGGCGACCAGCACGCCACCTGCCGCGGCGAGCCGTTCGACGACGGTGGCGTCGTAGTCGAACACTTGATTCTGAAATGGCCCGGCCCCCCATGTCGTGGGAATACCTTTGGTCGCGAACAAATCCTTCGCGCCCCATGGGATGCCGTGCAGTGGGCCCCGGTATTTTCCAGCCTTGATCTCTCGATCAGCCTGTGCTGCCTGCGTCAGCGCCAAATCTTCCGTCAGCGTGACGACACAATTGAGCTTGGGCCCGTACTTCTTCAGACGATCGAGGAACATTTTCGTCAGTTCCGTTGACGACACGTCGCGGCGCTGAAGCAAAGGCGCAAGCGACGTGATCGGAAGAAACGCGAGATCATCGATCGACGACGACCGCGCGGCAGGCGGCGTCAGCGTGACCTTGATCTTTGCGCCCGGCGTCGCCGGGCCGTGCGGCTTCTTGCCCGGCAGGTACGGATGAAACGTGATCGCCGGTTCGGTATCCAGCGGGATGTTCACCTGACGCAGCTGCTCGAACGACGTCAGATTCCGGCCGACGCCGGCCGCCGCCGCCTGTTCTTCCGCTTCAGTGAAGTCGACACCAAAGATCTTTTCGGCGCAGTCGAGGGTGGATGGGTCAATGCGTGACGGCGTCTGCGCCTGCTGCCGCGCGAGAGCCGGAGCCGCGAAGCTGCCGGCGACGGCAGCGGGAATGGCGGTGAGAAATCGACGGCGTCGCACGCCACGAGGCCGCATCCGATCATCCTTCCGTTGCATGGACCCTCCAGACCTACTTCTGTTTGAACCCGGCCGGGATCTCGAGATCCGACGCAGCGACTGACGTCTGAATTTCCTGCACTTCATGTTCGGCGGTGAAAATCGTCCCGCGCGTCGCGCTGGCGTTTTCGTCCTTCTTCGCCATCTTGCGAGCAAGCATGCCCCCGAGGCCGCCGATCGATTTGGGAGCACTCTCTGACGTCTGCTGTGCCGCTTCTTCCTTCGACTTGACACCGTCGACGGTCGTCGTGCTCGCCAGCGGAGTGCCCTGGAGTTTTGGCGATTCTTTCTGCAGGCGATCGGCCGCCTGCTTGAACGCGGGATACATGGCGAGGACCATTGCCATCTGCTCCGGCGACATCCCCATTGCGTCTGGTCCCTGGAGCTGCCGCCAGTATTTCAGCTCGAACTCCGCGACTTCCTTCATAGCCGGAATCTGAGGACCGAGCCACGAGTCGACATTCATAACCAGTCCGCCGCCCTCTTCGAGCGTCTTCCCCTTTTCCCGAACGGTCACCGTCATGATCACTTCACGCGTGTCGTAACCCGCGAGCTGTTTCTTCTGCCCGGTTTCCTTGACGTTGAAGTCGACCTCGTATTCCTTCTGCGGTTGGCCCTTCTCAGGCTGTTTCTCTTCCTTGCCCTGCTGTTCTGACGCCTGCTTCTGGGCCTTTTCGCGCGCTTCCCGCATTTGCTGACGGAGCTGCTCGAAGGTGATGACCTCGTAGGTCTTCTTCTTCATGTCGAGCTTGTAGATCTTTTCCTCGGACAGGTCGACGATTTCACCGGTGGTGTCGTTGATCGTGATCTTGCGATTGCCTTTCACCGCGGTCGTCGAAACGACTCCTTCCTTTGCCGCCTTGCCGCCGAACAGGTTGAACATCTTTCCAAGCATGCCGCCGAGCGAAACGTGGGTCTTTTCGCGGGTCTTCACGTCCGCCCACGCGGGGCTTGCGGTAAGGGCGACAAATGACAAGAGAACGGCACACGAGAGCGGTAGTCGTCTCATCAAGGTTCCTCCAAAAGCCTGGGGTAAGATTCGCGCTGGCTGGTCAATTGTAGCCGACCCTTCAACTCGGCTGGACCTATGCGCTCAGGCAGAGGCCAATAACAATTCTGCGCTCGTGCTAACGATGCCGTTCCCCCACCGTCCTTCTAAATGGTGGGGACTGCGAGTCTTGACACCCGAGTGGCGTTGACGATGTTTTCGGCCGGGCACGCGTCGGAGGACGCCCATCTCGTGCGCGCGGCGCGTGCCGGCGACCAGCGGGCGTTCGAGGCGTTGTACGACCGATATGCGCGGGTTATTCATGGCGTGCTTCTGGCGCGGGCGCCCCGGGCGGACGTCGAGGATCTGGTTCAAGACGTCTTTTTGTCGGCCTGGAACCGGCTCGACTCGCTGCGCGATCCGGCGGCGTTCGGCGGATGGCTGTCGATGATTGCCCGTAATCGCGCCACCGATTTCCATCGCCAGGCGGTCGACGCGGTCGAACTGCCGGACGATTTGAGCGCGCCGGAGGCGTCCTCCAGCCGGGCCGAGGCATTGGCGATTCTGGATGTGATTCGGTCGCTCCCGGACGCATATCGTGAGACGCTCGTATTGAGGCTGGTCGAAGGTTTCACCGGCCCTGAAATCGCCGAACGGACGGGGCTGACACCCGCGTCGGTTCGCGTCAATCTTCATCGAGGCATGGCGTTGCTTCGCGCGAAGTTGCAGCAATGAAAAAGACTGACGAGGAGCAACGCGCGTATCTCTGGGACGGTTCGGGAGAGCCGGATCCGGAGATCGTGCGCCTCGAGACGTTGCTGGGACAGTTACGACATCGCGGCCTGCCGCCAGAGCTGCCGGCGCGTCGGCCCGCACGCTTTCGGCTGACGCCATTGATTGGTGCGCTGTCTGCGGCCGCTGCGATCCTGCTGATCGCTGGTGTCGGATGGTTTGCCACGATCACCCTGCGCCGGGGATGGACCGTCCAGCCAATCGCCGGGACGCCGACCGTGGATGGGGTGCAGTCGCGGACTGGTGCATCGACGGCCCGTCTTCGTGTCGGTGAATGGCTGGAGACCGACGCGGTGTCGCGTGCGCGGATCAATGTCGGTGAAATCGGGCGCGTGGACGTCGAGCCCAACACGCGTCTGCAGGTGGTCGAAGCCCGCGGCCGCGAGCACCGGATGTCGCTGACAAAAGGGCTTATCCACGCGCGCATCTGGGCGCCTCCCAAACTGTTCTTCGTGAACACGCCCAGCGCGACCGCGATCGATCTCGGATGCGAATACACGCTTCAAGTGGACGACGATGGGGGTGGCCTGATTCGCGTCAGTCTTGGTTGGGTGAGCTTTGAAGGCAATGGCCGTGAATCATTTATCCCCGAAGGTGCAATCGGCCGCACGCGGCCAGGCGCCGGGCCTGGAACTCCGTATTACGCCGACGCGCCGTCGGGATACGGGGAAGCGCTGGAGGTGCTGGATTTCAATGCGCCAGACGACCCGCGGCGCGCCGCATCGTTCGATCTCGTCCTCTCGTCTGCCCGCCGTCAAGACGCACTGACGTTGTGGCATCTGTTGTCACGAGGAACGCTCGCAGAGCGGGAAGGTGTCTACGATCGACTGGCGAAACTCGTTCCACCACCTGCTGGGGTAACCCGCGAGGCTGTGCTGAAGAAGGATCAGCCGGCTCTCGATCAATGGTGGGATACGCTTGGCCTTGACAGTGCGACGTGGTGGAGGCTGTGGAAGAGGAAGTTGTGAACGAGTCGAGTGACAGAGTGCGAACGATTCGTAACGCAGCGCTCGTTCTGATCGGCGGTGCGTGTCTGATTCAACTGGTGCGCCCCGCGCGGACGAATCCACCGACGGATCCAGGGCGAACGCTGGCGTCAGTCACTCGCGCACCTGTGGAGGTCCGTTCGGTGCTCGAGCGCGCCTGCCGCGACTGCCATTCGCACGACACGCGCTGGCCGTGGTACAGCAATGTCGCGCCGGTGTCGTGGTTCGTCATCAACGACGTGAATCATGGCCGCCGTCATTTCAACTATTCCGACTGGGCGCAATACGACCGCGACAAGATCCCCGAGCTGCTCAAGGAGGTCTGTGAGCAGACTCGCAAGGGTGACATGCCCCTGTCGTCATACCTCTGGATGCATGACGATGCGCGCCTGAGCGATCGCGACGTCTCGCTGTTGTGTGATTGGAGTGACGCGGAGCGGCGGTCCTTCCGCCTAAGGGCGGAAGCCACAAAGAACAGAAATTAGGAGGCTTCCGCCGTTAGGCGGAAATCGAAAGTCCCAGATCCGCCGGCCTGAAGAAAGCCAGTCGCCAGCCCGCCAGCCGCCAGATCCCGATACAATCCACCAATGCCCGAAGTTGTCGAGAGCGGAAAGCTCATATACGTGAGCGGGATCACTCCAAGCGTCCGTGGAGACGTCCCAACCCAGACCCGGAACATTCTCGAGCAAGTGCAGCAATCGTTGGCAAGTGCGGGCTCGTCGCTCGACCGGGTCGTGTCGGTGCTGGTCTTCATACGCGCGGCGTCGGACTTTGGCGCGATGAACGAGGCATATCGCACGTTCTGGAAAGGTGATTTTCCCACGCGCACGACCGTTGTCGTGGATCTCTCGACCCCCGAGACGCTCGTCGAAATGTCGCTCGTCGCCGCTCGTGGCGATCGAACGATCATCCATCCGCGCGATTGGGTTCAGTCACCGAGTCCATACAGTTATGCGTTGCGCACGGGGGATACGGTGTTTCTGTCCGGCCTCGTCTCTCGGAACGGCCGCGACAATTCAGTCGTCAACGGAGACGTCGGGCAGCAGACGCGTGCCATCCTCGACAACGCCGGCGAGCTGCTGCAGGCCGCCGGACTCTCGCACGCACACATCGTGTCATCACGCGTGTATCTTCCGGATGCGGCGTCCTTTACGGCCATGAACGACGCGTATCGCACCTACTTTCCGACTGCTCCACCGGCCAGAGCGACGATCCGCGCGGCACTCGCAGGTCCGCAATACTCGGTGGAGATCACCTTCATTGCCTCGTCGTCGCCACGCCGCGCGATTACCGAAGGCCTGCCGCCGAACTGGAATCTGCCGCTGAGTCCTGCGGTTGTGGCCGGCGATCGCGCCTATCTGTCAGGAGCACTTGGCAACGACGAGACCAATCGCGACGACGCCTCGGCGCAGACCGCAGCGACGCTCGAGAAGCTCCGAAGGACGCTGGAGTTATCCGGCGCGTCGCCAACCGACGTCGATGAAGCCATCGTCTACGTCACCGATGTGAAGAACCTGCCTGCGATTGATCGCGAATACCGCACATTTTTTGGGTCGCACAATCCGTCGCGAACCACCATCCGTTGCGGCCTGGTCGCGCCTGATGGTCTTGTCGAGATTCTGCTGACCGCCAGAATGAAAGGCCAGTGAGCATACGCCTGGGTATCTCGTCATGTCTCCTCGGGCACGAAGTCAGGTTTGACGGTGGGCACAAACGTGATCGCATCCTGATCGAGGAATTGGGCAAGTATGTCGAATGGGTTCCGGTTTGTCCGGAAGTCGAAGTTGGAATGGGCACGCCGCGTGAACCAGTGCAACTCGTTCGTGTCGGCAAGACGACGCGGATGATCACCAGCACCACCAGGGTTGACTATACGGATCGCATGAACGAATGGGCCAGGACGCGTGTCGAACAACTGGCGCGCGAGGACCTGGATGGATACGTGTTGAAGAGCAAATCCCCAAGTTGCGGTGGGTGGAGCGTCAAGGTGACGAACGAGTCGGGATCACCTGCAAGTGATGGCCGAGGGCTGTTCGCGTCGGCGCTGATCGAGCGGTTCCCGCTGCTGCCGGTCGAAGAAGAGGGACGGCTTGCTGATCCGGCTGTGCGCCGGGATTTCATTGAACGTGTGATCGCATACAGGCGGCGGAAAGAAGATGGCTGACTCGTTCTCGCCGTTCCGTCGCGTTCGGGTCACGCGCGTCGGCCGTCGCGCCGGCGAAGCACCGGAGGACTTTGCCGCAACGGAAGAACCGCTCGAAGTCCGGCTGCACGGAAAGTCGTTTGCGGTCATCATGCGGACACCGGGTGCCGATCGTGAGCTGGCTGCGGGGTTTCTCCTTTCGGAAGGCGTCATTCACTCCCACGAGGATCTCGGTGCGGTCGAGCATTGCCGTCATCCCGATCATCCAGACGTCCACAACATTGTCGATGTCTACCTCGTTGGCGCCGCCACCAAACGCCTGGAGGAGCACCTCGAGCAGCGTCGCAACATCATGACGTCGTCGTCGTGCGGGTTATGCGGCCGCCTGACAATCGAATCGCTGCGATGTCAGACGCCGCCGTTGCCGATTGAGACTCGCATCAGCTCGACGATCGCGTCGGAGCTTCCGCGGCGGTTGCGGGCGAGGCAGTCGGTCTTTGACGAGACGGGCGGACTGCACGCGGCAGGGCTCTTCGCGCTGGACGGCACCTGCTGCTCGTCAGCCGAGGACGTGGGGCGGCACAATGCCGTCGACAAAGTGGTCGGTGCCATGCTGTTCGAGGAACGGGTACCGCTTCGCCACTATGCTCTGGCCGTGAGCGGGCGCGCGTCTTTCGAAATCGTCCAGAAGGCCTGGCTCGCCGGAATCCCAATCGTCTGTGCCGTATCGGCGCCGTCCAGTCTGGCGATCGAACTCGCGGATGAAGCCGGGATCACGCTGCTCGGCTTCGTCCGCGACGGCGGATTCAACCTCTACACGCACGCCAAACGGATCGAGGTAGTGTGAAGTCCATTACACACACCGCCACGGATCGATTGCCTCAGCGGCAAAACACAAGTAGTTAGCGGCCCACCGGCCGCTCAGTCGGTGGCACCCCGGTTGCTCGAAGTCATCATCGCGTATGGTGATACGACGGCACGCGGTGTTGACGGCAGTGGTCGCCATGACGATCGCGGCGTGGTACGCCGGCGTCAAAGGCATCCTCCTCGCTGAGTCCATCGTCGACGAGCTCGACCGGGCGAAGGTTCTCGCCAATCTCGCGCCTCGTCCGCAAGCGACCATCGTGTATGACCGCTACGATCGTCCGGCGTTCACGTTTTTCGTCGAACAGCGCATCGCGGTTCCGCTCGACCGTGTGTCGCGACACATGATTGATGCGCTCCTGGCTGTCGAAGACCGCCGCTTCTTTTCGCACCATGGGATGGATCCGATCCGCATCGCCGGCGCCGCCTGGAGAAATTTTCGCGCCGGTCGGATCGTCGAGGGCGGCAGCACGATCACGCAACAGCTCGCCCGGGCATCACTCTCATCCGAGCGGACCTACGATCGCAAGATCCGCGAGATCCTCCTGGCGGCTCAAATTGAACAACGGTATACGAAGGCTCAAATTCTCGAGCAATACCTGAACACGGTCTACCTGGGCGACGGATATTACGGCGTCGAGGCGGCGTCGCAGGGCTACTTTGGCAAGTCCGCTCTGGACCTGGAGCCGCATGAAGCGGCGCTGCTTGCCGCCCTCGTGCGATCGCCATCGAGCGATGCTCCGTCGCTTGCACCGGCGCGCGCGCTGAAGCGGCGAAATCTTGTGCTCCGGCTGATGCGCCGACAAGGCCTGCTGTCGGAGCAGGCGTGGCAAAACGCCAGCGCCCTGCCGCTTCCTCCTGGCCGTCACAGCAGCGCAGCTGTCGTCGCCACAAACGGCCTCGACTCCGGCTTTTACTTCCAAGAGGAGATCAGGCGGCAACTGTTCTCGCTCTTCGGTGCGGACAAGGTGCTTCGGGACGGTTTGCGTGTGTACTCCACCTACGATCCCGAGTTGCAGCGTCAGGCGGAAATGGCGGTGACGCGACGAATTGCGGAAATCAGCAAGAGCCGTCCGTCAGCCCGAGACCTGCAGGGAAGTCTGGTGGCGATGGATCCGACGACCGGTGACGTGCGCGCGTTGGTCGGCGGCCGAGACTTCAAGACCAGCAGCTTCAATCGCGCGACGCAGGCCCGGCGCCAGGCCGGCTCATCATTCAAACCGATCATCTACGCGGCGGCACTGGAACGCGGCTATTCGCCCGGGACGCTCTTACACGACCTGGATATTCCGATCGACGCAGGCAATCAGACATGGCTCCCGGCGGGTGAACACGAAGATTCCGAGTACACGCTTCGCGCGGCTCTCAAAGTGTCGAGCAACCGCGCCGCGGCCCAGTTGCTCAAGCAAATTGGCGTGAGTGTGGCGGTGTACTACGCGCAACGGCTCGGCATTGAATCGCAGCTTCCGATGGTTCCGTCGCTCGCGCTCGGCACCGGGGAAGTGACGCTGCTCGAACTCACCACCGCGTATACCGCGTTTGCCAACCAGGGACGTGTTGCCGCGCCACGTCTGATCGCCCGGGTGGATGATGGCGCAGGCGTGACCATCTACAGCGCTGGCGAACGTCACACCCAGGCCATCAGTCCGACCACGGCCTATCTCATGTCGAGCATGCTGTCGGACGTGATTTCTGGCGGCACCGGATGGGCGGCGCGAGCGACCGGCTTCAAACTCCCGGCGGCAGGTAAGACCGGCACGACTGACAATTACGCTGACGCGTGGTTCGTTGGGTACACACCACACCTGGTCGCCGGCGTCTGGTTCGGACTCGATCAACCCGCGCCGATCATGCGCGGCGGATTCGCCGGCGTCGTAGCGGCACCCGCGTGGGGCCGGTTCATGAAGGCCGCGACAACGCACGACAAGGGTGACTGGTATCCGATGCCGTCGGACGTCGAGAAGGTGGCAATCTGCCGCTTCAGCGGCGCGCGAGCGACTGAGGCGTGCAGACATCCGCAGGATATGTATACCGTCGCCCGGGCCGACGGGTCGCCTCAGCTGGTTCCGGTGGACGCGATGCGCGATCAGGATGACGGTCGGTCGAAAATGGCGGTCAACGAGCCGCCAGTTTACGAGGACCTGTTTGCCATCGGCACGGTGCCTCCCGATCTGTGCCCGATACACAACACAACGACATCGCCAACCATCGCTTCGTCATCCGTGAGTGGCACGACCCAGATCGCGAACTCGGTGATGCCGACCTCATCTCAGTTCGCTGCGAGTCCACCGAGCCTTGCGCCTCGGCCCTCGGACATTGTCCTGGAACGCGTCCTCGGGTCTGATGGGCTCATGCATGTTGTGATGCGACAAAGACGGTGACGTGGCCGCGATCTTTAGATCGCGCCACTTACCGCTCGGACTCCCAGCGCAAGCGCGAGGACCGCGTTCGCAATGTGCCCGGTCCAGCAGATCCGGCATTGCAGCCCCCGAGAGATCAGACTCCAGCCGAGAAACGCACTCATCGCGACGGCGGGCAGTGTCATCAGGAATAGCCACGAGGGTGGCCAATTCAAAAACAATCCAATTGCGAGCATCAGGTACAGCATTACGCCGAGCAATGCGTTCGGCACTCCGAGAAGCGACGCACGTGGCGTCCTGAAGAGCACGGCGCAGCCGCCGTGTTCGAGTTGACAGACCTCGGGGCCAGTGAGCCATGCCGGCAGCACGAAATAGTGACCGTAGAGAGCGGCGGCCGATGCCGCGGTCCCGGCCAGTAGAGCGATCCAGATCAGCATCGGCGAATCGAGCAGTCTAACGCCCTTGCGCTACATCAGTCGACTGACAGGTGTCGCAGAAGTAGGTGAGCCGGGCATCGCGGCCCTGTTTCCGCACGCGGATCGGCGTGCCGCAGCGGCGGCAGGGGAGCCGGGCGCGACCATAAACCCACAAGCGATTGCGCGGATGACCGCTGCCCGTGGTCCGTCGCAGTCCCCCGTAGGTTGTCATCAGCTCGAGTCCTTCGGAGACATTGAGCTTCAGCAAGCGCCGGCTTTCGTCAACCACCGACCTCAGCTCTGCATCAGTGAGATCCCGCACGTGCCGAAAGGGATCAATGCGACAAATGAAAAGGATCTCAGACTTGTAGACATTGCCAAGCCCGGCAAGTACGCGCTGATCGAGCAGCGCTTCAGCAATCTCCGAATCCGATCGCTCGCGCAGGTTCGCGAGGACCTTTCCTGAATCGAACTCCTCGGCCAGCAAATCGGGACCGAGTCTGCGCAACTCGGGACTTTTCGCAACTTCGCGTTCCATCAGGAACTCGGCGACGGGAATGTTGAATCCAACCGCCACGAAATCCGCGGTGGCAACGACGATGCGCATGTCGCGACGGGAACGTTGCCACCGTTCTCCGGTGCGGTAGATGTGCCAGCTCCCGTTCATGCGCATGTGGGTGCGCAGCACGAGATCGCCAGAGAAGCGCATGAGCAAGTGTTTACCTGTCGCGTGGATACGCTCAATGATTCGCCCAGGGATCGGGGCATCCTCATTGATCCGGTTCAGCGCCGGAAAAACTGATCCGAACGAGGTGATCGGCTTTCCCGCCAGCGCTCGATGCAGCGTGCGCGCAGCGCGAAAAATCGTATCGCCCTCAGGCATCGTCGTCCTCGGATTGGGCGATGGCGAGCGCCGGGACGTCCGACGCGAATCCAGCAGCGGACCCGACCGCCTTTCGCATCTGGAATCCCATGGCTGATGCGTTGAAACCGGCATCAATCAGAAATGGGGCGAGCGGATGCTCCGAAGTTGGGATGCCATTAATCTCTGAAACAAGCAGACCGCCCCGTCCCTCCTCACCGCGCGCGATCGCTGCAAGTCGTGTCGCCAGGGCGCGGCTCGTGGTGGTCCGAGCAGGCTCGTCTTCCGGGACGAACGTGAGCAGTTGACGGCCGCCGCGTGCCACGTACCCCGCGAGCGCGCCATCGACCAGTATGACAAGTGCGCCAACCGTCCGTGTCGGTCCGCGCCCCGCAGCGGAATCGGCCGCGTTCGGGGCCGGCCATTTCAGCATGGTGCCATACGGGTTTGCCGGATCCGTTGCGGAGACGACAACCGACTCGACGTCGTCGCTCGCATTCTTGAACGACCGCATCAGTTCGAGTGCCGCAGGGAGCGCAAACTGCATGGCCCCAACCCCGCCGACGAAGTAACCGCGACGAATGCGGCCGGCATCCTCCATGGCTTTCAACACGTCGTACACCGCGCTGAACCCTCCTTCGATGCCTTCCGCGCCGGCGACTTCCCGTGTCACGACGCCGTAGCGCGAGAGGAGTTGCTGCGCCGTTGCGGTTGACCACTCGGTCGGTGAGATTTCGCCGGAGACGCGATCTGCCGTGAGCGACCAGCGCCCCTCTGATGAAGGAGGACCAATGCGACGGCTCCGGAAGTTGGTTCGCCGTGCCGGTTTTCTCGGTCGCTTCTCAGGCGGCCGGGTAAAGGCGCGGAGCGCATGGAACGTGTCATTCGTGAGAAGCCCTTTCCAGACGAGATCCCAGAGTGCATCGACCGTCTCACCGGGATAGCCACCGCCGGCGGCTTCGTGGATCGGCGCAAAAAACGACGCGCCCTCAGACTCGAGGTAACTCAGGATCGATCGTTCGCGAGGAGAGAGTTCAAACACCTCCGGCGGACGCCAGAGGCGACTCATGTGATCGGTGAGAAAGAGCGCAAGCCGACCATCGCGATCGCCCAGCGGTTCGATGCCGCACCACGTCACTTCCCCAGCGGCAGTGAGTGCATCGAGGTCGGCTGAGTTGTACCCCCTCACGCGCGCCGACAGAATCTCTGACTCGAGGATCGACGCGGGCAGAGGTGCCCCTTGCAGGTTTTCGATCGCATCGAGCAACGCATCGAGCCCGAGGCGTGGGCGCGACACGCCCTGCCAGCTGGTAAGCAGCCGGCCGAAGACTGCCGGATCGACCGGCTCGACTTCTTTGCGCAGGCGCGCCAGCGATCGCCGCCGGATCGACTGCAGCACATCAGGATCGCACCACTCGCGGCCGGCGCCTCCCGGGCGAAACTCCCCTTCGATCAGGCGCCCGGAACTGGCAAGCGTCTTCAGCATGAATCCGGCGGTGACGCGGCCGAGCGCATAGCGATCGGCAAACTCCTGTGTCGTGAACGGACCGTGTGTTCGCGCATAACGGCGCGTGAGATCCTGCGTGGCGTTGGGTGCAGGCGCGATCAACGATTCGGGCAACCCAGGCGGCAGTGGCACGCCGAGTGCGTCGCGGTAGCGTCCCGCATACTCGACCGGGCTCAGACGCGGCTGCCCACCAATGTTGATCTTGATGACTCGACGCGCTCGAAGGAGCTCGCTCAACGCGTCCCTTGCGTCGATGCGCGATCGTGCCGCGACCTCATCGTCGGTCAAATCGCCGAGTCGCAAGAGCAGATCGTGAATGCCATCGGTCGATCGCGCCCGCTGCTCTTCGTCGAGATGTTGAAGCTGACGCTCCACTGTCGCGATGGCATCGGCGTCCAACAGTTCCCGCAGCTCGACTTCGCCAAGCAGCTCGCGCAGCTGTGATTGATCGATCGCGAGCGCTTGCGCGCGCCGTTCCGCCAGCGGCGCATCGCCGTCGTAAATGTAATTGGCGACGTATCCAAACAGCAGCGCCGCCGCGAACGGAGACGGTATCGCCGAATCAACCGTGGCAGTCCGGACCTCCCGCCGCTCGATGCGGCGAAGAGTTTCGACGAGTGAAGGCATGTCGAAGACGTCACGGAGACATTCGCGGTAGGCTTCGAGGATCATCGGAAACGATCCGTACTGCGCCGCCACGGCGAGAAGGTCGGCAGCGCGCTTTCGTTGTTGCCAGAGGGGACTTCGACCTCCGGGGCGACGCTTGGGCAGCAGCAGCGCCCGCGCCGCCGCTTCGCGAAACTTCGCCGCAAAGAGCGCGGTCGCGCCGAGCTGCCGAACGACGAGCGCTTCGACTTCATCCGACGCCGGTATCATCAGGTTCGGATCGGGTGGGTCCTCGGTCTCCGGAAATCGCACCACGAACCCGTCGTCAGTCCACATGGTTTCGACGTCGATGCCCGTCTCCGCGCGCGCTCTCTCTACCGCCGCCATCGCCCACGGCGCGTGAATCTTGCCGCCGAACGGGGTCAGCACGCAGATGCGCCAATCGCCCAGCTCGTCGCGGCACCTCTCGATCAAAACCGTGCGGTCGTCGGGGACCACACCGGCGGCCGATGCCTGATCGGCGAGATAGCGAACGAGGTTTTCTGCGGCCTGATTGTCGAGATCGTGATGCTGGACCAGGCGTTGGACTGCCGCTGACGCAGGCATATTGCGCAGGGTCCGAACCAGCTCGCCGATGTGCCGCCCGAGTTCGAGCGGCCGGCCGGCCGCATCGGCTTTCCAGAATGGCATCTTGCCGGGCTCACCTGGAGCAGGGGAGACGAGAACGCGATCGTGAGTGATCTCTTCAATCCGCCATGTCGACGCGCCGAGGAGAAACGTCTCGCCGACGCGGCTCTCGAACACCATCTCTTCGTCGAGCTCGCCGACCCGCGCGTGTGGACCACGCTCGCCAACGAGGAACACGCCGTAAAGGCCGCGGTCGGGAATCGTCCCGCCGTTGATCACGGCCACGCGCTTGGCACCTTCGCGCGCGAACAACCGATTCTTCAGGCGATCCCATGTCAGGCGCGGCCGCAGATCGGCGAAATCGTCAGACGGATACCGGCCCGACAACATATCGAGCACACCTTCGAAAACCGAACGACTGAGCTCCGCAAACGGTGCGGCGCGGCGGAGCAGACCGAACAAGCCATCGACGTCCCAGTCTTCGTTCGCCACCGTCGCGACGATCTGCTGGGCGAGCACGTCGAGCGGATTACGAGGATAGCGGCTGGACTCGACACGGCCTTCGTGCATCGCCCGCGTCACCGCAGCGCAGGCGACGAGATCGCCGCGGAATTTGGGCACGATGACTCCGCGACTGGCAGCGCCGATGGTGTGTCCGGCACGCCCAATCCGCTGCATCCCGCTTGCAACCGACGGGGGAGCTTCGATCTGGACGACGAGATCGATCGCCCCCATGTCGATCCCCAATTCGAGTGACGAGGTCGCGACCAGGCCGCGAATCTGGCCGGCCTTCAGCCGATCTTCGACTTCGATTCGTTGCGGTCGCGCCAGCGATCCGTGATGGGATCGCACCAGCGTTTCGCCAGCGAGCTCGTTCAGTGCCGACGCCAGCCGCTCGGCGATTCGCCGGCTGTTGACGAATATCAGCGTCGATCGATGAGCCCGCACCAGTTCCAGCAGTCGGGGATGAATCGCGGACCAGATCGACGTGCGTGCCGGCCCCTGAGCCGCCGGACCGCTTGGGATCTCTACCGGCTGCCCAATCCGGGCCATGTCCTCGACCGGCACTTCGATGCGGAGTTCGAGTTGCTTTTTCTCTGACGTGTCGACGATGGTGACAGGCCGGAATTGTGTCGCCGCGCGATCCGTCGCGAATTCGTCGTGAATGGCGTCGTCGGGATCGGCGATGCGCGTCGTGCCCCTGCCGGTCTTTTTCGCTACCGATCGTGAGCCCTGCGGCTTGACCCTTGAGCCCTGGGTTCCCCCGAGAAACCGTGCCACTTCATCCAGCGGTCGCTGTGTCGCGGACAGACCGATTCGCTGGGTTCCGGAGTTCCCCGTGGCTTCCGCCTTTAGGCGGAAGTCTTCCCGCAGTGCTTCCAGCCGCTCCAGTGAGAGCGCCAGATGGGCGCCGCGTTTGGTCGGGACGAGCGCGTGGATCTCGTCGACAATGACGATATCGATCGAGCGAAGCGTCCGCCGTGCATTGGAGGTCAGCAGGAGGTAAAGCGATTCCGGCGTGGTGATCAGAATGTCCGCAGGTTCGCGCAGGAATCGCGCCCGCTCGATCGCTGGTGTATCACCGGTGCGAATCGCGACAGCCGGCTGGTGAAAGGCGTCCCCTCGCGCACTTGCCCGATTGGCGATGCCGGCGATCGGAGCACGCAGATTTCGCTCGATGTCGATCGCGAGCGCTTTGAGCGGCGAGATGTAGAGCACGCGGCAGCGTTGCTCTTTCGGCGGGACCGGATCGAACATGACCCGATTGATGCACCAGAGAAACGCCGTCAGGGTCTTGCCGCTGCCGGTCGGCGCAAGAATCAGCGTCGATTCGCCGTGGGCGATTGCCGGCCACCCCTGTGCCTGCGGAGGGGTCGGCCGCTCGAACGAATCGCGAAACCAATCGGCGACCGCCGGGTGAAAGAGATCGAGGACTCCGGCCCGTCTTCCCACCGGCTTATTCTATTTACTTGTTTGACCAGAGGCACTTAACCGGGCACAATGGAGGGCACTCTAGCTGCCGGGGCAGCGCGAGCTGTGTCGGTGTTTGTTGATTTCCACTCCGGGCCGCCACCAAGGCGCGTTGCCCGGGGAGTCAGGAAGCCAAAAGTAACTTATGGGAGATTCCGGAGAAGGCCTCGTCGACGCAGAAGCGCGAATCCAGGAACAGATTGAGGAGCGGGAAGCTGAGCGGCGCCGTCGCGCCGGCAGTGGGCCGAAGATCGACCCGGAAAAGGTCCGCGAACTTGAGTCGCTGCGCTTGGCGAAATCCAATCTCGAGCAGCAGGCGGAAACGACCGAGCATCCCGTACGTAAGCAACAGATTAAGCTCGCGATCGCCGAAATCGACAAGCGGCTGGCGGCGTATCAGTAACTGCTGCTGAATCGGCGCGGTCTGAAGACCGCGCCCACTTGCCGTCCGAAGGACCGCGCCCTACACTTGCGGTCCGAAGCGGTGCGCCCCTGATTTCTCCAGCAACGTCTTGATCTCGTCCGCTTCGAGCGACTCCTGCTCGAGCAGCGCCTCGGCGAGTGCCCGCATCGACTCCCTGTTGCGATCGACGATCTGTCTGGCGTGATCGTAGGCGCTCATCACGATCTTGCGAATCTCGTCGTCGACGCGCTGTGCCGTCGCTTCGCTGACCGTGTGTGGGCGGTCGGTTTGAAAGGCGTTGCCCGGCTTGCGATACGCGAGCGGACCGAGGTCCGACATGCCCCACTCACACACCATGTGTTGTGCGATGTCGGTGGCGCGCTCGATGTCGTTCGACGCGCCGCTCGTCATGTGATTCATGAAGAGTTCTTCCGCGACCCGTCCGCCCATCAGCACCGCCACCTGAGTTTCGAGGTAGCCCTTGGTGTACGTGTGCCGGTCGGCTTCCGGCAGCTGCATCGTGACGCCCATTGCCCGGCCGCGCGGGATGATGGTGACCTTGTGCAACGGATCGGCATTCGGTAACAGCGCCGCGACGATCGCATGGCCGGCTTCGTGATAGGCGCAGTTGACCCGATCGAGTTCGCTCAACGCCACCGATCGCCGTTCGACGCCCATCAGCACTTTATCGCGCGCTTCGGACAGATCCGCATCCGTCACTCGATCGCGGCCCGAGCGGGCGGCGAAGAGCGCCGCTTCGTTGACGACGTTAGCGAGGTCGGCACCCGAGAAGCCGGGCGTTCCTCGCGCGATGGAACGAAGATTCACCGCCGCATCGATCGCCACTCGCCTGGCGTGAACCCGAAGGATCGCTTCGCGTCCTTTCAAGTCGGGGTTCCCGACCGTCACTTGACGATCGAACCGCCCCGGGCGGAGCAGTGCCGGATCGAGAATGTCCTGCCGGTTGGTTGCGGCGATGACCACGATGCCGAGGTGCGATTCGAAACCATCCATTTCCACGAGCAACTGATTCAGCGTTTGCTCGCGTTCCTCGTGGCTGAGCGAATTGCCGCCCCGGCTGCGGCCGACTGCGTCGAGCTCGTCGATGAACACGATGCACGACGTGTGACGGCGAGCGTCGCGGAACAAACGGCGGACCCTGGCTGCGCCGACGCCCGCATACATCTCGACAAAGTCCGAACCGCTGGCGAACAGGAACGGCACGCCGGCCTCACCCGCAATCGACCGCGCGAGAAGCGTCTTGCCCGTCCCCGGAGGACCGACCAGGAGAATCCCCTTGGGAATCCGTCCGCCGATTGACGAGAAGCGTTCCGGATGCCGGAGGAAATCAACGACCTCCTTGACTTCATCCTTCGCCTCGTCGACGCCGGCAACATCCTGGAACGTGATCACCGTGTCGCCGCGCTCGGCCACGCGCGTCCTGCCGGAGTTTGGAATCCGTCCGGCGGTTGTCCGATACACTGTGAAGCCGATCAGCGCAAAGAATGCGGCGACGGTCAGGATCATCCCATAGCTGAGGGCCTGCGGATCGGGAAGCGGGTCGACCTCGACGTGCACGTTGCGCTTGACGAGATCGTTGATGAACGACGAGTTGGCGGAAAGAAACTCTGCCGGAGCGTTGGTCTGCGCTGTGTGACCGTCGCGGAACGTCACCTGGATATCGCGCTCGGCGAAGGTCACTCTTGCGACGGTGCCGCGATCGACCTGTTGAAGGAATTCAGAGAGTGCGATTGGAGTGGGTTCGGGCCTGCTCTTGAAATAAATGGTGGCCGGCACCGCGCAAAGCGCCAGGACGGCGACAATCGCCACAACCAGGTAACGAGGACGACGGAAACGCGGTGGCAACACGGGTTACATCCGTTTCGCGAAGTGCGCCCGAACCATTCGGGTGAAAGCAGTCGAACGGCAGCAGCGCTGACGCGAGTGCTACACCCGGATGCCGGGCGGCAGACTGAGTGCTGAAAAAGAAAACACTCCGCTGGGGAATTGGAATGTGCCCACATTTTACACCGCCATATCCGCGAAGTAAACGAGCGATCGGCCGAATCGTGCGCGGAATTGCATGACACCTCAGCCGCACACAGCTCATCCGCAGCCTGCCGCATCGCCGACGCTCGCTTGGATCGTCCACGTCTACACCGCGACGGGCGCGGTCCTCGCCTTTGTGATGACGATCGCGGTCATCAACGCGCGGTACCGGCTGGCATTTCTGATGATGATCGCCGCCACGGTGATCGACTCCACCGACGGACTCTTCGCCCGGCTGGCGCGCGTCAAGGAAGCGACCCCAGCCTTTGACGGCGGCCGACTCGACGATATTGTCGACTACCTCACATTTGTGTTCGTGCCCGCCCTGCTGCTTTTTCAGGCCGGGCTGCTGCCCTCCCGGTGGGACGGGGTGGTGGTGGTCGCGATGCTGCTGAGCAGTGCCTACGGGTTCTCGGCCGCCGACGCCAAGACCGATGATCACTTCTTCACGGGATTTCCGTCTTACTGGAATATCGCGGCCTTGTATCTATTTGCGGCCCATCTGACGCCGACCGTCAACGCGTCCGTGCTGCTGGTGCTCAGCGCGTTGGTCTTCGTACGGATTCGTTATGTCTACCCCTCGCGAACGCCGATTTTGCGCGGCCTGACCATTGCACTGTGTGCGATCTGGGGCGTTATCGTCCTCCAGATGGTTCTCATGCTTCCTGATGTGCCGCGGCCGCTCCTGCTGGCTTCGCTGTTCTTTCCGCTCTACTACCTCGTGCTCTCGCTCGTGCTGAATGGACGGCGGGTCCGCCGGCCGTGAAGATTCCCCGCATGACCCGCGATCGGATCGCCGGCGCGATCTTCGCCACCCTGGTCGTGCTGACGGTGGTCGCGGCGACGTGGACGTTCCGACAAGCGTGGGGCGTGTACAAGCTGCGACGCGGCGTCGGCGACACGTGGTTTCTCGCGGCTGACGGCCGCCGCTGGTTCCGAATGGACGAGCGGCATCAGGATGTTCCCCTCGCGGACATTCCGGTCGATCTCCAGGACGCCTTCGTGGCGGTCGAGGATCACCGCTTCTTCAGGCACATGGGGATCGATCCGATTGCGCTCGGGCGCGCGATCTATCGAGACGTGCGCTCGGGCGGCGCGGTTGAAGGCGGCAGCACACTGACGCAGCAACTCGCGCGCACGCTGTTTCTGTCCAATCAGAAGTCTTACGGCCGCAAGATTCGCGAGGCCGCACTCGCGGTGATGATCGATTCAGCGCTGCCGAAGCAGCAGATTCTCGAGCTGTATCTCAATCGCATCTACCTCAGTGGCGGTGTTTACGGCGTCGAGACCATGTCGAAGCATCTGTTCAACCGGCGGGCAAAAACCCTCAACCTCGCCGAGTGCGCGCTGATCGCCGGTCTTGCCCGCGCCCCGTCGTCGCTCTCGCCATGGACCAATCTCGATGGGGCGATCGAACGGAGCCACGTCGTGTTGACGCGGATGCGCCAGGAAGGGTTCATCACCGATGCCGAAGAGCGCGCCGCCCGCGCGACGCGGATCCGCATCGCGCCATATCCCGGGCCTATCGATCCGCGCGGCGGCTACGCCAAAGAATTCCTGCGGCAGCAGTTCCGCGACGAGTTCGGCGGCGATCACCCGCCCGACTGGGAGGTGCGGACGACACTGGTGCCGGAGCTGCAGGACATGGCGGAGCGCTCTGTCGCCGACGTGCTGCGTCGCTTCAACCAGCCTGAGCTTCAGGCGGCACTTGTGGCGATCGATCCGCAAACCGGCGATATCCTGGCGCTCGTCGGCGGTCGCGACTTTCGCCTCTCGCAGTTCAACCGCGCGGTTCGCAGCCGGCGGCAGCCGGGCTCGGCCTTCAAGCCCTTTCTGTTCGCCGTGGCACTCGATCACGGCTACACGCCCGTCACGGTCCTCAACGGTCTCACCAACATCCAGCCGCAGGGTCCCGACGAATGGGCGCCGCGGAACTCCAACGACGAGATTGCTGACGCGCTCACGCTCCGTGCCGCCCTGATTGAGTCGAACAATCGCGCCGCCACGTCATTGCAGCAGCGAGTGGGATCACGTCCGGTGCTTCGCCTGGCGTCAACGGCTGGCATGCGCGATCTGCCGGACGTGCCCTCCCTGTCGCTTGGCACCGGTGAAGTCACGCCGCTCGATCTCACGTCCGCCTTCGCCATGTTTCCGAACGGCGGGTTGGCGGTCAGACCCAGGGGAATGATTCGCGTCATCGATGCCGACGGCACGGCGGTCTACGACAACCCCGTGCGCACCGAGCGCGTCATTTCGCCGGAGAGCGCGTTTCAGATGGTTTCAATGCTCGAAGACGTGATGGATCGCGGCACGGCGTCGGCGGCTCGCGGCTGGGGCATCCGATTTCCCTCAGGTGGCAAGACCGGCACGACCGATGACTTCAAGGATGCATGGTTCGTCGGTTTTTCGTCGTCTCTTGTTGTTGGCGTGTGGGTCGGATTCGACCAGCCCAAGACGATCGCGCGTGAGGGGTATGGCTCGCGTTTCGCTCTGCCGATCTGGAGCGATTTCATGCGGCGCGCGGTGCAGCGCCGGCCGGCACGAGAGTTCGAGGCCCCTGCCGGCCTTCACGGCGAGCAACTCTGTAACGTGTCCTACCTGCGGCCGGTCGAGGAGTGCCCGACCTACGTCGAGTACTTCAAGGAAAACGACGATGTGCCGTCGCAGTTGTGCCCGGTTCATCGAGGAACGGTGAAGCAGCGTGTGCGACGAGCGATGGAAGGGTTTCTCTCCGGCCTCGGTCGCAAAATAAAAGGCATTTTTCGATAAGTGTCGACGGGACGCATAAAGACGCCAGCGTGTTGGGGATCCGGGGGCGAAGCCCCCGGGTTTGGGATTTGACACGATCGCGAGTCTGTTTATAGCGTTCAAGGATCATGAACGCTCCTTTCCGCATTCCAGAACACGGTGCTCTCGATTTTCTTGCCCTCGGGGCCCTCGTCCACCGGCTCGACCCCGGGGTCGTCCCCTTTCGCAAAGCGACGATGTGCGCGATTCACGTCAGCGGTGGCGAGTTCAACACGGCGGCGAACCTGGCCGACTGCTTCGGCCTCCGGACGGGTATTGCCAGCGCGATGGTCGAATATCCCATCGGTGAACTGATTGCGCGCCAGGTTCGCGCAATGGGGGTGACGCCGTTCTACAAGATGTTCAAGCACGACGGCGCATGGGGGCCGAACATGGCGGCCGTCTACAGCGACCGCGGCCACGGCGTGCGTGCCCCGATCGTCTTCTATAACCGCAGCAACGAGGCGGCCGCGCGGCTCAAGCCGGGAGACTTCGACTGGGACTCAATCTTCGGAGGCGGCGTGCGCTGGTTCCACAGCGGCGGGATCTTTGCGTCGTTGTCGGAGACGACCTCGGAGCTGATCATCGAAGCGATGGAAGCGGCGCGCAAGCATGGCGCGATTGTGTCGTTCGATCTCAATTACCGGGAGAAGCTGTGGAGTGCTTCAGGCGGCGCGAAACGGGCCATCGCGGTGCTCGGACGCGTCGTCCAGCACGTCGACGTCCTCGTGGGCAACGAAGAGGATCTGCAGAAGGGACTGGGAGTACCCGGACCGGAGGTCGCGGCGACCTCCGCCCTGGATCCCAGCACGTTCGTTGGCATGATCGACCGGACGCTGCAGAAGTTTCCGCAGCTCAAAGTGGTGGCTACCACCCTGCGCGAAGTGCACTCGACCAGTCGGCACAGATGGAGCGCCGTCGCGTGGATGAATGGGGACACGTTCGTGGCGCCCACGTGCGACATCGACGTCTACGACCGCGTCGGTGGCGGCGACGGCTTCGCGTCAGGCCTGGTGTATGGACTCCTCAGTGGAGAAACACCTGAGGACGCCGTGAAGCTCGGTTGGGCGCACGGTGCCCTGATCGCGACGTTCCCGGGTGATACGACCATGGCGACGGCCGAGCAGGTGCGGTCGTTCGCAAAGGGCGGATCAGCGCGGATTCAGCGGTAGGGCTGCCGGACCTTACTCACCCGCGAGGATCAAATCAAGCCGTCGATTGCGTTCCTCGAACGGGATGTCGCCGTTGCTCTCGATGGTCATCCAGCCGTTGTAGTTCACCGCCTCGAGCGCCTGGCGGAGCACCGGCCAGCGCACACTGCCCTCTCGGATGTTCACCGACGTGCCACGGCCATCCGGATCCGCGGGGTTGAGCAAGTAATCCTTCACGTGAATCTTCGCGATCAGCGTGTTCAGCGTCAGGATCCACTTCTCGGGCGGAGCGAAGCGGACATGATTGCCGATGTCGTAATACGCCTTTACCCACGGACTCTGAAACGATTGGACGAAGTGCCGGAAGATCTCCGGCATCACCCAGAGATTGTTGCTGACGTTTTCGAGCGCGATCACGACCTTGGTCTTCTCCGCCAGTGGGATTAACCGCTTGACCCATTCGATCGATGCGTCAGTCGCGTGATTGTGTGCCGCGATGTATTCGGCGTAGGGCGCGTTGTCTCCGTAAACGACCTTCGTCAGATGGCCGTTCGCCGGGTTGAACTCGATCTGGAATTCCCACGGCCGCGGCATGCGCAGCGTCGGCCCCTCCGCTCGTCCTCCGCCACGTCCACCGGGACCGGCCCCAATCCGGCATGGAACCAGAAGCACAGTGTCGGCGCCAAACGCCTCGGCGGTGCGAAGGGCGGCCTGACTTTCGGTGAACGTGCGTTCGACCTCGGTCTTGTCGGAATTGTTGAACTCCGCCCACCCATACAGCACCGAGTGAACGCGCATTCCAATCTTGTCGGCGACCTCGCGCATCTTCGCAGCCTGATCGACCGGCATCACACGTGCTTCGACCCCCTCGAAGCCCGCGTCCTTCATCCGTTTGAGTTCATCTTCCGTGGGCCGCGCAATCAGTGCTTTGTGCGGCCGGGTCTTGAACGTGAGTGAAGAGGATGGTGGCGGTCCAGTCTGCGCTCCACGCGCCGGTGCCTGCGCGCGAGTCGTCGCGGGTGCGATGCTAAGAGCTGCGGCGATGCCGGCGGTCGTCGTGATGAATTCGCGGCGATTGACTGAATCTGGCATTCGATCCCCCTAATTGACGGATGTAGTTTAGTCTGTGTGCAGGCACGCGCACGCCGTGGGAGGGTCACGAGCAACTTATGCCAACAAAAACTCTACTCCGAACGGGCATTGCCGTAATCGGCCTGCTAAGTGTGCCGACGGCGCCGACTGGTCAGCAGCCGCCGGTGGACCTCATCGTCATCAATGGAAAGGTGCTCACGTCCGACGCAAGGAATACGCAGGCCGAAGCGGTCGCGATTCGTGGGAACACCTTTGCCGCCATCGGCACAACCGCTGCCATCCGCAAGATGGCCGGTCCCGCGACGCGTGTGATCGATGCCGGCGGCCGGACGGTGGTCCCTGGATTCATCGAATCGCACGTGCACGCCACCGGCGTGGCGCGCGCTGAGGTATCACAGCCGTTCATTCAGCTCAATTCGATTCAGGAGATCAGGGACTGGGTCCGCGCGCGAGCGAAGGACGCGGGCCCCGGTGGCTGGGTGCAGCTGCCTCGCATCGATGTGACGCGTATCAAGGAAGGCCGCCTGCCGAACAAGGCCGACCTCGATGAAGCGGCGCCGACAACTCCGACCGTGTACACCTGGCAATATGCCAACCGCAACATCCAGATCCTGAACGACGCCGCCATCAAAGCCGCGAAGATCAGCAAGGCGACCACCGCACCCAAGGGCTGCACGCTCCACTTCACGCCGAACGGCGAGTTTACCGGCAAGATGGAGAGCTGCCAGTCGTTGCTGAACATTCCTCAGCGCAAGGTCACCGACGATGAGTATCTGGACAGCCTGGCGGCGTTGATGAAGAAGTACAACGAGGTCGGCATCACGAGCATAGGCGAGCGCAGCAGCAACGCCGAGGGCTTTCGAGACTATCAGAAACTGAAGACGCAGGGACGGCTTCCGATCCGCGTCCGCGTCACGATCCGCATCGGCACTGGCGACAACTCGGAGTCTGCAATCGAGCGCATCATCTCGGGTCTTGGCGTGAAGTACGACGAGGGCGACGACTGGGTCCGCGTCGGACCGTTGAAGATCGGCGTCGACGGCGGCGCCCTCTACGGCACCGCGGTGATGCGCGAGCCGTACCCGGCCACATCGCACGAGCTGTACGGCATCACCGATCCCAAGTACAGCGGTGAGTTCGGCCGCGGCACAGGTCTGACGGTCGAAGGCGTCAAGAACTATGTGCGCGTGGGCAACCGGCTCGGCTGGCAGCTGTCGTCGCACGTGACCGGCGATCGCGGCGTCGACATCGTCCTCGATGCGATCGAGGCAGCGAACAAAGAGAAGTCGATGCTCGACAAGCGGTACAGCGTGATCCACGCCTACTTCGCGTCAGCGGAAACGGCGAAGCGCGCGGCGAGCCTCGGCGCGGTTGTCGACACGCAACCGATGTGGTTCTACAAGGATGGCGACGCGCTGCTGAAGGCGCTCGGACCCAAGTACATGAACACCTTCATCGGGGTGAAAACGTGGAAGGACAACGGCGTGACCGTCGCGCTGAATGCCGACCACATGATGGGCTTCGATCCGGTGGGCGCGCTGAATCCGTACCACCCGCTGCTGGCCATGCAGGCGACGATCACGCGCAAGACACAGGGCGGTCAGGTCATCGGGCCCGCCGAGCGCATTTCCCGGTTGGATGCGCTACGAATGACGACCATCAACGCCGCGTACATCGGCTTCGAGGAGAAGAAAAAGGGCTCGATCGAAGTCGGCAAGCTGGCCGATCTGGCGATCCTCACCGCCGACTTCCTGACGATCCCCGAGGATCAGCTCATGACCATCAAGTCGTACATGACGATCGTCGACGGCAAGATCGTCTTTGAGGCACGGCCGGCGAGCTAGCCCGTCTGTGATTGTCGCAGCCGGACGGTTGACCGGCGCGCGGAAGAAAACCAACGCGGCGACGACACGACGCGTCAGAATCTCCAACGAGAGGAGCTCGTGATGACGGAGATTCGATGGGCTTGGCGCAACCTCATGGCACGTCGATGGCGAGCCGCCTTGACGATCGGTCTCCTCGCCCTGGCTCTCGCAGCGACCACAATCGTCTTCTCGGCTGCGGATTCGCTCGTCTTCCGTCGCGTCGCTTATTCGTCTGCCGACCGCCTGATCACATTCGATACCCGCGATCCAGCAACTGGAAGACCCGGAGGCGGCTTTGCGTCCCCGGACGTGCTCGATGAGTGGCGAAAACAGACCGATCTGTTTTCCGGTGTTCACGGGCACCTTTACAAGACCATCTTCCTTGTGGGGCAGGGAGAGCCAGAGCTGGTGCAGGCGTCCGATGTGACACCCGGATTGATCGAGATGCTCGGCGTGCGGCCGCGCTGGGGCCGCACGTTGTCTGACGACGACGCGCGTCGAACGGACGTTCACGCCGTCTTGATTGCTGAAGCGATGGCGGGTGAGCGGTTTGGAGATCCCGCAGCGGCGATAGGCCAACGGATCGAGACTACAGCCGAGCCTCTTCTCGTGGTCGGCGTCATGCCTGCATCCTTCCGGTTTCCGGAAGGCGCGCAGCGCATCTGGCGCGCGTTCGATCCTCGAGGGCCGCTCGCGCGGAACATCGGCATCTCGCTGATCGCGCGACTGGCCGGACGTAGCTCCGTGGAGCAGGTATCAGCGATGATGAAAGCGCGCAGTGAGGCGCTCTACAGAGCTGCCGGCGCGCCCACCGTGCTGATCGCATCGGCGGCGCCTCTGCGATCGGCCCGCGTAGTGGCCGATCAGCGCCGCTTGCTGTTCGTGCTGTTCGGGGCCGCGGTGAGTCTCCTGTTGACCGCGTGCGCCAATGCGGCAAGTCTGGAACTGGCCGGCGCACTCACTCGCGCCAGAACCTATGCGATTCAGCTTGCCGTCGGTGCGTCGCGCATGGAGCTGGTCCGCATCGTTCTTCTCGAAGGCATGTGCCTGATCGGGACTGCCGCAGTTCTGGCCGCCGTCATCGCGTATCAGGGAACTGACGCGCTCGTTCGCTACCTTCCTCCGTCACTGACCGCGAGCGCCAATCCAATTGACGTCGACTACCGCGCGCTGCTGGCGACGACAGGCTTTGCCGCTCTGGCGTGGATCCTGTCAACTCTGCCACTGGTGGTTTTCGCCTGGCGCGCGAACTTGTTGGAGCTCTTGAAGAGTCAAGGGCCGTCCGTCTCGACGCGGGCCGGCGCCCTCTGGCGGCGCACCCTGACGGTCGCGCAAGTGGCATTCGCCGCGATGCTCCTCGTCGGCAGCGTGCTCTACGTTCGCAGCTATATTGCGCTGATTCGGCTGGACAAAGGATTCGATAGCTCCGGAGTGGTCTCGATTTCGCTCACGATTCCGCCGCAGCGTCTCGCTAGCGGGGCCGAACGCGCGGCGATGGCGCAAACTATCCTCGAGCGCCTGCGCGCACGCCCGGGCATTCTGGGAGCGTTTGAAGGATCGCCGCCGCCGTCTATCGGCGACAGTCCGACGTCGAACGACCACATCGAGATAGACGGCAGACCGCCGACCGAAACGAACATCCTTGTCCCGCGGCTGTGGGTCGACCCGGACTACTTCCGTGTACTCGGGATTGGTTTGGTCGCCGGCAGGATGTTCGAACCGGGAGACCCGCCTGCCAATGTCATCATCACCGATTCCCTGGCGAACAAGTTGTGGCCAGGTACAGATGCCGTCGGGCACCGCTTTCGCGAAGACCCGCGCTTTGAGTGGAGCTACGTCATCGGCGTCGTCAAACACGTCCGGACGACGTACGACAGTCCGTCGGGACCGGAACGATACTTCCAGAAGTACTCGTTGAGGCAGCCGCCACCACCGGTAAACGCGTCAACGACCTCCAGGCCTCGCAGCGGCGCCGCCTACGGGTTTCTCACAATTACGGCTCGCGTCGATTCGCGCGCGCGTGCGTTCGATCTGTATCAAACCGTGCGCAGCGTCGACGCGCGCAACATCCTCAAAGTCGAGTTCGTCGATGACCAATACGCGCGACAGTTCGCCGATCGGCTGCTTGCGACTCGCATCATGACCGGTTTTGGAATGCTCGCGTTCATTGTCGCGTCAGCCGGTGTGTACGGAGTGATGGCGTTCCTCGTGGCCAACCGCGCGCGTGAAATTGGGATACGAATGGCGCTCGGCGCAGACAGTCGGCGGATTCGTCGTCTTGTGCTCGGATCGTCGATGTGGCTTGTCTCGCTTGGAGCCGCAATCGGGATCGGCGGCGCCTTCGTCGCGTCACGATGGGCACAATCACAACTGTTCGGTGTGAGCAGCACCGATCCGATGACAATCTTGCTTGTAACCCTTGCCGTGATGGTTGCCGCCCTGTTCGCCGCCTGGCACCCAGCAAGGCAGGCGACCCGACTTGATCCAACGCAATTACTGCGAAACTGACTGGCGCTATAACTCCTTGATTCGGATATTGCGGAATTCGACGCGCGCGCCGTGGCCCAGGAACCCGATGTGTCCTTTCGTGTTGGCGATGCCACGCGACCCTTCCGGTTTGCTGAGATCGCGATGGGTCTTCAGCATCTCCTCGTCCTTCACGTCGTCCAGGTTCGCGTCGACGATCGTTGTGCCGTTGAGTGTGATCGTGATGTGGCGTCCCTGCGCGGTGATTTCCTCAGAGTTCCATTCGCCGACCGGTTTCTGGAATCCACGCTTCGGCGCGACCATGCCATAAATCGAACCGTGGTACTGATATGGGCGGAGACCGGTGTATTGCGAGCCGCTATCGTCCAGCACCTGGATCTCTATGCCGACGTAAGCGGCGTCGCCTTCCAGTGGCGCCCGGATGCCGATGCCGTTATTGGCGTTCTCGGTCAAACGGACATCGAAGCGAAAAACGAAGTCCGAATACTCTTTCTCCGTATACAGGTTTCCACCGTCTTCCTTCGTCGAATAAATGACACCATTGTCGACCTGGTAGCCCTTGCCCGACTTGTTCTCGGCGGATCCACGCCGCCCATAAACCCATCCCGTCAGGTCCTTGCCGTTGAAAAGTGATGTGAATCCCGGTTCCACCTGCGGCATCGTCATCGTTGCGGCGGGCAGGAGCGTGAAACTCGCAAGGATCAAATAGAACAGCGTGTGGCGTGAGGTCATTGGCGTCACCTCGTTTCAGTTCACCGATCTAGTTTAGCTCCGCTGCGAGACGAAGACTTCACTGGCAGCGCGAACACCAGGTAGGCGGCCTCCTCTTTCGGCCATGGTGGCTCTCTACTCGACTCCGAGCATCCGAAATATAAACGAAAAGATGTCGGCGTCCTCTTCGATCGTCTTCGATAACGGTTTCCCTGCGCCGTGCCCTGCCTTGGTTTCCACACGAATCAACACCGGTGCTGAATGGCCCGCAGCCTGGAGGCGCGCGGCGAACTTCTTGGCCATTCCTGGCGCAACGCGATCGTCGGTGTCTGCCGTCGTGACCAGGATCGGCGGATATGGAGCGCCGTCGACGACGTTGTGGAGCGGTGAGTAGCGATAGAGAAATGGAAACTGCGCCGGGTCGTCGGCCGACCCGTATTCGGAAATCCAGAAGCGGCCGACGGTGAAGCGATGATAGCGAAGCATGTCGGCGACCGGCACGCGGCACACGACAGCGCCGTATAGATCCGGACGCTGCACCATCACTGCCGCCGTCAGCAGGCCCCCGTTGCTGCCACCCTCGATCGCGATCTGTTTCGGGTTGGTGTAACCGCTGGCCACGAGCCACTCGGCGGCGGCGATGAAGTCATCGAACACGTTCTGCTTCCGTTCGAACATGCCGGCCTCGTGCCACGATTCTCCGTACTCGCCTCCGCCGCGAAGATTGGGGACGGCATACATACCACCCCTCTCGAGCAGGACGAAGTTCGACGGATCGAACGCGGGCGTGAGGCTGATGTTGAAACCACCGTAGCCGGTCAGCAGCACCGGCCGTTTGCCATCCTTTGGGAGCCCCTTCCTCGCGACCAGAAACATCGAGATGGATGTGCCGTCTTTCGACCGATACCAGACCTGAGAGGTCTCGTACTCGTCCGGCTTGAACTGTATCGTGCTGCGCTCGCCGAACGGCTCGAGTTGGCGGGTCCTGAAATCGTAGCGATAGTTGATCGCGGGGTGCGTGAACGAGGTATATCCAAAAAACATCTCGTCGTCTTCAGGACGGCCGCTGACGCCGGTGAGCGAACCGATTTCCGGCAGGTCGACTTGCCCGGCCGGCTCGCCCGAGAGGGTGGTAAACATCCGCAGCGTATCGCTGGCGTTGTGCATGTAGGCGGCGACGATTGTTTGGTGAATCACTGCCGCCGACGACAACTTGTCGGCACTCTCGGGGACGAGTTCCCGCGCTCCGCCTTGCGGATTCAATGGATCGATCGAGATGATTCGGCCGCGCGGTGCGTCATGGTCGGTTCGAAACAGAAGCCTGTCGGCTGCGGACTCGATGAACGCATAGGCGGCTGAGAAACCAGTGAAGAGGGCCACCGGCACGGTGGAGTTCGACTGACGATCGATTGCGTACACCTCGCTTCGGTCGCTCGAGCCCTTGAACGCGGTAATCACAACCCAGCGATCCTCGTCGCTGACCTCAACGCCGAAAACCGTCTCGCGCTCGTCTGGCCTTTCGAAGATCAGGTCGTCGAGTGACTGATCGTCACCGAGGCGGTGGTAATAGACCTTGTTGAAATAGTTCTCATCACCCGGCGCGACTGTCCCCGGTTCAGGGAACCGTGTGTAGTAGAACCCGCTGCCGTCCTTTACCCAGGCGATGCTCGCAAACTTGACCCAGAGGAGCCGATCGGGAAGGTCGGTCCCGTCCGCAATGCGGCGGATAAAGATCTCCTGTCGATCGCTCCCGCTCTTGGAGAGTCCGTAGGCGGCGAACTCGCCAGAATCGTCGATTGCCAGGGCGGTGAGTGCGACCGGTCCGTCCGCGCTCATCGCATTTGGATCGATTAGTACGCGGCGCGAGCCAGCTGTCCCTTCCTGCACGTAGAGCACAGGTTGATCCTGCAGGCCCGTATTGTGCGTGAAGAAGTAGTAACCGCCGCGGCGAGCAGGCACGCTGGTGCGTGGAAAATCGTAGAGCTTCGTCAGTCGCTTGACGAGCGCGTCACGGGCAGGCCCCTCAACTACCGACCTTGTCAGATCGTTCTCCGCCTCGACCCATGCCATCGTCTCCGGGCTGTCCGGATCTTCCAGCCACCGATACGGGTCCGCGACTCGAGTTCCGTGGTAGTCGTCAGACGTGTTCGATTGTCGCGCCGCCGGATACTTCACGCGCCCACCGACATTTGTTGCGCATGGACAGCGGCGCCAAGCAGGCCCGTATCGGGATTGAGAATCACAGCGATCGGAATCGTCGCGACGAAATCGGCCATGGGTTCCTTGGCACGGAATGCATCGAGGAAGATGCCGGACTCCAGCGCGGGAAGAATCTTTGGCGCGATGCCGCCGCCGACGTAGACACCCGCCGTTGCGACGGTGCGAAGAGCGATGTTCCCCGACTCAGCGCCATACACGGCGACGAACATGTCGAGCGCCTCGACGCACTCCTCGCACGTGCGATCCATAGCGGCGCGGCTGATACGCGCAGGCAATTCCGCTGGATCGCTCACGCGACCGACTCCTTCGCAGAGACGTGACGGCAAGATCGATCCCTGCATCTGCGTTCGATTCGTGGACTGATGAGAGAACTGGTAGACAGGGACAATCCCTGGCTCGGTTCCGAACGACTGATGCGTGAACTGGTAGACATTGATCAGGCCCGGACCCGAGAGGATGGTTTCTACGCTCACTCGGCCGTAGATTCGTGTCAGCTCGCGCAACAGCTCGAATTCACGTGATGTCCGCGCAGCAAAGTCCGCATGTCCTCCCTCTGATGCGCTCGGCACGAACCGTCCGTTCACATTGAGCAGCATCGCCTCGCCCAGGCCGGTGCCTGCAGCGATCACGGCGGCATTACCGTTGTGGTGCGCGACTCCCCGCTGAAGCATCGACAGCTCGTCGTCTTCGAGCACCGTCACGCCATACGCCATCGCTTCAAGATCGTTCAGGACGTAGGAGCGGCGAAAGCCGAGGCGCTCCTTGATCGACTCACCTTCGACGAGCCACGGCACGTTTGTCAGCCGCGCCACCTGATCGGTCACCGCGCCGGCGACGCCAAAACTCGCCGCGTCGATATGCTTCGGTTCAGCGCCGCGCGATTTGAGAAAGGATTCGATCATCGGCTCGAGGCCGGAATGATCGAGCGTGGTGAATTCTCCGACGTCGATCGCAGACGGACGATCCGGCCGGGCCGTAAAAAGACCGAGCAGCGTCTTGGTTCCCCCGACGTCTCCCGCGAGGAGCATGGCTGCACATTCTAATTCACCAATTACCTTGACTTTCAGCCCAGAGTGGCCGATCTTCGCGGTGAATGGGGTCGGTCCCGTCAACGGCTGGCGGTCCCTACGGTGTGCGTGAGATTCGCAGTCTCTACCCCGTGGTTACCGACAACCACCTTCGGTATCTGGAGAAGTGGGGTCTCGTACGGAAATCGAACAGGCCCCGCGATCGCCGCGAGTACTCTTTCGCGGATCTCACAACGATCAAACAGGTCGCCAACGAGCTCGAGCGCGGGACGCCGCTGCGTGTCGTGCTGCGCTCTATCCTCGCCGAACGGCTGGGGCAGCTCGAGCTGAATTTCCTCGAAGTGCACGCCGACACGAACACGCCGCGTGCGAAGGTCGTCAGCCTGGACGCTCACAAGCCGATCATCAATGCCACGACGCCACCACCGTTATCCGCAGCGGCGATGCCATACGCGGCCGACGATCCCCAGGCCGCGCTGGCATCGAAGTATTTCCTTGACGGGTCACGCCTGGACGATGGGGATGAGCGGAACATGGAGGCGGCCGCGGCCGCCTACCGCCGCGCGCTGATCATCGATCCGGATCTCGTGCCCGCCCTGGTCAATCTGGCGAACATTCGGTACGCCCGGGACGAGTTGATCGAGGCGCAAGCGCTGTACGAACGCGCGATCGGTCTCGACCCTGATTGCTTCGAGGCACACTTCAATCTCGGAAACATCCAGCACGACCTCGGTCGCTACGACCGCGCACTGGGATGCTATCGTCACGCCGTCGCGCTCAATGGTGGCTACGCCGACGCGCATTTCTACCTGGCGGTGACGCTCGAAAAACTCGGACACTCCCAGGAGGCCAAGGGGCACTGGAAGGCGTATCAGGAGCTGGCGCCGAGAGGCGAGTGGGCGGATTTAGCGAAGGAGTTTCTTGACTAATGGCGGGTCCAAAGACCCGCCTTAATACGAAAAATCCAGACGCTCGCGCTTCTTCGGCGTGCGCCGCAGCTTGTAGAAGGCGCAGTCCGGGCACCACGAGTCGGCGACGAACCCTTCCTTGCCGGCAAACGGAAGCACATCGCGATGGGTGCAGAACTCTCCAACGTCTGGTGTTGCGCGCCAGCGGCAGGACTTGAATTTCTCCACAGCAGGAGAAATGGTCGCGTCTGCCGGCAGCGGCTGCGTGTCTTCAGCGGCTGGCGGTTCGGCCGGATTCTCGGTATGCGGCAACGCCGCGGTTGGCGCAAACGGATTTGTATCGTCCATCATCCCTGCAACTCGAGGCCAAACGATCTCTGGAGAGCCTGAAGGGCGCGCGTCTCTTCGGGCGCGACCAGCGTCAGCGCGGTCCCAGTCGCATCCGCGCGACCGGTTCGTCCAACACGATGGACGTAGGTTTCGCGATTGGACGGCACCTCGTAATTGACAACATGTGTGATGCCGTCGATGTCGAGACCGCGTGCGGCTACGTCGGTCGCAACCAGCACTCGATAGCTGCCGCTGCGGAATCCCTCGACCGCTTGCGTGCGCTGCTGCTGCGTGCGATCGGCATGCAGCGCTGCCGCTTTCAAGCCGAACGCCGCAAGCTTGCGCGCCAGCCGCTCGGCGCCCGACTTCGTGCGCACGAACACCAGCACGGGTCCGTCGGTCCGGCGAAGAAACTTCGCGAGCCATTCGGTCTTTTCCGACGCCGGCACCGTTTCGACCGTGTGCGTGATGCTCTTGGCCGGGCCACCCGCCGATCCGATCTGCACATACTTCGCGTCGCACAGGACTTCGTCGGCCAGTTTCATCACTTCTTCCGGCATCGTCGCCGAGAAGAGCAGCGTTTGACGCGCCGCCGAGTCCGGAAGCGACTGGACGATCCGGCGCACGTCAGGCCAGAAGCCCATGTCCATCATGCGGTCGGCTTCATCGAGCACGAGTGTGTCGAGCTTGTCGAACGCCACCGTCTTGCTCCGCATGTGATCCATCAGACGGCCAGGTGTTGCGACAACGATGTCGACGCCCGACTTCAACGCGCGCTCCTGCGGGCCCATGTCGACACCGCCGTAGACCGCGATGCTCGTAATGTCGGTGTGGTAGATGAAACCCTGAACGTCGTCTTCAATTTGAACGGCGAGTTCCCGCGTCGGCGCGAGGATGAGCACGCGCGTGTATCCGCGCTCTTCGGGCGCCGCGCCGCGCGCTTTCAGCAACCGATTCAGGATTGGCAGAAGGAACGCCGCCGTCTTGCCCGTGCCAGTGTCGGCGCAGCCGATCAAATCGTCGCCGCTCATCACGATAGGGATGACGGCGCTCTGGATTGGGGTGGTCCACGCGAACCCCCGAACCCGAACGCCTTCGATCAGCGAGGATTCGAGTCCCAGTGTTTCAAAGGCCACTGGTTTCGGGTCGTACTCTGCCTGTGGTCTGGTGACGACGCGAGAGGTCGGCGCGACGTGGAAATGCGCCGAGGATCGCGCCCCGCCCGGACGCGCACCTCGACGCCCTCGTCGTCCGCGTGGCGTCCGTCGCTGTGCTGTATGTGAATTCAAAATCGTGGTTTTTAGCGAGCGCGGAAGGTAATGATGCCCCGGACCGGATCGTAAGGAGATACGCCAACAGTTACGCGATCGCCAGGCACCACCTTGATTCGGAAGCGGCGCATACGGCCGCTCAACTGCGCAAGCACCTCGTGGCCCTGATCGCACTGCACGCGGTAAAGACCGCCGCTGTGAACCGCCACGACCGTGCCTTGCACGTCAATTAGATCATCCTTGCTCAATTGCTATCCTTTCCAATCAAAGATTGTGCCATACCGGACTGCGCTTTGGCAAACTCATCCGTCGGTATTTCGAATCGCCTCTTCGACCTCACGCGTGATGGTTACGTAGTCATTTCCTTTCAATAACATAGGCGGCAGGAAGGTGACCCTGCCCGGCCCGCGCTCGGGGAACTTCCAGGACTGGTGGAGCACCCGATCAAGCCCGTCAAGTCGGACCGGGACGACCGGCACGTCCAACCGCGACGCAATCATCCCAACCCCGGGCAAGAAACGGTTGATCTCCCCACGATCGGTTCGTTTGCCCTCCGGAAAGATAAGAAGTGAAAAGCCTTCAGCAAATAAATCTCCGATATAGCGAAGCGTCTGCCGAGTGCCCGTTTCTCGCTGCGGCAGGGGAAAGGCATTGAAGAACGTGGACGCCAGATAGTAATTGAGACTGTTTGTGAACCACGCTTTGCGTCCGAACTGTTCCGGATAAAAGTGCGCCTTGAAGAATTCCTTTGCCATCGCCGGCGCCACGCGATACCGCCACCGCGCGGGGAGCGACATCAGAATTACCGGCGTGTCTAAGTGGCTCTGATGGTTTGCCGCAAAGATCACGGGGCCGGAGAGACGCTCCAGGTGCTCGAGGCCGCGCACCTCCAGTTTCACGAAAACCCGCGCGAGCGGCAGAATCCATGTCGGCAGGCTCACCCGCCTCAACGCGCGAATCGGCGTTGACCGACTCCAGGACGGAAACTCGATCGACTCCACCTGGACAGCTGTGGCCGCGTGACCTTCGATGGGGCGAGTCAGCTCCTGAAGATCCGCAACCGTCGTCGCGGCGGCGAACTTCGTTTCGTCGACCGTGCATTGCAATGATTCCTCGAGCGCCATCATCAGCTCGACGCGTTCGAGCGAGCTGAGACCGAGCTCGTCAATCGTTGTCGACGCCTGGATGGCCCGTCCCGGGGCGAATCTCGCAATCACGGATTCGACCGTCGGCCCCCCGGACTGACGGCTGGTTGTGATCTCAGCCGCACGATCACGAGTTGCTGTGAGCCACTGTTTGAGTTCCCGCCGCTTTAGTTTGCGCGTGCCTTCCGTGCGCGGCAGTTCTCCTCGTGTCCAGGCGACCGCTGCGCGGATCTTCTGATGGTCCTGAAGTTGGGCATTGGCCTGACGAACGAGGTCGTCGAGATCGGTGGCCGGTTTTGCGACGACCACCGCCTGAACCCGTTCGGCCGTCGACCCCGGGAGCGGCGCTCCCACTACTGCCGATTCGACGACACCCGGAAGGTCGTTGAGGACGCGTTCGATGTCTTCCGGGAAGACGTTGAGCCCTTCCGGCGTGACGATCATTTCCTTTTTGCGGCCGCGAATGTGAAGCTGGCCTTTCGCGTCGATCTCTCCGATGTCGCCGGTGTGAAACCACCCATCCTTGAATGCCGCGCGCGTTTCCTCCGGCGCGTTGTAGTACCCCGTTGTGACGTTCTCTCCCCTGACGAGAATCTCGCCGTCCTCGGCAATGCGCACTTCGACGCCGGCCATCGGCTTGCCGACGGCTCCCCGAGAGGCATGAAATGGATGATTGAGCGTAACGATCGGCGCCGTCTCAGTCAGCCCGTAACCCTGTACGACAAGAAATCCGAGCCGGCCCCAGAACGCCTCGAGTTCCGGATCGAGTGGCGCCGCGCCGACGACCATCGCCCAGAACTTGAATCCGAAGAGGCGGTGAATCCGCCGATACTTCCACCACTTCCGCACCCAATGGATCTTTCCGGGATCCCCGGCAGCTTCCGGCGCCACCCGTAGGACGTACTCTCTCAGGACTTCGAGGATCTTCGGGACCGACACGAGTACCGAGACTCGCCGGGTTCTGATCTGCGAAATGATGTCCTCCGGCGCGAAGCTGCGCGTGAACACGACAACGCCGGGCAGCATCGGAGGCACGAACGTCGCCATCGCCTGTCCGAACATATGGCTGAGTGGCAGCAGGTTGAGGAAGCGGATGGGCAAGAACGGCCGTGCGTATTTCTTGTACTTCGCCACCTCGCGTTCGATCGGGACAATGTTGGCAAGGATGTTCTTGTGAGTGATGACGACGCCTTTCGGCTCTGCCGTCGCGCCTGATGTGAAGATGATTTCAGCGGTGTCGCCAGCACTCGTCGCTTCCGCCTTCGCCCTGGCCTCTGTTTCTGCCTCGGGCTTCGGTGCAACAAGTCCGCCTGATTCTTTCCTCAACTCCGACACGTGCCAGATCGGCCGATGATTGCCGATGGCCTCCCGATCCACTGCGTCGCCGACGAGGACGACGCGCGCCTTCACGATGTCGGACACACGCGTCAGAAAATCTGCTGACGCGCGGTAGTCGATCGGCACGAGCACGACACCTTCGAGCAAACATCCCCACAGCGCGATGATCCACTCCGCCCGATTCTCAGCCCAAATCGTGACCGCCTGGCCCTTGGCGATCCCTTCGCTGCGAAGGCGACCGGCAAAGACGCGCGCCGCTCCGACGACATCAGCATACGAATAGGACCAGCTTCGATACCCGTCGTCGTAAACAACGAATTCGCCCGGAGTGGAGGAGAGATCCGCATAGAAGTCGAGCAGAGTGCGGCGGGGCATTTCTGTGAATTATGATTGAAAACTCATGTCGCTCCCGCCGGTTTTTGCCGCCAGTGCGTTGTACGACAGCCTGCTGCAAGCGGCATTGCGTCAGTTCTTCGGGCGTGCAACGTTCGAGACCGAACCGATTCCTTCACTCTCGTCCGACGGTCGGCTCGCGATCGAACCCACCAACGATCCGTCCGTCCTCTCAATTCGGTGGTTCGGATCGCGACACGTGCTGCACGTGCCGGCCAAACGTCCGTTCACGGCGCACGAGGTGCGGCTCGCGCGCGCGATCGGAAATGTGCTGGCCGCACGCTACCGCGCGATCTTCGATCCAAAACAGATGCTCGAACGCGGCGAGTTGTTTCGCGGATCAATTGAGGATCGGTACGTCGCGGCCTTCCTCGACGAAGGTGCGATATCGGCCGGCAGGTCTTCGCGTGTTGACCTGATGGCCAACGCGATCGAAGTGCTGCGCGTCGCGGCGCTCTCGAGTTACGAGAACAGAGCCATTTCGTCAGGCGTGCTCATTCTGGATGACGAAGACGATCTCGCTCGGCCGCGCAACGTCGCACCGGATCAAACCTACCCGTATTCACAGGCGCTGACGGCAATCAAGAGCTTTTACCGTCTGAGCGACGGTATGGAGACCGTGTTCCTGGTCAACCGCAACGGGGACGTGCTCGACATCGTCGAAGTCGCCCGGTATGCCCAACCGGTAGCTGTCCGAGTGCCCACGGCCGCCACGTATCGCCAGCACGCACTCGCCACAGCCGGCAACGGACAAATCTCCATCGTCCTCAGTCCCTCACACGAAATCAAAGTGTTCGCCGAAGGGGTGCAGACCTTCAGCTTCCGAAACGCTCGCTGGCATCTGCTCGACCTCGAGGCAAAGTACGAAATGTGGAAGGCTGCCATCGACCACGACGTACTGGCCGAACGTTTGTTCCAGACCGCCGGTGATCTCGCGGACTCCCGGGAAGGTGCCCTTTTTGTGGTGCTCAGCGATCCCGCGACGTCGCTGTCGCAGCTCGTGGCGCCCGCGGATCAACTCGATCTCGTCCGCCATACCGGCGGCACGGTGCCAACGCGCGGACAATTGATGCACATGCTTCGCGGCCGCAGCGTTCAGGATTTGGATGCCGCTGTGTTGCGAGGCCTCGCGCGAACCGATGGCGCGACCGTCCTCGATCGCACGGGGAGGTTGCTCGCGGTCGGCGCCATCCTCCTGCACACCGAGCCCCCCGAACCACATTCAAATCTTGCCGTCGAAGGTGCGCGGACGACAGCGGCGATGGCGGCCGGACGCCTTGGTGCGGTGTTGAAGGTCAGCGAAGACGGGCTGATTACGTTCTACGATCGGCAGGAGAGGATCTGGGATATCTGATAGCGGCTGGCGACTTACCGCACACTCAATCCTCCACACATCGACAGGATTGTCATCCGCGGATATCCCGGCCGTGTTGCCGTGGCGAGCTGCGGGTTGACCGCGTAGAAGCGGATATCGAAGTTCACCGCCAGGTGTTGCTTGAAGAACCATCGGGCGCCACCGCCATAGTTAATGGTCTTGATTCCCTTTTCGGGAGGCGGAAGCGGGTGGTCTTCGCGCTGGCTCGTGAGGTTTGACCAGCCCAGGCCGCCGCTAATGTAACTCCAGCCGTCACGCGCGCCAAAGTTGAAGGACACTTGCGGCGACACCGCCGAGAAGCTGGTGTTCACGGTCACGTCGACCGGAGCTGCTTCGGTTCCGGTGTTCTTGGTGTTGTTCCGTCCAGCCTTGCTGATTTCGCCACCCAATCCCAGCGTCAGGATTCCCAGACGAAGCGGATAGAAGTGCGCGCCGAAAACAAAACCGAGTCCGCGGGTCGGCAGGTTGTCGGTGGCAACGCCAAGTGCGCCTGAGATGGCCGGGTCCTGTTTGAATTTCGGGAAATGCAGCCGCGCGTCCGCGACGTACCTTCCAATCGGCAAGTCTTCCGGCTGAGTGTCCTGTGCAAACGTCGTTGCGGGTAGCGCGGAGAGAACGAATAGAACCAGTGCTGAAATAAACCGTGCGCGCGACGCTGACATCATTTGTGCGAACAAGCCTATCAGGATTGCTCGGCGAGAATCTCGCGCGCCAGCGCGATTCCATCTTCAAGAGTGGTAATCGATCCGTCGAGCTGCCTTTCGTAGATCTGACGAAGAATGGTACCGATCCGGGGCCCCGGTGTGAGACCGAGCGCAAGCAGATGTCGTCCTTTGACGATGGGTGCGGGTGGCGCGTGCTCGACACCGAGTAACTTTGCCCGTTCGAGAAACCAGTCCATCGCCGAGCAATCGAAGTTCCCCGTACGCCCGAGGCAATCTGACTTTGCGAGTCGCGCGAGCAATTCGAGATCCACCTTCTCTGCCAGCCTGCGAAATGCGCCGTCCGAGACCGGCGTCGGTGACTGCCGGAACATCCCGGGTTTGAGATGATGCGCGACGATTCCGAGGACTTGCTTGCGAACGTCATACCCGTCGATGCTGTGAAGATTCAGTCGATCGAGGACGGCGGTCGCCGGCGCCACACCGGCCTGCTCGTGGTCGATCGATCGAATCCTGCCATCAATGAACGCGGTGGTCGGAGGTTTCCCGAGATCGTGACACACGGCACCAACCATCACGACAATTTGCCGGGCGCGATCGAGATCCTCAATTCTGGTTCTCGCCTGATCGCAGACGAGCAGCGTATGAATCCAGACATCACCTTCCGGGTGCCACTCGGGCTCCTGTTCGCACCCGACGAGCGCGTGAATCTCCGGGAAGAGACGTTCGATGACCCCGAGGTCGAGCGCCAGCTGCAAGCCGATCGAAGGACGAAGCGCCTGGAGCAATAATTTTTCAATTTCTCCCCAGATTCGCTCGGACGGCAGATCGTCCAGCGCAATCCCGCGACACAACTCCCGCGTGGCATCGTCGAGTACAAACTCGAATCGCGCGGAAAACTGGACAGCCCGCAGCACACGGAGGCTGTCTTCGCCGAACGTGTCGAGGTCTACTGCACGCAGAGTTTTCGCGGCGATATCCGCGCGGCCGTTGAACGGATCGAGGTACTCCTCGGTGAGGGGATCCCACGCGATCGCATTGATCGTGAAATCGCGGCGGCGAGCGGCCTCGGGAAACGACAGGTCTGGATCGCCCTTCACTTCGAATCCACGGTGCCCGCGACCGATCCGCGACTCACGCCGCGGCAGCGCGACATCGATATCCGCGACTTTGTAGACGGTAAAGCTCTCGCCGACGGTGTTGACGGTCCCAAACTCGGTCAACAGTGATTTGAGGCGATCAGCTGGCAGGCCGTAGACCTCGAGATCGAGATCCTTGCACGTTCGTCCCATCAGGCGGTCACGAACCCAGCCGCCGACGATGAGCGCGCGTCCGCCGAGATCACGAACGCGATGGGCAATCGCGGTGGCCAGATCGAAGCTCGAAAGTGCGCCCGTGCTTCCTGCCTGCACTCACCGGCCCTCGCGCCGCCGTCCGTACTTCCTCACGACTTTATCGGTGAATCCCGGCGCAACGGCATTTGCGACGGTCAGCGCGCGTGAGGCAGCGTGTGGATAGACTTCGGCCTTCGGTCTTCGCACGCACTCCACGATCGCCCGCGCCACGTCGTCGACCGACTGCTTTGGACCGAGGCCCGACACCGACTGCCCATAGTCGCGCTCCATCGCCGATCGAAACTCGGTGTCGGTCGATACCGGTAGTACAACGCTGACGGCAATGCGGGTGCCGTTGAACTCGGTGCGCAGCGACTCGGCAAACCCGACCTGCGCCGCCTTCGTCGCGCTGTAGCCGCTCATCAAAGCAATGCCTCGCTGGCCAACGATCGACGACACGATGATCAAGTGTCCTCGTCCCTGGGCGCGGAAGTGAGGCAGCGCGGCACGCGCTCCATAAAACGTGCCCATGAAGTTCACATCCATCATCCGCTGCATGATGGGCGTGGGCGTTTCCTCGACGGTGCCGTAATAGCCGAATCCGGCGTTGCAGATCATGATGTCGAGGCGGCCGAACGTCGTGCGCGCGTGATGAACCAGCCGCTGCACATCTCCCTCGGAGGTGACGTCGGCGACGACGGCTTCCGCTCGCCCACCGCTGGCGCGGATGTCGCGCACCGCCTCATCCAGGCGTTCGGCACGGCGAGCCGCGATGGCGACCGCGACCCCTTCGCGCGCCAAATGCTGTGCGACCGCGAGTCCGATGCCCGACGATGCCCCCGTGATCGCCGCGACACGGCCCGAGAGATCCATCTCGGGATGATAGCTGTAATTGCTGATTGTTGAATGCTGACCTTTCGACTTCGCTCAGGGTCAGTCCCGAGCGAGGTCGAGGGGCTGATTGCTGATTGGATCTTGATCAATCAACAATCAGCAATCGACAATCAGCATTTTCAGGATCCAGCTTATGGCCGATCCCGTCATTTCACTCCTGAGCGATCTCGTTGCCATCGACTCCGTCAACCCGTCGCTCGTAGCCGGCGCCGCGGGAGAGGCGCAGATTGCGGATGCGGTCGAGACGCACATGCGCGCGATTGGCCTTGATGTGCATCGCCAGGATGTCGCGCCGGGGCGGCCGAATGTGATCGGCGTGCTCGAGGGATCCGAGCGTGGTCGCTCACTCATGTTCTGTGGACACATCGACACGGTGGGCGTGGCGGGAATGCAGTCTCCTTTCACACCGATGATTCGCGAGGGACGGCTGTACGGCCGCGGTGCGCAGGATATGAAAGCTGGCGTGGCCGCGATGATCGACGCCGCACGCGTCGCGCAAGCCGACGGATTTCGCAGGGGCCGTCTCGTCATCGCCGCGGTGGTCGATGAAGAGTACGCCAGCATTGGCGCCGACGCGCTGGTGCGCGAGTGGAAAGCTGATGCCGCCGTGGTCACTGAGCCGACCGACTTGCAGATCGGCGTCGGGCACAAGGGTTTTGCGTGGGCGACGATCGAAACACGAGGCCGCGCGGCGCACGGGAGTCGCCCCGCCGAAGGACGGGACGCGATCCTGCGAATGGGCCGCGTGCTCGCCCGGCTGGAGCAACTCGATCGCGAGTTACAGTCACGAAAACCGCACCCGTTGGTCGGCACCGGATCGTTGCACACCTCGATCATCGAGGGTGGCCGGGAGTTGAGCAGCTATCCGGATCTGTGCCGGCTGCAACTGGAACGCCGCACCGTGCCCGGGGAAAGTGCGCATACGTTTGCGCGCGAAATGAGTGACCTCGTCAACACATTGCGCGACGCGGATCCGGAACTCGATGCGTCGGTCGAGTTGATGTTCTCTCGTCCTCCATACGAACTGCCGTCGTCGCACGACCTTCCGCGTGCGCTGGAGGCCGCCGCGGCAACGGCCGGCGCGCGCTCGTCGAACGTCGGGATGAGCTTCTGGACCGATGCCGCCATTCTCGGTGAGGCGGGTATTCCGTCTGTGCTGTTCGGTCCTGGAGGAGCCGGGCTTCACAGCCGGGAGGAGTATGTCGTCGTGAATGAGGTGACGATATGTCGTGATGCGCTGGCAGGACTCGCGACGACGTGGCCGTGATGTGTGTGACCAGGCGGGGTCTTGAGACCCCGCCCTGCATTGAAGCGTGAGCAGTCGTGTACGTCTTGAGACCGCGCCAGCGGCTACGCACTCTTGCGGAGGACGAGTTTCTTGGCGCCGATGAGGTGACGTCGAGCGTCTCCCTCATACCGCCGGCGTGGCCCTCGTCCGCTGATTTCCCAGCCCGGGGTGTCGTGCCCGCACGACGTGCAACGCATGTTGACGCGATTGCCTTCGAAGTGCAGCACCGAATCGTGTCCCCGAAGCCCGCAGAGCAGCTGTCCAAGACGCCCGAGCGTCCGGGCCACGACGCTGGTCGTCGTGTCGGGTGTAAGTGGTGCGTCGGCCGTGAGCTGCTGGGGATAATTGGTGACCATGGACGATCTCCCTGTCCTCTCCTTATGACCCTAAAAGGTTTGACGCCGCCCAATACTCGGCAGTTTCAGGCTCCCTGCCTCAGGAATATCAAGAGATATGCCACAGCTCGCACTGTTTTCAGATCAGCTGGAGAGACAGCGACTTACGGATGGATCGAGGAAAAGTCTCGTGGAGTTAGTGTGGAACCGAGGGAACAGATTCCGGGCAGAAAGTTAGCTACAGGCAGACACATTGACTGCCCGGGGGCGGACTTTACGTCGCCGCCGCTCGGGTACGCTGTTCCCGCAGTAACCCGTTGATTACAAATCCGATATTCGCGGGGCGCTCCCCAAGCCTCCTCATGAAGTAGGGGAACCATTCACGACCGAATGGGACATATACGCGAACCTGATGTCCGGCGTCGCGGAGCGTGCGTTGAAGGTCGCGACGTATGCCGTACAGCATTTGGAATTCGTAGCGGTCGGGCAGGATCGACTTGGTTGCGGCGAATCGCCGCGTCGCCTCGATCATGTCCGGGTCGTGTGTCGCAATCGCGGGATGCGTGCCGTGTTCGAGCAACATCCGGGTGAGTTGCACGAACGACGTGTCGACGTCTGCCTTCTGCTGAAACGCCAGCGTCTTCGGTTCCTGGTAGGCGCCCTTCACCAGCCGCACACGGGCGCCGATGGCGTTCATTCTTGCCACGTCGGCGGCGCTCCGCTTCAGATACGCCTGCAGCACGATCCCGGCGTCGCGATATCCCTGCTGCCACACCGTTTCGAAGATATCGAGCGTGACCTGGGTGTATTCGGAGCTCTCCATGTCGACGCGGACGAAGAAGTCGTCGGTCGCCGCGGCGTCGAGAATCCGGCGGAGATTGTCGACGCACGTCGCGCGATCGATCGTGAGTCCCAGCTGCGTGAGCTTCAACGATACGTTCCGGCCGATGCCGGCGGCGACGATCCGCTCGAACATCGTCAGGTAGCCGCGCGTCGCCGCATCCGCTTCCGCCATCGTGGCAACGCTCTCGCCGAGCAGATCGAGCGTCTGCGTCATTCCGTTCGCTTCGATGGTCCGCGCCGCACCGATCGCTTCATCGATGGTTTCACCGGCGATGAACCGGCGGGCAAAGCTGCTCGTGCTGCGCATCCCGTAGCGGGATGCGAGTTGCTGGAGAGTGCGGCTGCGGGCGAGCGTGTGAAAGAGAGCTCGGGAAACGTATCCGATCATTAGTGCGTCCGCGGTACCCGCTTCGAACCCGTCAGCAGATGCTGAAGCGCTCGCGCGTAGTAACGCAGAACCGTTCGTTCCCGTACACGAAAACGTCCACCGCGCTCGACGTGAATAATGTTTCGCGCTTCGAGCGGAGCGGCCCCTTCTTCGACCGCCTGCCGGCCCGACGTGACTCCCATGTTGCCGCCCGCCGAGCGGACGGTATCGATGATGGCTTCGGCGCGCGCCTCGAGTTCGCGGCGCGTGATCGAGGGTTTCAAGGCCGCCGCAAGCACCGCGGTCGGCAACACTTTGTGCAATCGGCCGATGGTTTCGCGAATGACATGCGCGAGTTCCATCACTTCCCGCCGTGATTCCGGATCGCATCCGTCGAGCGTGATCGGTGTGCCGAACGTGACGAACGCCCGCGACTGATATCCGACGGCGTATCGCACCATCTCGGCGATTTCGCGAGCAAACGGCCGTTGCCGCCGCTTTTCCGCCTGATGCGCCAGGATGTGATCTTCGAGCACGACGTCGTAGGCGACGGCGAGCGGCACGATGACCGCCGGCGTGTCGGCCTGCATCGCCGCATGCAGGAGGCCGGTCTTCGGCGTTTTCAACTCTCCCGAGTAGCTCCGCCCACCCTCGATGTAGAAGAGCAGGTCGTGGCGCTGCAGCAGTTCCGCCACATAGGCTTTCAGCGTGACGAGATATGCCGGATCCTTGGTGTTGCGACGGATCGGGATCGCCCCGGTGACGTGGCGATGAATGAGGCCGAGCGGGCCACCGAAAAGATTGATACCTGCCGCAATCACGGGCGGGCGTACATTGTTATCGTCCAGAACGAGCGGTTCGACGAGATAGTCGAGGTGCGACTTGTGGTTCGAAATATAGATGACACGTCCGGCGCGTACGGCCTGCTGAACGACGTTGACGTGCTCGTGCACGCGATCGATCTTGCGAAGGATGGGATAGAGGGGATGCTTCAGCGCGCGATAGATCGGATACCGCTGCGTCGTGCGGAGTTCGTCGAGATACGCATGGATCCGTTCGCGTGCCTCGAGTTCGGTCTGCCCATGGCCCCCCCGCAGATATCGCGCCACGTCGTCGCGTGCGAGGACAGCCTGGGTGATGTCATCGAGCATCACGGGTGGAACTATATCATTAGCAAGGAGTTTTAGATTTCAGCTTTTGGGGTAATTGGCTCCTGGCTGTTGGCGCTGGCTGCTGGTTTGAACAAACCGAGAGCCGAGAGACAGACGCTATTTCTCGATCTCCCGACAGATCCCCTCAGTAAACTCCGTCGTAGTTGCAGTACCGCCAAGATCGCGGGTGCGAATCTGGCCATCGCTGAGGATGCGATCGAGTGCCGCGCGGATTCTTAGAGCGTCCCTGGTGGAGCCGATGTGATCGAGAAGCATCAGCGCTGAGAGCAGCAGCGCGGTCGGGTTCGCAAGGTTCTTATCGGCGATGTCGGGAGCGCTTCCGTGGACCGCCTCGAACACTGCCGCCTCGAGGCCGATGTTGGCGCCCGGGACGACGCCGAGACCGCCGACGAGGCCGGCGCACAGATCGGAAACGATGTCGCCGTAGAGATTCGGGAGCAGGAGCACGTCGAATTTTTCCGGCCGCATCACGAGCTGCATGCACGCGGCATCGACAATTCGCTCATCGTAGGCAATGTCGGTGTGATCGCGCGCGACCTTCCTCGTGCTCTCGAGGAACAGTCCGTCGCTCAGCTTCATGATGTTGGCTTTGTGAATCGCGGTGACACGCTTGCGGCCGGCGCGGCGAGCGTGCTCGAAGGCAAATTGTGAAATGCGGGTCGAAGCTTTCTCGGTGATGATCTTCAAGCTCTCGACCACGCCCGGAACGATCTGGTGCTCGAGTCCGGCGTAGAGATCCTCGGTGTTCTCGCGGACGATCACCAGATCGACATCTGAAAACCGGCTTTCGACGCCGCCGAGGTTACGCACCGGACGGAGGTTGGCGTAAAGGTCGAGCGCCTTGCGCAGTCCAACGTTGACGCTGGTGAATCCCTCAGCGATGGGCGTGGTGACCGGACCCTTCAGCGCCACTCGGTTGCGCCGGATCGAGTCCAGCAACGCACCGGGCAACGACTGGCCGTACCGTTTGAACGCGGTGACGCCCGCGTCGTGCCGCTCCCAGTCGATGTCGACCCCGGCGACCTTGAAGATGCGGACGACGGCCTCGGTGACTTCAGGTCCGATGCCGTCGCCGGGAATGAGCGTGACTGTCTGACTCATGTCTCAAACATCTTCCGCCTTTAGGCGGAAGATCCAATCACCGGCGCAAGTAACGAAGCCACTGATTCGAGCAATCTTCTGTCCTCTGCGCCGAATGCGGCCGGCTGATCGCTGTCGATGTCGATCTCTCCGAGCACGCGCTCGCCGCTCATGATCGGGACGACGATCTCTGATTTCGTTTCGAGACTGCAGGCGAGATACCGCGAGTCGGCGTTGACGTCGTCGACAATGATCGTGTCGCGCTCCCGCGCGGCGGCACCGCAGATGCCCTGTCCGATTGGAATCCGCGTGTGCGGCGACGGCTTTCCGAGAAACGGTCCGAGGACCAGCTCTTCACCTTCGAGTAAGTAGATGCCGACCCAGGTGTAGTGCTGCACTTCGCGCTTCAGGATGCCGACGACGTGTTGCAGTGCTCGCCGTGGATCTCGTTGGTTGCGAATCGCATCCCCGACTTGCGCGAGCGTGTTGTCGTGTGTGTCGACAGCCATCCGATCAGTCCTTCAGCTCACGAAAAAGCAACAATAACCCGCCAAGCACCGGCACGAGTTCAAGGCCGGTCGACAACCCATGCAGTCGACCGAACGTAACCCGCCGCGTATCGGTTGGTGGAAGACTCGAAGGCGCGCCGCCGATGGCGGACTGCACGCGCGCGATCTGCTGCGATACGACGAGGCCCGCATAGGCGGTTGTCGCCAGCATCAGAAAGGCGGTTCCGAGGCGCGCGGCGAACCAGATAGGACGAGGGCCAAGGATGCCGCGAACGATGAGAGTCAACAAAACGATCGAACCACAGACGTAGCTCAACAGATGAAAACGTCGCAGCGTTTCGCCAAAGATGGCGCCAGCCAGGATGCGATTGTCGACGACCTGTCGCGCGGCCAGGACGTCGAAAATTGAGGGAGCGACAATCGCACCGAGGACGATGAGCCCGCCAACCCAGAGCGTGAGGGCGACGAGACCGGCGTACCGCAGCGCGAGCATTGTCCTCATTATAATCACGGGATTCTGATGCCTTCCTCCGCGCGTCCATCGAGTCGCGTTGCGTGGCTGCCGTGGAGCGCCGCTGCATTCGCCCGCGCACGTGAAGAACAGAAGCCCGTGCTTCTCTCCATCTCGACGGCGTGGTGCCGGTGGTGCCACGAAATGGATCGCACGAGCTATGCGGATCCGGAGATCACGGCGTTCATCAACGATCGATTCGTGCCGATTCGCGTCGACGCCGACGATCGTCCCGACATCAGCGAGCGCTACAGCCTGGGAGGCTGGCCGACCACCGCCTTCCTGACTCCGGCCGGAGAGATTCTCGCCGGCGGCACGTTTGTGCCGATCGATCGAATGCAGGGCGTGCTGACACAAGTATCGGAGGCGTTCCGATCGCAGCCGGATCGCAAAGCTCCGCCGGGCACCGACGACGCGACACGTTCAGCGATCGGCGTTCTGGATCAGGCGCAACTGACGTCGCGCGTATTTGCGACCTTCGACGAAGAGTTCGGCGGCTTCGGGACCGAGCCGAAGTTCCCCCATGTCGCACCGCTGCAGTTGGCGCTCGACTTATTCACCGAGTCCCACGACGTCTCACTGGAACGGATGATTCTCGTCTCGCTCGACCGCATTGGATGGGGAGGGCTCTACGACGCCGTCGATGGCGGGTTCTTCCGATATGCGACCACTCGCGACTGGCAGCTTCCACACGTGGAAAAACTGCTCGACATCAATGCGACGCTGGCGCGCCTGTTTCTGGAGGCGGGCTCGAAACTACAGGTTCCACGCTTCACAGAACGCGCCGGCGACACGCTTCGCTATATACAGAACTGGCTTGCCGACCCGGTTGACGGTGGGTGGTACGGGTCTCAGGACGCCGACGAGGCGTACTACTCGGCCAACTCCAATGACGCGCGACGGGCGATAACGGCTCCTGCCATCTCGCATTCGCTCTACGCCGATTCGAATGCGACGATGGTGTCGACCGCGCTTGCCGCTGCGACGGTATTCGACGACAGCGGGCTCCGTGATTTTGCCCTCAAGTCGCTCGAGCGTGTGTTGCTCGGGTGCTACAAGCCTGGCCTTGGCGTGGCGCACTATTACGATGGCGATCCGCACGTCAGAGGGCTTCTCGCGGATCAGTTCGCGATGGCCGCCGCCTGCCTGGACGCCTTCGACGTCACCGGGAACGTCGTCTACGAGATGATGGCCGAGGAGCTCGGCCACTACGCCATGCGGACGATGTTCGATGAACCCGGCGGCGGATTCTTCGATCGCGGCAGCGACATCGGGGAAGAAACGATCGGACTGATGAGGCGCCCGTTGAAACCGTTTGTCACCAACTGCGATGCGGCGACGACATTGGTCCGCCTCGCCTCCGCGTCTGGCGAACAGGAGTTCAGCCATGCCGCCAGTCGCACGATCGATGCGATGCAGCCGCTGGCGCCGGCTCAGGGACCGCTCGCGGCGCACTGGCTTCTGGCCGTGCGGGCTGCCACATCGCGGTGATACACTCGCTCTTTTGCTCCTTTCGGCGCGCCGCGCCTCGACTGGGACTACGCTGCCATGACGACATCTCTCGCGACGCTCAAAAACCTCGCCACCCAACTGCGAATCGATTCCGTGCGCTCCACCAGTGAAGCCGGAAGCGGCCATCCGACGTCGTGCCTGTCGGCAGCCGAGATCATGTCGACGCTCTTCTTCGCTGAGATGTGCTACGAGCCGCGCAATCCGCAGAATCCCGACAACGATCGGTTCGTGCTGTCGAAAGGACACTCGGCTCCGATCCTCTACGCCGCCTGGGCCGAAGCCGGTTTATTTCCACGCGAGGATCTGCTGAAGCTGCGACGGATCGATTCCGATCTCGAAGGGCACCCGACGCCGCGGCTCCCCTTTGTCGATGTCGCCACGGGATCGCTGGGCCAGGGCATATGCGCGTCGATTGGCACCGCGCTCAATGCGCGACGCACTGGATCGGAATACCGAACCTACGTGCTGCTCGGCGATGGCGAGATGGCGGAAGGATCGGTGTGGGAAGCGGCAGACATTGCCGTGTATCACAAACTCGACAATCTGTGCGCGGTCATTGACGTGAATGCGCTCGGTCAGAGTCAGCAGACGCAGTTTGGCCACAACATGGACGGCATCGCCAGACGGTGGCAGGCGTTCGACTGGCACACGATTGTGGTCGACGGCCACGACGTGCAGGCGCTGCTCACTGCCTACGCCGAAGCGCGCGCGACCAAGGGCAAGCCGACGATGATTCTGGCGCGGACGTTAAAAGGGAAAGGGCTCGCGGCTATCGAGGGGAAGGACGGCTGGCACGGTAAGGCCTTGAAGAAGGGTGAAGAGACCGACAAGGCGATCGCCGAACTGGAAAAGCAGCTGGTGGCGGGAGCGGCGAAGCCCGAGATTGCGGGACCGCGGTCGAAGGGACGGTCTGACGTCGCCGCCGACTACTCGAAGATTCCCGCGCCTGCATTCAAGCTCGGCGACCAGATGGCGACCCGGGAGGCGTGGGGCGTGGCGCTTGCCGCCGTCGGGGCAGTCGATGCCCGGATTGTCGGCCTCGATGCTGACGTGAAGAACTCGACGTTCAGCGACAAGTTCGAGAAAGTTGCTCCCGGGCGATTCTACGAAAACTTCATTGCCGAACAGGTGATGGTCGGGGCCGCGATGGGTCTCTCCGCTCGCGGAGCGATTCCATTTCCGTCGACGTTCGCCTGTTTTCTCACTCGCGCCGCCGACTTCATTCGCATGAGCGCGATCTCGTTCTCGAACGTCAAGTTTGCCGGCTCGCACGCTGGTGTTTCGATTGGCGAAGACGGCCCGTCGCAGATGGCCCTCGAAGATCTGTCGATGATGCGAAGCGTGCACGGGTGCGCTGTCCTCTATCCGTGCGATGCGGTCAGCACCCAGCGTCTGGTGGTCGAAATGGCCAAGCAGAAAGGGCTCGCCTACATGCGCACGTCGCGGCCGAAAACGCCGGTCATCTACGGCCCGGACGAGCAGTTTCCAATCGGTGGATCGAAGGTCGTTCGTCAGGGGCGCAACGATAAGGCGGCGGTCATCGGGGTCGGAGTGACGCTGTTTGAAGCACTGAAGGCCTACGATGTTCTCAAGTCTGAAGGCATCGAGATCCGCGTCATCGATGCGTATTCGCTCCAGCCGATCGACGCAAAGACGATGACCGAAGCGGGTCGCGCAACCGGCGGCGTGATCATTACCGTCGAGGATCACTATCCCGCCGGGGGGCTTGGTGATGCGGTGAGCGCGGCGGTCGCGGCAGCCGGCTATACGGTGAGACGGCTCGCGGTGACGGAGATACCGCGCAGCGGTCAGCCCGATGAACTCATCGAGCGCTATGGCATTTCGGCCCGCCACATCGTCGAGGCGGTGAAGGAATCAGTTACGGCGAGGGTGTAGGTGAGGGGTTTTTAGACTCCGCCGTCGGCGCGGTCAAGACCGCGCCCTACACGGTAGCCGGTGCCGCGGTCTCTGCGCCGACCTTGAACATTCCGGCGAACAACTGTCGCAACAGTTCAGGCCGCTCACCGAGCAGATCAAAGAGATCGTCGCGCTCGAGACGCAGCACGACACCGCTGCGCAGAACATCTGCGGTCTTGCCGAGCGGCTGTCCGGAAAGCATGCTCAGCGATCCGATCACGTCGCCGGTACGCGCGACGGTCGGATTACCACCGCCCGCATCATCGAGCGACACCTCACCTGACAGAACCACCCAGAGCGCGACGGGAGCTGACTCTGCGAAGAGCGGCGTGCCGACCTTCATCACGACGGTCTCGGTGGTGGCCGCGAGCGCCGCCATTTCGTCTGGCGCGATTCGTGAAAAGACAGGCAAGCGCTGCAACGCAAGAATCTTTTCGACTGGCAGCAGGCCGTCTGCTGCGAGTTCGCGCAGTTCGGTCGTTGCTCCGGTTGACTGCAGATTGCTGACGGTGGAAGCCTCGACTCGCTTGGCCAAGGTCGCGAAGAACCCGCGCACCAGATCCGTGTTGTCGGCCAGAAGCGTATTCAGTTCGTCAACCGTGAGCGCCAGCGTGACGGCTGTATCTGCCGTGCGAACGGTCTTTCGCATGGCGGTGCCCTGCAGGGCCTGCGCAAATCCAAACGACGACGGTGCGTTGATTGTGCCCGGACGCGCCGTCGTTCCCGATTCGACCACATGCCCATCGAGGAGCACGTGAATCGTGTCCGGAGTGATGCCCTCCTGAAGCAGCACAGTTCCCGATTGGTGCCGGACCTGGCGAGCCGTACTTGCCATCCTGAACAGCTCGTCGACGCTGACCGAGCCGAAGAGAGCCAGCGCACGGATGCGGCCGGCGATTTCCGAGGCGGGCAGCGGCTCGAGCCAGAGTTCGCGGCGGCGATCGGCAGGCATGCGCCGCTCGGCGAGCGCCCACGATGCTGTCTCGAACACGTACCAGTCGTGAACGTCGCGATGCGCCAGCACGTGTTCGATATCGTCGCCGAGCGTCCATAGGCGGTTCTGGCGAACGACATCGATCGCCACCGCCGCGACGACCTGGTCGTCGTCATTGATCAGATGCAGCAGCGTTTCTTCGAGGTCGCGCGGCCGCGTCTTCAGCAACATGTTGCCGCGCTTGACGCGTTCCTCCAGCGGCAGATCTTCGAGCACCGGCATCAAGCGTTTGCGCACCTGTCCGGTCAGGATGTTGTCGAGGTATTCCGACGCGCTCGCGCGGCTGCGCGCGTCGCCATGCGCCAGCGTCCATTGCGCCGCGCCGATGTCTCGCCAGGGATAGATCAGCGAGAGCAGCCGGTACATGCGATCTTTGGTGCGCTCCATCTTCTGCTCGAGTGTCTTCGTGAGCAGATCCTGGCTCTGCAGCGATTTGGCGCTCAACAAATTGCTGAAGAGCGACAGATAGTTGAAGAAGTGCATGCCCTCACGGAGCGCGTGAATCTCGAGCGTCTCTCGCGGAAACGAGAGCGGCATGTCGGTGCGGCGCAGCCGATCGAGCGCCGCGATCACTTTGTACCGCAGGAAGCCGTCAGGCTCATCCAGCGCCGCGACCAGAACGTCGACCGATTTCTGCGACGGAATTTGCGAGAGGGAAGTCGGGATGTGACGTCGGACCCAGATGTCCTCATCGGGATCGCGCAGAAAATGTGCGAGCACGTCGACCACCGGTTCGCCGTAGCTGACGATAACCGCGCGCGCACGAGCTTTGAGCTGGCGGTTGCGGAGGAGCGCGACGAGGGTCGGTACAAAAATGAAGTCGGCGGTGCCGGCAGCCTGCACACTTTCCATCGCCTCGTGCGCGACGTCCGGGGCGCCGTCGTAGAGCAGCGGGATGAGCAGCCGGCGGAAGCGCGGATTCTCGATCTGGCGGATTGCCGCGGCAACATCGCGGCGGACGGTGCGCGACGAACTGCGCGAATCGCCGGCGAGATCAACCAGGGCGGCCTCGGCGGCGTCGACGTCGGCGGCACTGCGGCTCGCCGCCAGCGCGACGGCGGCCGTCACCCGGATGCGTGGATCAGGATCGGCCAACAGCGGCCGTGAGAGGCTCGCCGCGTCTTCATTATTGATGTTGCCAATCGCCGCGATCGCGGCGGCTCGAACGCCGGAATCCGCATCACTCAACATGCGACGGAGCTGCGGCAGCCAATTGAGTGCAATATCCCGCCGTACCGACCCGATCGCCTGCAGCGCTCTGCGGCGCACGTCCGGCGCCTCGTGATAAAGAAGCAGCGGCGTGACCAGATTGCGCTTATCGAGCGACTCGAGCATGTCGATCGCATACACGACGCGCGCTGAATCGGGCTGCGCGAGCTCCTGCACCAGCGTTTCGATCGTCGAGAGATCGGCACCTGGAATGCGGAGATCCTTGACCTCCATTACCCGCGATTCCAGACTCTGGCGGAAGCTCTGCAGATATTCGCGCCGCGCGCGCAACGCCATGACAATCCACAGCACGGCCACCGTGATGCTGAGGTAACTGAGCTGCGGCCACGTCACGCCGGCGACTTTGATGGCGACGATCAAGAGTGCGGCACCGAGTCCTTTGGCGAAGCGATCGACAGCCACGTCGGCGAACGGTTTGGCCCGGTATTTCATCGCCGTCGGAAGCGGCATGAACAGGATTTCGCGTGTCGTCTTATCGACGGTATAGCGAAGCGACGTATCGAGCACCCGCGCGGTCGTCGCCGACCAGAGTGCAGCGGTTGCCAGCATCAGGACGCCGGTCCCACCCAGCGTGATTGGCAGCAGCAACAGCGCGAAACCAATTCCGAGCAGCCGGTGCAGCCGCGACGTCAGCGTCATCTGGATCAAAAAGCCGGCGATGGAGGAATAGAAGATCACGTTGGCGAGAAACGCCGTGCGTCCGTCCTTCCCCGGAATGTACTGCGCCGCAGCCATGTTGACCTGCTGCTCGACGATGCCCGCGCCGATCGCCGCGAAGCTGATGACGAGCGCGATGATCTGAAAGTGTTTGGATTTGACGAGCAGCGCGACTGCCTCGCGCGGGCTCATGCCCTTCTCGTCGCCGGCGGGCACGTCTGCGGCGGCTGGTTTTTCCCGCATCGCAATCGAAGACACGATCACGCCGCAGACGGCGAGAAACACTGCGGCGACGAGCAGCAGGTTGTTCGTTCCTATCGTGCGCGCGTACTGTCCGGCGAATCCGGCGCCGATGATGCCGCCGAGACTCGCCCCACCGCCGATGAATCCGAATACCCGTTTCGCTTGACGTGCATCGTAGATGTCGTTGGCGAGAGACCAGAACTGACTGATGAGCAGGCTGCCCGCGAGCACACCCCAGAGATAGAACGCGACCGAAACCCAGGTCGCTTCGGTTTTGAAGAGGCTCCAGAACACGAGCAGGAGGCCGACCATCACCGCCTGCGTTGCAGCAAAGACCCATCGCCGCGGCAACAGACGCATGGCGCTGGTGTAGGCCTGAATGACAAACCCCATGATCATCCCGGCGACGAGCTGCACGTATGGGATGTTGTCGGCACCCAGCGAATCGATGAATTGGGAGCGCGTCGCAGGTTTGACGATGTTGTAGCCGGCCATCGCGAGGAAGGAGTAGGCAAACATCAGGAGAGCCGTCACCCCTTCGTCCTCGCGGAGATCGACCAGGGGGCGAAGAATCCGCTGCAGCATGGGCACAGCCTAAGTCATGCGCTACCTGAAGTAAACTGCGCCACCGATGGTTTGGCGGGTGCGGCGCTACTTCGACGTGCGAGCCGGCGAGGGGCGGCGCGTTCTTTTTTCCTTTCTGTATGTCGCGGTCGTGGCCGCGTCGTTCCTGCTGGCTCGCCCGATCCGTAACGCCCTGTTCCTCAAGCAATACGGCGCCTACGCCCTGGTCTACGTCTATGCCGCCGTGCCGGTCGTCCTGTCGTTGTTTGTGCCCATCTATACCCGTGTCGCCGCCCGGGTCGGGTCGCGGACGATGGCCGTCGCGACGCTGGTTTTCTTCAGTAGCAACGTCGTGCTCTTCTGGTATGCGTTTCGGTTTCACGCCGGGGCGATGGCGGTTCGCGGCTCGATGGCGTGGTATCTGCCTGCGGCGTTCTACGTCTGGGTCAACTGTTTCGGCGTGATCGCGCCGGTCCAGGCGTGGAGTTTCGCGAATCTGCTCTTCGATACCCGCCAGGCGCGGCGGCTGTTCGGCCTCATTGCCGTTGGGGCATCACTCGGATCCATCGGCGCCGGGTTGCTGGCGCGGGTGCTCGTCAGGCCCATCGGCGGCGCGGTGAACATGCTGCTGGTGCTCGCGGGTCTCATCCTCACAGCCGCCGTCATCGTCGCCGTCGCGCACATGCAGATTCACGTCGGCGGCTCTGGCCGACGGGCGAGAGCACCCAAGCACCCGCTGGGCGACACGCTTCGCCGGATTACCGGCTCGACGTATTTGCGGTTCATGGCGGCGATGGTGTTTCTCGCGGCCATCACGACGCAATGGATCACGTTTCAGCTGAACCTCGTCGCGTCCCAGCGAATCGCCGACGCCGACGCATTGGTGAGGTTCTTCGCGACCTTCAATTTTGCGCTGGGAGCGGTCAGCTTCGTTCTGCAGCTGGCGCTCGTCGGCCCAGCGCTGCGGCGCTTCGGTCTGGGCGTCACGATTCTGGTGTTGCCGGTCGCACTCGCGACCGGCAGTTTCACGATGGTGTTGCTGCCGGCGGCATTGTGGACGGTCCTGCTGACGAGCTCGCTCGATCAAGGCCTGAGATTTTCGCTCGACAAGGCCACTTACGAGCTGCTGTATCTACCACTGCCCCCGGCGCAGCGAGGGCAAATCAAGGCGACGATCGACATCGTCGTCAGTCGTGTCGCCGACGCAGTAGCTGCGGTGCTTCTCGGGCTCGCGACGGAAGGATTCCTGGTCTTTCAGGGTCTGCGTTTCGGCGTCCGCGGAACCGCGGCGCTCAACCTGTGCTTCCTCGTGTCCTGGATCGCGATCGCCACGCGCCTGCGTGGTGAATACGTCCGTACCATCCAGTCGAGCATCCATCGGCACCGTATTGCGAGCGAACACGCGCCCGACGTGCCGCTGGATCGCAGCGCCGCGAGCATGCTCGCGGAAAAACTTGTGTCCAACGATCCGGCCGACGTGCGCTACGCGCTCGACTGGCTCGACGCGCAAGGCATGATGGGGCTGGACCGCCAGGTGCGTCAGCTGCTCTCCCATCGCGAGCCCGACATCCGGCGTCGCGCCTTGACCATGTTGAGCGCCGCGCGAGACACATCGATCAGCCGCCGCGCCATGGAGATGCTCCGCGATTCGGATCTGGGGGTTCGAACCGAGGCGTTGCTGTACGTCACTCGAGAGATGCGCGTCGACCCAGTCAGTCAACTCGAACAGCTCGGTGACGTCGAGGACTTCTCAATCCGGGCTGGGATGGCCGCGTTCCTCGCCTCTCCAGGTCCCTCGCAGAACCTCGATGCGGCGCGTGTGCTGCTCGAGGCGATGACTCGATCGGAAGGCGAGGACGGGGTCCGCGATCGGTTGCAGGCCGCACGCGTGCTGTCGCTGGTGCCGGGAGCCTTCACCGATCTGCTGGTTGTTCTGATGGCCGATGACGACGAGACCGTCGCGCGGCAGGCGATCCAGGCGACTTCAGTGGTCATGCGTGACGAAGTCGTCGACACATTGCTCGCTGCGCTCGCCCGTGCCGAACTGACCGCGGACGCCGCCGACCGGCTTGCTCGATATGGCAATGCACTGGTGCCGCGCCTCGGGCGCTGTCTTCATGACGAGCACACGGCCGTGGCAATCCGGCGCGAGTTGCCGCAGGTCCTCGTCCGGATCGGTACGCCGGTCGCGCTCGAGGTGTTGATTGAAGGCTTGCTGCAATCGGATGTCACTCTCCGGCAGCGTGTGATCGCATCGCTCAACAAGCTCCACGACGTGCATCCCGAAGTGCATATCGATGAACAGGTCGTCGAGCTCGTGCTTGCCGCGGAGATCGCGGGTCACTACCGTTCCTACCAGGTCCTTGGTCCGCTGCGCGAGCATCTCAAAGACGACGATCCAGGGCTCGAAGGCTTCCGGCGCTCGATGGATCTTGAACTCGAGCGGATTTTTCGCCTGATGGCACTGCTTATTCCCGGCCCGGGGCTTCACGATGCCTATGTCGGTGTGCGATCCGGCAACCCGACCGTGCGCGAGAACGCACTCGAGTACCTCGATAACGTCCTCAAGCCGGATCTGCGGCGGCTCCTTCTCCCACTGATCGACAGCCACGTCACCATCGAAGAGCGGATTAGTATGGCGAACCAGCTCGTCGGCGCGCCACTCGAGACCGCGGAACAAGCCATTACGACATTGCTGGCGAGCGAAGACTCCTGGCTGCGGGGGTGTGGCGTGTATGCGGTTGGCGCGCTCCGGCTCCATAATCTCGAACCTGATCTTCAGAAGCTCGCGGAGGCTCCCGATGCGGCGATTCGCGAGACCGTGCAGGTCGCACTGCATCGACTCTCCGGCGAAGCCGACACGACACAGGCCCCTATCGGGGTCGGGATGGAGTCTGGAGTTGGATAACTGAATCGCTAATCACTGATCACTAATCCTGCATCGTTGAATCCCTCATCTTTGCATCCCTGAATCACCGTCGATTCACGTTCGTGACGGATCCGAGAATTAGTGATTCGACGATTCGAGGATTGGTGATTCGCGATTAGTGTCAGTGATCAGGGATTCAGCGTTCCGGCATGAGCGCTTGCGCGCGCTTATGCTCAGTAGCGCGAATGAGTCGCTCGATGCGCAACGCAAGCGCCGGCGCGACCGCGTCCGGGCCGTCGGTTAGATAGCGTTCGAGATCGCCGTAGGTGAAGCCCATCTCGTCTTCATCGGTCTGTCCAGGCCAGAGGCCTGCGCTTGGGGGCTTGTCGATAATCGATTGAGGAATGTCGAGGTCGGTCGCGAGTTCACGAACCTCGCTCTTGAGCAGACGGCCGAGTGGCAGAAGATCGACGGCCCCGTCGCCGTACTTCGTGAAATACCCAATCGTCAGCTCGCTGCGGTTGCCGGTGCCGGCAACGAGATAATTCAGCGAGTTGGCGATGAAGTACAGCGCCGACATGCGGAGTCGCGGCTTGATGTTCGCAAGTGGCAGTTGACCCTGGAGGTCGGGTGATGGGGTGCTGGCCGCGGCCTGATCGTCGGGAATGCCCAGGAACATCGTTTTCAAATCATTGACGAGCAGATCGTAAGTCGGCGCGAGATCGATGCGGACGAGCGGCAGGCCGAAGTGGGTCGCCACCAGGGTGGCGTCCCGTTCATCTTTCGGATCGCTGTGGCAGGGGAGGATCGCCGCGATGACCCGCGAGGGCATTGCCATTTGACACAGTCTGGCAACCACTGCGGAATCGAGGCCGCCGCTCAGGCCAACGACGACGCCGCGGGCGCTCGCCACGCTGACCTGCTGCTGAATCCACTCGGAGATATTGGCGGCACGTCTCACGAGTAACGCGTCACTCTCGCGTGGCCGGCGCCTGCTCGCGTTGTTCGATCACGCGAAGGAAGGCATCGACCAGTGCCGGATCGAATTGACGTCCGCGCTGGCGATCGATTTCGGCGATCGCTTCGTTGACCGGCCAGGCCGCTTTATAGGGACGCTTCTGCGTCAGCGCATCGAACACATCGGCAACGGCAACGATTCTCCCGGCGAGCGGGATATCGGATCCGGAAGCGCCGTTGTAGCCGTCTCCGTCCCAACGCTCGTGATGGTTGTACGCGATCTCTTCTGCGAGGCGAAGAATGGTGAACCGGCTGCCGGACAGGATGCGCGCCCCGATTGACGTGTGCGTCTTCACTAGCCCGAATTCCTCGGGCGTGAGCTTACCGAGTTTCAGCAGGACTGAATCCGGAATGCCGATCTTCCCGACGTCGTGCAGCGGCGCAGCACGGCGAATCAGCGACACCTGCGTGTCGGAGAGACCGATCTGTCCGGCGATCAGGGCAGCCATCTGGCCGACGCGCTCGGTATGTTGGCCGGTATTGTCGTCGCGGAACTCAGCTGCGCGCGCGAGACGTTCGATGATTTCAATCTGCGCCGCCTCGAGCTCGCGGGTGCGGTCCCGCACCTTGGCTTCGAGGATCTGATTCTGGCTCTGAATCTGAAGATACAAGAAGCGCGTCTCGAGCAGCGTACCGATCCGCAGCAGGACTTCGTCGCTGTGAAACGGCTTGTTCAGAAAATCCTTGGCGCCGCGCGACAGCGCCTCTCGCTTTGCCTCCGGGGTGTCGTCGCCCGTCAGCATCAAGATCGGCAGGTAGCTCGCTTCTGCAATCTGATTCAGCTCGTCCATCACTTCGAGTCCGTCGCGATGCGGCATGTGCAGATCGAGCAGAATCAAGTCCGGCCTGAATTTGACGTAGAGGTCGACCGCTTCGCGTGAGTCGTTCGTGCTCTCCAGCCGGCTGAACCCCGCCCGCTCGAGCAGCCGGCGCAGCAAGTCCACATTCATCGGCTCATCGTCGACAATCAGGATGCGCGCATTGCGAAACACCCGCGCGCTCATGTCGATCGGCCGCCCGCTCACGACGTCACCGTCCGATCCGCGTTTGCGATCATCTCGGCTGCCGGGGAATCGGGCCACACTGGCACCGGCGCTGCCGTGTACCCGGCATGCGCGAGCGCCCCCTGGAAGAACGCGGTCTCGGATGCATAAAAGAGCAGTTTCACGTAGTGACGGCCAACAATGTACAACTCGCCGAGTACGAGCGCGACCCACATCGACACGCCTGAACGGGGTGCGCCCGGAGCGACCAACGCGTACAGAGCAATGAGTAAAAGAAATGCTACGGCATTCAGGCCGTATAACCCAAGAACTCCCGCAGCGTGACGTCGCACGAACCGCGCACCCGCCAGGACTGCGGCAATCGCGCTGCGACGGTCCTCGACGACGATGCGGATGCGGGCGTAGTCGAAGACGATATTGCAGGCGAGGAGCAACACGCCAAAGACCGCATAGCCGGCAAGTCGAATGGCGAAGCCTAATCGCTCCTCGGTGAGATCGCGCGTCAACCAGCTATAGGCATCGGAGAAGATCCAGCGGTGGACGAAGCGAAACAGGATGGCGTAGACGATCCAGGCAGTTGCCCCCAGCCTGACCAGCCGCCAGAAATGCATGCCGCAGGCGCCGAAGAAACCGTGGGAGCGTGTGCGGCGGGCCCGCGCCAACCGATCGATGATCCCTCCGGACAGAAAGGACCAGAGCACCATCCACGCCGCCGTGACGCCGACGATGGTTGCCGCGAGTGGCGCGTGATCCACGAACCCGCTCAGATTGTTCAACACCGCGGCGAATCCGGAGATGGTTGGAAGAAAGGTGGTGCCCAGTCCGCTCGACTGAGCCGAAAACTCCTGCCACCAGTCGTCGTTCGTTCCGGTCGCGAGTGATTCGGCGGCGAGACTCGACCCGAGGTGCGCGGCGATCATCGTGTCCAGGGCGTAGGCGAGCGGCAGCGATACAAGCAGCGTGACCGCGAACATGCCGGCGACGAGGCCGGGGGCGTGATTGACGCGACGAATTCCCTCACGAAATGCGGCGGCAGCGGCCATCAGCGGCAATCAGACGAAGAAGCCGTAGGTGAGCAGATGGTCCTGCAGCCAGATCAGCCACGCGAGCGACCACTTTCGCGCCGCGCGTGCCGACTGTGGTTCCATGCTCAGCGAGTTGTTCGTGTAGCGGACGTCAAGAAGCAGCACATGTTCCGGATCGACCTGCGCAAAGGAGGCGCGAACCGGTTTCTCCACTTCGAACCTCTTCCAGCGATCGCGGCCGTCCCAGTGCCAGCGCACTTCTTCTTTGTTTTCGAAGACAACCCTGACGTCGACCGGGAAGATCCCCTCGCCGTAGCGCCGGACGATGACCTGGGTCCGATACGAGGCCTGCCGTAGCTCTGTCTTCACGCCGGCTGGGATCGCTCCGTCGATGACATCGATGTCGCTTCGCAACGCGTCCACGCCATAGTCGAAGACATTCGAGCTTCGATACACCTGATCGAAGAACCACGTCAGGTCGCGTCCGCTGACCTCGTTGGCGACGTCGAAGAAGTCCTGCGGCTTCGGATGCTTGAACTGAAAGCGCATGAAGTAGGTTGAGAGGATTCGCTGAAGCACTTCCCATCCGACCATCCGCTCCAGCGTGTGAAGCCACAAGGCTGTCTTGTCGTAGGTGATCGATCCTGCCGTGCCCGGCCAGTACTGCCAGCTTGGTGTCGACTGCGCATCACCTTTGGCGCCCGTCCGATACGTGCCAAGCCGATCGCCCTCGCGTTCGCGACTTCTCGGAAAATCGCGCATCAAATACGGCACGAAGCCGCCGAAATAGCGCGTGAGCGTATAGGTCGGGGCGTACCGCTCCTGCATCACGCGCGCGGTCGCAAACGTATTGATCCCTTCGTCCATCCACGCGTTCTCGAACTCGTTGGTCGCGACGATGCCGTACCAGAACTGGTGACCGGCTTCATGGACTGTGACATCTTCAGGATCTTCGGTGCGCGGCGGCTGGAGCCAGGAGGTACCCGCCGTGATGAGCGTCGGGTACTCCATTCCGTCCGCAGCGCTCTGCCAGGCCGGATCGACGATGGTTAGGTGGCCATAGGGATATGGCCCGAACCATTCGCCGTAGTACTTCAGCGCGGCGCGCGCCGCTTCAAAATGTCTCTCCGCCTGGCCGGCATGCTCCTTTTGCAGCAACAGGCGCAGATCAGCACGGGGAAGCGATTGGTGCTCGAACGTTGCATGGCGCTCGACATAGTCGGGACTCGTCGTCCAGGCGAAGTCGTGGACATCGTCCTGGTAGTAATGATGGGTGGTCGTGCCGTCCGGCTCGTCCCGACGATCGCGCTCGATCCCCGTCGCGCCGACGATCCAGCCCCGCGGCAGCGTGAGCCGCACGTCGTAGGTGCCAAAGTCGGCGAAGAATTCCGTCGAGAGATGAAACTGATGGCAGTTCCAGCCGGTGTTCTCGAGCACGCCGATCTTCGGAAACCACTGCGCGATGAAGAAAAAGTTTCCGATTGCGCCGGTCCGCGCGAACGTTCTCGGTACGTGCGCCGACCATGCGATCTGGACGTTCACTGTTTCACCCGGACCCACTGCGCGAGCCAGCGGAACCTCCGCAACGGTGCGATCCGCGGTATTTCCGTCATCTGGCGCGATGAATCGAAGCTGGTTGGTCAGGTCACCGCCGGAGCCGTCGGCGCCGATGATCCGAAGGTTCGTGACGTCGATCCAGCCCCAGTCGGACTGTTGGTACTTCTCTTCGGGTGCACGGCCGCTCAGTCGCCGCTCGCGCATCCACGTCGAAGCAGTATTGCGCCAGGCGTTGTAATAAAGGTGGAACCGCAGCGCATTGGCCGCGATGGTTGACGTGTTGCGCCAGGTGACAATCTCGTTGCCGGAAATTGTGCGGCTTGCGGGATCGAGCCGCGCAGTGATGGCGTAGCTCGCATTTCGCGGTGATCGGGGGGCAACGGCTGCCGCTGTTACCGCCGGCGTCGCTGAGGGAGCCTGGGGTGCGCCGCCGATCGCTGCTTCACTCGCGACAAGCAGCGCCACGAGCGCCGTGGAACGCCCGAACACGCGCCAATCCTACACCAACGTACCTCGTGTCACCTCCGTTATCTCGGTCGCGAAGCTATAATCGAAGGTCGCATTCATCTTCATCGGCATTATCAGGAGCGTTGGAATGGCATCAGAGACCGGGCCAATCAAGGTCCTGCACGTCGGCCTGGGACCAATCGGGGCGGGCGTCGTGCGTCAGGTCGCGGAGCGCAAAGGGTTTCGGATCGTCGGCGCGGCCGATATTGATCCGGCAAAGGCCGGTCGCGATCTCGGAGAAGTCGCAGGTGTGGGGCGCGCCCTGCGCGTCAAGGTTTCCGGCGATGTGAAGAAAGCGATCAAGGCCGCGAAACCGGACGTCGTTGTTCTCTGCACGAGCTCATCGCTGAAGAAGGTGCTCCCCCAGGTGGAGGAGATCCTCAAGCTGAAGGTGCCAATCGTTTCGACGACCGAGGAGCTCGCGTATCCGACCAGGGGAAACATGCGATACGCGCGGGCCATCCACCAGCTTGCGAAGAAGTCGAAGGTCGCGGTGCTTGGCACCGGCGTCAATCCCGGATTCGTGATGGATGCGCTGCCGATCGCGCTGACCGGCGTATGCGAGCGCGTCGAATCGGTTCGTGTCGATCGCGTCCAGGATGCGCGCATTCGACGGCTGCCATTTCAGCAGAAGATCGGTGCCGGCCTGACGCGAGAGCAGTTCCAGAAGAAGGTTGACGATGGAAGTGTGCGCCACGTCGGGCTGGCCGAATCGATATCGATGATTGCCGAAGCGCTCGGGTGGAAGCTCGATCGAATCACGGACGAGATCCAGCCGAAGATGGCGACCGAAACCGTCTCCAGCGAATTCCTCGCCGTCGATCCGGGTTACGTGTGCGGCATCGTCCAGGATGGCTTGGGCTTCCGCAATGGAACGCCGGTCATCACGCTGCACATGGAGGCCTATCTCGGGGCGCCCGAGTCGTTCGATGCGGTCGACATTGTCGGCTCTCCGCGCCTGAAGATGAAGCTCGCAGGCGGCGTGCACGGTGACATCGCCACCGCATCGATTGTCGTCAACTCACTGCCAAAGATCCTCGAGGTCGCGCCGGGCCTCCACACCATGCGCGACATGCCGCTGCCGGCGTTTTTTGGAGGGCGTTGAGCCTGTGGCTTCCGCCTTCAGGCCGAAGGAGTAATTACTCATGGACGGAGTGCAAGCGGCCCACCTGGCGCGAATTCGGCACCTGCGAGAATCGTTTGCCTCTGCGAACGAGCGGCTGGTGGCGCGGCTGCGTGGTGCCAGTGATGAAGCGGCCGAGCGTCACAACCCGACCGGATGGTCGGTCGCGCAGATCGGCTGGCATGTCGCGACGGTGTCGACGAGATTCGCCGGCATGATTGCCGGCGATACCACTGGACCACAGCCGCTCCCTGAGTCGTTTCAGGAGCGTCCGTGGGCCGAGATCGCGGCGTCCATTCCCAATCGCCTCCAGGCGCCTGCGGCGTTGCATCCGCCGCCAGCGGTGAAACGAACGGAGGCGGTCGCGGCACTCGAGGCGTCGGGAACGAAGATGGCCCGCGCGTTCGATGTGTTGACCTGCGAGCGCGGCGGTCGGATGGGAATCGCCAACGCGGTCGTCGGCACGATCAGCGTCTATCAACTCGCTGAATGGGCGACGGCGCACATCGCCCGGCACAACAGGCAGGCAAAACAGATTCTGGGCGAGGCCTGAGTGCACGACAACTGTTCCAAGACACGAACGCCCGCCTCGAGGCCACGCGAACGACGACGCGAGCGAGCGCACCGACGCGAGCCGGTAGGGGAGTCCGAGGGCGCAGCCCCTCGGATTAATGATGCTGCAGGTTCAAGCCCCAGCGGCGACGCTTCAAGAACAACCCTTTTCGCGAAATCCCAAGGATGCGCGCCGCTTCTTCGACGCGCCCGTGCGTCTTGTCCAGCGCACTCTTGACCATCGTCTGTTCCAGTAGCTCCACCGCCGCAGGCAGCGGCTGATCGATTCGCACGCGCACCTCCGGTTCCACGCTTGTCGTGGCCGGAATCGTCCGGCGTGATGCCTGGATCTCGGGCGAGAGGAGTGTCGGCGTCAATGCTGATTCAGCTTCGGCCATCGCCACCATCCGTCGGACTTCGTTCGCCAGCTGACGCACGTTTCCCGGCCAGGAATAGAGCAGCAGGTATTCGAGCGTCTCGTCGGCCAGCGTCAGGCGTCCCTTCTTCTGTTCGTCGGCGTATTTCCGCAGGTAGTGGTCGACCAGCGGCGGAATCTCTTCGCGCCGTTCGCGCAGTGGCGGGAGCCTCAGGTGGATGACGTTGAGGCGATAGAACAGATCCTCGCGGAAGCGCCCCTCAGCCACGAGCTGCTCGAGTTTCGCATTGGTCGCGGCAATCACGCGGACGTCGACCTTCACCGGCTGCGTTTCCCCGAGGGGATGGATCTCGTGAGTCTCGAGGAAGCGGAGAAGCTTGGGCTGGACGTCGAGCGGCACGTCGGCAATTTCGTCGAGGAACAGCGTGCCGCCGGCCGCGGTTCGGATCACGCCGGCGAACGAGGCATCGGCGCCGGTGAACGCGCCGCGACGATAGCCAAAGAGCTGGCTCTCGATCATGTCGCGCGGGACGGCGGTGCAATTGAAAGGAATCATCGGCCGATCGGCGCGATCGGAACCGCGATGAATCGCGCGCGCCAGCATCTCCTTGCCGGTCCCGGTCTCACCGGTCAGCAGCACCGACAGCGGCGTCGCCGCGATTCGCCGCGCCACCGCCAGGACCTCCGACATCTGTTCCGACGCCCAGATGCTGTCCGGATCGCCGTCGAGAGTCTCGGTGGGCCACAGCGCCGCGCGCTGCTGCTCGTCGCGCCGATACCGATCGAGCGTGAGCGCCATGCCGATCAGTTTCCTGATCGCAATCAGTGCGCAGCGATGCTCGAGCTCGGCCTTCGGGTAGACAATGAGCTGCCACGGCTCGTCGCGATGTTCGCCGAGCGCGATGACTTCGCAGGAGGCCGGCTTGCGCGCGACCGCGAGCGCCGCCGGTTCGTCCCATCCCCTGCGGTCGATGACCTGGGGCCCGTTGGCACCGAAGGCAATGATGGCTACTCCACGCGCGCATTGCGTGGCATCGACGACTGCCAGCGCCTCCCGCGCCAGAATGTGTGTGTGACCCCCGAGCTCGATGAGCGCCACAGCACTATCGAGATCGGGCGGTGTGTGAGGAGCGTTGCCAGAATTACTTTCACTGACAGTGTGCGCAGTTTCAGGATGTGACACGGGTATTGGATCCTCCGAGGTTGCCCCGGCGTTTATGCCGATGCGACTGGCGCGTTGTAGGAGTTGGTGTGCGCGGTTGCCCTGACCGGCTGCGAGCGCGGCATAACCGAGGACTCGGTTTCGTTCGGCGAGCGCATCGAGCGTCACTGGTGCTTCCATTGCGCTAAGCGTCTCCGCTACCTGCTTGAGCTTTCCGAGACCCACCAATGCACGGATTCGCAGTAATACGAACCTGTCTCGCCAGTAAGGGTCATTCGTTTCCGCCGCCTTCTCAACCGCTGACAGCGACTCATATTCAGCGAGATCCCAACGGCGCTCGCGCTGCAATAGGCGAATGCGTGTCTCCGAGAGCATGAACGATGCCCAGCGTGTCTGGAGATCGGGCGGTACAGACACAATTAAACGATCAATCTCTCGGAGAATTTCCCTCGCGTCACTCAACCGATTTTGCCGAATCAGTACGTTCGCCTGAGAGTCGAGTGCCGCAACGACGATTTCAAGATCGTCACTGCACTTTGCTAGCACTGTGGCTATCGAGTGTGTTGCAGCCTCGAAATCCCCCCTGCTTTGAAGCGCATGAGACAAATTGATAAGCCCAGCCAACTCCGTCCGTACGTGTCCCGAAAGGGCGGCGCAGTCTATTGCCAGCCGCGCCTGGGCAACGGCGCCAGACGGATCACCACTCAAAGTACTAACAATCGATAAACCCAGGTGCACCCTCCCTTGTAGCCACGCGTTGGGGAACGCCTTAAGGAGGGAATGCGCCGCATTCAGATGCCGCTCGGATTCCTTTGGACTGTACCGAGACGCCTCGACGCGCGCAAAATGAAGGCGGAGTGCAATCATCAAGTGTGGATCGCCGGTGCTCGCGATAGTGCGACGGACATCACGCAACAAAGGAACGATTGCCGTATCCGCATCCGCCACAAGGCGCAGAAGACCCAGTTGGGTTGTCGCCAGAACTATTGCGTCGCCACTTCGATCCGCCGTCGAAACCGCTTGCCGGATGTGCTCGAGGCTACTTTCAAAGTGTCCCGTTTCGAAGTCCACCATGGCCGCAATGTACGCAACCCTTGCCGTCAAGCGGACGGGCAACGACTCTCGCAATAGTTGTCTGCTGAGGCGAGAGGCGAGTGCGTGCTGACCGGTTTGGTATAGCAACTCGGCTCGTAGTGCGTCGAAACGGGAAGGCTCCAATGGCCGAATCGTCCTCGTCCCGTCATCAAGAAGTGACAATGCTCTACTAAAATGCCCGGCCCGGACCTCAGACTCGACAAGCGGTAAGGCGGACTGCAAGGGCACCTCAGTGAATGGATTCCGGCGACTTACCAACATGGTTGGTTTTACGGGCGACCTCTTGGTCAGCGTCCCGTTTGGCAGCTAGTACTAACTCGTCGAGTGAATCGCTGACATCTGGCATGTTGGCCAATGTGACGTGGCCCCTCAATCTTCTTTCAGGCCTCAACTCGAGAGACAGCTCCTCTATTGCTATTCTGAGACGCCGCACTAGCAGTTCGCCGTCGCCAGACTCGATGGGCCGATGAATGATCACGTACTGATCGCGCTTGTAGCGGAAACAGATATCTGTAGCTCGAAGATGATGTCTAAGACACTTACTTATTGCGTTCTCCGTATTATCCACCGATGGCGATTGGTCACTCTCCTGTGCAGCGATTGTGACAACTATCACACATACACCGAAGTTGCAGTCGCCAATATAAGGCGCTTCTCGTTCCTTGACCGCTAACGCCACAGCCTCCAAGCCTCGGGCTTTGCGGCGCTGAGTTATTCCCTGCAGTGACGGAGAAATCTGTCTAGCAATTACTTCTACGATCCGCTGATGATCTTCGCTGAATGCCTGCTGACCATGTGAATACAGGGACAAGACCCCGACGAGCGACTGACCAATCACGAGAGGCGCGCTGAGGCAACTTCGGAGTCTTGGTGTTACGGACCGCGCGACATCTCCCAGATCAAGTACTGGATCGGAGTTACGGATGCTTTGTTTGTGTGCACCGACCCAGCCAGTTAGGCGTTGTCCCAGAGGAATTCTTAGGCCGTTGAAGACTACCGAATGCTCGTCAGACACGTAACTCGCAACTAGCTCTGCGGCTTCCTGGTCGTGCAAGTACAAAACAGTTAAAGAAGACGGAACGAGCCGGCGCAAGTGCCGCAGAACAATGTCACCCACTTGTGATAGGTCGGAGGCGTCTCCTAAGTTTCGCCCTAGCTCGAAAAGTATCAGCATCTCCTCTCCACTGGCGGTGATGTCCTCCAGCGGATTCACGTCAGGTATAGCAGAGTGAGAAGGAAGCGCACTGTTCATAAGGTTAGTGAACGAAGACTTCTCAGACAATTCCTCAGTTATGAGGCCGCCTTGGCCGTGAATCCTAGTAAAAGTATCCACAACTAAGGGATCGTACATGTGCCCACGGCGCTCCGATAAAATTCGTAATGCTTCTTTGTCCGACAGACGAGGACGGTAAGGCCGATCCGATGTTAATGCGTCGTAGCAATCAACGACGGACAGAATTCGCGCGCCGATTGGAATAGATGCTCCCTGGAGTCCATCAGGATATCCGGACCCATCCCAGCTCTCATGATGATGTCGGACAATCGGAACGACTGGATAGGGAAAATCAATCGACGATAATATGTCAGCCCCTACACTAGCGTGCAATTTCATCTTATCGAACTCTGCCGCCGTCAACGGGCCTGGCTTATTCAAGATGTACTCTGGAACTGCCAACTTACCCATGTCATGTAGTAGCGCTGCAGCCTCTATTGCTCGGATCTGTGCGGAATCCTTCACACCCATCGCCCGAGCCAGTCTTACGGCGTGAGCCTGAACACGCCGTATGTGCCCGTGAGTGATTTGATCTTTGGCGTCGATTGCCATCGCAAGCGTTTCGATCGTCGACAGGTAAAGATCATTTAGTTCCTTAAGATGTCGATGCGCGTCATCGACGCGTCCCATTGCAGTCTTAAATGTGAGATATGAGATTAGTAAGAGCGGCAGGAGAATACCTATCACCCTGGCAAATTCGAACTGAGGTTGTGCAGGTTGAAGATACGGTAGTAGAAGTGCGGCAACTGAAGCGCCGCTAAAGTAGTTTAGAGAAAGCCACAAGAAACTTTCACGCCAGACAGAGAACGCAGAAATCTTCTTTTCAAGAGCAACCGCCCAAGCCACTAGGACGCTGTTCAGCAGAAAGTAGAGTACGGACAATACCAATATCGGTACAAGTAGAGGAAGAATCGGCTGTGGGTGCTTCGCTAATGGTTGAATGGCAGCCAAAGCATAAAAGCTGTGAGCAGCGATCCAGATTGCTACGGCTGGAGCGGCTACATTGAAAAGAATGCGTGAGACTTGCCGAGGTCCTTTCTTTTGCCAAAGCGAAATCACCAAAGAATCCAAGACTACAATCATGGTTGCCGCTGCCGGTCCGAACAATAGGACGGCGGCAAACACGAAAATCTCGGAGACCGATAGTCTCGCCGGAATGGCGGGAATTCGTACTGTGAAAGACCCTGTTAGAAGGGTAAGGCCAGCTAATATGGACCAGTGATAGCTGACAGGATCTTCCTGCAACACGTACATGGAATGCAGAAGAGCAATCGCGCCGACCGCAATCACGGCACCAACGTACAGACGCGCACCTTTGGACAATCGCTCTTCTTTCATTGTTCTACTTGCCTGACCGCACAGTATAAGTCAGTCGCCCCAAACGATTAAACGCATTTTAAGCTCCCTTAATGTAACGTTGGTATTTCTCGTCGTTGCACACAACTACTCGTCTCGTTGTACTTCTCCCCAAACTATGGTTTCGCCCCAGACGATGGTTTCACCCCAGACAATGGTCTCTCCCCAAACAATCGTCTCGCCCCACACGATGGTCTGTGCCAATGACTCTTTGCCGATCACCGTAACTCTGGCTTCACTTTGCACGTTTGCTTCGCCCCAAACGATGGTTTCGCCCCAAACGATGGTTTCACCCCAAACAATCGTTTGCGGAACCAGAATCACCGTACCGAGGCTCGAGTAATTAGCGACTGACTGAATTGCGGTGTCTGTTAGACACGCAATCTTCGACATCCTGACCGTCTCTCCCCCAATCGTTGTCTCCACCGGGCTCGCACTTGGGGCCAGACTCAGTGCGACAGCGGCGGCGGCATTGACGCTGCCGGCGCCC
>Ga0207701_10000031_pt1 | contig 108429 bp, 94 predicted proteins | sample KBSSwiSSwithPhiX_FD_184294 | JGI IMG/M metagenome (GOLD analysis project Ga0207701, IMG submission 184294) | Switchgrass rhizosphere bulk soil microbial communities from Kellogg Biological Station, Michigan, USA, with PhiX - S5 (SPAdes) (version 2) | ecosystem: Environmental > Terrestrial >...
AACAGCTGCTTCACCTGGTCGACCAGCTGGCTGAGGTCGCGCTTGACGACCACCTCGTAGCGCTTGATTCCGCCGGCCTTGTCCCACACGAACATCGAGATCGTGCCGGGCGCCTTGCCGTGGATCAGCAGCTGGCTGGGCGTCGTGACCATCGCGTCGGCCACGTTGGGGCTGGTGAGCGAGACGCGGGTGATGCCCGCGCCCATGTTCAGCAGCGTGGAGCGTCCCACGAGCAGCTGAACCGAAGTGTCTTCGGCGGACGCGCCGGCGTTGGCCGCCGGAGTGTCGGCATTGAGCGCGACGGGCTGCAGGCTCTGCGGATTCTGCGCGTGAACCGTGCCCGCAGTCAGGGCAACGGCCACCAGGATCGCGGTGGCGCGCGCTGGGCTCTCGGGCCGGGGGGCGCCACTCGCACGATGGGCGTTCATGAGTTCCTCCTAGCGCACAACCTCTTCAGCGCGCTTGTCTCCACGGATGATTTCAACCGTCGGCTCTGCGGTCTGAGCGGCGGCAACGTTGGCTACCGGACGGGAATGACTGGCATTGCCGGTCGTGCGAGCCTGGGCGGCCTTCGCAACGCCGAGCAGCACCGCAGGGCGGATGCCCGGCGTCTCCGGCTCGGTCTTGTCGAGCGGGTTGCGGAGCGCGAGCTGAATCTTCCCCTGGGTGGCGCCGAGCGTCAGGCGCTCGGCCTCATCGGGCGACACGAGCAGGGTGACGACGTTCACCGCCATGGGCTTCCCCTGCTCGGCGTCCTGCTCCATCTTCGTGCCCGCCGCCAGCACCTGCACGTTGGTCAGGACGACCTTGGTCGTCGTGTCCACTTCGCTGGTGGTCGGGGTCGCCGTGGCGAGCACGTCCACGTGCGTGCCGGGCAGCACGTAGCCGGCGACGCCGATGACGTCGTTCACGCGCACGGACACGGCGCGCTTGCCTTCGGGAATCACGACCGGCAGGCCGGAGCCCGCGTCCTTGCCGGCGAGCTTCATCGGCAGGATCGGCTCGTTCTGGATCACCGGCATGACGAGGCCGCGCCCGACGACCTCATCGGGCGTCGAGAAGGCGCCATTCGGCACGCTGCTGGCCGGCCACTCGACGACGTGCAGGTCGTCGGCCTTCAGCTGGGCGCCCAGCTCGAGGTCGGTTGCTGCCACCACGACCGGCTTGGTCGGCATCGACACGGTCTTCACGGGCACGTTCTGCATGTAGCGATACGTGCCGAGCGCCAGGCCACCGCCGGCGGCGAGCGCCAGGAGCAGTACGAGAGTGATGCGCATGCGAGCCATAGAGTTCTCCTACTGGGTCTCGTTCCGCATGACGGCCTGGGCGTGCATCACGACGGCGCCGCCAAGCGAGGTCGTGGGTGCGACGAGCCGCGCCACGGGCTGCAGGACGATGAAGCTGAACGGGTAGTCGATCGACACTTGCGAGGCTGAGACGGTCCGGCCGGCGACGTCGAGCGAGGCCGAGCGGTTCACCGCGATAGTGGCGCTGGTGGCCGCAGTCAACTGTCCGGCCTGCATGTACTGCAGGACGCGATCCTCGGCCACGCCCGGCGTCGGGTCGGGCAGCACGGCCAGGCGCGCGCCTTCCCGCGCCGCGTTGGTGAGGACCTGCCAGGTCTGGTAGGCGCGGCCGAACTCGAAGATCCCCACCGAGACGAGCAGCAGCATCGGGATGGTGATGGCTGCTTCGAGCAGCGCGGCTCCGCGTTCTGACTTGCTGCGTTTCATGGTCGGCATCCTCACTTCACCAGGAGCGCCGCGGCGATGGCGCCAGCAGCCAGCGCAGGTCCATACGCGAACCGGCTGGCCCTGGCTGCCCCGTCGATTTCCTTCTTCGTCTCCGACGGCGCGGTCATCAGTCGCGCGGCGCGGGAGACGGTCGTTGCGAAGCGTCGCCGACGCACGGCGTGTCCGACTGCCAGCAGGCCGCCCGCGATCGCGCTGTAGAGAAACGCCATCACGATGCCTCCTGGTCCGAGCAGCGTGCCGAGCGCGGCCAGCAGCTTCACGTCCCCGGCGCCGGTGCCACCGAGCAGGTGCCCCGGCAACATCAGCGCGAATCCAACCAGGGCGCCGACGAGGGCGCCTGCCATCGAGTGGCCCGAGAGCCCGAGGCCCGCGAGCGCAAGACCAGTGACGGCCACCGTTGCCGTCAACAGGTTCGGAATCCGTCCGGTCCGCAGGTCGATGGTCGCTGCGGCACCGGAGGCCGCCACGACGGCGGCCAGCACGATCGCGTCAGATGTTGGAAGCAGCAATGACCTTCCACAACACGTCGTTGATCTGGTTGCCTACTGCCGTCACCGCGCCGAGCGCGACGAGCGCGATCAGCCCGCACAGCAGCGCGTATTCGAGCAGATCCTGGCCGTCATCGGACCGGGCCCTGTTGGCGACGAACGAGACGATGTTCTTCATGTCGGACACTCACTGTTCCTGGGGAGCTGCAGGATGCCGACGCGCCCGAGGCCGGCCGGCATACGCGGCGGCCCGGGCGCGCTGAATGTTCGTCTCAGTTAGATGGCCGCCGCGATCTGGTTGAAGATCGCGCTCACCTGCGTGCCGGCCGCCGTCACCGCACCAACCGCCACCAGGGCGATGAGCGCCACGAGCAACGCGTACTCGAGCAGGTCCTGGCCGTCCTCGTTCTTCAGCGACTTGAGATAGTTCAACATTGGAGTCTCCTCGTCTGGTTCGACCGCCGTGGCGGTCAGGTTCGCCTTCGCGTCCGTCTGCGTTAGATGGCCGCCGCGATCTGGTTGAAGATGGCGCTCACCTGCGTGCCCGCCGCCGTCACCGCACCAACCGCCACCAGGGCGATGAGCGCCACCAGCAGCGCGTACTCGAGCAGGTCCTGGCCCTCGTCCTTGCGCGCGACAGAGTTGATGAAGTTCACCAGAGCCGTCATTGCATCCTCCTGAAGGCATCGCCCCGCGCGATGCATTTCCTCGGGCGCAGTCCACGCCGCGAGCTGTCGTCCGATTGACACGGCCCTCGCTGCGACGTCCGCAGCCGACCGCGTTCGGCACCTACAGGGGCAACGGACGTGCCACACGCCGTGGGGGACAACCCGCATCGGGCGCGAAGTCCCTGTGTTTGCGCCAGAAACGGCGGACTGGCCGCCTCCTCGGGGACGCGCAATCGTGTGGCGGGGCGGGCAGCCGGCCAGGGGGGCGACCCCTCACATTCGTAATCAGGCGGGCGCTTTTCGTGACGCACGGGACCCCGGACGCGACGGTGGCCTGGCGCGCACGCCGACGGCAGCCGATTACATTGGCGTTTTTCAGCGATCAGGATTGTCGAAGCCCGACTGGCCTTCGGGTACGTGGCTTGCTCTGTGCACCGGTCGAAGGTGGAAGTGTTTATGAGGAAAGCAGCCTTCCGTCTACGCGCGAGGGACTGGGTCGGATCGGCCGCAGGATTTGTCGCTGTCCTGGGGACGCTCGTCGTGCTCGACCCGCGCGTGGGCCATCGTCTGTCGCAGTTCGTCGTCGGCAGCCGCGGCGGGGAATTCCGCGGCGCGACCGAACAGGCGCACGCGCTGGGGACCGCTCTGCTCGACGCGTTGAAGGATCAGAGCATCGATCACGCGCCGCTGCTGGTGTTCACGGCGGTCGCGGTGCTGCTGGTCGGATTCATGGTGAGGACGTAGCGGGTGTCGCTCGTCCTGGCGCTCGAGCCCGATCAGAAACAGGCGGCGATTCTCAGGCAGGTCGTGCGCGACCGGGTGGGCGCGGACTTCGTGCTCGCCGATTCCAAGGACGGCGCCATCGCCGCGATCGCCGAGCGTGTGCCCGACGTCATGCTCGTCACGGCGCTGCTCTCGCCGCGCGACGAGAAGGAGCTCACCGATCAACTGCGCCATCTCGACGGCGCTGAGCACCTCCAGACGCTCACCATCCCGCTGCTCGCCAGTGGCGCGGTCGAACCCCCGAAGAAGAAGAAGCGCGGGCTGCTGAGCGCGCTGACCGGCGAGTCGTCGAAGCCGGCCGCGCCGATCGGCTGCGATCCGAAGGTCTTCGCCGAGGAGATCCGCAACTACCTGGTGAAGGCCGAGGACGCCAAGGCCAAGGCCGCAGGCGAGCGAAGCCGCGCCGCCAAGCGATCGGCGGGCGCGACCCGCAAGAAGAACACGTCGGGAACGATGCCGGCCTCGCGATCGACGAAGAGCGTCGTCGAATCGCTGCGCATCCCGAAGCAGGGCGAGAAGCCACCCGTCGTCGAGCAGAAGACCGAGTCCACATCGGGAAGCTACTGGGCGTGGGACAGCCCGACGCCGGCAGAGGCTGCAGCAGCGAAGCACGCTGCACCTCAGGCACATGAGTCCAGCGCACCTGAGGCACCCATCGCACCTGTCGCACCTGTCGCACCTATCGCACCTATCGCACCTATCGCACCCAGCGCACCTCACGCACCTCACGCACCTGAGGTGCCTGTCTTCTCGTCGTGGTCGAACCCGTGGGACGTCTCGAACCCGCCGACGTCGGCGCAGCCGCGGCGCGAAGAGATCGTGATCGCAGAGCCGGGACGCGACCCGCTCGTCTACCTCGACGACCATCAGCTCCCCGCGGACGCCCTGATCCCGTCAGCGCAGGAAGAGGCCGTCGACCAGCTGCTTGGGCAGCCCGCCAGGCTGAGCCCTGCGGAGATGATTGAGGCTGCGGCGTCGACTGCCGCACCATCCGCACCGATCGCACCATCCGCACCTATCGCACCTATCGCACCTATCGCACCTGACGACGAGATAGACCTGTCGTCACTGCTCGATGGAGCGCCCACGCTCACCGTCGAAGGTGGCGGCGAATCAGACGCGTCGAGCGACGTCTTCGCGATCTCGAAGGACTTCGACCTGTCGGCGCTGCTCGCACAGGCGCTCGAGACGCCGGGCACGCGCGCGGGGTCGAACGTCGGCCGGCAGGGCGGCGAGGCCGATGCGGCGCGCGCGGCAGATGCCCAGGCGCTGCTGGAACTGAAGGCCGACGTCGATCGGCTCCGGGCGGACCGCGAGGAAGTCGAGCGTGCGCTGGCCGAGGCGCGAGCGGCGCAGGAGCGCGCAGAGCACGCCGCTGCCGAGGTGTCGTCGAAGGCGCAGGAAGATCTGGAGCGCCAGACCCGCGAGGTCGCCAAGCGGGCGAAGGAAGAAGTGGCCGCGGAAAGGCGGTCGCGCGAGCAGACGGAACGCGAGCTGCGAGAGGAAGCCGAACGGCGACTCGAAGCGGAGCGCCTGGCGCGCGCGGAAGCGGAGCGCCTGGCGCGCGAAGTCGAGGCGCGGATGCGCGAAGAGGCCGAGGCCGAACGACGGCTCCGCGCCGAAGCCGAGCGGCACGTGGCCGAGGCACACGCCGCACGCGTCCGCGAACTGGCCGAGCGGAAGCAGCACGAGCAGGCCGAGCGCCAGGCACGCGAGCAGGCGGAACAGCAGGCAGACGCAGAGCGCCGCGCCCGCGAGCAGGCCGAGGCGCGCGCTGATGCCGAGCGCCAGGCCCGTGAAGCCGCCGAGCAGAAGAACACCGAGCAGGCTGCGCGGTTCGCGCGCGACGCCGACGAGCGCATGAACCGCGAACGGCTCGCGCGCGAGCAGGCCGAGGCGCGTGCCGAAGCGGAACGGCGCGCCCGCGAGGAAGCCGAGCAGAAGATTCGCGAGGAAGCGGCGAGGCTCGCGCACGACGCCGAGCAGAAGTACAAGGGCGAGGCCGCCAAACTGGCGAAGGAGGTCGAGCAGCGCGCAGCCGCAGAGCGTCAGGCGCGCGAGCAGGCCGAGGCCCGCGCGGAGGCCGAGCGCCAGGCGCGCGAGGCTGCGGAGAGGAAGGGCAAGGAAGAGTCCGAGCGGCTCGCCATGGAAGCGGCCGAGCAGCGTCGCGCGCATCAGGCGGAGCGGAAATCACGCGAGGAGGCCGAGCGCCGGGCGGCGCTCGAGGCGGAGGCGCGCGAAGCGGCCGAGCAGCGCGCCCGCGAGGACTTCGAGCGGCGCGACCGAGAGATCGCCGAGCGGGTGGCGCGCGAGGCCGAAGAACGGAAGGCGCAGCAGGAAGCCGAACGTGTTGCGCGAGAGCAGGCCGACAAGGCCGCCCGCGAGGAGACCGAGCGCCGCGTCGCCGAGGAGCGCAAGGCACGGCAGGAAGCCGAGCGCCTGGCACGCCGCGAAGCCGAGCGGCGCGCCGAAGCCGAACGCCGGGCAAAAGAGGAAGCCGAGCGCCTGGCGGCCGAAGCGGCCGTCAAGGCTCGCGAAGAGGCGCGCGCCGAACGCAAGGCCCGCGAGCTGGCCGAGCGCCGCGCGAGCGAGGAGCGAAAAGCCCGCGAGCTCGCCGAACGCAAAGCCCGGGAGGAAGCGGCCCGCCGCGCGGCGGCGGAGCTGCGCGCGAAGAAGGAAGCAGAGGAGCGCGACCGTGACCGCACCCGTCGCGCCACGGGCAAAAAGCCCGTCATCATCAAGAAGGCCGGAAAGAAACGCCCGGAGCCGGCACGCGTCGCCGCGAAGTCGAAGGCGAAGGCAAAGGAGCCCAGACCCACGCAGGACGAGTGGGGCCTGTACGATCCAGACAAGTGCGGCATGGGCGCCCTGTTCGCGAAGCTCGAGGAAATCGAGGAGGGCGGCGACATCGACGAGCGGAACGCGACCGACGATCTGACGGACGTCGACGATCTGACGGACGTCGACGCCGACTATCGCGCGCCGGCCGTTGAACGAAACCCGCGGCCGCTGTCGATGTGGGCCTGGCGCACCTCCGACGCACATGACGCCCGCCTCGCACCTGACGCACCCGTCGCACCTGTTGGACCTGTGGTACCCGTCCCACTTGACGATTTCCGAGCGCTGGTAGATCGGTTGTCCATTCCCGCCGCCGTCGCGGCAGTGGGCTACGCGAGCGGGGCTCGCATCGGCCGCGTCAAGATTACCCGCCGCCGTCGCCGCGCCCGCGCGGCCAGCGGCGAAGCCCGCGTGATCATCCTCTCGCGCAAGCTGCTCGCCGCCGCCCGTCAAGAGTCCGCCCCCGCAGGGCGCTTGACCGCCCGCCGCTGACAGCCCCAAAATCGGTCGATCGCTGCACGATCCACGCCGGCTCCGGCAACGTGCCGCCATGACTGGCTCCGTTCGCCCTGAGCCCGTCGACGGGCGAACGCCGACCTTCCGGCCTGCTCCACACAAGAGGGACGCCGTGCATCACCACGACGAGAAGCCTGACTCCGACCTGACACGCCGCGACGCGCTGAAACTGGCCGCCGGCCTCGGCGCGGCGACTCTGATCCCGCTGGTGCCGGCCGAAGCCGCGCAGGCGGCCCGCAAGGCAATCGCCGCCCGTGGCGCCGGCGCGCCGTTGAAGTTCTTCACCGCCGAGCAGCACCACACCGTGGACGTCCTGACGGAGCTCATCATCCCTGCCGACGACCGATCGCCGGGCGCAAGGGCCGCGAAGGTCGCTGACTACATCGACTTCGTCCTGAGCGAGTCGCTCGACGAAGCGAAGAAAGCGTGGACGGACGGACTCGCTGCGCTGGACGCCGCCAGCACCGCGCAGTTCGGCAAGCCGTTCGCGCAGGCGACGGCCGACCAGCAGACGGCGCTGCTCACAGACGCCGCGAAGAACGAGTTCGCGCCGACGACGCCGCTCGAGAAGTTCTTCCGCGAGGCCAAGTCGCGCACGATCTTCGGCTACTACACCACCGACATCGGCATTCACCAGGAGCTCAAGTACAAGGGCAACCAGTTCCTGCAGGAGTTCGTCGGCTGCGACCACCCCGAGCATATGAGTTAGGTCCATGGGTCCATGGGGCCAAGGCAATGTCTGATCCCTACGACGTAATCGTCGTGGGATCGGGAGCGGCCGGCGGCATGGCGGCCTTCACGCTGGCGACCGCCGGTGCACGCGTGCTGCTGCTCGAGGCCGGGCGCAACGTGGACGTGTTCAAGGAGTTCAAGACGATGGCGTGGGCCTATGACGACCCGCGCCGTGGCCGGCTCCCTCCCGGCGAGCACGAGATCAGCATCAACGAATACGAGACGCTTCCCCGCCCCTACGCGTTCGCGCGTGAGTACGAGCACTACCAGGCCGTGCACAACGGCCTCGCCAGCCCCTACACGAGCCAGTTCCTGACCGACGAACGGAAGATGCCGTATTCCGGCACGCCGTACGCGTGGACGCGGCTGCGCGCGCTGGGCGGCAAGACGCTCGTGTGGGGCCGCGTGGCGCTCAGGCTGTCGGACTACGACTTCAAGGGAAAGTCGCACGATGGTTTTGGCGAGGACTGGCCGATCTCGTATGCCGACCTCGCACCGTACTACGACAAGGTCGACACGATCCTGGGGATCTCTGGCACGAAGGAAAACCTGCCGCAGCTGCCGGACGGGATCTTCCAGCGGCCGATCAAGCTGAATTGCGGCGAGCAGATCCTGCGCAAGGCGATCGCCCCGATGGGACGGAGCCTCATTCCCGGCCGCTGCGGCGTCACGACCGATGGCGTTGTCACAAACCGGTATCGGTCGCGCTGCATGGGCCGCGGGCGGTGCGGGCGCGGCTGCGACCTGCAGGCGTCGTTCAACTCGCCGGCCGGGTTGATCCATCCGGCGAAGGACACGGGCCGCTGTGAGGTTCGCACGGACGCCATCGCCGCCGAAGTCCTGGTCGATCAGGACATGAATCGCGCTACGGGTGTCCGCATCGTCGATCGCAACAGCAAGGCGAGCTACGAGTACCATGCTCGCGCGGTCGTGGTCGCTGCGTCGACTATCGAGTCCACGCGGCTGCTGCTGAACTCGAAATCGCGGATCTACCCGAACGGAGTGGCGAACTCGTCGGGAGTCGTCGGCCACTACTTCTGCGAGCACATCATGGGGCCGGGCGCCAGCGGCAACCTGATGACGCTTGCCGGCCGCGAGACGACGAACGACGACAGCCGGCCGACGGGGATGTACATCGCGCGGTTCAGGAACCTGACCGACAAGCACCCGAACTTCATCCGCGGCTACGGGTTCCAGGGCGGCGCCGGTTGTGGAGAGTACCCCGGCAACGCGCACGGCACGCCAGGCTTCGGCACGGCGTTCAAGCACGCCGTCCGCCACAAGTACCCGACCGGCATCGGCATCATCGCCTTCGGCGAGGTGCTGGCGCGTTACGAGAACGTCATCGACGTGGACCTGGCGGTCGTGGACGACTGGGGCATCCCGGCCGTGCGCATCAACTACCAGTTTGGCGACAACGAGAAGAAGATGCTCGTGGACATGGCCGAGACGGCTGAGGAGATGATGCGTGCGACCGGCGCGGAGAACGTGGGCGTCAGGAAGGACGCGTTCATCGAGGGCGCGTCGATCCACGAGCTGGGCACTGCGCGCATGGGCGACGACCCGAAGGCGTCGGTCGTCAACTCGTTCGGCCAGGCGCACGACGTGAAGAACCTGTTCGTGCTCGACGGCAGCATCTTCGTCAGCGCCGGTTGCCAGAACCCGACCTGGACGATCCTCGCGCTCGCGCGCAGAGGGTCGGAGTACCTGGCGGAGCAGTTGAGAAGGGGCGATCTTTAGCTGGTAGCTGGCAGCTGGCAGCTGACAGCTCGCTGCGGGCAGTGCGTAGGGCGCAGCTGAAGCTGCGCCCTACGTACGAGACTACACATGGCACTCGCCGTCCTCCTCATCGTCGCGCTGGCTCAACCAGCATTGCGCGCTGACTCGTCTCCTGACCTTCCCCGCATCACCTATGACAACTTTCTCCCGGCCGTGCGCGACCAGGTGCAAAAGGCCTACGCGGCTGCCCAGGCGAGCCCTGACGACGCGGAGGCAAGTGGCCGGTTGGGAATGGTTTTCGACGCGTACGAACAGTTCGATTCGGCCGAGGTCTGCTATCGACGCGCGCATATGCTCGACGTGCGATCGTTTCGATGGCTCTATTACCTCGGGTGGGTGCAGGCAGCGCAGGGACGCCACGAGGATGCGGTCGCGACTCTGGCCGCTGCACTCCGATCGAAGCCCGACGACCTGCCCTCGCAACTGCGGCTGGCCGAGAGTCTGATCGCCATCGGTAAGTGGGACGAGAGTCAGCGCGTTGTTGAGTCGATTACCCGCGCACATGCCGAAGACGCCGAAGCTCACTACATCGTGGGACGCGTGGCCGCCGCGCGCAACGACCTCCCAGCGGCCGCTTCGGCCTTCGGCAGGTCGTGCGAGCTGTTCCCGCAGTATGGCGCGGCACACTACGCGCTCGCGATGGCGTATCGGAAGCTCGGTCGCGAAGAAGCAGCACAACAGCAGTTCGCGCTCTACGACCAGAACAAGACCGCTGTACCGCCGCTGGACGATCCGCTGCGCCGCGAGGTAGCGGCGCTGAACCTGGGCTCGGTGGCACACATTCGCCGCGGCGCGGATCTCGAGCGCGTGGGCCGCCTGGATGAGTCCATCGCCGAACAGCAGGCGGCGCTGCGCGTGGATCCCGGCGCCGTGCAGGCCCACATCAATCTCGTCGCGCTCTACGGCCGGCTGGGCCGGTTCGACGAGGCTGAACGTCACTATCACGCCGCGGTCGCTATCGATTCGAACCAGGCCGATCTGCACTACAACTACGGCGTGCTGCTGCTGAAGCAGGGCAGGGCCAGCGACGCCGAGACGGCGTTCCTCGAGTCTGTGCGGATCAATCCGCACTATGCCGACGCCCACGACAATCTCGGAGTCATCTACGAGCAGCAGGGCCTGCTGACGGACGCGTTCGAGCACTTTTCGGCGGCGGTCGCCGCCCGCCCCGACGATCGAGCCGCGCACTTCCACATGGGCCGTATCCTTGCGAACCAGCAGAAATTCGACGACGCGATCCAGCACTTCCTCCAGACCCTCGCCCCGGAGGACGAGAACACGCCGCGGAATCTGTACGCCCTCGGCGCCACATACGCGCGGGCCGGCGACACGGCGAATGCCCTGACGTACATGCGCAGGGCGCGGTCGCAGGCTCAGGCACGAAACCAGGGGCAGTTGCTCACCAGCATCGATCGGGATCTGCAAGCCCTCGAAGCCGTCGCCAGGCCATGACGCGTCCGATCGCCTGCCTGGTGCTGCTGCTTCCCGCGGCTCTCATCGCGTCCTCTCCACCTGCTCCAATCTTCCGGGAGATAGCGTCAGACGTCGGGCTGCACTTCGAGCATGTCACGGGCGCCACGGGCGACCACTACATGCCGGAGATCATGGGCGCGGGCGCGGCGCTCTTCGACTACGACAACGACGGCGATCTCGACGTCTATCTGGTTCAGGGCCGGCCCCTTGACGCTGGAAAGACGCTGCTCTTTCCTCCGCACGAAAGAGCGAACCCTGGAAGCAGGTTGTTTCGGAACATGCTGATCGAGAGCGGCGCTCTTCGCTTCGAGGATGTGACGGAGAAGGCCGGCGTCGGGCACGACGGCTACGGCATGGGCGCCGCGACCGGCGACTACGACAACGATGGCTTCCTCGACCTGTACCTGACGAACTTCGGGGACAACGTCCTGTACCACAACAACGGCGACGGCACGTTCACCGACGTCACGCGGGCGGCGGGAGTCGCGGTCGGCCGCTGGAGCACGAGCGCGGCGTTTGTCGACTACGACAACGACGGTCTCCTCGACCTGTTCGTCGGCAACTACGTGGACTTCACCGTTCAGGGCAACAAGCGCTGCTACGCGCCGACGGGCGAGCCCGATTACTGCACGCCCATGGCGTACAAGGCAGTGCCGTCACGGCTGTTCCACAACCTGGGCAACGGTATGTTCGCAGACGTGACGGAAGCATCGGGCATCAGCACCTCGTACGGGCCGGCGCTCGGCGTGGTCGCCGCCGACTTCAACGGCGACGGGCGCATGGACGTCTACGTCGCGAACGACACGGCGGCGAATCGCCTATGGCTGAACCAGGGAAACGGCACCTTTCGGGAATCCGCCCTCGAAGCCGGCGTTGCCTACGACGCGAACGGCCGCACGAAGGCCGGCATGGGTGTAACCGCGGAAGAGGTCGACGATGCCGGTACGCTGGCTATTCTGGTCACCAACCTGACGCGCGAAGGCGCCACGTTGTTTCGGGGAGCGAAAGGGGTCTTCGAGGACGTCTCGTCTCTCTCCGGGCTGGCTGCGCCGACGTTCGGCTTCACCGGCTTCGGCACGCAATGGCTCGACTACGACAACGACGGCCGGCTCGACCTGTTCATCGCCAACGGCGCGGTGACCATCGTCGAATCACAGCGAGGCTCGCCGTACCCCTATCGTCAGCGCAATCTTCTGTTCCACGACGAAGGCGGTGCGAAGCTTGTCGAGGTGAGCGACATCGCGGGCGACGCGCTCCAGCGACAGGAGGTCGGCCGCGGCGCGGCCGTCGGCGACATCGACAACGACGGCAGGGTCGATGTCCTCGTGACGAACAACAACGGACCTGTCCGGCTCCTGCACACCGAGGTTGGGCCCGCCCAGCACTGGCTCGAGGTGCGTGTGGAAGGCGTCAAGGCCAATCGCTCCGGCATTGGCGCGCGCGTCGGCCTCGTGCGTGACGGTCAGCCAACCATCTGGCGCCGAGTGCACACCGACTCGAGCTACCTGAGCGCGAGCGACGTCCGAGTCCACTTCGGCCTCGGAAACCGGCCTGACGTACGCGCGCTGACCGTGCGCTGGCCCGAAGGCGCCGAGGAACGTTGGGACAACGTGCAGGCCGACAGGGTTGTTGTCGTGAAGCAGGGAACCGGCACGCAACACTGACGCTACTGAAGTACGCAGCCGTCAGGCGCAGGGCCGAACTTCAGTTCGGCCGAGCACAGGCCGGAGTAGCTGCCTGGCGATGGAGGGCCGTTGATCGGGCCTGAGGCAGACAGGAGACCCTCGCGTGTGGCGGACGACATGACCACTGATCCCGGGGCATCTCACCTCGAAGGCAGCCCGTTTCGTCGGCTGCTCCTCGAGCGCACTCCCCGCGTCATCGCCACTCCAGCGCTGATCGTTGCGAACGTGCTGATCTATGCCGCTACCGCGGGAGCGTCTGGTCAAACGGAGCCGCGGCCCGACGTGCTCGTCGGATGGGGCGCGCTGTTCGGGCCAGGCGTCGCCAATGGCGAGTGGTGGCGTCTCGTCAGCGCGATGTTCCTGCACGCGGGGATCCTGCACATCGCACTCAACTGCCTGTTTCTCCGGCAGATCGGCAACCTGGTCGAGCGCCTGATGGGCTCCTTCGCGTTCCTGACGATCTACCTCGTCACCGGCGTGACGGGGGCGATGGCCAGCCTCATGGCGCACCCCAGATCGATTGGCGTGGGCGCATCCGGGGCGCTCTTCGGCATCACGGGCACCCTTCTCGCCGTGGTGCTCTCGTCAGGCGGCCAGATGCGCGAGCTGCTGGACGATCGGCCGATCTCGGTCGGTCTCGGCCGTCCTGACGCCGAAATCACATCCCGTCCGAGTCGGGCACTGGGCGACGGAATGTTGACCGCGATGCGTGGGCTTCGCGTGTGGCTGTTCATGTTCCTCGTCTACAACGTAGCGTTTGCCCTCTTGGTACCCCGCATCGACCTCGCGGCCCATGCCGGTGGGTTCGCAGGGGGTCTCGTCTTCGGTTGGCTTGTCGCGCGTGATGCCATCACCAGGCGTCCACCACTCGTGCGCCTGGCGTTGCCGGTCCTCCTGACCATGGCGCTGGCGGCGCTTCAGATCGAGCAGACGCACGCGCACGCTGACGTCCTGGCCGAGTCACTGGCGTTCGACGGCACTAATGCCCGGCATCTCGCGCAATTCGATGCCCTCCGGAACGCCGTGGCCTCCGGCCGCATGCCGCCCGATGAGGCGGCCGCCGTCGTCGAACGGAGTGTCTTTCCCGACGTCCAGGCCATCCGCGACCGATGCGAAGCGCTCCGGCGCGCGGCGCTCGACAACCTGACCCGAGCTGGAACACTTGATCAGTACGGGCGGGCTCGAGACTGGCAGCACCTCGCACAGTTCCGCAGTGAGCTCGCGCAAGCGGAGGCATGGGCGGCGTTTCTGAATGCCCAGCAGGACAGCTGGCAGCTTCGCGTCCTGAGCCTGCGTGAGAACGACACGGCGCTTGCGGACCAGGCGATGCAACTCGACCAGGCCGCCACCATGGCTCTGATGGAAGCCACCCGGCCGAACTGAAGTTCGGCCTACGCACCGCAAGCGGGTGACCACCACGCAATCAGCTCCGCGGAAGGCCGCCGGCGACACCGGCGACGGACGGAGCGGGGCCGACACAATGGCCGAACTGAAGTTCGGCCCTACGTACTTCGCACGAAGGCGGAAATCCCTACGTATTTCATATGGGGGCGAGCTGTGGCAATCCGGCGCTAAACCGTTGCAGTGAGAGTAAAATTGCTTGGCTATGTCGACCCGTCACTGGCTGATGACCAGCACCGCCGCGGCAGGCGTGGGAACGCTGCTCCTGGGCTCCCCCATCGCCGGGCGCGCGCTCGCGCCCGCGGCTGCGCCGTATACCGAGACCATCCCGAACACGAAAGTCACTTTCGACATGCTGCCCATCGCCGCTGGCAGCTTCACCATGGGCAGTCCCGACGCGGAAACCGGCCGCGCGGCCGACGAAGGACCGCAGCACAAGGTCAGCATCTCCGCTTTCTACATGGGATCGAAGGAAGTCACCTGGAGCGAGTACGACGAGTTCGCCTTCAGCCAGGACCTGGTCCGCAAGCGAAAGCTCGGGCTGACCGGGCCGAAGGACGCCGCCGACGCGATGTCGCGCCCGACGCCGCCCTACGCGGACGAGTCGTGGGGTTGGGGCAAGGAAGCGCAGCCGGTGATTGGCATCACCCAGTACGCCGCGTCGCACTACTGCGACTGGCTCTCGGCACGCACTGGCAAGAAATACCGCCTGCCGACGGAGGCCGAGTGGGAGTACGCCGCCCGCGCGGGCACGACGACGGCGTACTGGTTCGGCAACGACCCGGCCACCATCGGCGACTACGCGTGGTTCAAGGACAACGCCGGCGAACAGCCGCACGTCGGCGGCGCCAAGAAGGCGAACGCGTGGGGCCTCTACGACATCCACGGCAACGTCGCCGAGTGGACCGCCGACAAGTACGACGCCGGCTACTACGCGCAATCGCCCCCGGCGGATCCGAAGGACGACAACGGCAAGGCGCTCTATCCCTACGCCGTGCGCGGCGGATCCTGGGACGACACGCCGGTGAAATTGAGGAGCGCGGCGCGGCGATCGTCAATGGAGGCGTGGAGCCGCCGGGATCCCCAAAATCCGAAGAGCTTGTGGTGGCACACGGATGCGACCTTCGTCGGCTTCCGCGTCGTCGCCGAGTTGGACAATTCGTCGAAGTGAGAGTAGGTTTCACACCACCCCGAGTGCACGGCCGGCACCATTCCCTGGAGCGCGTTATGGACCAGCGAGATCAGCAGACACCCGCCCCGTCGAGGCGTGACTTCATCAAGACATCCGCGGCCGTCGTGGGCGGCACGATGGCCTCCAGCCTGGTGATTCCGGGCGCGTACGCCGCGGGCACCGACGAAATCAAGGTCGGCCTCATCGGCTGCGGCGGTCGCGGCACGGGCGCCGTTGACAACGTGCTGCAGGCGGCGGAGGGCGTGCGCCTCGTGGCCGTTGGCGACATGTTCAAGGACCGCCTGCAGGACAGCCTGCAGAACCTGACGAAGTACGGCGACAAGTCGGCCGTACCCGCCGACCGCCAGTTCGTCGGCTGGGACGCCTACAAGAAGGTGCTCGCCAGCGACATCAACTACGTGATCCTGGCGACGCCGCCCGCCTTCCGCGCGATGCACCTGCGCGCCGCAGTCGAAGCGGGTAAGAACATCTTCACCGAGAAGCCGGTGGGCGTGGATCCGGCCGCCATCAAGATGTGCTTCGAGACGGCGGAGATGGCCAAACAGAAAGGTCTGGCGATCGTCGCCGGCACGCAGCGGCGCCATCACGCCGCGTACCTCGCCACCATCAAGCGCCTGCAGGACGGCGCCATCGGCGACGTCGTCTCGATGCGCGTGTTCTGGAACCAGGGCGGCCTGTGGACCAAGCCGCGGCAGGCCGAGTGGACCGACATGGAGTGGCAGCTCCGCAACTGGTTGTACTTCACGTGGCTCTCCGGCGATCACATCGTCGAGCAGCACGTGCACAACCTGGACGTCGCCAACTGGATCATGGGCGGGAAGCCGCCGGTCCGTGTGTTCGGCGTCGGCGGACGGCAGGCACGCACCGCGCCCGAGTACGGCCACATCTACGACCACTTCGGCCTCGACTACGAGTACGAGAACGGCCACGTGCTCAGCATGTGCCGCCAGCAGCCGGGCACGCCCGGCCTCGTCGCCGAGTTCGCCTCCGGCACCAAGGGCACGTGCGACACGCAGGACGGCGTCCGCTACGAGATCAAGGGGCCGAACGCGTGGAAGTGGACGGGCGAGTACACGAACCCGTACGTCCAGGAGCACACGGACCTCATCGCGAGCATCCGCGCCGGCAACCCGCTGAACGAGCTGCGGCGAGTGTCCGAGAGCACGCTGACGGCGATCGCCGGACGCGAAGCGGCCTACACGGGCAAGGTCGTCGCGCTCGATCAGCTCCTGAACTCGCCGTTCAGCCTGATGCCGTCGAAGCTGGAGTTCGGGCCGATCGCCGTGCCGGCCGTGGCGATTCCTGGCGACGGCGGAACGAACTGAGCAGGCCGGGATGCAAAAGCTCGGACTGTTGTTTCTACTGGCGCTCTCGTGCGCGGGCCTCACGGCCCGCGCACAGGCGCCGAACAAGAAAGTCCTCTACCTCACCTACTCGGCGGGCTATCGCCACGACGTCATTCCGCTCAGCATGCAGCTGCTGCCCGAGATCGGGAAGAAGAACGGCTTCGACGTCGTGGCGACGAAGGACCTGGCGTTTCTGTATCCCGAGGAGCTGAAGAAGTACGACGGCGTCGTCTTCTACACCACGGGCGAGCTGCCGATCGGCGACGCGGAGAAGGCGAACCTGCTGGCGTGGATCAAGTCTGGCAAGGGGTTCATCGGGATCCACTGCGCGACCGACACCTTCTACAAGTGGGCCGACTACGGCGACATGATCGGCGGGTACTTCAACGAGCACCCGTGGCACCAGGAAGTGAAGATCAAGGTCGAGGATCCGAATACGCCCGCGACGAAGGGGCTGCCGAATCCGTGGGTGCTGAACGACGAGATCTACCAGTTCAAGAACTGGGATCGCAGCAAGCTACACGTGCTGCTGTCGCTCGACCCGTCTTCGGTCGATCTCACGAAGCCCACTGTCCACCGGACCGACCGCGACTTCGCCAACGCGTGGACGAAGACGTACGGCGACGGCCGCGTCTTCTACTCGGCGCTCGGCCACCGGTCGGATCTGTGGCAGAGCCCGGAGTATCAGGCCTTCCTCGCTGGCGGCATCCGCTGGACGCTCGGCCTCGAGAATTGACGATTGCGGATTGACGATTGACGATGGGAGAGCCGCCGCGTCGGCTCTAACGCTTGCCCTCCTGGCGGCGTCCTCAAGTGCGACGCCTGTCAGCCTCACCCGCTTCCAGTACGAAGAACCGCACATGGGGACGACCTTCAGGGTCGTCCTCCATGCTTCCGTCCAGGCGTCCGCTGACGCGGCGTCGCGCCGTGCGTTCGCCCGCATCGCGGAGCTCGACACGACGCTCACCGACTACAACGCGACGAGCGAGCTGTCGCGCGTGACGCGGGAAGCGATCGGGCATCCGGTTCGCGTCAGCGACGATCTGCTCGGCGTGCTGATTCCGAGCCAGGAGCTGGCGCGGCGATCCGATGGCGCGTTCGACATCACGGTGGGGCCGCTCACGCGCCTCTGGCGTCGTGCGCGGCGCCAGGTCGAGTTGCCGGCGCCCGACGTCCTCGCCGGGGCGAGACTGGCCACCGGGTATCAGCTGCTGAAGATAGACGCGGCCGCGCACACGGCGGAAGTCGAGCGGGCCGGCATGCAGCTCGATGCCGGCGGCATCGCCAAGGGCTATGCGGCTGACGCCGCGCTGCAGGTCCTGCGGGCCTCTGGCTTCGGCACGGCGCTGGTGGCGGCGGGAGGAGATCTCGCCATCGGCGATCCACCGCCGGGCCGCAAGGGATGGACGGTCACGCTGGAAGGGCTGATTCCCGATCATCCCGCGCCCGGCAGCCCGATCGTCGTCTCCCGCTGCGGCGTCTCGACCTCCGGCGACGAGGAGCAGTGGGTCGAGATCGGCGGTGTGCGCTACTCGCACATTCTCGACCCGCGCACGGGCATGGGCCTGACAGGACACTCGTCGGTGACGGTGGTTGCCGCCGACGCGACGACTTCGGATATGCTGGCCACCGCCGTGAGCGTGCTCGGGCCGGAGAAGGGGCCGCAGCTCGTGGATGGGTGGGCTGGCGCGTCCGCGCTGATTGGCGAACGGACGCCACAGGGCGACCGGTGGATAAAATCAGCGAAATGGCACCCATAGCTGCCGGCTGACAGCTGGCGGCTGACAACTGGGCGAGGAGCGGATGAACTCGACGATACGAATCAAGCTTTCAGCGATGATGTTCCTCGAGTACTTCGTCTGGGGTGCGTGGTACGTGACGATGGGCACGTACCTGCTGCAGACGCTGAAGTTCTCCGGGCAGCAGAGCGGCCTCGCGTACAGCACGACGGCGCTGGCCGCGATGGTGTCGCCGTTCTTCGTCGGGATGGTCGCCGATCGGTTCTTCGCAACCGAGAAGATCCTGGCCACGCTGCACATCGTTGGCGCGCTGCTGCTCTACTACGTCTCCACGCTCACGGATTTCGGGCGCTTCTACCCTGTCCTCCTGATCTACACGCTTTGCTTCATGCCGACGCTGGCCCTGACCAACTCGCTGTCGTTCCACCAGATGCGAAGCCCGGAGAAGGAGTTTCCCGGCATTCGCGTGCTCGGCACCATCGGTTGGATAGTCGCCGGCCTGATCATCGGCTGGCTTCGGGTTGAAAGCTCGGCTTTCCAGTTCCAGCTCGCGGCTGGCGCCTCGGCGCTGCTCGGGATATACAGCTTGTTCCTCCCGCACACGCCGCCGCAGAAGCTGGGTCATCGCGTCGAGGTCCGCGACATCCTCGGGCTCGACGCGCTGCAGCTGATGAAGGAACGCTCGTTCGCGATCTTCGTGCTCGGCTCGTTCCTGGTCTGCATCCCGCTGCAGTTCTACTACGCGTTCACCAACCCGTTCCTCAACGAGATCGGCGTGGTGAACGCCGCCGGCAAGCAGACGCTCGGGCAGATGTCGGAGATCGGCTTCATGCTGCTGATGCCGCTGTTCTTCGTTCGCCTCGGCGTGAAGAACATGCTCCTGGTCGGCATGGCCGCGTGGATGGCCCGCTACACGCTGTTTGCCTACGGCAACAACGACACCATGGTCTGGATGCTCTACGTCGGCATCCTGCTGCATGGTGTCTGCTACGACTTCTTCTTCGTCACCGGCCAGATCTACGTGGACAAGAAAGCCTCGCTTCAGATCCGGGCGGCCGCGCAGGGCTTCATCGCGTTCGTCACGCTCGGTGCGGGCATGTTCATCGGCTCGTACCTGTCCGGGTGGGTCGTCGATCAGTACGTGGCGAACGGCGTGCACGACTGGCGCTCGATCTGGCTGATTCCCGCCGCGATGGCGCTGGGCGTGCTGCTCCTGTTCGCGGCGTTCTTCAGCTACAGGGAGGAGGCGAAGGCCTCATGAAGCGACGTGAATTCATCGCCTCGTCCATCGCTGCGGCTGCCGGCGCCAGCGCACTCGCGAGCGACAGCCTGGCACAGACGCCGTCAAAGCCGATGCCACAGTTCTACGAGCTGCGTCAGTACCACCTGCGCACGACCATGCGGCAGGACTTCTCTGATTACCTGAAGGACGTGTCGGTGCCGGCGCTGAACCGCGCGGGCATCAGCCAGGTTGGCGTCTTCACGGTGACGTTCGGCCCCGAGAGCCCAACTTTCTGGCTGTTGCTGCCGCACAAGGACATCGCCTCTGTCGCCTCGCTCGACGGCAAGCTGCAGACCGACCAGGAGTACAAGACGAAGGGCGCCGAGCACCACTCGCGGCCGGCGACGAATCCCGGCTACGTGCGGATCGATTCGCAGCTCATGGTGGCGTTCGATGGCATGCCGACGCTGGAAGCGCCCGCTGGCGCGAACGCGACGCCCTCGCGCGTGTTCGAGCTGCGCACCTACGAGAGCCACAGCAAGGCCGCGCACCGGAAGAAGATGGAGATGTTCAACACGGGCGAGATCGGCATCTTCCGCCGCACGGGTCTCGCGCCCGTGTTCTTCGGGTCGAACATCGTCGCACAGCGGATGCCGAGCCTGACTTACATGCTGGTCTTCGCGGACATGGCGGCGCGCGAGAAGAACTGGGGCCAGTTCGTCGGCGACCCCGAGTGGAAGACGTTGTCGACGACGCCAGGCTTCACGGACCCGGAGATCCTCACCAACATCACGTCGTACATCCTGCGGCCGACGGCGTTTTCGCAGATTTGAAGAACTGTGCCCGAGCGAAAGCTAGGGCCTAAGTACCCGCGGCGTTTTTGCAGGTTGTGAGGTGTGGAACTGAAGAGCAGAACTAAAGTTCTGCTCCACAGGTGTCACTGCGACCACAGTGTAGCGCAGTGACACCTGTGTAGTGCAGCGACACCTGTGGCACAGGACTTTAGTCCTGTGCGGTGCCCTCACGCGAGCTTCTCCAACCGCTTCTCGATCCGGTCCAATCTGGCGAGCAACTCCTTCTGCCTGGACTCGTCCGTCGTCGGCGTGTGCCGGAAGAAGAAGAGTGTGCCGCCGGGCGCCAGCACGGCTCGCTCGACGTCGTTGAGCGTATCAAAGCCCTGTTTGTGCGCGGCGACGGTCAGCTCGTACTTCGAGATGCCGTCCCGCTCGAGCGCTCGCGTCACGATCTTGCCATTCTCGATCAGCGCCTCGGCGTCCCCTTCCACGAGCCGTTCCAGCCTTCGGTGCCTGGTCAGCTTGTGCACCACGAGGTTGTTGAACAGCAGCAGCGTCAACGCACCGATCACGCCGCCGGTGACGCTGTTGTCGTTGCCGATGATCGCGTTCTGCACCGTGTTCGACAGGATCAACAGCACGACGAGGTCGAGGGGATTGAGCTGCGCGAGCAGGCGCTTGCCGAGGAACCGGAACATGGCCAGCAGGAATGCGTAGACGATCAGCGGGCGGACGATCTTTTCGAGTACCGGAACGGGAAGCAGGAACATGTCGGAGAAACTGAGCATCGCCATCAGGTGAGCCATGTGGGCGGCGCCTCCAGGCCCTTGCAAATCAGGGCCGGTCCCCATTAGATACCGCCATGCCCCTCCCGTCACGCCTCCGCCACGCCGTCGTCATCGTGCTTCTGGCCTTCGTCTCCGCGCCGTCCGGCCGTGTTGGCGCGCAGTCGATCAACCCGAAGCTGCTCAACGGCCGCTGGGCCGCCTCGTGGATCCGCCACGCCGGAGCGGGCGGGCGCGACATGGGCGTCTACTTGTTCAGGAAGTCCTTCGACCTGCCCGCCGCGCCAGGCCGTTTCGTGGTGCACGCCAGCGCCGACCAGCGCTACGAGCTGTTCGTGAATGGCGCGCGCGTCGCGACGGGACCAGCCCGTGGCGATCTGGACCACTGGCGGTTCGAGACGGTGGACGTCGCATCGCACCTGCGCGCCGGGCGCAACCTGATCGCGGCGATCGTCTGGAACTTCGGCGCCGAAGCGCCGATGGCGCAGATCAGCAACGAGACCGGCTTCATCCTGCAGGGGGACAGCGACGCCGAGGCCGTGGTGAACACGGACAAGACCTGGAAGTCAGCTGCGAACCCGGCCATCACGCTGCTGCCGATCGACCGTCAAGCGATCGCCCACGAGTACTTCGTCGGCGGGCCGGGAGAAGTGGTGGACGCGAGCCGTTATCCGTGGGGCTGGGAGCGGCCGGACTCCGACGACAGCGGCTGGGCCGCCGCCGAGACGATCACGCCCGGCGGCCCACGAGGCGCGCGCGATTCCCCGTCGCGCTGGTTCCTCGTGCCGCGCGGCATCCCGCTGATGGAAGACCTGCCGGAGCGGATCGAGAAGGTCGTGAGGACGAGCGGCGGCGAGGTCCCGGCAGGCGTGCTGCAGGGTACAGCCGTCTGGACGATTCCCCCGAACTCGGCGATGACCGTCCTGCTGGATCGGGGTCATTTGACGACGGCGTATCCGGAGGTCGTCACGTCAGGCGGGCGCGGCGCCTCGATCTCGATGACCTACACCGAGGCGCTGCACGCGCCGCACGCGAACGGCAAGAAAGGCGAGAAGGGCAACCGCAACGAGGTCGAGGGCAAGGTAGTAACGGGCCTTCGCGATCGCTTCCTGCCCGATGGCGGCCGCGATCGCGCGTTTCGAACCCTGTGGTGGCGGACGTTCCGCTACGTGGAGGTCGCGGTGAAGACCGCCGACGAGCCGCTCATCATCTCCGACATCCGCGCCGCGTTCAGCGCGTTCCCCTTCGAGCTGCGCGCGAAGTTCGAGTCGAGCGATCCCGGGCTCCGCCAGATCTTCGACGTCGGCTGGCGTACGGCGCGCCTGGACGCGCATGAGACGTACATGGACACGCCGTACTGGGAACAGCTCCAGTACATCGGCGACACGCGGATCCAGGCGATCGTCTCGATGTATGCCGCCGGTGACGACCGGCTCGTCCGCAACGCAATCGAGCTGTTCGACGAGTCGCGCACCCCCGACGGGATCACGCAGAGCCGCTATCCGGGTGCGCTGCCGCAGTTCATCCCGCCCTTCTCGCTGTTCTGGATCGGGATGCTGCACGACCACTGGTGGTACGCGGGCGACGCCACATTCCTGAAGCCATACCTGAAGGGCGCGCGCGCTGTGCTCGACTGGTTCGAAGCGCGGCGGGCGCCGTCGGGCCTGCTGGGCAGGATGGAATGGTGGAACTACGCCGACTGGGTGGACTCGTTCCCGAACGGCGAGCCGCCGATGCTCGAGACAGGCGAGTCGGCGATCCTCACCCTCCAGTTCGTGCTCGCGCTGCGGGAGGCGGCGGACCTCGAAGCCGCGTTCGGCAGCGCGTCGCAGGCTGAGGCGTATCGTGCCCTCGCCGACAAGACGGCCACCGCCGTCGCGGCCTCGTGCTGGGACGCAAAGAAGGGTCTGCTCGCCGACACGCCGGCCCGTACGAGCTGGAGCCAGCACGTGAATCTGCTCGGCGTCCTGGGCAACGCACTGCCCGTCGGCACGAGCCACCATGACTTGATGACCCGAGTCCTGGACGACACGTCGCTGACCCAGACGACGTACTACTTCAAGTTCTATCTGTTCCGGGCGATGATGAAGTCAGCGCTCGGCGACCGCTATCTCGATCAGCTCGCGCCCTGGCGTCGCATGCTCGATCTCGGCTTGACGACGTGGGCGGAGACGCCGGACCCCACGCGCTCGGACTCACACGCCTGGAGCGCGCATCCAACCGCCGACCTGCTGACGATCGTCGCGGGCATCGAGCCCGCCGCGCCGGGCTTCACGCGCGTCCGCATCCGGCCGCACATCGGCTCGCTCACCTCGCTCTCGGCCAGCCTGCCGACGCCGAGAGGTGATGTGGCGGTCTCCTATCGTCGAACCGCTGCCGGCCTCGAGACGGAGGTCACGTTGCCCAAGGGCGTGACGGGCAGCATCGCGCTGACCGGCACCCCTGTGCCGCTCAAGGAGGGGAAGAACTCATTGACGTTGAGGTAGGCGAGAACCTCAACTACGTTCGTAACGTCAACTCCCAACATCCAACGTCCAACTCCCACGAGAGCCTTGCAAGCGCAGGCAACAAGCAGAATTGGGAGTTGGGAATTGGGAGTTGGAAGTTGTCACTCTCGAAGCAAGTGTGTCGCGATTGCCGCGTACGAGTCGACGGCACGCTCCAGCTCCTCAATCGCAACGTGTTCGTGGTCGGTGTGAGCAATCTGTATGGTCCCTGGTCCGAACAGCAGCGGCTCACCCCAGGCATCGAGGAACGGGATGTCGGTGGTGAACGGGAACGACTGCGTCGGGAATCCCGGAACGGTCTTCAATCGCACCGCGGGCACCTGGAGAATGTGCTCGATCGTCACGCGGTCACTGAGCGCGTCGAGCGCCGGCTCGAGCCCGTGCGTCGGACCAACGGTGCGAAACATCACCTCGGCCTCCGCGTGCGCCGGAACGACGTTCGGCGCGACGCCGCCGGAGATCAATCCCACGGTGTAGTGCGTGAGGCCCAGCACTTCGTCCTCGGGCAGTTTCTGCTGACGCAGGTCGATGAGCACGTCGATCAGCTTGTCGATCGCCGACTCGCCCATCTCGGGCCGCGACGTGTGCGCCGCGAGCCCCTTTGCAATGAGCTTCACGCGCAGGACGCCGCGGTGCGCTGTGGCGAGCGTGCTGTCGGTCGGCTCGCCATTGACGAGATAGCGGCATCCAGCAGCAAGCGGGTGCGTGTTGGCGAGCATCGCGCCGTCGCTGCCTCGCTCCTCGCCGACCAGGAACAGCATGCCGACGCGGCGCTCACCAGCCGCCCGCAATCGCTCGGCGGCCTGAATCTGCGCGGCCAGCATGCCCTTCGCATCGCACGAGCCCCGGCCGTACAGCATGCCGCCTTCCACACGGCTCGGAATGAAGGGGGGAACGCAGTCGAAGTGTGTGGAGAGGATGACCTGCGGCGGATCGAGGATGGCGAGCACGTTCGCCCGCCCGTCGGCGACTTCCAGCTCCTCGACGGTCCAGCCGAGGTGACGGAGGTACGCCGCCAGCCACCGGCTGCAGTCGCTCTCCCGCCACGTCGTCGAGTCGATGTCGACCAGCGTGCGCGCGAGCGGGATGAGCCCTAGCGGATCCAACGCTCGAGCTCTGCGCGTGAATCCGTGTGCGCGTCGCGATACTTGACGATCACCGGAGTGGAAAGGGACAGGCCCCACTCGACGCCCTTGCCCACGCAGACCGCGCGTGCCCCCGGCACCACGACGGCGCCCTCGGGAACGACGAGCGGCATGTCCGGCCCGGCCTTGATGATCTGCTCGCGGCACAGGTCGTAGATCGGCGTGGACCTGGTCAGCACGGTCCCGGCGCCAATGACGGCGCCGCGCTTGATCACCGCGCCTTCGTAGATCCCGGTGTTGCCGCCGATCAGGACCTCGTCTTCGATGACGACCGGCATGGCGCCGACCGGCTCGATGACGCCGCCAATCTGCGCGCCTGCGCTCACGTGGCACTTGCTGCCCACCTGCGCACAGGATCCGACGAGCACGTGGCTGTCGATCAGCGTGCACTCGCCGATGTAGGCGCCGATGTTCACGTACATCGGCGGCATGCAGATGACGCCCTTCCCGACGAACGCGCCCTCGCGGATCGCCGAGCCGCCGGGCACGAGGCGGACATGCCGGTCGAGTCCGAGCGTCTTGAGCGGCATCGTGTCCTTGTCGAAGAACGCCCAGCGCCCGTGGTCGATCGAGTGATCGACGAGTCGCCCGAAGCGGAAGCCGAGGAGGATCCCGCGCTTGACCCACGCGTTCACGCGCCAGCCGGTCGGCTGCGACGGATCCGGCTCGGCCGCGCGGACGTGGCCGGCGGCCATCTGATCGCGAAGCCGCACGAACGCGGCGCGCGCCACCATCGAGTCGGCCTTCTCGCCCTGCGCGAACAGTTCGTCGATGCTTTCGGAGAGTTCCTGGACCGCCATGGCTACCTCAGCAAACCCAACTCGACCAGCGCCTGTCGCACCTTTGCGCGACTGGCGTCGGAGGGGGGCACCATCGGCAGGCGATACACCTCCTCGCAGAGGCCGAGCATCGCCATCGCCGCCTTCACCGGAATGGGATTCGACTCGACGAAGTTCACGTTCATGAAATTGAGCAGCGCCGTGTGCTCGGCGCGGGCGGCCGCGAAGTCTCCCGCCAATGCCGCGTTGACCATCTTCGCCATCCGGTCGGGCACGACATTCGACGCCACGGAAATCACCCCGCGGCCGCCCACCGCCATCAGCGGCAGCGCCATCGCATCGTCGCCGGAGAGCACGGTGAAGTTCGACGGCACGAGCCGGCAGACCTCGCATTGCTGCGTCATGTTGCCGGAGGCTTCCTTCACGCCGACGATGTTCTCGATGGCAGAAAGCCGGGCCAGCGTGCGCGGCTCGACGTTGCAGCCGGTGCGCGACGGCACGTTGTAGACGATGATCGGGAGCTTCGTGTGCGAGGCGATCGCCTTGTAGTGCTGGAAGAGGCCTTCCTGCGTGGGCTTGTTGTAGTACGGCGTCACCGAGAGGATGCCCTGCACGCCGAGCGTCTCCGTGTGCGCGGCGATCTCGGCCACTTCCATCGTGTCGTACCCGCCGACGCCCGCGAGAACGGAAATCTTCCCACGGCACACGTCCACCGCCGTGCGCACCACCAGGTCGCGCTCGTCCCTGGACAACGTCGGCGTCTCGCCAGTCGTCCCGCACGGCACGACGAAGTGCACGCCGCCTTCGACCTGCCGCTCGATCGTCTTCCGCAGCGCGGGCTCGTCGATCTCACCCGCCGCCGTGAACGGCGTCACCAGCGCTGTGCCTACTCCCGACCAATCCCGTTGCATCGTCTACTCCAGCCGCCCAATCCGAACGCGGCTCTGATTGGCCGCACTCGTCATTCATCATTCATCATTCGTCAGTCGACAGTCCCAGCACGTCGCGCATCGTGAACCACCCGCGCCTGCCCTTCACCCACGTCGCCGCGAGGAGAGCGCCCCTGGCAAACGTGCCTCGGTCGCGCACGCTGTGCGTCAGCATGATGGTCTCCGACGGACCGTCGAAGCCCACGGTGTGGATGCCGGGGACGAAGCCCACGCGCGAGCTGGCGACGTCGATTTTCCTCGAATAGCCTGCCGACTCCATCATCGACTTGATCGAGAGCGCGGTGCCGGACGGGGCATCGATCTTCTTGTCGTGGTGCGTCTCGTGCAGGAACGCTCCGAACTCCGGGCGCGCTGCAAGTCGGCGGGCTGCATCTGCGGCGATCGCTTCGAACAGCACCGCCCCGATCGAGAAATTCGCTGCCGCAACGATGCCAATGCCAGCCCGTTCGGCCTCTTCGCGCAGCGCCGCGCGATCCGAGGTCCAGCCTGTTGTCCCGATGACCGCGTTCAGCTTCAGTGCTGTGTAGCGACCAATGTTCTGGCGCACGGCATCCGGCGTCGTGAAATCCACCGCAACGTCGGCCGTCCGAGCCATTGCGTCGGTCAGCCCGGCGCCGGCGGCATTCTCAGCCTCGTCGAGCACGCCAACAACGTGGCAATCGAGCTCCGGCGCCAGCGACTCGACCAGCCGGCCCATTCGACCGTGACCCACGATCAGAACACGAGTGATCGATGCTTCGTCGCGGTGTGCAGACATGGACAACGGTGGCTACTCGGGAAAATGATACTCGGTCAAGACGCTTCGGTGTCGTCCCGATACCTCAGCGAGATGCCGTTCCACGTCGTCAGCTTTGCCGTCGTGCTGGTGCCGGGGCTTCACCGCTGGTGGAGCGGACGCCGGTTCCGGAACGCCGACGAGGACCCCGCCCTCGCCGAGCGATGGTGGGCGCTGCGCACGCGTGCGACGCAGGTGTCTTTGACGTCCGCCTTCGTCGCCGCCATCCTCAGTCCCTCGTGGATCGGACTGCTGCTGCCGGTGCAGTGGCTGGCGTCGGCCATCGGCGGCTTCCCGGCGCGGCGCGTCATCTTCGGCGAGTCCTGGACGCTTGGCGCCTACCTGTTCTGGTCCTTCCGGCTCGCTGCCGGCATGTGGGGATTCTGGATCGCCCTGGCGACGCTGCCATTGGCCCTGCCACGTTACGTCGGATGGGCCGGCCCTCTGGCCGCCGCACTATTGATTGCCTGGCAGCATTGGTACGGCTCGCTCCTCAGGTGGTCCCTCGGCGCGATACGGCTCGACGCCGCGGGCATTTCGCCCGCGCTCGCCGAGGGCTTTTCCCGGGTGCTCCAGGGGTCGACCGCGCCTGCGCCCGACCTGTGGCGGGCAGGCCCGCCGGAGTCGATGCTGGCCAACGCCGTGGCGCTGCCGGCCATCCGCACGTCGTCGGTCCTGTTCTCCAACGCTTTGCTTGGCGTGCTGACGCCCCCAGAAGTCACCGCGATTCTGGCGCACGAGATGGGACACCTCGAGCACTACACGCGACGACGGCTGATACGGATGTCGCTCACGTCGATCGCGCTCATCGGGTTTGCGACACTCGCGCTTCCGCGGCTGTCGCAAGGGCCGATGAACATGCTGGTGTCGCTCTGGCCACTCGTACTGCTGGGGACGCTGGCCCTGCGCACGCGCTGGCGACAGGAGCACGAGAGCGCCAGCGATCGCCGCGCTGTTGAGCTCTGCGGCGACCCCGACGCGCTGGCGTCGGGCCTGACGAAGTTACACGCGCTTGGTCGCGTGCCCCGCAGGTGGTCCGCCTCGGTTGAGCAGCGGGCCTCGCACCCCAGCCTGGCGCGCCGCCTGGCCGCGATTCGCGGAAACTCGGGCACTCCGGCGGCGCTCGACGCGCCGGTCGCCGTCCAGGGCGCCGATGGCACGACCTGGATCACCATCGAGGCCGAGATCGTGCGTCATCTGGCCGGCGTCCGTGAAGGCACGGCACCGGAGCCGTCAGCGCTTGCCGCGTCTGCGAAGGCGGCGCAGTCGTTTTCGTACTCGGACGTTCGCGAATTGCGGATCGCCGCGGGCGCATCAGGCCGGACGGTCCTGACGATCGTCTGCGCGGATGGTCGAGTCCGGTCGATGCCGCTTCGCCAGGCAGACGTTGCTCGTGTCCAGGCCACGCTCGATCGGGTGGACCACCTCCTGGTGCCCGCGACGCCGGGCGATGCGACGCCGTGGGTCATCAGTGTCGCGCTCAGCGCGTCACTTGCGGCCGCAGGCCTGGTCTTCCAGTCGCCGGCCCTGACCGCGCTCGGCGTGGTGACTGCCATCCTGCCGTCACCAGGAGCTACGCTCGCGGCGGGACTTGGCGCGCTCGTGCTTGCCGTTGCCGCGTTGGCTGGCGCACCGTGGATTTCGCAGTCCTCGATCTCGAGTCCGGCGATTCTTGCGCTCGCCCTCAGCGCCCTGTTCCACGCCTGGCGCTGGCGCGCTGTCACTGCATCACGCCGCGCGGCACTGCTGCCCGTCGTCCTCGCGCTTGCCACAGCGATCGTCTGGCTGGCGGGCGCGCTCCTGGCCTCGAACCTGCTGACGCTCCATCGGCTCGCCGCGACCGGCTCCGCCGCGCTCGTCGCTCCGGCCGCACTCGGAGGCGCACTATGGCGTCTCCATTCCAGGCGACGAGTGTTGGCCCTCTCCGCCTGGGTGCTCGCCCTTGCCGCTGCCGCCATCGCGTCTCCCGCCTTCTCCCGCCTCGTCGTGCGCGATCCACTGATCGCAGCCATGACCCCGTTCGTTCAGCAAACGGCTGGATTGACGCGGATTTCCACCGGGCCGGCGCCCGAGCACGCTACGGGCCTGCGCGTGTCTCCAGACGGCCGGCGCTTCATTGTCGGCATCGACGAGGACGATGAAGGTGAGCCGTCAGGTCACTTCGTCGCGGGCGCGGTCGGCGAGGCTGGCACCTCGATCGCTGCCGCGGATGCGCAATTCCTCGACGATCGCCGCCTGCTCACCCTGACGACAACCGAAACGGAGGCAACGATTGCTCTTCGTCTGCTGTCGAATCTGAATGAGCCGGTGTGGCGGCGTTCCGTGGATGCGCCGATGGCTTCCCGTCTCCTGGTTGATCCGCGATCCGGACGGTGGAGAGTGAGCGGCTACACGAGAGCCCAGCTGACGAGGATCGATGGCGACGCCAGCGGAGACCTCCACGTGGACACCTGGCGTCTTTCGGCGTCCGACGCTCGTCAATGGATTGTGGGCGATGGCCCCAACCTGCTGGGACTCAAGTCGAAGCCGCAACGCAGCTGGAACAGACGGTACCTTCTGCTCCTGGCGTGGGAACTGGACATCCCGAAGTATCCCCGGTCCATTGCTCTCATGGATCGCAACGGCGTCCGTACCATCGCGGATTCAAATCAAGATGTCAGCTGTCAGGCCCCGGTTCCCGGCCGTGCGGTGTTCTGCTTCGCGAGCGATGGCGGAACGACGCACGTGTGGAGGTTCGACGGCAACGCGCTCACGCCGGTGGGAGAGCTCACCGGCGATGTGTCCACGATGAACATGACGCCTGACGGCGACCTCACCGGCTGGCGCGGCCACGAGCGGCTCCTCATCGACCCGGAACACCGCGATCTGGTAGTTCTACCCCGAACGCGCGGCGGCTATGAATACTGGTCGGAATGGACCACCGCCGGCAACACGATCGGCGCGCTCGTCAGCGACCAGGACGATCGCACGACGATCCGGACGTTCTCGCGCTCAACAAACGGCCGCTAGCGGACCGTAGGTCAGATCCGTTGCAGAACCCCCGCGTCCGTCGCCTCGGTGTTCCGCACGAGCAGCAGCACCGCCGCGAGGCCGAGCAGGGGGATCAGGCTGGCGCCAATCAGGATCGGCGCGAAGGACATCCGGTCCGCGATCGCGCCAGTAAGATACGTCGCCGCGATAGTGCCGATGCCGGCGCCGGTGCCGCTCAGACCGCTCACCGTGGCTACCGAGCCGGTCGGGTACACGTCCGCCGGCAGGTTGATGATCATCGTCGACAGCGCCGCGTAGGTGAAGGTCGCGATCGCGAAGCAGGCCACCATCAGGGTGAAGGAGTGCACGATCACCGTGGGCGCCAGCATCGTCATGCCCAGCGCGCCGACGATGGAGACTGCCTTGCGCGCCCTGCCCACCGACCAGCCACGGCCGATCAGCCAGCTGGAGGCGCCGCCGCCGGCGAAGTTGCCGAGATCGGCGGCAAGGAACGGCACCCAGAACGCGATCAGGCTGTCCTCGACCTTGTACCCGCGCGAGACGAGGTAGATCGCGAACCAGTCGGTGATGAAGAACCAGACCGGGTCGGTCAGCGCCTTGCCGATGACGATGCCCCAGGTCTGCGGCAGCCTGAGGATGGTGTGGTACGACAGCCGCTGGCCGGGGTCGGCGCTGCCGGAGTCCCGCTCGCTGAGGACCATCTGACGTTCCTCGGCTGTGATCCGCGGATGCGACTCGGGGCTGTAGTAAATGCGCCGGAAGGCGAACAGCCACAGGAAGCCGAGCGCGCCGGTGACGATGAATGCCGGACGCCAGTTGCCGAACGCCGCCGTGACCGCGAACACCAGAAAGGGCGCAACCGCACCGCCGATCGACGATCCCGAGTCGAACAGCGCCACGGCCCAACCGCTCTCACGTCGTGGGAACCACTCGGAGACGGCCTTCGTGGCGCCGGGCCAGTTCGCCGCTTCGCCCAGTCCCAGGAGGAACCGGCAACCGGCGAAACCCGCGAGGCCGCTGGCCATTGACGTCACCATCGCCGCCACCGAGTAGAACGCGACGCTGATCGAGAGGCCGCGCCGCGTGCCCATCCGATCGATGACCCTGCCGGCGATCGCCTGACCGACGGCATACGCGATGCGAAACGCGATGATGATCAGCGCGAAGTCAGAGTTCGACCAATGGAACTCCCCCTTCAGGTGCGGCGCCAGGACGCTGAGCGTCTGGCGATCGATGTAGTTGATGACGGTCGAGAGAAAGAGCAGGCCGCCGATTTGCCAGCGAACAGGCACGATGCCGTCAGGCGAGGACGGCGCCGTCGCGCGGGAGCTTCGTCAGCAGCGAGGCCGACGCCTTGTCGAGGAAGAGCGTCACCGCCGGGTGCGTCTGCAGGATCGAGGCCGGCACCTTGTTGGTGACGGGCCCTTCCACCGACGCGCGAACGGCCTCCGCCTTGCGCAGGTCGGGGACGATGCAGAGGATCTGATGCGCCTCGAGGATTTGATGGACCGACATCGAAATCGCGCGCGACGGGACGTCGGCGAGCGTCGGGAACCAGCCTTCGCCGAACTGCTGGCGCCGGCACGCGTCGTCGAGCGACACGACGATGTACGGCTCGCGCGTGTCGAAGTCCGCGGGCGGATCGTTGAAGGCCAGGTGGCTGTTCTCGCCGATGCCGACGAACGCGACGTCGATGGGCGCCGCCGAGATCGCCTGGCCAGCGGTCCGGCACACGAGCTCCGGATCCTGCTCGCCGTCGAGCAGGTGCGTCATCGTGATGCCCGTCGGTCCGATCAGCCGCTCCTGAAGGTACTTCCTGAAGCTCGCCGGATGCGTGGGCGGCATCGCGAGGTACTCGTCGAGATGGAACAGCTCGACCTCGGCCCACGGCAGATCCTTGCGGGCGACGAGCGCCTCGAGAAACTGGAACTGCGAGGCGCCGGTGGCCGCGATGACGCGGGCCTTGCCGCGTGCGGCAACGGCGTCGGCTATGAGTTCGGCGGCGGAGGCTGCTGCGGCCCGGCCCAGGCTGGCCGGGTCGTCGAAGAGGCGGATGAGCACGACGGTCGCACGTTAGCGTGACCGGCGCGAACGGGTCAAGGTTTTACCGAGTGACGAGCTTGAGGACGGTGATTACGGCCCACGTGCCGCAGTTGAGCAGCAGGGCCTCGGCCGGGTTCATGTTGAACCGGCGCCGCAAACGCTTCCATTCCAGGTCGCTCAGGACCGCATCAATTGTTCGCATGTGGGTTCTTGCCCTTTCGGGTCCGTCGACTCACGAGTGCAAACCGGGAGCCAGCCTGTCCGTCCGGGGCCTCTGGCTCCAGCCAGAACTATCGGCCGAAGTGCTGGGGAGCCTTAGCTCGGCCATTGAAACGCGATATCACCTTCTATGTCAAGAGATTAGAGGGCATCGTCCCAGGCCGCATCGGGCTCCCCGACGCTGGCCTGCAGGTTGCGGCCGGCCGCTGGCCCGAGCCAGACTATCGCAGGGCTCCGTCATTTCATGTCGAAAAACCGGGTACGTCCACGTGCTCCAGCACAGCAGAATTTTGAAACCCGGCGGGACGAACTGACCGGCCTCCCGTTGGATCAGCGCTTCGAGAAGATCTTCCAAACCAATCTCTGGGGAGCAGCGGACTCGCGGTCTGGGCTGGGCTCCGAGCTGGATGCGACGGCGGATCTTCGTGCGGCGCTTCCCCACTTTCTGCAGGTCCACCAGGCGGAATCGCTGCTGGACATCCCGTGCGGCGACTTCAACTGGATGAGCACGCTCGGACTGCAGCTTCCCTACACGGGCGCCGACATCGTCGTTGCGATCGTCGAGGCGAACGAGCGGAAGTTCGGCGGGCCAGGTAGCAGTCGCCGGTTCGTGCGGCTCGATCTCACGCGCGACCGGCTGCCGCAGGCGGACGTCGTCTTGTGCCGCGATTGCCTGGTGCACCTGTCCTACGCGAACATCTTCCGCGCATTTGCCAACGTGCGCCGCAGCGGCGCACGTTATCTGCTGACGACGACGTTCCTCGATCACAACGAGAACGCAGACATCGAGGACGGCGACTGGCGAATCCTGAATCTCGAGAAGGCGCCCTTCAACCTGCCGGCGCCCGTCGATGTGCTGATCGAAGGATGCCGCGAGGGCGACGGCGCGTACGCCGACAAGGCGCTGGGGTTGTGGGAGGTTGCAGCGCTGCCCGGCACCAGTGGAGCAGAACTTTAGTTCTGCTTTCAGTGCGCTACCTGGACCCAGAACATTCGTGAGCGGGATCCTCGCCTTCATCGGCGCGACGCTGGGTGGATGGATCGGCTGGTGGCTCGGCGACTTCGTGGGGCTGTGGACCGCCGTCTTCCTCAGCATCATCGGATCCGGCGTGGGACTCTACTATGGGCGTCGGCTCGCGCAATGGATGATCGAATAGGCCGCGTGCAGTCGTAGGGCGGAACTTTAGTTCGGCCTTGGAGGGCTCGTGATCAAACGTGCTGGGGTTCGAAGGACCGCCGCGGCGGCCGTGTTCATCATCGGCGCCCATGCCACTGGAACAGCCGCCACGGCGCCACACCTGACCGCACGCGAGGTGATCGAACGCATCAAGACACACGTGAACGTATCGTGGTCCGACCAGACGGTCGACACCTTCAAGGCCGGCGATCCCGACACAGCCGTGACCGGCATCGCCGTCACCATGATGGCGACCTTCGACGTGATCCAGCGCGCCGCCGCGGCGGGGCAAAACCTGGTGATCACGCACGAGCCCACCTTCTACGGTCATCAGGACGAGGTGAGGGCGCTCGAGCAGGAGCAGGACGCCGTCTACAAGGCCAAGATTGACTTCATCACCGCGCACCACATGGTGGTGTGGCGCTTCCACGATTTCTGGCATCGCCGGACGCCAGACGGCATCCTCACCGGCATGGTGAAGGCGCTCGGCTGGGAGTCCTATCAGAAGCCCGATGCGCCAGAGGTATTCGCCATGCCGGAAACGACGCTCGAGACACTGGCGGCAAGCATTCGGCAAAAGCTCGACGCACGCACGCTGCGGGTCGTGGGCGACCCGGCGATGAAGGTGTCGAAGGTCGGCCTGGCGCCCGGCTTCGGCGGCTTCGACACGAACCGGCGCCTGCTGCAGCGCGAGGACGTGCAGGTGGAAGTCATCGGCGAGGCGCACGAGTGGGAGATCGTGGAGTACGCGGCGGATGCCACGACGGCCAAAGCTGGTAAGGCGCTCATCGTCATCGGCCACATCCCATCGGAGCAGGCTGGGATGGACGAGTGCGCGCGGTGGCTGAAGGCGTTCGTGACGGAAGTGCCGGTGGAGTTCGTGCCGGCGAAGCAGGCGTTCTGGATGCCGAAGTAAGGCGCGACTCTACCCGCGGCGGTTGCGCCAGCCGTCGATCGCGACGGCGACGACGATGATGGCGCCGATGATGATCTCCTGCACGTAGTTCTGCCATCCCATCTGCTGGCTGCCGTTGCGCAGCACGGCCATGATCGTCGCGCCGACCATCGAGCCGAGGATCGTGCCGACGCCGCCGTTGAGCGATCCGCCGCCGATGACGACGGCCGCAATGACGTCGAGTTCTGTGCCGATGGCTACCGTCGGGTCACCCTGACGGAGCCGCGACATCTGCATCACGCCAGAAAGGCCGACGAGCAGGCCGGCGAGGCCGTAGATCCACACCTTCAGTCGATCGACCGGGATGCCGCACGCTCGCGCGGCGGCTTCGTTCGAGCCCAGGGCGAAGACGCGGCGGCCGAAGACGGTGTAGCGCAGGACGAGCGACACGATCACCGCGAGCACCACCGTCAGCCAGACGCCGGCCGCGACGATGAGCCAGTCGGGCTGCGGAAAGGTCACCGCCAGCTCGTTCACCCACGTCTGGGGCACGTTCACCGTCTGCTGGCCGGCGATCCACTTGGCCACGCCGCGCGCCATGCCGAGCATGCCCAGCGTGGCGATGAACGGGATGACCTTCAGGCGGGTGATGAACAGTCCGTTGACCACGCCCACGAGCCCGCCGGAGAGCACGCCTTCCAGCACCGCGACGAGCGGGCTCGAGCCGTCGCGCAAGGCGATCGCGGTCACGACACCGGTCAGCGCGATCACCGATCCCACCGACAGGTCGATCCCCCCGCTCACCATGATCATCGTCATGCCGATCGCGCCAAGGGCGACGATCACCGTCTGCGCGACGACGATGCGGAAGTTGCGGATGGAGAGGTACTGGTCCGGCGAGTCGGTCATCACCGCGAAGATGGCGATGACCGCCAGCAGGCCGAGGAACGGCCCCAGCCGGGCGAGCCACGTACGGGCGGTGGATGATTGAACGGTCATCTCTCGTCAGCTGTCCGTGCCTGGTGCACGGGCAGTCTATCCCCCGTCGGCGTCAATCGCCGCGTGGAGTACGCGCTCGGGTGTCCATTCGGCGATCGGCCGCACCGGAGACAGCCGTCCCCGGCTCATGACGGCGAGCTGATCGCAGAGGCCGAACAACTCCGGCAGGTAGGAGCTGATCATCAGCACCGCCTTGCCGCTGCGCGCGGCCTGGGCGATTGCCTCGTAGATCTGCGCCTTGCTGCCGATGTCCACGCCGCGCGTCGGCTCGTCGAGCAGCAGGACGTCTGCGTCCTGGAACAGCAGCCGACCCAGGGCAACCTTCTGCTGGTTGCCCCCCGACAGCGTCCGCACGGGCAGGTCCGGCCCGCCGGCCTTGATGCCGAGGTCGCCGATCCAGCGCCGTGTGGCGCTGCGCTGCTGCGACAGGTTCAACCAGCCGCGGCTGGCACACGCCGAGAAGCCCGTCATCGTCAGGTTGTCGGCCACCGACATCGGCATTGCGAGCCCCTCGCCCTTGCGGTCCTCGCTGAGGTATCCGACACGCTGCGCGATGCGTCGCGAAGGCGTCTCGGCAGGACCGGCCGTCACGCCTGCGATGCGCACCGTGCCGGACGCCACCGGCGCAAGGCCGAACAGCGCGCGGACCATCTCCGTGCGGCCCGATCCCATCAGCCCGGCGATGCCGAGAATCTCTCCACGCCGGAGCGTGAACGTCGCCTGGCTGACGACTGGCGGCGCGGCCAGGTCCTTCACCTCGAGGACGCTCTCACCCGGCGCCTGCCCACGCGACGGGAAGAGCTGATCGACGGACCTGCCCACCATGTGGGCGACGAGGTCGGCGTTGGTGACGGAGCCAATCGGCCCGTGCGCCACGCTGCTGCCGTCGCGCAGGACGGTGAACACATCGGCGATCTCACGCACTTCCTCGAGGAAGTGGCTGATGTAGATGATCCCCAGCCCCTCGGCTCTCAGCCGCCGGATCAGCGTGAACAAATGCGCGACGTCGTCGCGCTGGAGGCTGCTGGTGGGCTCGTCCATCAGCACGATGCGCGCGCGCGCGGCGATCGCGCGGCAGATCTCGACAACCTGCTGCGCCGCCAGCGGCAGCGTGCCCACCAGCCGATTCGGCTTCAGGTCCGGATGCGAGAAGCTCGCAAGAACGTCGAGCGCGAGGTGCTCGGCCTCCGTGCGCCGGAAGATGCCCCAGCGCGACGGCTCACGCCCGAGCAGGATGTTCTCGGCGACGGTCAGGTGCGGGCAGAGCGAGAGTTCCTGGTGGATCAGGGCGACGCCGCGGTGGCTGGCGTCGTGCGGCGACGCGGGCCGGTATGGCTCGCCCTGCAGCGCCATCGTGCCCTCGTCGGGCTGCAGCGCGCCGGCGAGGATGTTCATGAGGGTGCTCTTGCCGGCGCCGTTCTCGCCGATGAGCGCGTGGACTTCGCCCGCGTTCAGCGAGAACCCAACACCATCGAGCGCAACCGTCGGCCCGAAGCGCTTGCGGATCCCGTCAAGCCGCAGCAGCTCGCTCACGTGGATGTTCGCCCTCTTGTTGCCGAGCTGAAGCTCGGCCCTACGAGTTATCCGCCACAACGGGGTTCGAAAGGACGCCAAGGCCTTCGACCTCGATTTCAACGATGTCGCCGGGCTTCAGGAAGATGGGCGGCTTGCGGGCGAAGCCGACGCCGGGCGGCGTACCGGTCGCAATGACGTCGCCGGGCTCGAGAGTGACTGTCTGCGACAGGAAGGACACCAGGGCGTCGACGCCGAAGACGAGCTGATTCGTGTTCGAGTCCTGCAGGGTCTGCCCGTTCACGCGGCAGCGGATTCGCAGTGCGTGGGGATCGCCGGCCGCCTCGCGCGTCAGGATGAAGGGGCCCATTGGCGCGAACGTGTCGCACGCCTTGCCGCGCTGCCACTGGCCATCGGCAAACTGCAGGTCGCGCGCACTGACGTCGTTCAGGTTCATGTAGCCGAGCACATGATCGAACGCGCGCTCCAGGGGCACGTGCTTGGCGCGCCGGCCGATGACGATCGCCATCTCGGCCTCGTAGTCCACCTGCTGGCTCACGGCCGGCAGTCGAACCGGCCGGTCCGGCCCGATCACCGACGTCACGTACTTCGAGAACGAGATCGGCGACTTCGGCACCGGCATGTTGCTCTCGGCCGCGTGGTCCTTGTAGTTGAGACCGATGCAGATGATCTTTCCCGGCCGTGGCACAGGCGGCCCGATCACCACATCGTCCCGCTGCAGGACCGAGCCTCGCGGAAGCGTCTCGGCCCTCGCGGCACTTTTCGCCAGGCCGTCGTGAATCTGCCTGGCCTTCGTCAGCCACTCGTCGTCCAGATCGAACCACGCGAGCAGCGGCACGTCAGCCGACGCGTCGACGGCAACGGCGAAGTTGAGGACGGTCTTCTCGTCTGGCATCAGCGCGCCCGCCCGTGGAGTGGACGTCGGGGCTGTCCGGGGAGTGAACGTAATCAGGCGCACAGCAGCACCACACCTTTGACGTAGTCAGCGGCCTTGTGCGCGCCGGCGAACGCGGCGGGCACCTGGTCGAGCGAATGATACCGGTGCGTGATGAACGAGCCGACCTTCACGCGCGACGTCTCGAGCAGCCCGAGCGCGCGTCGGTACGTGGACGGCCGGCCATCGGGCTCGAAACCTCCGGAGGCGCCAACCGGCGAGAGCAGCGTCGGCTCGAGGAACTGCAGGTTGTTGAGCACGCTCAGATCGACGCCGGTGTGGCCGTGGCCGTACAACAGCACCGTGCCCTGTTTCCTGAGCAGGCGGAACATGCCGGTGAACACGGCGCCCGCACCAGAAGCATCGATGATCAGCTCCGCGCGGCGGCCGCCGGTCATCTCCCCAATCTCGGCCGCCAGATCGGCCTTCGACGAATCGACCGTCGTCGCGCCGAACGACTCCGCCAGCCCGCGCTTGATCGGGTTGGGTTCGGACACCACGATGCGCCCCTCGTAGCCGAGCGCCAATCGCAGGTACTGAGTGAACAGGAGCCCAGCGGGCCCGCCGCCGAAAATCAGCACCGTGTCCACGCGATGCACGGGGTCCGCGTCGCGGAGCCGGTAGCGTGTCGATGCCTTGAGCAGCAGGTCAATCGAGTGGACGACGCAGCCGAGCGGCTCGGTGAGCGCCATCTCCTCGTCGGGAAGCTCCGCCTCCACCTTCACCGCGTTCACGGCCGGCATCGTGATGTACTCGGCCAGCGCTCCCGGCAGGCCCGTGATCCCGTGCTCGGCGTACGTCGCGCACTGGTGCGAGTCGGCCGTCGCGCAGTACTCGCAGAGCGGCAGCCTCGCCACGCTCATGCAGTTGCGGCCCTGGTCGACGACGACGCGATCGCCGACGGCCAGGTCGCCCACCGCGGGGCCCGCCTCTTCGACGATGCCGACGAACTCGTGCCCGAGAACCTGTGGCGACTCCGAAAGCGGAATGGTGCGGCCCGACGGATCCACGTGGTAGTTCCCGTGGCCGTTGAAGATGTGGAAATCGGTGCCGCAGAGCCCGACGGCTGCCACGCGGAGGAGCACATCGCGCGGGCCCGGCGCGACCACCGGCACCTCGCGGACCTCCATGCGGCCGACCTCGGCCAGCACCGCCGAGCGCATCAGAGTGAGACCGACTGTTCGGCCCAGATGCCAAACTCCCGATGCTTGGTCTCTTCCGCCTTCGCCTGCACCTCGCCGGAGGCCACGCGGCGCACGTGCTCGAACACGCGCGCGCCCACTTCGTCGATCGTCTCGGTGCCGTCGATGATGCCGCCGGCCGACAGGTCCAGATCGCGCGACATGCGCTGATGCACGGGCGTGTTGCTCGCCAGCTTCACCACCGGCGCGATGGCGTTGCCGATCGTTGTGCCTCGCCCCGTCGTGAACACCACGACCTGCGCGCCGGCTGCGACGAGGCCCGGCGTCGACTCCTGGTCGTAGCCGGGGCCTTGCATCAGCCACAGCCCCTTGCCTGCCGGGAGCTCCGCGTACCCGGTCACGCCCTCGACTCTCGTCGTCCCGGCCTTGGCAATGGCGCCCAGCGACTTGATCGTGATGTTCAGCAGGCCGCCAGCGACGTTGCCCGGGCTCGGGTTCTCGTTAAGCACCGTCCCGAACTTCGACGCGTACTCCTTGTACCAGTCCACCATCTCGTAGACCGCTTCGCCGGTGGCGCGATCTTTCGAGCGCTGCGCCAGGATGTGCTCGGCGCCGCAGAACTCGGGCACTTCGGTGATGAGCACCGTGCCGCCGGAGCGCACGAGCAGATCCGCGGCGCGGCCGAGCGCAGGATTGGCCGAAAGCCCGGAGAAGCCGTCAGATCCGCCGCACTTCACGCCGAGGATCAGCTCGTCCATCGACGCGGCGCTGCGAGTCGTCTGGTTGACGATCGGCAGCATGTCCGCCACTTCTTTCAGGCCCCGATCGATCACCGCCTGCGTGCCGCCCACTTCCTGGATGCCGAAGCGGACGACGGGCTTGCCGAGCTCGACGTGTTCCTTCTGGAGGTACTTCTCGACCGCCGTGAGGTTCGTCTTCTCGCACCCCAGCCCGATGAAGATCACGCCGCCGACATTCGGGTGGCCGGCGTAGTTCGACAGCGTGCGGAGCATGACGTCGATGTTCGAGCCGTCGGAGCAACCGCATCCCTTGTTGTGCGGGATTGCGACGACGCCGTCGACGTTGGGGAACTTCTCGCGGCTGTACAGGGTGAACTCGGCGATCGTCGCGATCTGCTGCGACTCGTGGCTCGCGCACATGCTGGTCGGGACGATGAGCACGAAGTTGCGCGTGCCGATGCGCCCATCAGGCCGGCGGAAGCCCTGCCACGTCGCCACCTGCGAGGCCGGGAAGTGGTCGGGCGCCGCGATGTGCAGATCGGCCGGCAGATCGCGCACCACCGGCACTTCATTGCTCATGTTCCGCAGCGTGATCGGATCGCCCTCCGCGATGCCGCGCGACGTGCCGATCGGCTGTCCGTACTGCAGCACGAACGTGCCTTCGGGGATGGCTCTCGTCGCGAACCGATGGCCGGGCGTGACGGCGCCGGTCAGCGTCACCGTGCGGCCGCCGGGCGCCTCGAGGCTGAGGCCTGCGTCAACCGCCGTCTTCACGACGGCGACGTTGTCGGCCGGATCGACGATGACCGCGAAATCGCTGAGCGCGGGTGAAGCGGATTGCTGTTGTGCCATGGCGTCCTACCGCGAAGATGAGTGACCGGCGGTGGCGGCCGGCGCAACCGTCTCGCCATCGATATCCGAGGTGTCGAGGCGGCCTTCGTCTTTCAGCTGGCGGAAGCGGCGGATCGTCTCGCGCACGCCGTCTTCGAGCCGCGTCTGCGGCAACCCGGCCACCATCAGTCGCAGCGCCGTGTCGTCGAGCGAGGGCGGCATCGGAATCACCGGGCCGTCGATCGAGATCAGCCCGCGCGCCACCGACCCGATTTCATCTTCCACGATGGCCACGGCGTCGCCGACGTTCCTGGCGTCGCCATGGAGGTTGAACACGTGCGCGCCGTCGGGCGCGGCGTCGGCGCAGGCAATGAACGCCGCGGCCGTGTCCGCGGTGTAGATGAAGTCGGTCACGCCGCTGAAACGGATCCTGAACGGACGCCCGACCACCGCCGACTTGATCGCGCGGGTCGGGTCGCTCGTCAGCCCCGCATCACGGCCGACGCCGTACACGCTGTACGGCCGCAGGCCAACCGACGACACGCCGTGGTCGGCGAAGTACACGCGCGCGTTGCCTTCATTCGCCTGCTTGAAGACGCCGTAGTGCGTGAGGGGCGAGGGCGACACCGTTTCATCGACCGCCTCGTCGGCCAGGCCGAACACGGCCGCCGAGCTCGCGTATACGACGCGCGGAAGGCCCAGCGCACGTGCGGCCTCGAACACGTTGATCGTGCCGACGACGTTGACCATCGCGCCAAGCGCGGGGTCGGCCTTGCAGGTGGGTACCTGCAGTCCCGCCAGGTGGATGACCCTTTGCGCGCGCGACTCGGCGAGCCCCGTCCTGACGGCGGACGCGTCCGTCACATCGCCGCGCAGGAATCGCACGCGGCCGAGCGACGCCTCGTCGATCAGCAGCCGCAGGCGGCGCGTGTCGTCGCTCCGATCGAATACGACCGGGAGATCGCCGCGTTCGACCAGCGCCTTGACCACCCAGGCGCCGATGCAACCGAGCGCGCCGGTCATGAAATACGGAGTATTCGCCATTCAGAACCTCAAATATTATCAAACCAGCCGCGGCCTTGCCTGATGGTTTGGCAAGGCAGTTGGCTGGTTTGAACGGCATTTCTGGCGCGCTGCGCGCGCGAGACCGTCATGCGAGCCAGCAACGACCAGAAGTTCATCCTCGGGGTCGCATGACGGTCTGCTGCACTGCTCAATTCACGTAGGGGTATCATCCACCTTCCGGGTTGGATTTCGCTCAAGGAGCGGAGGACACGTCGTGCAGAGGCCTGATTCGAGAGGATCCGTCACAAGAGTGATCGCGGCTGCCGGGCTGGTGGCGCTCGCCGTGGCGTGTTCGGGCCGCGCGAAGCCGACGGCCTACTCCATCGGCGTCATCCCGAAGGGGACGACGCACGAGTTTTGGAAGGCCATCCACGCCGGCGCCGTGAAGGCCGAGCGCGAGCTGAACGCGGCGGGCACGCCCGTCACGATCATGTGGAAGGGGCCCTTGCGCGAGGACGATCGCGAGCAGCAAGTTCAGGTCGTCGAGGGCTTCGTCAGCCAGAACATCTCGGGCATCGTCATCGCACCGCTCGACGAGGCCGCGCTCGTGCGCCCGGTGGAGGAAGCCAAGCGCGCGGGGATCCCCGCGATCGTCATCGACTCGGCCCTCGACTCGAAGGAGATCGTCTCGTTCGTCGCCACCGACAACACCAAGGGCGGCGAGCTGGCAGCCGACCGCATGGCGGAGCTGCTGAATGGCAAGGGCAAGGTGCTGCTGCTCCGCTACCAGGAAGGGTCGGCCAGTACCACCGCTCGAGAAACCGGCTTCCTGGCGGAGCTGAAAGCCAAGGCGCCGGGCATCGAGGTCATCTCCTCCGACCAATACGCGGGGCCGACGCGCGACACGGCGAAGCGCGCCTCCGAGAACCTCCTGAACCGGTACGCGAACGAGCTGCAGGGCATCTTCTGCGTCAACGAGTCCTCAACGCACGGGATGCTGCTTGCGCTGCAGGACATCGGCAAGGCGGGCAAGGTGGCTTTCGTCGGGTTCGACGCCAGCCAGACCTTCATCGACGCCCTCGGCAACGGGCAGATGCACGGCCTGGTCGTCCAGAACCCGCTGAACATGGGCTACCTCGGCGTCACGAAGATGGTGGAACACCTGCAAGGCAAGAAGGTGGAGCCGCGCATCGATACCGGCGTCTGGATGATCACGAAGGAGAACCTCGCCGCGCCGCAGACCGCGGAGCTCCTCCACCCGCCGGTCGACAAGTACCTCAACTAGGCGGTACGCGCCATGGCTGTTCGGGCCCCATCGCAGGTCCGCATCGAGACGCTGGTGGCGCGCGGCCGCCTCACGCTGGCGTTTTTCGTGCTGCTGGCGATCTACCTCCGGTTGCCCGGGCTGCCGGGAACGCCCGCCTTGACGACGTTCGCGCTTGGATTCCTGGTCTACGCGTGCGTGCTCGCCGGGCTGCTCCGGACGCGCTTCGGGGCCAGCCCTCACATGCCCGGTGCGACGCACGCCCTGGATCTCACCGCCTACGCGGCGTACGTCTGGCTGCTCGGCGGCCCTGCCATGCCGGTGCTCGCGTGGTTCCTCTTCGTGCTCGTCGCGGCGACCCTGCGGTGGGGATGGCGCGGCGCGCTCACGACCGGCTCGGTCGGTGTCGCCGTCCATGTGGCCCTCGGCGCGGAATCATCGAGGCTGAGCGCCGGCGTGGCTCAGCCGCTGCAGTTCATCACGATCGCGCTCCTCATGGGCGTGATGACTATCTTCGTGGGCCTCGTCGGCGCCTATGAGGACTGGCGCGGTATGCAGCTCGCGAAGCTCGCGTCGTGGTCCGGCCCTGATCCCAATCAGCCGACGACGCTGCCAGCCGAAATGCTGGCGCACACCTCCGAGGTGCTCGAGGCGCCGCGGACGCTGCTGATCTGGGAGGAAGTCGACGAGCCCTGGACCGAAGTGGCGATCTGGGACGAGGGCCGCATCGAGCAGACGCGCGAGCCGCCGGGCAGCCTCGGCGAGGTCGTGGCAGAGCGGCTGGCGGGGGCCAGCTTCTTCTGCAGGGACGTCGCCAGCAGCCGGCCGCTGACGTTCATTCGCAGCGCGCGCGGCGTCGAGTCGTGGCAGGGGGTTCCCATCGACGCGCGGCTGCGCGATCGCTTCAAGATCCGGGCGGTGGCGGCCTGGCCGCTTCGTGGCGACACGTTTCGCGGCTGGCTTTTCTGCCTGGATCGGCCGGCGTTTTCGCTGCAGGACGTTTCACTCGGCGACGTCGTCGCCGATCTGGCCTCGGCCCGGCTGTCGCAGGCGTATCTGGTCCAGAAACTGCGCGAAACCGTCGTGACGACCGAGCGGGTGCGGCTCGCGCGCGACCTGCACGATGGCGTCCTGCAGACGCTGACAGGGGCCGCGCTGCAGCTTCAGGCGGCACGCCGCAACCTGCTCGACCCCGCGGCCGCAGAGGAGCGTCTCTCCCAGGTCCAGCGCATCATCGCCGCGGGCCAGAACGACCTGCGGTTCTTCATCAATCAGCTCGGCCCGCAGCGCGCCGCCGAATCCAGCGGCCCGGTGGACCTGCGCGGGCGAGTCCACGAGCTGGCCGACCGGATTCGGAGGCAGTGGGGCGTTTCGGTGACCGTCGCGACGGAGCCGGAGCTGCTTGCCATCCCTGACCTGCTCGTGAGCGACCTGTTCCTTCTGATTCACGAGGCCCTGGTCAACGCCGCCCGGCACGCGCGTGCCTCGGCCATTCAGCTGGCCATCCTGCGCGAGGCCCACCAGATCTCCATCGCTGTCGCCGACGACGGCCAGGGGTTCCCGTTCAGCGGCAAGTACACGCTCGCGGACCTTGCCCGCGAGCAGATAGGGCCGCGGACGCTGCGCGAGCGCGTCCTGTCGCTGGGCGGCACGATGCAGCTCGAAACAGGTGACGGCGGCAGCCGCGTCCGCCTCACAGTGCCGCTGGCACGGGAAGTCGCGTGAGGCGCATCCGCATCGTCCTTGCCGACGATCACGTGATCGTGCTGGACGGACTCGAGCAGCTGTTCCGGCTGGAGCCGGAGTTGGAGGTCGTTGCGCGCTCGACGACGGCGGAGGCGGCCGTGAAGGCGGTGCAGGAACATCGGCCGGACGTGCTGGTGCTGGACCTGGTGATGCCCGGGCACGACGGGATGTGGGTGCTGCGCGAGCTGAGCGAGCTGAACCTCCCGACGCGCACGGTGCTGCTGACCGCGCACGTGGAGGAGAACCGGCTCGTCGAAGCGATTCGCCTGGGCGTGTGGGGCATCGTGCTGAAGGAGATGGCGCCGAGGATGCTGATGGAATGCGTGCGCAAGGTGCACGCCGGCGAGAAGTGGCTCGAGCAGCAGTCTGTGACGCGCGCGATTGAGCGCATGCAGAAGCGCGAGTCGGAGATCGATCGGCTCACGCGCTTGCTGACGCCGCGCGAGCTCGAGATCGTGCGGCTTGCGAGCGAGGGATTACGCAACAAGGAGATCGGTGAGCGGCTGTCCATTACTGAGGGGACGGTGAAGATCCACCTCCACAATATCTACGAGAAGCTCGGCGTGACAGGACGCTCACAGCTCATCCTGTATGCGACGAAGCATGGGCTCGCATGAGCTTTCGTAGCGACACTCAGGCAGGAATCGCGGCGAATTTCGCGCTGCCCCACCTTTTTTCGGGGTTCTATACCGCTCGATAGATACGAGCGGAGGCGGTGTTCTCTACACTGGATCTGGCCGTGGGAATACACCGTTTGACCGGCGGTGTAACCCCCTCCAAGTTCTAGTTCCCAAGGCCATCTCCTTGACTGGCTGTCCCGGCCGGGTGTCGCTCGCCACCCGGCCGGGGCTGTTTCTGGGCACTTTTCGCTTCGAATTTCACTTCAGAATCGCAGCTCGATAGCGTGCAAACGATTTCGCGACGATGTCGCGCGCGTTCGCATGGATCACGTGTCTCGTCCAGGCGCCGTAAATGCGGTCGTAAGCGAGCGGCTCGAGCGCGGCTTCCACCTGACCGAGCGCCGACGGCCCCACTGGAATGAGATTCGGGTAGCTGCGCATCACGCTGACCGACGCGAGATCCCAGCCCACCTTCACCGTGTCGCTGCCGAGCAGCACGCCGCGGCCGTCCGCGCCGGCGGCCCAGTGCAGCAGCGTCGATCCTTCGAAGTGCCCGCCGCAACGGACCAGCGTGACGCCCTCGCCTGCCGGGTACGTGTCGCCGGCCCAGAACGTGATGCGCGGGTCAGGCCTGCAGACCCATCGAGCGTCGTCGTTGTGCAGGTAGATCGGCACGCCGCCGAACGCCTCGCTCCAGTCCACGATCGACGAATAGAAGTGCGGGTGTGAGACGGCGATGGCATCAACGCCACCAAACTCGGCGATGCGATCCGCGGTTTCCTGGTCGATCAGCGAGACGCAATCCCACAGGATCGTGCCGGCGGCGTGCCGCAGCAGGTGGGCGCGCTGGCCGATGCCGAAGGCCGGCCTCGTCTCGACGCTCCAGAGGCCCGGCTCCAGCTCCTCGACGTGGTTCTCGTGCGTCTCCGCAAGCGCCTCCTGCGTCGTCCAGTGCTGTCCGCCCAGGCCGACGTACTGCCGGTCGTCCTGACAGATCCCGCAGCCGGACGGTGGCTCGTTCGAGTCGGCGTGCTGCGTCCCGCAGGTCGTGCAGATGAAGGCTGGCATTTTCTCAGGCTACAGGGGAACGTCCACCCAGGACAGCGTCCGTGACGCTTCGTAAATCGCCGTGGCGAGGACGATGCTGCGGCGGCCTTCGCGGCCGCCGCACTTCGGCTCGCGGCCTGAACGAACGGCCTCGATGAAGTCCTCGATCAACCGCTGGTGGCCGCGGGCATCCGACACGATGTTGGTGCTGCCGCTCTGGTTGGTATCGGTGGCGGCACTGGCGAGCAGGTCGTCGGCGGGCTGGCGGAGATCGGCCTGAACGAGCCGGTCGTGCTCGAGCACGACCGTGCCCTCGCTGCCGGTGAACTCGACGCGCCGCTTGTAGCCGGGATAGGCCGTCGTCGTCGCCTCGAACGTGGCGAGCGCACCGCTCTTGAACTCCAGCAAGGCGACGGCCGTGTCCTCGACTTCGATCGCGTGAAGCGCCGTCCTCGTCTTCGCGGCGACGCGCGCGACGGGTCCGAAGACCCACTGCAGCAGATCAACGGTATGGATGCCCTGGTTCATCAGCGCGCCGCCGCCGTCGAGCGCCCAGGTGCCCCGCCAACGCGATTGCGAGTAGTACTCGGGCGGGCGGTACCACTTCACGCGCGCCGACGCCAGCAGCGGCCTGCCGAGCCGTCCGCCTGCGACGAAGTCGTGCAGGCGCGCGATGTCGGGCTGGACGCGATCCTGGAAGAACACGCCGAGCCGCACGTTCGCTCGTTCGGCGGCGGCGATCAGCGCGTCCGCGCGCTCGGGGATGATATCGATGGGCTTTTCCACGAGGACGTGGATCCCGTGCTCGACAGCGCGGATGCCCTGCTCAGCGTGGAGACCGGATGGGCTGCCGATGGCGACGGCGTCCATCGGGCTCGCCAGGAACTCATCGAGCGTCTTGTATGCCGTGGCGCCGTACGTTCCCGCGAGACGCTCGGCGCGCGCGTGATTGCCGCCGTGCACGGCGGCAATGGTCAGGCCGGGAATGGCTGCGGCCGCGCGCGCGTGCGTCTCACTGATGCTGCCCGCACCGATGATGCCGAGACGGAACGCCACGGCGGCATTCTAGACCGAACGTATAATGGCCGCCCAACATCGGCGGCGTTCGGCGAACCAAGGAGTGACAACCATGCGCATCACCCGGGTCTCACCCGTTTCGGTTGCCAAGGTGGCGTTCGTGCTCTACGCGGTCCTCGGACTGATTATCGGCAGCATCATGGCGTGCGCGGCGCTGCTGGGAGCGACGTTCGGGCCGCACACGGGAGACGGCTCCGCGGTCTTCGGTGTGATCTTCGGCGTTGGCGCGGTGATCTTCATGCCTCTGTTGTATGGCGGCTTCGGCGCGCTCGGCGCGCTCATCGGAAGCGCAATCTACAACCTCGTGGCAGGATTCGTGGGCGGTATCGAGATCACCCTCGAGCCGATCCCGCAAGCCCGCTGATGCCAAGGCTCATCGCGCAGCCCACGGTGGTCGCCGCGGCCGGCAACAAGCCGAAGCGGATCGAGGAATACGCGGGGCACGTCAACTCGGGACACTCGGCCGTCAGCGTGGCGCGGATGGTGTCGCCTGGCGGCTGGGTCGAGCCGGGCCAGCGGCCCCAATTCGAGGAGATTACGGTGGTGCTGCGCGGGCGGCTGCGCGTCGAGCACGAGGGCGGTTCCCTCGATGTCGTCGCGGGGCAGGCCGTCGTCACGGCACCGGACGAGTGGGTCCGCTACTCCACGCCAGACCCGGAGGGTGCGGAGTACGTCGCCGTGTGCCTGCCAGCCTTCTCGCCAGCCACTGTGCACCGCGATCCGTAGGCGCCACGGAGACAGGGAGACATTCGCCACGGAGACGCGGGGAACAAGGAGCCGGATCGCCACGGAGAACACAGAGGACTCTGGTTTAGTTATCGCGGCACCACGAGTCTGAACCCGGCGGCCTCTCGAGGTTCGCGTGACACGCGTGACACACCATGAGAATTCTCCGAGCTCTCCGTGTTTCCGCGGCGTATTCCTCCGTGGCCCGTGGCGGCCGTTACTTCGCGTCGGTCCAGGCCTTCCACGCCGCCTCCGTTTCCGCGGCGGTGGGCGTGCCGTCCACGATCAGGACGCGATATTGGAACGTGGCGCTCTGTTTTGCGGCGATCGAGAAGTTGAGTGTCTCCTTGCCGAGGGTGAAGTCCTTCAAGCCGAACGGATTTGCGGCGAACAACCCGTAGCCGCGTGCGTGCCAGTGCGTGGGATAGCCCGGGTTCTGCGGCGCGTCGAACATGGCGATCGAGACGGGCGCGTCGCCAATCGTCCCCGACAGGCGGCACCACTTGGCTGGCGTGCCCCACGCCTTATCGCCGGTCGTGCCCTCGCTGGTCAGGTAGTTGCCGGTGACCCCCGTGTTATCGAGCTTCGGCACGGCCGTCGGGTGCCCCGAGGCATCGGTGAACACCTCGGGTTCCTTCGAGGGCATCTCCAGCGGCCGCGCGACGCGAAGCCCGAACATGCCTTCCTTCGTGTCCGGGAACGGCACGGCGCGATCGCCGGCGGTCAGCGTGGTCGTGCGGTCGATCGTGCGCGTTGTTGCCGTGCCGCCGAAGACGAAGCGCGTGTGCTCCTTCAACAACACGGTGCCGTCCGGGATCGTCCAGTCCGCGTCGATCTCGAGGATGCCTTCGGTGCCGCTCGTGGCCTTCGTGATCGCGCGCTGGACGATGGAGCCTTCCTTGGAGCGCTGCGCCTCGGGAATCGCGTAGGAGTTGCCCCAGAAGTCGTAGCCGCCCACGTCGCCGTAGTTCAGCCACAGGCCGACGTGGTGGGGGTGGTCGGCGCGCTCGTTCGCGCGAGGCTCGAGCGGGAAGCCGCGCGTTATCACGATGCCCTTCGCGCTGCGGATCGGGAACAGCACCGGCTTGGCGACGTTCGAAGGCCAGATGTACGACGTGAACGGCTTGCCGTCGACCGTGACGTCCACACGACGGTCCGCCTCGTTCACCGTCAGCTTCACGGCGCCATCATCGGCCGCCAGTACTGCACCAACGGCGATGATGCCAATGATCAGAATGGTCCAACCCCGCATCGCAACCTCCGCAGAATGGCCGAACTGAAGTTCGGCCCTACGACCGTGATTCCCAGCGCGAACGAAGTGAGCCCCGCGAGGCCCGAAGGGCCGAGCCCCTCGTCCCAGCGTCGCGAGCGTGCCCTACCATGAGTGAATCGTCCCATCCAGGAGCCGCGCGACCGGCAGGTACGCGCGTTCGTAGGGATACTGTGCCGCCTTCGCCTCGTCGATGTCCACGCCCAGCCCCGGCGCCTCGCCTGGCAGCATCATGCCCTCCTCGAAGCGATACGAATGCGGGAACACCGCGTTGGTCTCGTCCGAGTGGTGCATGTATTCCTGGATGCCGAAGTTGTGGACGCTGATGTCGAAATTGAGCGCCGCGGCCATGCAGACGGGGCTCAGGTCCGTGGCGCCGTGGCACCCGGTGCGCACGTGATAGAGCTCGGCGAGCGCGGCGATTTTCCGCAAGTGCGAGATGCCGCCGGCGTGGACCACCGCCGTCCTGATGTAGTCGATGAGCTGTTCCTGGATCAGGAGGTGGCAGTCGAAAATCGTGTTGAATACCTCGCCGACCGCAATCGGCGTGGTCGTGTGCTGGCGGATGATCCGGAAGCCTTCCTGCAGCTCGGCCGGCGTCGGGTCTTCCAGCCAGAACAGATGGTGGGGCTCCAGTAGCTTACCCAGCCTTCCGGCCTCAATCGGCGTGCACCGGTGGTGCACGTCGTGCAGCAGGTGCACGTCGTCGCCGAACTCCTCGCGGAGCCGCTTGAACAGCGTGGGCACGAAATTCAGGTACTTCTCCGTGCTCCATGCCGACTCGGCCGGCAGGCCCTTCGCCGCCGGCTCGTATTGCATCTGGCCCTTGCCAACCCCGTACGTGCCCGAAAGCCCGGGGATGCCGCTCTGCGCGCGAATGGCCTTGTAGCCCATCGCCGCATAACGGGCAACGGCCTTCACCGTGTCCTCGATGTCCCTGCCGTTGGCGTGGCCGTAGACCAGCACGGCCTCGCGCGAGCGGCCGCCCAGCAGGTTGTAAACGGGCGTGTTCAGCGCCTTGCCCTTGATGTCCCAGAGCGCCGTGTCCACCGCGGCGATGGCCGCCATGGTGATCGGACCGCGGCGCCAGTACGCGCCCTTGTAGAGGTACTGCCAGATGTCTTCGATCTGGCGGGCGTCGCGGCCGATGAGACACGGGATGACGTGATCGGTGAGGTAGCTCGCCACGGCGAGCTCGCGTCCGTTGACCGTGGCATCGCCCAGCCCGTACACGCCGTCTTCCGTCGTCAGCTTCAGCGTGACGAAGTTGCGTCCGGGTGACGTGATGATGACTTTTGCGTCGGTGATTTTCATGAGCGGGATCAGTTGTCGAGCGACACGGGCGTGATCGTCGGCACCAGCAGGTGAATCACGCCGAACGCCAGCAGATATGCGGTGCCGGCCATCGCGAAGATGATCACGTAGCTGCCGCCGGTGGCGGTCAGGATCTGGCCAACCGCCAGCGCGATGAACATCCCTCCGACGGCGCCGCCCATCCCGCCGATGCCCACGACCGAGCCCACGGCGCGCTTGGGGAACATGTCGGACGAGAACGTGAACAGATTCGCCGACCACGCCTGGTGCGCCGCGGCGGCGAGCCCGATCAGCAGGACCGCCACCCACATGCTGCTGACGAGCGGCGCGAAGACGATCGGCAGCACGCACAGTGCCGGCACCAGCATCGCCGTCTTGCGCGCGCGGTTCAGCGTCCAGCCTTGCGCCATCAGTCGCGCCGGCAGCCACCCGCCGGCCACGCTGCCGATGGTCGCGATCTGGTAGATGACGAAGATCGGCAGCGCGCTGCCCTTCAGATCGATGTGGTGCGCCTTGTGGAGAAAATCTGGCACCCAGTAGAGATACAGCCACCAGATCGGATCCGTGAGGAACTTGCCCGCCGCGAACGCCCACGTCTGCCGGTGAGGAAGCAACCGCCTCCACGCGATGGGCTGCACGGATTCGACCGGATCGCTCTCGATGTAGTCCAGCTCCGCCTTCGAGAGCGATGGATGCTCGCGCGGCGGGTGGTAGACGAGGAGCCACACGGCCATCCAGATGAAGCCGAGCGCCCCGGTGATGACGAAGGCCCAGCTCCAGCCCCACGTCAGCGTGATCCACGGCACCACCAGCGGCGCCACGAGCGCGCCGACGTTGGTGCCCGAGTTGAACACGCCCGTGGCCAGCGCGCGCTCCTTCTTCGGGAACCACTCGGCAGTCGCCTTGATCGAGGCCGGGAAGTTGCCCGCCTCACCGAGCGCGAGCGCGAATCGCGCGAGGCTGAAGCCCGCAACGGTGCCAACGAGGCTCACGAAGGCGAAACCGGTCGAGGCCGAGATGTCGATCGAGGGAATCGCGGGCCCGTTGTACAGGTGCGCGACGGCGTGCCCGATGGCCGCCAGGCTCCAGAACGCGATGGCGAGGGCGAAGCCGAGTTTCGTGCCGAGCCTGTCGATCAGCGGACCGACCGCGAGCAGGCCGATCGCGTAGGCGAGCGTGAAATTGAAGATGATGTGGCTGTAGTCGAGATCGCTCCAGCCGAACTCCGCGCTCAGCGTCGGCCCGAGCAGCGAGACGACCTGTCGGTCGATGTAGTTGATGGTGGTGGCGAAGAAGAGCAGCGAGCAGATGACCCAGCGGTATCGTCCGGCCGGTGGCATCAGGCGGGCCTATTGATTCACGCCACTCGCGAGGAAGCCGCCGTCGACCACCAGCACTTCGCCGGTGACGAAGCTGGCGGCATCCGACGAGAGGAAGACCGCGGCGCCCGCGAGCTCCTCGAGCTTGCCGAAGCGCTTCATCGGCGTCCTTACGAGGAACTCTCGGCCCCGCTCGGTGCCGTCGAGCAGGTTCTGGTTCAGCGGCGTGCGGAACACGCCTGGCGCGATCGCATTGACCGTGACGCCGTGCGGCGACCACTCGATCGCGAGCTGTTTGGTCAGCGCGGCCACCGCAGCCTTGCTCGCGCCGTACGCGGCCACCTCGAACAGCGCGACGAACGAGCTGAGCGAGGCGATGTTCACGATGCGGCCGTACTTGCGATCGACCATGTGCCGGCCGAAGACCTGCGCGGCGCGCAGCGTGCCAGTCAGGTTGGTCTCGATGATGGCGTTCCAGTCGGCCTCGGTCAGATCCAGCGTCGGCACGCGCTTGGTGCGCCCGGCGCAGTTGATCATGATGTCGACCTTGCCGAAGGCCCCCACGGCTTCGCCGAGCAGCGTCTCGAGCGAGGCGCGATCGGTGACGTCGGACGGCACGCGCAACGAGCGGCGGCCGAGCGCCTCGATTTCCTTCGCCGTCTCGTCCACTACGTCCTGACGCCGCGAGCTGGCAGCCACGTCCGCGCCTGCCTCCGCGAGTGCGCGCGACATGATCCGTCCGATTCCGGACGTGCCTCCGATGACGACCGCACTGCGGCCGGAGAGGTCGAGAGGAGCGTATGGCATTGGGCGTGAGTCCGGCGGAACAGTGTATGCGAGTCGAGCGCCCGCGCGCTTACTGGCGCACGGGCGGGGCCGATGGCATCACGAGACGCGGCGCCCGGCGGGACCGGGGCAGGGGCTCGGCCGACATCTGCATCACTGGCGGCTGATACCGACGATCGGACGGCGTGCCCTCGAGGGCCTGGGCCTGCTGAGCCAGCGACAAGTGCTCGCTCATGGCGGTGCGCGCTCGCTTGGCATCGTGCGCGCGGACCGAGTGGTAGATGTTGCGATGGGCCTGCGCCGACTGCTTGAGGTCGCGGCCGTTGGTCAAGGTTTTGCGGCGCTGCTCGTAGAAGAGGGCCGACACCATCTCGACCAGCGAGGCCAGGATCGGATTGCCCGACGCCGCCGCCACCGCCCGGTGGAAACGGATGTCGTGAATCAGAAACGCCTGCGCATCGTCGAGCGAGGCGAACATCCCGGTGACTTCTTCCGCGATTGTGGCGATTTGATCGTCGGTGGCGCGTTCCGCGGCGAGGCCCGCGACGCCAACCTCGAGCGCGCGCCGCGCCTCGAACATCTCGTCGCGCGTGAATCCGTGGAGCGCCGCCAGGAAGCTGAGCGGCTCGCTGCCGAGGGTGGGCGGTCCATCGGTGATGAACGTGCCGGCGCCATGGCGCGTCTGCAGGACGCCGATGGCCGCCAGGGATCGCAGGCCGGCGCGCACGCTCGGCCGGCTGACGCCGAGCTGTACCGCGAGCTCACGTTCCGGCGGCAGCCGGTCCCCCGGGCGCAGCTCGCCGCGCTCGATCAGCGCACGCACGTGCTGGACGACGATTTCCGCTGTGACGCCTTCGGTTGGTTTCATGACTCACAGCCTCGATGCTGTAGTGGTCAAACCAATGAGCCACTGAGCCGATGTAACGCGTCAATTCCTATCACTCGTCACCCAGCCTGTCAAGGCGCAGCGGGCTGGCTGCCCCTCCCAACCGGGCCGGCGCTGAGCCGGTGTGGTCCAGAGTCAACGTGTTGGATCACTCAATGGTCTGACCAGTCAATTTTTTGATTTTGCAACTCTCTAGAAGCATCCCTCTCGCGCCGTCTCATCGCGCGGCGGTACGTCGCTTGCCCCATGAACCGTGGCGCCTGACGTTTTCCACGGGTTGCGCGGGCGGTACGCAGAATGTCCAGCACTCTTCCCGACGCGACGCTGCAGGAACTGCCACGCGCGCTCACCTCGCAGCCGCGCATCGTTACGCGAGGCTGGCCATGGCGCGTGCAGCGTGCGCGTGCCGGCACCGGCTGTGTGGCGGTCGACGTCGATCCGGAGGCCCGAGGAGCGCCATCGCTGGCCACGCTTCTCTATCCGTTTGACTCCATCTCCCCGGCCTCTGGCCGGCGTCGCTGGCGGTGCGGATCGCGCCATCGGCTGAATGTCGCGTTGCGAACCCTCCCGGGTGCCTGGGCCGGGCAGCCGCTGGCCTCGGTGACATCGCTGCCGGCCGCGCCCTGGCCGCACCAACTCGTCCCTGCGCTGGCGCTGGTGCACGGGGGCAGCACGCGAATGCTCGTGGCCGACGCCGTGGGCCTGGGCAAGACGCTGACCGCCGCGGTCGTCTTATCAGAGCTGACCGCTCGGGGCGTCGGCTCGCGAGCCCTCATCCTGGTGCCGGCCGGGCTTCGGGATCAGTGGCGCGACGAGCTCCTCGCACGGGCCGCGATCGTCGCGGACATCGTGGACGCATCAGCCCTGGCCACCCGCCGCGATGGTGCGCTCACGCGGCCGAATCCGTGGGCAGGGCCGGGCGTGTCCATCGTGTCGCTGGATTTCGCAAAGCAGCCAGCGGTGCTCGCCGCGCTGCTGGCGTCGCCGTGGGACCTGCTGATCGTCGACGAAGCGCACGTGGCGTCTGGTGAGTCGGCGCGCGCGGCCGCGGTATCACGCATTGCCGCGATCAGCCGCGCCGTCGTCGCGATCACCGCGACGCCACACTCGGGCGACACGCGCGCCTTCCACTGGCTCCTGGGACTCGGCGGCGGCACGGCGCCGATGCTCTGGTTTCGGCGCGAACGGCGCCAGGCCGGCCTCGCTGTCGTCAGGCGGACGCGGTCGTGGCGCATCCGTCCATCGCCGGGCGAAGCGCGGATGCTCGACGCGCTGGGACGCTACGCGCGCCGTGTGGAACGGCAGGGAGACGCCGACGCACGCCTCGCGATGATCGTGCTTCGCAAGCGAGCGCTGTCGAGCGCCGCCGCGCTGGGATGCAGCCTGCGCCGGCGCCGCGCGCTGCTCGACCTCGATCCGTCGGGGCAGATCCTTCTCCCATTCGAGCCCGACTCCGGCGAAGTGGATTCCGGAGATGGCGACGACGCGCGGCTTCTGGCGGCGCCGGGGCTGGACGATCGGACGAGCGAGTTGAGCTCGCTCGACGCGCTGATCGCGCTGGCACACCAGGCCGAGGCATCCTGGTCGAAGTGGACGCGCCTCGCACGTCTTCTTCGGACCGCTCGCGAGCCGGTTTTGATGTTCACCGAATATCGAGACTCACTCGAAGCGCTCGCGCGCCGGCTCGAAGGCCTGGCATCGTCCGTCGTGCTGCACGGCGGCATGCCGCGCGACGCGCGAGCGGATGCCGTGGCCCGGTTCACGCGAGGCGACGCGCGCGTGCTCGTGGCAACGGACGTCGCGGCGGAAGGGCTGAACCTGCAGGCGCGCTGCCGGCTCGTCGTGAACCTCGAGCTGCCGTGGTCGCCGTCGAGGCTGGAACAGCGCGCAGGCCGCGTCGATCGAATCGGCCAGTCGCGGCCTGTCCGCGTCTGGACGCTGACAGGGGCATCCGGTCACGAGGCCATGGTCGTCTCGGCGCTTGCACGCCGCGCCGAAGCGATTCGCCGAGATCTCGCACCCGTCGCACCCGTCGCACCCGTCGCACCTGTCGCACCAGATCCTGTCGAAGGACGAGCAGGCGAAGCATGGACGCTCGCTTCGTGGCTTCGGACGTTGTGCGCCCGGCTACCCGGCCACGACGTCGGTCAGCGACGTGCCAGAACCCGCGACGGACCCGTCTGGATCCGAGTGCGACGCCGAAGTCATGACTCCGGCGGTGGCGTCATTCTGATCTTCACACGCCAACCGACGCGGGCGGGCGATGCGCTCGAGCACGTCGCTGTGCTCGTCCGGCTACATCGCCAGCTGCCCTGGCCACCCCGCGAATGGCTGCCGCACGTCGCGTCGATCGCGCTGCCCGTGGCCGAGCGCGCGTTGGCCGGGTCGACGCCGCTGGTCGAGCGTCTCATCGCCCGCGAGCGCGAGTTGCTGGAGGCGGCCTCGGCGCGCGCCCCCAGGACGCGCTGGCAGCCATCGTTCTTCGACCGGCGCGCCGAACGCGTCGTCGACGCGATCCGCTCCGAGGCGAGCCGGCTGAACGATGCGCACCAGGCACGCATCGGCGAGCTGACGTCGCGCCACATGGAGCCGGCGATCGAGCCGGTCCTCGCGATTTGGCTGGGGTGAAACGTGGCTGGAGCAGTCAGCGGTGCGCTGTTGTCCCACGACTTTCTCACTGGCGGCGCCGCCGGGATCCTGCCGGGCGGGAGCATGCCAGTCCCTGGTCCAGCCGCGCGCGATTTCGATCGTCAGAGAGCCACGGCCTTGCTGTCGCTCGGCCCGGCTTCCACGCCGCGAGCGGTGTTCGACCTTGCCGCCCGGCCGCTGGCGAACTGGCTCGGCTGGAACCTCCCGGCTGGCGAGCCTTCGCGCCATATCCAGGGTTGGTGGACGCCGCTGACGATGACAGGCTCGGAGCCACTCGTGCTGCTTGCCGTTGCGTGGGACAGGTCCACGGCGGCTGGCGAGCGGGCGGCGGCGGCGCTCGCACTGGTGAACGGCATGCGCTGGGCGCTCGTGACGAACGGGCGCGCGGCTCGGCTGGTCGCGGCCACCCGGGCGCCACAGGCCGCATCACTGGAGATCGATCTGGACCGTTGCCGCGCCGACGGCTTCGGTCTCGCATGCCTTCGGATGCTCTGTAGTCCTGGTGCCCTCCGGCGCGAGCCTGCCGGCGGAGCGACCACGCCCATCGAGCGAGCCATCGACGCCTCGGAGCGTCAGGGCATTCGCGTGTGCCGATCGCTGCAGCAAGGCGTCCGTGAATCGCTCGTGACGCTGGGCGGCGCGATCGGACGTGCGAGACGACGCGCCGCGCGCGATGTACCGCCTGCCACCACGCAGGCCCTTACCGCGGTCTACCGGATCCTGTTCCTGCTCTTCGCCGAGGCGCGCGGTCTCGTGCCCGCGTGGCATCCCGTCTACCGTGATGGCTACACGCTGTCGGCGCTTGCCTCGCGGATCGAGTCGGGGGCCAACCCACGAGGCACATGGGCCGCGCTCCAGGCGATGGCGCGCCTGGCGCACTCGGGCTGCTCGAGCGGCGACCTTCACGTCGTGCCGTTCAACGGCCGACTGTTCTCACCGACCGCTGCTCCACTGCTCGATCATCTGCCGCTCGGCGACGGGCCGGTGGTCACGGCTCTTGCATCGCTGTTCTTCACGTCGGACACGGGACGCCGGCGGCGCATCTGCTACTCGGACCTCGGTGTCGAGCAACTCGGTTCGGTGTACGAGCGGCTACTCGACGACCCCGTTCACGTACCTGCTGCGTGCGGCGATTCGATTCGCAAGAGCACCGGCACTTTCTACACTCCGCGGGCGCTCACCGATTACCTGGTGCGCGCGACGCTGGCGCCACTGGTCGAAGGTCGATCGTCTGAAGAGATCCTGAACCTTCGTGTGCTCGATCCCGCGATGGGCAGCGGCGCTTTTCTCGTTGCCGCGTGTCACTTCCTCACCAGTAGCGTCGAGCGCGCGATGGTGAACGAGGGGGCAATCGCCGAGTGCGATCTGGACGAGGCCTTGCGCGCTGGCCTGCGGCGCCGTGTCGCGCAGCGGTGCCTCTTCGGCGTGGATCTGAATCCTATGGCGGTGCAGCTGGCGCAGCTCTCGCTGTGGCTGGCGACACTGTCGGCGGAACGCCCCTTGTCGTTTCTGGATCACCACATCCGGCGTGGCGACAGCCTGATAGGCGCCTCGCCCGAAGACCTGATCGCTCGCCCGCCGGGAGCCGGCCGGCGCACGCGACACGACGTGCTGCCGCTCGAGCAGTTCTTCGACCGTTCGGAGGCACTGGCGGCGCTGCTGCCCCTTCGCGCGCGTCTCGAAGACCGCGCAGACGACTCGGTGGCGGTGGTCCGGGACAAGGAGGACACGCTCGCCGCGCTGACAAGGGACCCGGTGCTCGGTCAGTGGCGCAGGGCATGCGATCTGTGGTGCGCGGCGTCGCTGCCAGAGGGTCGCGGGCTCAGGGCGGTCTACTCTGCGCTCGTCGACGACGCGTTCGGCCGAACGCCGGATGCGCCGCCGGCCCTGTGGTCCAACGCCCTGGCCGTCGTCGACGCTGTGCGGGAGCATTCCTGTCCGCTCCACTGGCCGCTGGAGTTTCCGGAAGTCTTTCTGGACGACGCCGGATGTGCGAGACGGGATGGCGGCTTCGACGCGATCGTCGGCAACCCACCGTGGGAAATGCTGCGTGCCGAGTCGGGAGCGGCACGCGCTCATACGGCGCTCGCGTGCTTCGCGCGCGTGTCTGGCCTCTATCACGCGCCCGAACGCGGCCATCTGAATCACTATCAGTTGTTCGTGGAACGCGCGATGGCGCTCGTGCGGTCCGGCGGCAGGATCGGATTGCTGGTGCCCTCGGGCCTTCTGACCGACGCCGTGGCCTCAGGCCTCCGCCGTCGCCTCGTCGACCGCCACCGCCTGGAGTCGATCGCTGTCTTCGACAACCGTCGCGCGATCTTTCCGATTCATCGCAGCCTGCGCTTTGCCGGAATTACCGCGGTGCGCGATGGCCGTACGACGGGAATTCGTTGCCGTTTCGGCCTCGAGACCGTTGACGAGACACTCGGGCTCGAGCCGCAGCGAGGCGATGGCTACCCGGTTCTGCTGACGCCGTCGCTGCTGCGTAGTCTATCGGGCGATGAGCTGGCATTTCCTCATCTGCCGTCGGCACGAGACCTCGTTCTCGTCGAGCGGCTCGCCGATCAGCACAAGGCTCTCAGTGATCCTGCCGGCTGGGGTGTCACCTTCGGCCGCGAGCTCAACGCCTCGGACGATCGCGACTGCCTCGTCGATCGTCCAGGACGGTCGGATCTCGTCGTCGTGGAAGGCAAACACCTCGACGCGTTTCGTGTCCGCCTCGATCTGGCTACCGCTCGCGCGAGCCGTGCGCGGGTGGCTCGGCGCCTGGGCCGGCGTGCGGGCGTCGTCGACGAACCGCGACTGGCATATCGGGAAGTATCGGCGAGCACGAACCGCACGACGCTGATCGCCGCGATCCTGCCGCCCGGCACTGTCAGCGTGCACACGGTGTTCTGCCGGCGCGGGAAGCTCGCGCGGTCCGAAGAGCGTGTGCTGTGCGCGCTGCTCAACAGCTACGTCGCAAACTACTGGGTACGGCGCTGGGTCACGCTGCACGTGACAGCGACGGTGATGGCTCGCCTGCCAGTTCCGCGACCAACCGGCGATCTGTTCGACGAGCTCGAAGCGGCCTGTCTCGCGCTGTCCGCGGGACAAAGGCCGGAGGTTGATGCAAAGCTCCAGGCTGCGTGCGCGGAGGCGTACGGTCTCGATCGCGACGCCTTCGCGCACATCCTCAACACCTTTCCGCTGGTCGACTCGAGCGCGCGCCAGGCCGCGCTCGACGCGTTCACAGCGCGAACGCCGCGATGAAGCCGCTCGCCAGCAGCACCAGGACGATGCCCGTCCATAGCACGAACCACCATTCGCGCTCGAGGATGTAGTCGCCGAACGAGATCGCCACGCGCACTGCCGGCGTCAGGAACAGGATCAGGATGCCGGCGGTCAGGATCCGACTGGTCACCGGGTGCCCCGGCCAGACGAACGACGCCAGGAGGCCGACGAGAAGTACTGTCCCGCTCGTCATGGTGCCAATCGCCAGGACGCGTCCCACGACCCGCTCGAGCGTCCGGAGATCGCCGCTCATCGAAGCGCCCTGATCAGCATCATCGCCGCGACGAAGCCCAGCACGCCGGCGAGCAGACGCCGCAGCCACGCGGTTTCGGCGCGCGCGCCAAGCCGCAGGCCGACGCCCGATCCCGCTTGGGTGCCGATGATTGCGGCGGCCGCCAGCGTCGGCGCCAGGTCGCCGTGGCCGTAGTAGATGAGCGCACCCGAGGTCGCGGTGACGCCGATCATGAAAGCGCTGGTCGCTGCCGCGACGCGCATGGGCACGCCGCAGAGCGTCGCCAACACAGGCACTTTGATGATGCCGCCGCCGAGGCCGAGCAGCGTGGAGACATTGCCCGCGATGAAGGACGTCGTCAACGCGACCGGCAGCCGGATCACGCGATAACAGTGCACCAGCCCCGTAGTCGGATCGGTATAGCGTCCACCCAGCGTGCCGACATCCTCGCAATCGCTGCGCTTCTCCTCTTTCCCGCTCGATTGCAGCACCGACGCCGCGACGATGGTCGCGATGACGCCGAACATCAGCTCGAGCGTCCGCGGCGCCAGCCATTGCGCCGTGAGGCCGCCTGCGAGCCCTCCGGCCGCCGTGGCGACTTCGAGCGCCATGCCGAGCCGCAGGTTGATCAGGTGACGCCCGGCCGTCGTCGCCGACACCGAGCTGGAGGTCGCGATGACCGCCGCGAGGCTCACGCCGGCCGCGGCCTTGAACGGCAGCCCGACGACGAGCACCAGGAAGGGGACCAGGAACACACCCCCGCCGATGCCGAGCATGGCGCCCAGCAGCCCGGCGACGGCGCCCGTCACGATCGTCGCCGCGGCGAGAACGGGGGTTACGAGCATGGCTTCAGACTACAGGCTTCAGGCTACAGACTCCAGACTCTGAGACTCTGCGACCATTGCCGTTGAGCGATTGCAGCAACGCGCGGCCTCGACTACGCTGCCACCTTCGCCATGGCGCGCGGCGTTGTGCTCCTTGCGATCCTCCTGACGATGGGCGCGGTCTCTCCCGACCGTTTCGACCTGGTGATCCGCGACGCGCGGATCGTGCACGGCGACGGCCGCGTGTCGCCGCGCGCTACGATCTGCATTTCGGCGGGGCGCATCGTACGAATCGAGAGCGCTACGCCCTCCTCGGACCTTCAGGCAGGCCGGGTGATCGACGCCGCCGGCCGCACGGTGATTCCCGGTCTCATCGACGCGCACGTGCACGTCGAGCCCTGGACGCTGCCGCTGTTCCTCAAGTACGGCATCACCACGGTTCGCGACGTCCACAACAGGCCGGACTACATCCTGCCTCTCGCCGCTTCCGAGTCGCCGTCCCAGCCGCGGATCATCGCTGCCGGCGCGATGATCGACGGGCCCGGCAGCTTCTGGAAGGACGCAATTGTCGTCGATGATTTCGTCTCTGCGCGGGCAGCCGTCCGTCGGCAGGTGGAAGCGGGCGCCGGTGTCATCAAGGTCTACACGAAGCTGCATCCCGCGTTGATGGCGGCGATCGTGCAGGAGGCGCGCGCCCGGGGCGTGCCCGTGGCCGCGCACCTCGGCAAGACGACGGCGACCGAGGCCGCGATGATTGGCGTCACCAGCATCGAGCACCTGAGCGGCATCGCGGATGCTGCGAGCGCGGAACCCCAACGGCTGTACAAGGCGCACGACGACTTCCTTGGTGGCTGGACGGCCTTCGAGCTGGAGTGGCCGTCGTTGAAGCCCGCCGCGCTCGATCGCGTGGCGCGCGCGCTCATCGAGCGCAAAGTGGTGCTGGTGCCTACGCTCGCGCTGCACGAGGCGTTCTCCCGGCTGGCCGATTCAGACCTGCGGCTGGACCCGGCGCTCGCGGACGTCCCGGCTGACGTGCTCAATCGCAGCTGGGATCCGGCCGACATCATGGCCAGGGCGCACTGGACGCCGCAGGTGCTCGCGGCGTTCAAGCGCACACTCCCTGTACTTCAGCGCTTCGTCAAGAGCTATCGACAACTGGGCGGCCGGATCGTGGCCGGCACCGACACGCCGCAACAGTTCGTGGTGCCGGGCTCGAGCCTCCATCGCGAGCTGGAACTGTACGTCGCGGCGGGGCTGACGCCGGCGGCAGCGTTGAAATCCGCGACGGCGGACGCTGCCGATCTGCTAGGCATCGCGGATCGCGCGGGAACCGTCGACGTCGGCAAGGATGCCGACCTCGTGCTGCTCGACGGCGATCCGCTCACCGAGATCCGTGCGACCCGACGCATCGTCGCAGTCATCCGCGGAGGGGTGCTGGTGCATTGAGCGCTGAGTACGCCGAGTACGTAGGGCCGAGCCTGCGTACCACTTTCCCGATTGCCAGCGCTGAAGCTCGGGCCTACGTACTAGAGTGTGCCGCGGCGCAGAGCACTGCGTAGAGCGTCGTCATGATCGGCACCGGGACGCCGGCACGTGCCGCGCGGCGCACTACCGATCCCTGTAGCGCCTCCACTTCGATGCGCTTGCCCTTCGCCAGATCGATGAGTAGCGACGACCGCATCGAGGCTGGCACATCGTCAACGTACGTCGCGATGCGCTCGAGCAGATCCACAGGCAGCGGGACGCCTTCGGCGCGGCCCACACGATCCACTTCAGCGAAAGCGTTGAACAGGAGCTGACGGCTTTCCGGGTTGGCCCGCACAACACCAATAGGCTGACGGGACGCGCCGGTCACGCCGGCAAACGGCGCCAGGTAGACGAACTTCTCCCATAGCGGTACGCGCGCGTCGGGCCGGGCCTCGGCTTCGATGTCGGCGGCCTTCATGGCCCGCTCGATCGCTTGTGCGCGATCGCTGACGGAGGACGACGGCGAGAACACTTCGCCGAACACGATTCGCCGGTAGGTGCCTGTCTGCTCGATCACGCCTGGCGCGACGATCGAGGTCGCAATGTAGGCCGCGCCGCCGAGCACCGCCTCACGACCGACGATGGCCGAGGCTTCATCGGGTCCATCCACGCCGTTCTGCAGCGTCAACACGACGGTGCTGTCGCCGACAAGCGGTGGGAGCAGGGGAAGCGCCGTGGCGTTGTCGTACGACTTGACGGCGTGGAGCACGAGATCCACCGGACGGGCCCCGACGGTCGATTCGCTGACAGGGGCACGGACGGTGAACTCGCCGAGCGGCCCTCGTACTGTCAGCCCCTGTGACTGAATCGCCTCACCGTGCGCCCCTCGGGCGATGAACCGCACGTCGTGGCCGGCACGGGCCAGAAAGGCCCCGAAATATCCGCCCACGGCTCCCGCGCCGACCACGGCAATGCGCATCGACGGGGAAGATTACACGGATTCCGCCGTGGTAACATGCCGGGCCGCGCCATCCCCGGCAGCTCGGCGCGTTACCAGCCCGCGGAGGCGGAATGGCGTCCCGGCTCACCACTTTCATCGTCGTCCTGATCGTCACCGGCACGCTGGTCGCCGGCCTGATCGTCGGCGCGCAGCGCGAGGACGAGGACGGTCCCGTCGATCTCATCATCACCAACGGACAGGTGTTCACGGGGGCCGGCGGCGCGCTCGCTGAAGCCGTCGCGGTTCGCGGCAACAAGATCCTGAAGGTGGGATCGAACCGCGACGTCAAGCGCCTTCGTCGGCGCCAGACCGTCAGCATCGACGCGCACGGCGCCACCGTCCTCGCCGGTTTCAACGACAGCCACGCCCACCTGATTCTCGGCGGCCTCGGACTCAAGCAGCTCGACCTGCTGAACGCGCGGACGCTCGACGCAATCAAGGACACGGTGCGCGAGTACGCCACTGCGAATGCGGACCGGCCCTGGGTGCTCGGTCGCGGCTGGTACTACGAACCATTCGGCACTTCGCTGCCGACACGGCTGCTGCTCGACTCGCTCGTGGCGGATCGACCCGCGTTCCTCACGGCTTACGACGGACACACGGGATGGGCGAACTCACGCGCGCTCGCGGCCGCCGGCATTACGCGACGGACGAAGGACCCGAAGCACGGCCGGATCGTGAGAGACGCCCGGACAGGCGAACCCACCGGTGCGCTGGTGGAATCAGCGATGGCGCTGATGGACGCCGTGGCGCCGCAACCGACGCGCGAGGACCGGTTGCAGGCACTGCGCGACGCGGTGTCGCTGGCGCACAGCCTGGGCGTGACCAGCGCTCAGGATCTCGACTCCAGCCCTGAAGACTTCGACCTATACGACACTTTGCGGCGCAGCGGCGAGCTCGACCTGCGTATCTACGCCGCGATCGGCGCCGAACCTGGGGTCACCCCCGCCGAGCTCGAGCGCTACAGTCAACTGCGTAAACAGTTTCCAGACGATCCGCTGCTGAAGGCCGGTGCCATCAAGCTCTACGCCGACGGCGTCGTCGAATCGTACACCGCCGCGATGCTGGCGCCGTATGCAAACCGGCGCACGACGGGCTCGGCCAACTTCACGCCGCTGGAGCTGTCGCGGATTGTGACGCTGCTGGACAAGCAGGGCTGGCAGGTGATGATCCACGCGATTGGCGATCGGGCGATCCGGATGTCGCTGGACGCGTTCGAGCATGCCTCGTCGGTCAACCCTGCACCCGAGCGCGGGCGGCGGCATCGCATCGAGCACATCGAGACCATCGATCCCGCGGACATCCCGAGATTCGCGACGCTCGGCGTCGTGGCCTCGATGCAGCCCGATCACGGCGATCCGTCGCCGGATTTGATCACCGTGTGGAAAACGAACCTCGGTGAGCCTCGCGACTCGCACGCATGGATGTACGGCAGCCTGCTGGCCGCCGGCGCGCACATCGCCTTTGGCAGCGACTGGCCCGTGGTTTCGCTGGATCCGCGGTTCGGCATTCACGTCGCCGCGACGCGCACGGCCCCGAATGGGCTGCCCGAGGGCGGCTGGATTCCGTCCGAGAAACTGGCGCTTTCCGACGCGCTCCGAGCCTACACCGCTGGCGGCGCGTGGGCGTCGTTCGACGAGCAGCGGAAGGGCACGCTGGAGCCGGGCATGCTCGCCGACATCGTGATCCTCACCGGCGACATCTTCACCGACCCCCCGCGCGCGCTTGATTCGGAAGTCGCGGTGACGATCTTCGACGGGCGCGTCGTCTACGAGCGCGGCAGCAAGCCGCCCGCCACTAACTAGTCCACGCCCGTGCTACGTGCTGAGTGCTGAGTGCCTCGTGCGGTGCTGGGTGCCTTGTGCTCTGTGCTTCGTGCGGCGCGAGTGCCAAGTGCTTGCGTGGTGACAGGCGCCGGGTATTGCTACGCTGAACCAGCACGTAGCACTGGGCACCTGGCACCGCACCTGGCACCCAGCACCAGGCACGGGTAGGTTCTCAGGATTCAGCCCCTGACGCGCGCTGAGAAAGCCTTGTAGGTGTCTGGCCCGCGGTGGCCGAGGTATTCGATATAGTCGGTCGCGACCGCCTCCAGGTTGGCGTAGTACTTCGGATCCTTGAAGTCTTCCCGGATCGCCGGCACGACGTCGCGCAGGCGCTCCCAGACGAGCAGCAGCTCGCGGCCGCTCTCGAAGAACAGTTCCCTGTTCAGCACGCCGCTCGTGACGAACGACGCCACCATCTCCCAGTAGGTGGCCACCATGCGGTACGAGGCGTTCTCGTCGGATCCGGGTGGGCAGAGCGCCTTCAGGTCGCTCAGCGTCTTCGGCTTGAAACTGGCGACGAACCAGGCCCGCGCCTTGCGCATGCGGTCTTCGCGCCGCGCTTCATACAGCTCCAGGATCAATCGCGCGTCGTCGTAGGTCGCTTTCGCGTGCATGGCCGCTATGATGCCACAAGGACATGGAGGTCACGTGTCAGCGACGGCGCCCTTTACGCCGGCCACCCTCGCGTTTCTGCGCGCCCTGAAGAGGAACAACAACCGCGCGTGGTTTCACGAGCGGAGGGCGGATTACGAGCGCGATGTGCAAGGGCCGATGCAGCTGGTGATCGAACGGCTGGGTCGCGAATTCCAATCGTTTGCGCCGGAGCAGATGGCGGATCCGAAGAAGAGCTTGTACCGGATCTGGCGCGACACGCGATTCAGCGGCGACAAGCGCCCGCTGAAGACGAACGTGGCCGCCGTCTTCCCGCACCGCCGCGGCACACGGCACACGTCGGCGGGCTTCTACATCGAAATCGAGGCGAAATGGGTATTCGCCGGCGGAGGGCTCTACATGCCGGAGCCCGCCTCGCTCCAGCGAATCCGCGAGCGGATCGCGGAGGCGCCGGCTGAGTTCCGATCGATCGTGACGTCGGAGCCGCTCCTGCGCCTTGGCGGCGTCCAGGGGGAATGCCTGAAGCGGGTGCCTCGAGGCTTCCCGTCCGATCATCCGGCTGCAGGCGACTTGAAGAGGAAGCAGTTCCTCGCCTTCAAGGAGTGGCCGCCCGAGCTGATGACGAGCCCGGAGTTCTGGGAGGAAGTGCTGCCCGTCTTCCGCGCGATCGCGCCGCTGGTCCAGTACCTGAACACCGCCATGAAAGTGGGGTCGGGATAGGTTTCTAAAACTTACCGCTTCTGTTCGACAGGAATTGAAACTCATCCCGACCCCGAAATTGCACTACGATCCAATCGTGACGCTGAAGACTTCACTCGTAAGCGACGCCCTCGAGACGGCGGTCGCGAAGTATCGTGCGGCGACGCCGGGATCCGCGACGATGTACGCGAAGGCATCACGGCGCCTGCCGGCGGGCGTGACGTCGAACGTCAAGTTCTTTCCACCGTACCCGGTTTATCTCCAGAAGGCCCACGGCGCGCACGTCACCGACGTGGACGGGCGCGAGTACATCGACTACTGCCTTGCCTTCGGCCCGCTCATTGCAGGCCACGGCCACCCACGGGTCGTCGATGCCGTCCGCGCGGAAATGTCGCGATCGGGAACGCTCATCTTCGGCGGGCCCGGCGATCTGGAGTATCGCCTTGCGGAGCGCCTCGCTGCGCTCGTGCCATCGGCCGAGATGGTCCGGTTCACCAGTTCCGGCACCGAGGCCACGCTGCACGCCACGCGGCTGGCGCGCGGCGCCACTGGCCGCAGCCGCATCGTGAAGTTCGAAGGCCACTATCACGGCGTGCACGATCACGTGCTGTGGAACCTCGACCAACCGCTGCCGCCAAAGGCCGCGAGCGACGGCATTCCGGACGCGATCGCCGCGCAGACCATCGTGCTGCCCTTCGGCGATCTCGACGCCGTACGCGCAGCGATCGAAGGCGATACCGACATCGCGGCCGTGATCGTCGAGCCCATCGCGAGGGGCGTCCTGCAGCCCGATCCCGCGTTTCTCGCCGGGCTCAGATCACTGACATCGAAACACGGCGTCGTCCTCATCTTCGACGAGATCGTCGTATGGCCGCGCGTCGGTCTGTCGGGCGCGCAGGGCCGCTACGGCGTCACGCCCGACCTGACGACGCTCGGCAAGGCCGTCGGAGGAGGCCTGCCGCTCGGCGCGCTCGTCGGACGCGCGGATCTGCTGTCGCTGACCGCGCCGCGGCCGTCGAGAAGAGATGGCGATGCGCGCCCGTACGTGTTCCACGGCGGAACCTACAACGGCACGCCGGTCGCGCTGGCGTCGGGCATGGCGACGCTCAACGTCCTCGAGGAGCCCGGTGCGATGGAAGCGCTCGACGCGCTTGCCGAGACGCTCCGGCACGGGCTTCAGGAGATCGCGGCGCGGCGCGGCGTTGCGGTGCAGGTGCTCGGGATCGGCTCGATCGTCGACTTCTACTTCACCGATTCGCCCATCCGCTCGTCGCGCGAGGTCTGGTCATCCAACCTGCGGCGGCGGCGTGCGCTCGATTACGACCTGCTCGCCGGCGGCATCTACAACGCGCCCGTGCACCGGTACCACCTCTCGCTGGCGCACACGCCGGACGACGTGGCGCGGACGCTGACGCTCATCGACGGGAGCCTGGCTGGATGACGACCGCGGCGAAGACAACGCTGCCGGCGAAGTACTACACGGACGAGGCGCTGTTCGCGCGGGAGCAGGAGCGCTTCCACGCCGACATGTGGGTGGCGGTCGCCCGCGAGCAGGACGTCGCCGCGCCGGGCGAATACGTGATGCGCGAGGTCGCCGGCGAGAGCGTAGTCGTCACGCGCGACGAGAAGGGCGGCCTCCGGGCGTTCTACAACGTCTGCCGGCACCGTGGGACTCGACTCTGCTCCGACGCCCAGGGGAAGTTCGCCGGACGGATTCAGTGCCCGTACCACGCGTGGACCTACGGCCTCGACGGCCAGCTCGTCGCGGCGCCGCACATGGACGGCGCACCGGACTTTTGCATCCAGGACATCCGGCTGTCGCCGGTCGGCGTCGAGGCATGGGGCGGCTTCGTGTTCGTCACGCTGAACCCGTCGCCGGCGCCGCTGGCCGATCAGATCGGCGCGCTCGGCGAGAAGTTCCGCGCATGGGACATGGGCGGGCTGCGGCGCGCCTATCGCGTCACCTACGACGTGAAGGCCAACTGGAAGCTCGTCATCCAGAACTACTCCGAGTGCCTTCACTGCCCGATCATCCATCCGGCGCTGCAGAAGCTCTCGCACTACATGACGGGCGACAACGATCCGCCGACGCCGACCTGGCTCGGTGGACGGATGGAGCTCAGGCCCGACATCGGCACGATGAGCCGCGACGGGAAGCTGCGCCGTCCCACGCTCCCGGGACTCGACGCCGAACAGCAGCGACACGTCTACTACTACGCGGTCCTCCCGAATCTGCTGCTCAGCCTCCACCCGGACTACGTGATGTCACACATCCTGTGGCCCAGGAGCTGCGACCGTACGGAGATCTGGTGCGAATGGCACTTCCACCCGCGCGAGTTCGAGAACCCCGCCTTCGATCCGGCCGATGCGATTGACTTCTGGGATGACACGAACCGGGAGGACTGGCGGGTGTCGGAGCTGTCGCAGCTCGGGATCTCGTCTCGCGGCTATCGGCCCGGCCCGTACTCCCCTCGCGAAGGCCTGCTGTGGGAGCTCGATCGGATCATCGTCGAACGTCTTGGCGAACGCCCCTGAAGAGCAGAACTAAAGTTCTGCTCCACCGGCGTCTCGTGCGAGTCGGCTGCAGTGCAGTGTCCGCTGGAGCGTAGTGCCAGCAGTAGCGTAGTGTCAGCTCCAGCGACACACGTGGCACAGGACTTCAGTCCTGTGCTCTCCTGACCAACGCAGGCAACTCGGACGGATGCGCGATCAGGTGATCAGGGCCTTCCGCCTCGAGTTGCTCGCGCTCGAACGGCCCCCACAACACGGCGATCGTGCGCATGCCGGCGGCGCGGCCCGCGACGATGTCATGCGTGCTGTCGCCGACGTACGTGACTTCTGAAGCCGCGACGCCCCCGCGCGCGGCGCCAAGCAAGAGCGGCGCCGGATCGGGCTTATGCAGCGTCGTGTCGTCGTGGAACACGCCGACCTCGAAGTAGTCGTCCAGCCCGAACAGTCGCAGGCCGCGCCGCGCGAACCCTTCCATCTTGCTGGTCACGACGCCGAGGCGGTGGCCGTCCTCCTTGAGCGCGCGCAGCATGTCTTCGACGCCGTCGAACGGGCGGATCAGCGAATCGTGGCGCTCGCGCTGGAAAGCCCTGTACGTGGCCAGCATCTGCGTGGCCCAGGCTTCGGGATCGGCCGCCCCTTCCTCGCGCCCCATCTCCCGCAGGGTCGCTGGCAGGGAGCGTCCGAAGGTAGCGATGAGCGCCTCACGCGACGGCGCGCGGCCGGGCGCATGGATGTCGAACGTGTGCACGAACGACTGCAGGATCAGGTCCGTCGTGTCGACGAGCGTGCCGTCGAGGTCGAAGAGGATCATGCCGGCTCCGAGCGCGTCGGCTCGACGGTTTGGAGCGCGCGCCGGACGCGCAGCGCGCCGGCCGACAGCGCGAGCGCGATCGCGGCGGCGACCGGGACCAGCATCGCCGCCCGGAAGCCCTGGTAAATCGCCACGCGGCCGGCGATCCACGGGAGCAGCACCGCGCCAAGCTGCGCCACGGATATCAGCACGCCAATCACCAGGCCGCTCTGCTGCGGATAGCGATCGCCGGCAACCGCGATGATCGTCGGCGCCAGCGGGCCGACCGAGAATCCGGCTGCGAAGACCGAAACGGCCAGTGCGTTCCACGTGGAAGCGGACGCGATGCAGGCAACAGCAAGGGCTGTCAGGCCCGCGGCGACACCGAGGGTGACGAGCTTGCTGCGGCGCCGTAGCGCCAGCGGCGTAGAGACACGACCCGCGCAGAGTCCAGCCCAGTAGAGAACCACGACGAGCGAGGCATTCACGCCCGGCAGCGTCGCGAGCGCGTACGCGGCGCTCCAGCCGGCCAGGATCGCCTCGACGCCGAACTCGACGCCGAGCCACAGGATCAGTCCGCCAAGATGATGATCCCGGCCGAGCGCCAGCATCGCGCGCAGGGTGACGCCGCGTGACGTCCACACTGCGCGGTCGATCGCCAGCGGCGCCACCGTCAGGACGCCGGCGAGCGCGCCGAGCGCAGTCAGTCTTCCCGCGACGCCCGTGACGCCGATCGCGAATGGAGCGAGGCACGCCCCGATCGCGCAGAAGACGCCGAGCAGCGACAACATCGCGCCGCGGCGTGCCCCGAACGTCACGGAGACCAGCGTGTTGCTGGCTGCGTTGATCATCGAGCCGCCCGCGGCGAGCAGCGCAAACCCCACCGACGCGGCTCCGGGGCTCGATGCCGCAGCCAGCGCGAGGAACCCGAGCGCCAGCAGGCCCGTGCCGGCGATCAGCACACGCTGCGCGCCGAAGTGATCGACGGCAATGCCCGCGGCCGCCGTGCATGTGAACTGGCCGGTGAAGAACACGACGAGCAGGTTGGCCTGTGCGGCGACGTCGCAGCCGACCTCCGCGGTCCAGGCGGGGGTACCGAAGAGGGTGCCGGGCAACGCCAGCACGAGGCCGAAGATGAACTGCCCTGCCGTGGCGTGCGCGAACAGACGGGACGAAGTGGGCGCGAGGCGCGCGAGGCCGGACATCGCCTCAGCGCTCGTACGATTCGCGGCGAGACGACTCGGTGAGCCGGATCAGGAAGCGGCCGGGATCGGCAGCGACGCTCGCGCGCAGGCCGCACAGGCTGTCGGCGCCGCCGTAGCTGATCGACGAGCAGAGGTGCTTGATCATCTCCTGGAAGGCCGAGCGCGCCGAGCCGCGCAGCGGCACGCTCACCTCCATGCCCTCGGCGCCCATCGCCTGCAGGTCGACGGCGCTCGCGTCCTCGACGTCGAGCCTGTCCTTGATGGCTTCGATGGACGCCATGCCGCGCAGGACCTTGAACGGCACCTGCACGGACTTTTGCGACTCGGGGACGAGCACGGACTTCTGCACGATCTCTCCGGGCGCCTCCGTCGTGCCCGCAAAGGCGCTCCCCATCATCACCGTGTCGCCGCCGCAGACGAGTGCGAGGGCGAGCGCGCCATGCCGCCTGATGCCGCCATCGGCGATGATCGGCAGCGCGTCTCCCAGTGCCGCGCGGCATTCGACCAGCGCCTGCAGCTGCGGCACGCCGAAGCTGGTGGTCAGGCGGGTGGTACACCCGCCGCCGGGCCCGATGCCGACCTTCACGGCACTGGCGCCGCGGTCCGCGAGAAAGCGCGCGCCTTCGCCCGTCGCGACGTTGCCGGCGATCACGTCCACGTCGGCAAATCGCTTCCTGACCTCGCCGAGCGCCCGGTCCATCACCGTCGAATGTCCGTGCGCGATATCGATGACGAGCACGTCCACGCCGGCACGAAGCAGCTCGGCGGCGCGCTCCAGGTAGTCGCCGCGGGCGCCAATCGCGGCGCCGACCCGCAGCCGGCCCTGCGCGTCTCGCGTGGCGAAGGGCTGGCGCTGCTGGTGAAGGATGTCGCGCGAGGTCATCAGGCCGAGCAGGCGCCCGTCGCCGTCGACGAGCGGGAGCTTCTTGACCTTGTGCGCTGCCATCAGCCCGGCGGCTTCTTCCACCGACGCCGTGCCGCGTTTTGTGACGAGCCGTTCGACCGGCGTCATACGCGTGGCGACTTTCGATTCCGGTGCGTCGGCGAAGCGAAGGTCGCGCTCGGTGAGCAGGCCGGCAAGACGGTGGTTGCCATCGACGACGACCAGTGTGCCGACACGCGCCTGGCGCAAGGCGTCGGCGGCCTGCGCCAGCGTGTGATCCGGCCCGATGGTCATCGGATCGGGGATCACGCCGTGCTGCGTCCGCTTGACCTTCAGCACCTCGCGAACCTGCGGCTCGATGTCGCCCGGCCGGAAGCCGCGATCGATGATGCCGATACCGCCTTCCTCCGCCATCACCACGGCCATCTCGGCGCGCGTGACGGTGTCCATGTTGGCCGAGACGATTGGCCGGCGCAGCATCAGGCGCGGCGTCAGCCTGGACGACAGATCCAGGCTCGCCGGATCCCGCCGATCCACGATGCTGTACTGGGGCGCGAGCAGGAAGTCATCGAAGGTGCACCCGCGAACGTCACGCAGCAGATCCATGACTGAGAGAGTGTCCCCCGAGGGGGAGCGGCGGCGCAAATCGGGAATTCTATCCCGACGCCTGCAGCAGCTGCCGAATGCGCCGCCGGAGCTCGGTGGGGGTGAACGGCTTCTCGAGTATCGCGCGGCCGGGGGCCAGGCCACCGCGGCCAATCAGGTCCTCTTCCGTGTAGCCCGACACAAACAGGACGCGCAGGTCGGGCCGCAGCGCAGTCAGCTTGTCGGCCAGGGTGCCACCACTCATACCCGGCATCACGACGTCTGTGAGCAGCAGGTCGATGCGCAGTGTCTCCCGCGCGGCGATGGCCAGGGCATCCACGGGCCCCGACGCGAGCAGTACGGTCCATCCCGCACCCCGCAGCGCCTCAGCCGTGAACTCGCGCACGGCGTCGTCGTCTTCGACGAGGAGCACCGTGCCGCCCGAGGGTGCGTCCGTCTCTTCCGGTTCCCTTTCGATCGCGACCGTTTCCACCGCCGGCAGCGCAGGCAGGTACACGGTGAACCTCGCGCCTCGGCTCGAGCTTTGGGCGACGACGTCGCCGCCGCTCTGCTTGACGATGCCGTAGACCGTCGAGAGGCCGAGGCCGGTCCCCTTGCCCACGCCCTTTGTCGTGAAAAACGGCTCGAAGATGTGACCCAGCACCTCGTCCGCGATCCCTTCGCCGGTGTCGCTCACCGACAGCGCGACGTAGAGCCCGGGCGTGACGTCGACGTTGCCGGACTTCGGGTCGTCGACGATCACGTTGGCCGTCGCGATCGTGATCTGGCCGCCGCCCGGCATGGCGTCTCTCGCGTTGACGGTGAGATTGACGACCACCTGCTGGATCTGCGCGACGTCGGCGCGCACGGATCGCAGATCCCACGACAGGTCGGTGACGAGCAGCACGTCTTCACCAATCAGCCGGCGGAGCATCGTCTGCAGCTCCTCGACGGTGCGATTGAGGTTCAACACCACCGGCTGGAGGATCTGCCGGCGACCGAAGGCCAGCAACTGGCGTGTCACAGCAGCCGCGTGTTCGCCAGACCGTCGAATCTGGGCGAGCCACTCGCGATTCTGACTGCCGGGCGGCGACTCTTCCTCGGCGAGCGTGGCAAAGCCGATGATCGCCGTCAGCATGTTGTTGAAGTCATGGGCCACGCCGCCGGCGAGCTTGCCGACCGCCTCCATCTTCTGCGCCTGGCGCAGCTCCGCTTCGAGCTGCCTGCGCTCGGTCACATCGGTGAGCAGCACGACGTAGCCTGTCAGCCTGCTCCGATCGCGGCGAATCGGCGTGACGCGGAGGTCGTATATGCGTTCGCCGTCGGCGCTCGGCAGCGCGACGTCCTGCCGCGCTTCCTGTTCACCGAGGACCTGGAACCCGGGCAGGAGCTTTAGCAGCGAGTTGCCGGCAAGCTCCGCGCGGCTGCGACCGAGCTGGGCCTCGGCGGCGCGGTTCAGGTCCGCGATGCGGCCGCTCGCGTCGGCGATGACCAGGCCGTCGCCGATGATCTCGATCCGCGCATCGCGCAGCGTCGGAATCGGATCGAGAACACGGTACCGAAAGACCGCGATCGCGGCCAGCACCGCCGTGCACGCGAAGGTATAGGGCGTCAGGTCGAGGTTGTCCGGTCCCTCCTGACGGGACATGAACGCGACGTTCCCGACCCACGGGATGATCGTCGCGGCAATCACGATGAGAGCGCGCTTGCGATAGAGATACGGCGACTGGATGGCCTGAGCAATCAACACCGCGACGCCCGTCCACAGAGTGATGTACGTGTATGTGACGTTCAGCCAGAAGAGGAAGCCGCGCCCGACCAGGATCGAGATGCCGTCGGCGGGCTGCAGGACGAGCTGTCCCCAGAACAGGCCGTGCCACTGGTTGGTCCATGCCATGGCGAGCATCACCGCGGCGAAGACGGACATGCGGCGCGTGATGCGCCTGATCAACGCGTCGTCTTGCGCGGTGAAGTCCAGTACGAAACCGATCCACGCGACGGGGATCGTCACCACGCCGACGTATTTCAGGCGGAGCAGATCGAACTTGAGGCCGAAGTCCGCCGTCGCCAGCTCGATCGGATAGCACCCGCCCCAGATCGCCGTCGCGACGAGCAGCACCGTGTACCACGAAGCCCCGCGCACGCTGCGACGACGCCACGCGTACAGCGCGATCGGCAGCAGGATGATCGGAGCAATGAAGAGCGGAAGCAGGCGCGCCGGCATTTCCAAACCCAGAGCCCGATTATCCGAGTGTGAATAGGAAGAGCCTGCACAAAATCCGTCTCACGCCCGCAACATTTGAGAAACCCACGATGACATCCAGCTGGGCTGTTCGTCACAGTGCGTGGGTCCGAGCGGCAATGACGAGGTGGGTGCTGTTCAGCTTCAGCGCGCCTGTCGATCCCGGAAATCGTCAGTCAAGGGCTCACCAATGGGCCCGGGCGGTCAACCCCGGCCCGTCCCTTTTTCGCAGCGCGCTGGCGGCCTTGGTCGTAAGCCCGACTTCAGGCGTAGGGCCGCAGTCGTAGGGCCGAACTTTAGTTCGGCATCGGCCATCAATCCCGTACTTTGACGACGAAGTACTTGACCTTCCCATCTACAGCCTTGAACCAGTGCGGCACCCCCTTCGGGATGGTGATGACATCACCGGCCTGGAGCGTCTGCGTGACGCCGCCATCGATCGACGTGGCGCGGGTCTCGCCAGGGCCCGTCTCGCGCGACCCGACGAGCGTGCCGCCGGTGACGAAGCTGGCCGATCCCTCGAGCACGTGGAAGATGTCGCGGTCGAGCGAGTGAAGCTCCGCTTCCCCCACGCCCGTCCGCTGCGCGGTCATGATGCGGAACGCCGACGTCTGGATGAGGGTACCGCCCTTGCCGAAGGACGCTTCGACGTCGGCGGCGGGAAAGTACTTCACGCCGCTCTGGTCGTCCGCGGCCCCCGGCCTCGAAACGGCGCACACGACGACGACGGAGAGGATCAGCAGCTGTCTCACGGGGACTCCTTTGAGGCGGATAGAATAGCCGCTCAGCGATGACGACCCGCCTTTTTCTCGTCCGTCATGGCGCGACGACGCTCAGCGCCGAGGACCGCTTCGCCGGCTCCACCGACATTCCGCTCTCGGACGAAGGCCGGCGGCAGGCGGCCAGCCTCGCCGGGCGCCTCAAAGACGACACGCTGGCTGCGGTGTATTGCTCGCCGATGCGGCGGACGCTCGAAACGGCTTCAATCCTCGCCGACCCACACGGGGTGGCGCCGGTGACTCGACCCGGCCTGCGCGAGATCGATCACGGTCACTGGGAGGGTCTGCGGCGCCAGGAGGTCGAGTCCCAGTTCCACGACGAGTACGCGCGCTGGGAGGAAGACCCCTTCACGGTCGCGCCCGCGGGCGGCGAGTGCGGCGTGGACGTGATGGCCCGTGCCCTGCCCGTCATTCGCGCCATCGTCGAGGCGCATGCGGGCCAGCAGGTGCTGGTCGTCTCGCACAAGGCAACCATCAGGCTGGTGATCAGCAGCCTGCTGGGCTTCGACGCGAGGGGCTATCGGGATCGGCTGGATCAGGCGCCGGCGTGTTTGAACGTGCTCGATTTCAAGGACCCGGTCCGCGCTCGGCTCATGCTCTTCAACGACGTCTCGCACTACGCGGATCAGCCCCAGGGGCGCGCGGGTCTGTCGAAATGGTGGGATCAGAAGTAGCGTTCAACGCTGGCCGCCGGTGGCCGCCTTCACCTTCGCCTTCTCCTGAATCTCCTCCATCGTCAGCGTGTAGGCGATGTAGTACTTGTAGATGTTGCTGACGTAGGTCACCGTCTCCCGGCCGATCTTCTCAGCCACGACCCGCTCCACGTTGTTGAACCAGATGTTCGGATCGAGACCGCGCTGCGCCGCCAGCTTGCGCAGCGACCGGATCCGCGCCGGCCCGGCGTTGTACGAGGCGAACGCGAACAGGCCCTTGTTCAGCGGCGTCATCGGCTCGTCCTTGTAGTACTGGTCGATCATGAACCGCATGTACTTCACGCCGGCGTTGATGTTCGGATCGATCTTCGTGATGTCGCCGACCTTCATTTCCTTGCCCGTGGCCGGCATCACCTGCATCACGCCGACAGCGCCCACTCGGCTCTTCACCGACTGATCGAGCTGCGACTCCTGGAATCCCTGCGCCATCATCAGCAGGTAGTCCATGCTGTACTGGTTCCCGTACTTCCGGAACAGGCCGATCAGATCGTTGAACTGCTTGATCTTCTCGGGCGAGGTCGCGTCCTTCACGAACTTCGCGCTCTGCAGGTATTTCTTCAGCAGCACATTCCCGAACAGTGTGCCGAGACCGTTGGCCTTGATGAACCGGTTCAGCTCCGCAATCAGTTTGGGGCTGTTCTTCCTGGCTGCCCAGGCCAGGCTGCCTTCCTCCCGCAACGTCACGTTGTCGTGCGGGGTGATGCCGGGCAATACCTGCTTCCAGAACGCAGCACGAAAGTCGTCGGCGACGACGATCTTCAGCAGCCCGGCATTGGTCATCTCGAGGATGTCCTCGTCCTCGAGCGCCAGCGGCACGGTCTTGATGACCACCGGCGCCTTCCCCTGCTGCTTGAACTTCTCGTTGAGCGCCTGAAGGCTCTCGAGCTGAACGCTCTTCTCGCGGACCGCGACCTGCTTGCCCGAGAGGTCGGCCACGCTGGCAATCGCCGGCGCTCCAGGGCCCGTGACGACGATCTCGTTGACGTGCTCCTTCGTAGGGATGGTGAAATCGACAAGCTTGGCGCGTTCGGGTGTGACCGTTACACCGGCGGCAACGAAGTCGCCCTTTCCCTGCGTCAGGGCGTCATAGAGAGCGTCCCGCGAGGTGGGAATGATGACCACGAAGACCTTCGTGGCATTCGTGGTCTTGAGCCTCGCGTTGATGGTCTGCTCGAGCTTGGCCGCGACGTCGACGATGAGGCCTCGAGGGACGCCCTTGTCCACGAAGTAGTGCGTCTTGCTGTACGGCGTCAGGACTCGAATCACACGCCGCTTGACCATGCCGTCAAGGTCGCCAGTCCACGGGCGGATGAGCGCGCCGTGAGCGGCCTTAGCGGCCGCAGAGGCTGCCGGCGCAGCAGGTTTGGCCTGGGCGGAGGCGCCAGCGGCCGTGGCGAAAGAAATCAACAGGGCAACCGCGGCGTCTGAAACGGCCCGGCTCGTTAAGCTCATCAGTTGCTCGCTCTTTCTGGAAATCGGGCCGGACTCTACCGGCCCCGATTCAGACACGTTACAACGGTTGAGACGGTTCGTTCCACTTCTCCAGAGGTGACAACGGGCATACTGAAGGGGTCCGTGCACGCGTCGCTCCGCCCCAATTGGGCCATTTTTGCCGGTTTCCTCCTCCTGGCGGCCGCGGTTGCCTTCCCCATCTGGTACTTCTGGCCCCTGCTCCACGAGACACCGCCTGGGCGGCCCGGCCCGGGATGGACCCCGGCGGTTCGCCTGCTCGCCGGCACAGGGGGGGACGGCCATCGCGACGGGGACGCCTTCGAGGCGGCCTTCTCGGACCCCTTCGCCGTGGCGGTAGGACCGGACGGCGCGGTCTACGTCGCCGATGCCGGCGAGGCCAACGCAATCCGCCGCATCACGCCGGAGGGCAACGTCAGCACCATTGCCGGCGGCACAGAGGGATTCGCCGACGGCGTCGGCGCAGCCGCCCGCTTCAACACGCCTTCGGGACTCGCAGTCGACGCCAAAGGCGTCGTCTACGTTGCGGATACCGCGAATCACGCCATTCGCCGAGTGGACCCGTCAGGACGGGTCACCACGGTCGCGGGAAACGGCGTGCCGGGCTGGCAGGACGGGCCCGGGGCATCGGCCCGGTTCAACGGGCCGATTGGCATCGCGCTCGACGCGCGGGGGCGCCTGCTCGTCTCGGACACCTATAACGATCGCGTGCGGGTCATCTCGCCCACCGGCGACGTGACGACGCTGGCCGGCGAAGGCGTGCCAGGGCTGGTCGACGGACCTGCACTGGCGGCCCGCTTCGACACGCCGACAGGTTTGGCCGTCGCACCCGACGGCAGCATCGATGTGGCCGACACGGGCAACGAGCTGATCCGGCGCATCGCTCCCGATGGTCTGGTCTCGACGGTGCAGAGCATCGACGTCACGGGCAACGCCGAAGGCGTCGTCCGACCGATTGGCATCGCCGCTATGGCCGAGGGGCGGCTTGCCGTCACCGATCGCCGCGGCCGGATCGTCGAGATGACGCCGATGGGCGTGACCCGTACGCTGGCGGGAAGCGCCTCCGGCTACATGAATGGCGACAATGCCACTGCCCGCTTCCGCGCGCCCACCGGCCTGGCGCTGCGAGGGGATGGAGCGCTCGTGGTGGCCGACGCGGGCAACCGGATGATCCGGCTGCTCGATGTGCCAGCGCCTGCGATGGCCATGCGTCCGGCTCCGCCAGGGCTCACCGGCGGCTTCGATCCCGCCCGGTTTGCCGCCCTGCCACTGATCTGGCCGCTCGAGCCTCAAGGCGGCCCGCACGAGGTCGCCGGCACGTTCGGCGAAGCCAGGGGGAATCCGGGTGGCACGGGACACGATCGATTTCACGCAGGCGTCGACGTGCACGGCGAGGACGGCGAGCTCGTGCTGGCGGTCCGCGACGGCAAGGTGGATCAACCGATTTCCACAGGCGGTTTCGGCTCGCTCAACGAGTACCTCACGATCGGGCCAATCACCTACGTCCACATGCGCGCTGGACGGGACCGGCTCAATCGCCCGCTGTGGCCGGACGATGTCGCGGTCCTGTTCGACGACACGGGCCAGCCGGTGCGAGCCCGCGTGCGGCGAGGCTGGCGCGTGCGAGCGGGCCAGGCGATTGGCACCGTGAATCGCTTCCGGCATGTCCACCTGACTGTCGGGCCGCTTGGCGAGGAGCTCAACCCGCTCGAGTTCCGCCTGCCTGGCTTCGTGGACACAATCCCGCCGACCATTGCGCCGCGGGGCATCGAGCTCATGGACCTTGCCGGTCAGCCGATCAAGGATCGCCGGCGCGGTCGGCTGATCGTGTCGACGCCGGTTCGTCTCGTCGTCGAGGCGTGGGATCGCGTCGACGGCAACGCCACATCGCGCCGGCTGGGCGTGTACGCGCTCGGCTATCAGGTGCTCGGATCGGATGGTCGTCCCGCGGCCGGCTTCGACACGCCGCGGATGACGGTTCGATTTGATCGTTTGCCGGCCGATCCCTCGGCGGCGCTCGCGCTCTACGCAACCGGCAGCGGCATTCCCTTCTACGGCACGCGACGCACACGCTTCAAGTACGTGGTGACGAGCGGGTCGGACGACAGCGGACGGGTGGTTGATGTCCCCTGGGATGCGAGCGCGCTGGCGCCAGGTGACTACGTGCTGCGGGTGATTGTTAAAGACGCTGCGGGGAACGAAGCAATCGCAGGACGGGACGTCAAGATCCTGCGTCCGTGATAAGCAGAACTGTGCTTCAGCATCCCAGCGCCTACGGGAATCTGCCCAGCGCGGTGAGCAAGTCCAGCCGCGACTGGCGCACCGCGTCTTCCGCAACCGCAACTGCCGTATCCGCGTCGCGCGAGCGGCGCTGCGCGTCGATGACGTCGAGGTTTGTCGCTGCGCCGGCCCGGAAGCTGAACGTGGTGATGTCGAGCACCTGCGAGGCCTGCAGCGACGCGGCACGCGAACTCAGGAGCACGCGCTCGCTGCGGCGCACGGACTCGTAGGCGCGGCGCACCTCGGATCTCGCCTCGCGGACCTGTCCGCTCAGCGCCGCCTGGCTTTGCTGCAGCGACGCCTGCCGAATCTCCTTCGCGCCGCGTCGAGTGCCGGCGTCGAACACGGGCACACCGAACGTCAGCAACGCACGCCAACTGGTCCTCGGGGCGACGACCGAACCAGGGTCCTGAAAGAGCGGCTGGAACAGGCCCGTCACCGACGGCAGCCAATCCTTCCAGCTGTCGCTGACGATGCGCTGCGCGGCGAAGACCTGCAGGTTCGCCAGCTTGATGTCGGTCCGCAGCTGGACTGTCTGATCGACCGTGCTGAGTGTCGCGGTTTCTTCCGGAATCTCGAACACCGGCTCGTCCTGCGCGTCCACCGGCACATCTTCGGTGACCAGGACGCCCAGCGCTTCCTGCGAACGGTAGAGCGCAAGCCGCGCGATTTCGACCAGCGCTTCATCCGCAGACACCGTGAGCTGCGCTTGTAGCGCCGTCAGCTTGCTCCCGGCGCCCGCCTTGAGGCGATTGTCCGCGTACTCGTAGAACGCGTATGCGGTATCTCGCGCGCGGACCTGCGATTCCACGACGCGCCGCGCGGCGATCACGGAGAGGTATGCCTGCGCTGTCGCGACGGCGATCTGCCGCTTCACTTCCTCCGTGCTGGCCTCGGCGACGTGCTGCGCATCGAGCGCCTGCACGCGCTCGGCCCATTGCGCCGGGGCGAACAGCGGCATTGCCACGCCGATCCCTGCGCTGAACGTGTTCTGCGGCGTGAAGACCTGATCGCCGAGACCGCGGCTGTCGTCGAGCGTGACGTTGGTGCCCGTCACGGCGACGTTCGGCAGGACGGCCGCGCGCGCCTGACGCAGCAACCCCTGCGCGCTGAGAATGTTGGCCGCCGCGACCAGCACCGAGGGGTTCTGCGCGACGGCGCGCTTGACGGCCTCGTCGAAGCTGATGCGCGTAGGAACGCCAGCCACCGGTGACGCCGCCTGGACGCTGTCTCCGGGCAGGTGCGTCTGCTGGACGTCCGGCTGCGGCGGAGGGGCCGGTGGCGGGGGCGGCTGCGGGGGCTGCGCCAGCGCCTGAACGGGCAGCGCGAGCATGGCGAGCAGACCCAGCCGGGCAAGCAGGGCGAGCCGGGGGAAAGGACGCCTATTCATGCGCCGCCGCCGTCGCCACGACTTCCTCAATCTCTCGATGCTTGCCTGGCGCCAGACTCCGAATCACGACGTAGAGCACGGGAATGAAGATGAGATTCAGGAACGTGGACACGAGCATGCCGCCGCACACCGCCGTGCCGACGGAATGCCGCCCGGCCTCACCGGCGCCCTGCGCGATGACGAGGGGAAACACGCCGAGGATGAACGCGAGCGACGTCATCAGGATGGGGCGCAGACGGATACGCGCCGCTTCGACGGCCGCCTCGGCAATCGTGAGGCCGCGCGCCCGTAACTGCTCGGCGAACTCGACGATCAGGATCGCGTTCTTCGCGGAGAGGCCGATCAGCATGACCAGCCCGACCTGGCAGTAGATGTCGTTGGCCAGGCCACGCAGACCCTGCGCGCCGACCGCGCCGAGCACGGCCACCGGGACGCCGAGCAGGATGATGAACGGCAGCAGGAAGCTCTCGTACAGCGCCGACAACGTCAGGTACACCAGCAGAAGACCCATCACGAAGATCACGCCGGCCTGCGATCCGGCCTTGATCTCTTCCAGCGACTGCCCGGCCCATTGGTAGGTCATGCCTGTCGGCAGCGTGCGCTCGGCGAGCTGCTGCATCGCCTGCAGGGCCTGGCCCGAGCTGAACCCGGGCGCGGCCGCGCCGTTGATCTCGGCCGAGCGGAACAGGTTGAAGTGCGCGATGACCTGCGGCGCGGTCGTCTCGGTGACGTGGACCAGGTTCGACAGCGGCACCATGTCGCCGTTGCCCGCCCGCGCGTAGAACTGCGCCAGCATCGTCGGATCGTTGCGGAAGGTCTGGTCGGCCTGGACGTAGACGCGATACGCGCGGTTGTTGAAGTCGAAGTCGTTCACGTACTGCGAGCCGAGGAATACCTGCAGCGCGTCGGTGACCTGGTTGATGGACATGTCCAGCGACTTCACGCGCTCGCGGTCGATCTTCACGTAGAGCTGCGGGTCGCCGGTCGTGAACGAAGTGAACAGCCCGCGGACCTCGGTCGACTGGTTGCCAGCCTTCACGAGGCCCTGCGTGGCGGCGGACAGGTTCTCGATCGGGCCGCCCGTCTGGTCGAGCACCTCGAACTGGAACCCGCCGAACGCGCCGAGACCGCGGATCGGCGGCGGCAGGAACGGGATCGCCAGCGCCCCGCTGATGCCGCCCAGGAGCTTCCCGCGCAGGCGGGCGACGATCGCCTGCGCAGACTGGGATTCGTTCCGCCGATCGTCGTACGGCTTGAGCCGGATGAACAGGATCGCGCGGTTCGGCGACGCGCCGGAGAAGCTGAACCCGGTGACCGTGAACGCCGCGGCGAGGTCGGGCTCGGTGAGCAGGATCTTCTCGGCCTGCCGGCACATGTTGCTCGTGTACTCGAGCGACGCGCCTTCAGGCGCCTGCACCTGGATGATGAAGTAGCCCTGGTCCTCGTCGGGCAGGAACGCCGTCGGCACCGACTTGTAGACCCACACCGTCGCGCCGATAGTGGCGATGAACAGCAGCACCATCACCCAGCGGATCCGGATGACGCCGCGCGCCGTCGCGACATACGCGCGCGTGCCCGCGCCGATCACCCACTCGACGCCGCGGAAGAACGCGTTCTTCGTCGGCTCCTTCTTCAGCAGCAGCGCCGAGAGCGCGGGCGTCAGCGTGATGGCGTTGAACGCCGACAGCGCCACCGAAAACGCGATCGTCAACGAGAACTGCTGGTAGAGCCGGCCCGTCGTGCCGGGGAAGAACGACACCGGCACGAACACGGCGATCAGCACGAGCGCCGTCGCGATGACGGCGCCGAGCACCTCGCCCATCGCCTCCGACGCCGCCTGTTTCGCCGTTCGCCCGTACTCGTGGATGTGGCGCTGGATGTTCTCGATCACCACGATCGCATCGTCGACGACGATGCCCGTGGCGAGCACGATGCCGAAGAGCGTCAGCGTGTTGATCGAGAAGCCCATCAGCTTCACGAAGGCGAAGACGCCGACGAGCGACACGGGAATCGTCGCCGTGGGGATGATCGTGCTGCGCCAGTCCTGCAGGAACAGGAACATGACGATGATGACCAGCACGATCGCCTCGAACAGCGTCTTGACGACCTCGCGGATCGAGTCCTTCACCACCGTGGCCGTGTCGAACGAGATCTGATATTGCATGCCCGGCGGGAACGATCGCTTGAGCCGCTCGAGCTCGGCGACACAGTTGTTGTAGGAATCAAGAGCGTTGGCCGACGGGAGCTGGATCACGCCAAAGCCGACCGCCTCGCGACCGTTGAAGCGCAAGTCGCTCGAGTACTGCTCGGCGCCGAGCTCCGCGTGGCCGATGTCCTTCAGCCGCACCAGCGAGCCGCCGGTGCTGGTCTTGACGATGATGTTGTCGAACTCGGACGGTTCCGTCAGCCGGCCGGCCGCCCGCACGCTGATCTGATAGAGCTGCCCCGTCGCCACTGGCGGCTGACCGACGGCGCCGGCTGCCACCTGCACGTTCTGCTCGCGCAGCGCCTGCGTCACGTCCGCAGCGGTGATCCCGCGCGACGCCAGCCGCGTCGGGTCGAGCCACAGGCGCATCGCGTACTTGCGTTCGCCGAAGACGATGACGTCGGCGACGCCGGGCACGCGCTTCAGCGCGTCCTTGATGAACACGTCGACGTAGTTGCTGAGGAACAGCGAGTCGTACTCGCCGTGCTCGGCGTAGACGCCGACGGCCATGATGAAGCCGGTGGACGCCTTGGTCACGGTGACGCCGATGTTCTTGACGTCGTTCGGCAGGCGCCCGAGCGCGGTGGCGACGCGGTTTTGCACGTCCACGGCCGCCAGGTCCTGGTTGCGGTCGACGTTGAAGGTCGCCGTGACCGTGCTGACGCCGCTGCTCGTGCTCGTCGACGTCATGTAGAGCATCCCCTCGGCGCCGTTGATGGCCTGCTCGAGCGGGATGGTGACGGCCGATTCCACCGTCTGCGCGTTGGCGCCCGTGTAAATCGCCGTCACGTTGACCTGGGGCGGCGCCAGCTCGGGGTACTGCGCGATCGGCAGCGTCGGGATCGACGCGGCGCCCGCCAGGATGATGACGAGCGACAGGACGATCGACAGGATGGGACGGCGGATGAAGATGTCGGCGAACATGCGCGCGCTCGTCTGGGAGAAGAAGGCCTCAGCCTTGCGGCTGCACGGGCGCTCCGTCGCCGATCTTCTGGACACCGGACACGATCAGGCGGTCCCCGACGGCCAGGCCGCCTTCGACGACGTAGTCGTTGCCGACGAGCTCGCCGACCTTGACGGTGCGCTGCCGGGCGACGAACCCGCTGCCCTGCGCCTCGACGATGAAGGCGAAGTACTGCCCGTTGATGCGCGTCACCGCCACGGCCGGAATCGTCAGGCCCGGCTGGCTCCGCCAGACGACGCGCACTCGTACAAACTGCTCCGTGCGGAAGTCCTTGTCGGAGGGAATCGCCGCCTTGACGAGGATGGACTGCGTCTTGTCGTCCACTTGCGGCGAGACGAAGTCGGTCGCGGACTCGGCGAGAACCTGCCCGCGGGCGTCGACGATCTGGACCGGCAGACCGGTCCTCACGTCCGGTCCGCGCTCGATGGGCACCTGGATGTACACCTCGAGCCCCGCCTTCTGGTCCACTGTCGTCAGCACGGTGTCGGTCTTGACGCGATCGCCGATGCGGACCGGGATGTCGCCGACGGTGCCGTCGGTCGGCGACGTCACACGGTAGTACTGGAGCTGCACGCGGCTTTCCTGCACCCTCGCCTTGAGCGCCGTCTGCGTGGCCGTCGTCGACTTCAGGGCGGTCTCGGCCTGCTCGTACTCCTGCTGGCTGATGGCGCCCACCGAGAGCAGCTGCTTGGCGCGCTCGAACTGCTGCTGAGCGTAGTGGACCGCCTCGTCCTGCGCGATCCGGCTCGCCTCGTCGCTCTCGACCGTCGCCTGCTGCTTCGAGGCGTCGATCTGGAGGAGGGCCTTGCCGGCGGTGACCCGGTCGCCGGACTTGGCGAAGATGTCCGTGATGACCCCCTCAACCTGCGGTCGCACATCGCTGGATCGTCTCGACTTGATGACCGCGATGTACTCCGAGGTGATCACCACGGGCTTGTTGGCCAGCTGCTGGACTCCGACGCCCACGGGGGGCATCTTCGGCGGTCCCGCGGGCCCACCCTTGGAGCAGGCGACCAAGGCGGCAGTGACGAGCAAGGCCCCCGGCAAGCTCAGCCGTCGGGCCTGGATGCAGCAGCGTAGTGGAGCCATGGGCAAGGAAGGCGACGCGTCCGTGAAACCGCAATCATACAAGGTCTGCGGGTTCGATGGGTCGGAGGGCGGAGGGTTCCGGGGGACTACCTCGCCTTTCCGACCCCGAGCGCGTCGGCGATTCGGTTCGCGTAGCTGAACCAGCCGGCGATGACGCAAATCTGGAGGATCGCCTTGTCGTCGAAGCCCTCGGCGCGGAGCTTGTCGAGGTCCTCAGGGCCGAGCCGGGTGGAGTCGCGCGTGAACTGCTCGACGAACTCGAGCATCACGTGATCGGACGGAGAAACGTTGGCCCTGCGGTGGTCGCGCCGCAGCGCATCCACGAGGTCGGCATCGAGCGTGACGCGACGCAGAAACTCTGCGTGGGACTCCAGTCAATAGAAGCAGCGGTTCACCGCCGAGACGACCGTGGCGATCATCTCGTGCTGGCGCCGCTCGAGCGGCAGGTCGGGCGAGAGGGCCACGCCGAGCAGGCCCATCGCGTGAAACAGGATGTTGGGGACCAGCGAGTGCGACTGCGTGATGCCGCCGCCATGGCTCTCGTCGAGGCCCTCGACGGCGACGGCGTACTCAGGTGGATAGAGATCGCGCGTCTGCTGCCACAGCCTTCGCAGCGTCTCGTCCGCGTCGTCGAAGTTGACGGTCTTTATCCAGGTCATCCAGGTTACCTAAGAGCCCGACTCCCGTCATTCCCGTTGCAGCAGCGAGTACACGGGAAGCCCTGCTGCCACGACAAGTGTGCCCAACATCGCCTGCATGGGGTTGTGCATCACCAACAGGACGAGCAGCAGCACCACCAGCACCAGGAATATCACCGGTGTAACAGGGTAACCGGGCGTGACGTACTCGGGCAACGGGCCTCCCCGCCGCCGCAGCACATACACGCCGGCAACGGTCATCGCGATGAAGGCGACGGTGACGAATACGAAGTAAGCGACGATCTGATCGAACGTGCCGGCGAGCACCAGCAGGCACCCGAGCGTCGCTTGAACAGCGATGGCCCGCGCCGGCGTGCCGAATCGTGCGCTCACTTCACCGACCGACCCCGGGAACACGCCATCCCGCCCCATCGCGTAGTAGACGCGCGGCAGCGCCATCAGCAGTGCCAGGAGACTCCCCGCCACCGAGATGATCACGATGGCCGCGAATACCACGCCGCCAGCACGGCCGAAGAGCGCCTCGCCCGCCTGCGCCGCGAACGCCTCGCCGCTGGCCACGCGCTCGAGCGGCACCAGATACAGGAATACCGCAGAGGTCGCGACGTAGGCCGCTGTCACCAGCAGGACCCCGTACGCCAGCGCGCGCGGAACCGTGTAGGTTGGATTGCGGACTTCGCCAGCCAGCTTGCTTGCTTCCCACCATCCGCCGAAGGCGAAGAAGGCCGAGATCAACCCGCCAGCCAGGGCTTCCCCGGGCGGCGGCGATCCCGCATGCCGCGCGACGAAGGGCACGAAGTTCCCCCAGTCGCCGCGGCCGATCGTGAAGCCGCCGACGACAATCACCGCCAGCGCGCCGAGCTTGAGTACGGTCAGCGCGGCCAGCGACCGTGCGCCCGTCTGGCTGCCGACGATGTTCAGCGCGGCCGCGACGAGAATGGCGCCAACCGCCACAAGCTTCATCGTCGCCGGGCCCATCGGCACGAGATACGCCGCATAGGACGCGATGCCCGCGGCGAGCGCGGCCGTAATGCCCGGGTCCATGACGAGCAGGCACTTCCAGCCGTAGAGGAACGCGAGCCGGCGGCCGTAGGCTTCGCGCAGGTAGACGTAGCCGCCGCCGGCCTCGGGGAATCGAGCCGCGAGCTCGCCGTAAGCGAGCGCACCGGAGAGGGCCATGCCGCCCATGAGGAGCCAGGCGGCCAGCAGCCAGAAGGGCGAGCCCAGCGTCCGGGCCATCGACGCCGGCGTCAGGAAGATGCCGACGGCGATGACCTGGCCGACCACCGCGGAGGTGGCTGCGGCCAGGCCCAGGCGCCGATCCATCAGAACGTCACGCGCGCGGCCAGCTGGAAGGCACGAGGCCCGCCGCTGCCGAACACCCCTCCCGCGGTCGTCACCGGCTTGCCGAACGCGCTCGACGTCAGGAACCCGGGCGTGCCGGGTTCGCCGTCACGCACCAGAACGTTCGAGTAGCCGGAGTAGTTCAGGTTTGACACGCCGAGGATGTTCGTCACGTTGAACACGTTGAACACCTCGACGATCGGCTCGATGCGCGCGCGCTTGCCGACATTGAACGGCCGCGAGACGCGCAGATCCACGGAGTTGAACGTGTCGCTGAACTTCGCGCCGTTCGACACCGTCGGCAGCGGCACGCCGTTGATCCCGCCCTTCGAGTTCAAATCCTGGATGTACGAGTTCAGCTCGCCAACCGTCTTGAACTGGCGATCGCCCGCATTGCGCTGCAGCACGGGAATACGGCTCGAGGCGTCAGGCATCAGGATGTCCATCGGCACGCCGGACGAGAGCGTCCAGATGGCCGACAGGTTCAGGCCTGCCACGCCGTTCCACGTGCCGGCGAAGGTGAACCGGTGGCGCCGGTCTGCGGGCGTGGGACCGTATTCCTTCTGCAGGTTGGTGGGGTCGAGCGGGCCGGCCGAGAACGGGATCTGGTCGTCGTTGGCGTAGTTGAACGCCTTGGCCAGCGTGTAGGACGCGCGGAAGAACAGCCCCGCGTTGAACCGACGCTCGACGCTCGTCAGCAGCCCGTCGTACATCGTCCCGACGCTGTCCTCGAGGTTGAACACGCTGTCCGGGCCGCCGACGACGGGGTTGAAGACCTCGCCGATCTTGCGGCTGATGATGAAGTGCGTGCCGTGCGCGTGGATGCCGTCGACGCGCGCCAGCCAGCCGCCCGGGAACTCGTGCTCGACGCCCAGGTTGAACTGCTGGACCGTCGGGTTCTGCATGCCGTTGTCGATGATGTTGATGCCGCCCGCGCCCTCGCCCGGCAGGATGAAGCCGGTGAACGGGTTGCTGAGGCTCGGCGCGAACGGCGGCAGCCCGTTCGGCCCGAGGAAGAACACGTTGCCCGCCCGCACCTCGATCGGCAGCGTGCGGCCGTCGAGGCCGCGCTCGAGCGACATGATCTCCAGCGTGATGCGGTCGTAGTAGATGCCGTAGCCGCCGTGCACGCTCGTGTGGTTGTCGGTGGTCGACCAGTTGAACCCGATGCGCGGCCCGAAGTTGTTCTTGTCGGCGTGGCGGTCGCCCTGCAGGAACGGCTGCACGATGGGATTGATGTCGCCGTAGCCGCTGATGTTCTTCACGTTCGAGTCGATCTCGTAGCGCAGGCCGACGTTCACCGTCAGGTTCGACCGGAGCCGCCAGTCGTCCTGGACGAAGAGCGCCGTGTGGTTGTTGTCGCAGTTGGGCAGCGTGATGCCCGTCTCCGGATGGCCGCTGCGGAGCGTGACGGCGAACAGCAGGTCGTTGTCGTCCACCCTGCCGTCGCCGTTCGCGTCGAACTCGGGGAAGTCCTGGACCAACTCCACGCGTCCGGCGCGGAAAACGTCGAGGCCGAAGCCAGAATCCACTCGCTGGAACTCGCCGCCCGCCTTGATGACGTGCGCGCCCAGCGTCTGGGTCAACGTGTCGGCAAACTGCCAGCGGCGCTGGTCCGTGGACTGCGGCACGCGGAACGACGAGCCATCGACCATGCTCGGGAAGGTGTACTGCGGCAAACCGGGGGAGGTCGGGTCGATGGTGTTGTGGAACGAGCTGACGCTCACGCTCAGGGCGTTGAGGATGCGCGGCGAGAAGATGCGCGTCCAGGTGCCCAGGACGGCGTTGTAGTGGTTCTGGCTGCGCTGCCGCTGCGTGGCCGACCCGATGGCGCGATCCAGCTTCGTCTGGCCGGTGTCGTCCACGTTCTCGCCCGAGTAGCGGATCGTCAGCAGGTTGTTGGCGCTGGGCCGCCAGTCGGCGCGGGCAGTGCCGAGCACGTCGGTGGCCGGGGCGTCGGCGAAGCCCTTCTTGATCGTCTGCGTCGCGTCGTCGCGCACGCCGACCAGCACGACGCCATTCTGGTTGCGGTACTCGATCGCGCCGAAACCAAACAGCGTGTCCTTCTTGATCGGGCCGCCCACCGACGCAGCGTACTGCTGACGATCGAACGGGATGGTGTCGCCGGCGCTCTTGTCATATGTCGCTGGCAGCGCCTGCAGCGAGTCGTCGCGGAAGAAGGTCGAGGCCGACCCGTGCAACTGGTCACCGCCCGAGCGCGTGACGACGTTGATGACCGATCCGGCCGAGCGTCCCAGCTCCGCCGAGAAGCGGCTCGTGGCGATCTGGAACTCCTGCACGCTGTCCTGCGCGACGTTCAGCAGCGGCCCGCCGACCACGTCGTCGTTGTTGTCCATGCCGTCGATGGTGACGTTGCCGCCGCGGCCGAACTGGCCGGCCGACGAGATCAGCACGGAGCTGGTCTTGGTGGGATCGAAATTCGGCGCCGGCGTGTTGCCGGGAACCAGCAGCGCCAGCTCCAGGAAGTTGCGGCCGTTGAGCGGCAGCCTGTCGATGGCCTGCGAGCCGATGACGGCATCGACGACAGATCGCGTCGTGTCGACGATGCCGACGCTGGTGCCGGCGACGGTAATCGACTCGTTGACGCCGGCGACCGACAGCGCGACCTGGAGGTCCAGGGTCTGGCCAACGCGCAGCACGACGTCGGTGTAGCGCTGCTCGGCGAAGTTCGGCGCCGTCACCGTGATGGTGACGTCACCGGGCGCGAGATCGGTGAGGGCGAACGCGCCGGTCTCGTCGGCGGGGGCCTGGCGGACCAGCCCAGTGGCCGCCGACGTGACGGCGACCTTCGCGCCTGACACTGAGCGCCCCTGCGGGTCGCGGACCTGGCCGCGCACGGTGGCGGTGGCACCCGTCTGCGCCGTCGCCACGCCTGCTGTCGCCAGAAGCACCCACACTACTGCCAGGACTCGACTTCTCTGCACCACGACCCCTCCTGTACCGGGAGAATCGAAGGAGTGTGTGGCAGAAAGCAGTCGCCCGGTAGTACATGAACGGACTAGTTGCCGCCTGAAATCCGCATAGTTTGGCCTCTCGCTCGTCCTTGTGTCCTTCGTCCCTCGTCCTTGTGTCCCTCGTCCTTGTGTCCTTCGTCCCTCGTCCTTCGTCCCACGTCCTTCCCCCCTTCGTCCCTCATTCCTCCTCCCTGGTCTTGTGCCCTGCTAGAATCGCTCCCCTGCCGGCCGGCTGAGGCCGGATGGAGGCATCTGACGATGAAGAAACTGGCACTGTTCACCTGTTGTCTGTTGGCACTGTCGACGTCACCGGCCCCGGCGCAGTCAGCCAATCCCATGACCGATTCGCTCAAGGGCGTCTTCGGGACCGTGAAGGGGTACATCACGAAGTCCGCGGAGCAGGTCACCGAGGAGAACTACGCGTTCAAGGCCACCCCCGCGGTTCGAAGCATGGGCGCGCTCTTCGGCCACATCGCCGACGCCAACTTCATGTTCTGCTCCATCGCCAGCGGAGCCGCCAACCCCATGCAGGGCACCAGCATCGAGAAGACGAAGACGAGCAAGGCCGATCTGCAGAAGGCTCTGGCCGACTCCTTCGCGTACTGCGACGCGCAGATTGCGTCGATGACCGATGCCAAGGGCAGCACCGAGATGGTGGATCTCTTCGGCAAGAAGCACCCGAGGCTCGGCGTGCTCGCGCTCAACAACGCGCACGACTTCGAGCACTACGGGAACCTCGTGACCTACATGCGCCTCAAGGGCATGGTGCCTCCGTCGACGCAGGGTGGGATGTAGATTGACGAATGACGAATGACGAGGCACTTGCGGGGCAGGACTTTAGTCCTGCCCTTCAGCAATACAGGCAGACGACACGAAATGCTGAGTGTTCCGATAACCGTCCTTGACGGCAACGGTGACCTGCCGTTGCCGTCGTACCAGACCGCGCATGCGGCGGCGATGGATCTGCACGCCGCCGTGCGCGAGCCGGTGACGCTCGCGCCGGGGTCGATCGCGCTCGTCGGCTGCGGCTTCGCGATGGCGGTCCCGGACGGCTACGAAGCGCAGGTGCGCCCGCGATCGGGCCTGGCCAGCAAGTCCGGCGTCACTGTCGTGAACTCGCCGGGGACGATCGACGCCGACTACCGCGGCGAGGTGAAGGTTGCGCTCATCAACCTCGGCGCCGCGCCCTTCGTCGTCGAGCGGGGCGCGCGTATCGCGCAGCTCGTGGTGGCGCCCGTGACGCGCGTCGAGTGGCAGCAGGTCGAGGGGCTCGAGGGCACGGCCCGCGGCGCCGGCGGCTTCGGCCATACAGGCACCTGAGATGTGCAGCCACTCCGTTCTCACGCTTGTCGCTCTCTTGATTGCCGGGACAGCTGCTGCGCAGGATCAGCAGCCGCACTCGCGGCCCGGATGGCCGTGTGTCGGGCGCCCCGATCCCGTCTACGTCCGCACGGCCGAAGCGACGGGCGGCCAGGTCTTCCTCTTCGATCACTCGGAAGTCGGGCACTCGGCGGCGCTCGTGCTGGCCGAGCAGGGCCACGAGGAGACGATCTTCCGGGTCTCCGGCTCGCTCGAGGACGGCACGCACGAGTTCTCGTTCCCGATCGATTCCACCGTCGAGAGCGCATTCATCTCCGTCTCGCTGCAGTGCCTGCAGGTCGTGGAGATTGCCCTGCCCACCGGAGCGCTGCTCCGCGATTCGGATCCCGGCGTGGACTACCACCAGTTCCAGGCCGGGCGCATCGTCACCATGAAGAAGCCGGCGCCGGGACCGTGGAAGGTGACGGTGTCGGGCAAGGGGATGTTTTTCCTCGTCGCGCAGGCAAAGTCCGATCTGTCGCTGGATGATGCGCGGTTCGTCGAGGAAGGAGGGCGGCCCGGGCACGAGGGGTTGTTTCCAATCAAGGGGCAGCCGCGCCGCGGAGTGCAGCAGATGCTGGAGGTGCGCCTGAGCGGCGCACCGAGCGCGTCCGGCTTTGCGTTCTACTCGTCGCAGGGCGCGTTGCTGCAACGCCTCACGCTCGCGGCCGAGGACGGCGCCAGCGGCGACGACCGCACGTATGTCGGCAAGGTGACGCCGCAGGCGGCCGAGTTCCGTCTGGCCGTGACGGGCCTGGACGCGAGAGGCTTCCGCTTCCAGAGAATGAAGGCGGCGCTCATCACGACACAGCCTCCCGAGTAGAATCAGGGCCCGTGCCCTACCGGCTCGAGACGAAGCTTTTTCTTCCGGCGCCCATCGATCAGGTCTTCGAGTACTTCTCCAACCCGGGCAATCTGGAGACCATCACTCCCCCGTTTCTGCGCTTCCGCGTGGTGACGCCGGATGTCGAGATGGGCAAGGGCGCGCGCATCCGCTACCGGCTGCGGCTGCACGGTGTCCCATTCGGCTGGGAGAGCCAGGTGACGACGTGGGAGCCGGGCGTGCGGTTTTCAGACGAGCAGCGGCGCGGCCCCTACAAGTACTGGCGGCACGTGCACCTGTTCCGGGAGGAGTCGGGCGGAACGCTCGCCGAGGACGGCGTGGACTACGACGTGCCCGGCGGGCACTACGTGCACCAGTGGTTCGTGGGTCGCGACCTGGTGCGGATCTTCAGGTACCGTCAGGAAAAGTTGCAGCAGATCTTCGGCGCCGATCCGCACGACGGCGTCAAGGTGGCGATACTGAAGAAGATGTAGCTGCCAGCTGTCAGCTGTCAGCTCACGAACCGACAGGCGTCACGGCAGACTCGTCTTGTTCGCCAGTCCGAATGCGATAGATCTTCTCCACCGGCATCACGAAGATTTTCCCGTCGCCGACCTGCCCAGTTTGGGCGGATCGCAGGATCGCCTGCACCGTGCGATCGACGAAGTCGTTCGAGACGCCGATCTCCAGCCGCACCTTGTCGGACAACTCCATCTTCACCGTCGTTCCGCGGAAAGTCTCGACCTGCTGCCGCTCGCCCCCGTGGCCGTCGACGCGGCTGATCGTGAGCCCCTGCACGTCGGCCTTGAACAGTTCCTCGAGCACGGCGTTGAGCCGCTCGGGCCGGATGATGGCGACAACGAGTTTCATGAACGGCCTCCGGTACGCGACATTCTCGCACAGGGCCGCACCTCACGCACCTCACGCACCTCACGCACCCTACGCACCCTACGCACCTCGCGCACCCTACGCACCCTACGCACCCTACGCACCTGCTATATATTCGCGACGTGCAGCCCCTGGCCGGGAAAGTGGCACTGGTTCTTGGCGGCGCCGGCGAGGTCGGCGAGGGTATTGCCCGCGCACTCCTCGGCGCCGGGGCAATCGTCGCCGTGGCGTCGCGCGACAACGACAAGCTCAGCGCGATCCACGATCGGATCCCCGTGGAGTGGGACGGCCAGTACGTGCCGATCCACGGCGACATCGGGACCCCCGACGGCGCCATCGCCGTGCGCGAACGCGTGGAGTTCGTGTGCCGCCGGCTCGACGCCGTGGTCGCCTCGCTCGGCGCGTGGTGGCAGAAGGCACCGATCATTTTCTCCGGCCTGCCCGACTGGACGAAGGTGCTGGAGAACAACCTGACGCTGCACTACCTGGCCGCCACCACGTTCATCCCGATGATCAACAAGCGGCCCGGCAGCAGCTACCTGTTCATCAACAGCGCGGCGGCGGACGTGCCGGTCCCGAACTCCGGCCTGATGTCGATCAGCGCTCACGCGCAGTTGATGCTGATGCGCGTGCTGGCGTCGGAACACCGGCACGAGCCGGTGCGCGTCAACAGCCTGGTGCTGGGGACGCCCGTCGTGACGCGCACGCGCCCCGAGGGCAACGCCGACTGGCTGACGGCGGAAGAGGTCGGGAAGTACGTCACCTGGCTGATCTCCGACCAGTCGAAGACACGCGGGCAGGTCATCCGCTTCAACTCGCGATCGCAACTCGTGGATCTCAAGTGGCAGTGAGCCGTCCGAAGTCACGGTGTGCGTGGGCGGGATCCGACCCGCTGTATGTGGCCTATCACGACAAGGAGTGGGGCCGGCCCTCGCGCGAAGCGCAGCACCTGTTCGAGATGCTCGTGCTCGAGGGCGCGCAGGCGGGCCTGAGCTGGATCACGATCCTGCGCAAGCGCGAGGCGTATCGTCGCGCGTTCGACGGCTTCAACCCGGAGAAGATGGCGCACTACTCGCCGGGCCGGGTCCGCAAGCTTCTCGCAGACCCGTCCATCGTCAGGAACCGCCTGAAGATCGAGGGCGCCGTCCGCAACGCGCAGGCGTTTCTCGAGCTGCGCGATCACGATGACGTCGTCGCATGGTTCTGGCAGTTCGTGGATGGAAAGCCGAAGCTGAATCGCTGGACGAGGATGGGCCAGGTGCCGCCCCGCACCCCGGAGTCAGACGCCATGAGCCGCGCGCTCAGGCAGCGCGGCTTCACTTTCGTCGGCTCGACGATCTGCTACGCGTTCATGCAGGCGACAGGGATGGTGAACGACCACTTGACGACATGTTTCCGGTACCCGGGGACCGTCCCCCGCGCAAGGTTAGGGGGACAGTACCCTTAAAGCTTCCGCAGCCGCACGGCCGCCACATCGTGGTCGGCGTCCTTCTCGAGAATCAGATGCGCGCGCTCGCGCGTGGGCTCGATGTTCTCCTTCAGGTTCGGGTAGTTGATCTCCCGCCACAGCCGCAATGCCGTCTCGCGCGCTTCCTGATCGGTCAGGCTCGCGTAACGGTGGAAGTAGGACTTGGTGTCGGTGAACACCGTCTCACGAAGCGTCATGAAGCGATCGACGTACCACTGCTCGATCAGGTCCTCGTGCGCATCGATGTAAATCGAGAAGTCGAAGAAGTCCGAAACGAAGAGCGTCCGCCCCTGTTGCCCGGGCGCCGTCTGCAGCACGTTGAGCCCCTCGAGGATCATCACGTCGGGCCGGTTTACTTCCTGCCACGCGCCGGGGACGATGTCATAGGTGAGGTGGGAGTAGACGGGAGCCTTCACGTTCGGCTTACCGGACTTCACGTCGATGACGAACTCCAGGAGCCGCCGGACGTCGTAGCTTTCGGGAAAGCCCTTCCGCGACAACAGCCCGTGGGAGTCGAGCACGGCATTCGGGTAGAGAAAGCCGTCCGTCGTGACGAGATCCACGCGCGGGTGCGCGGGCCACTCGGCCAGCAGCGCCTGCAGGATGCGCGCCGCCGTGCTCTTCCCGACGGCCACGCTTCCGGCCACGCCGATGACGTAAGGGACCTGGGCGCTGGTGCCGAGAAACGTGTCGCGCGCGGCGTGGAGCGTCTGCGTGGCCGCGACATACAGGTTCAGCAGCCGGGTCAGTGGCAGATAGACCTGCTCGACCTGCGGCAGCGTGACCTCGTCGTTCAGTCCGCGCAGGGCGAACAGTTCCACCTCGGTCAACGGCAGGGGCGTGTGATCGCGCAACCGTGACCATTCGTCGCGGGTGAAGGCGACGAATCGAGAGGCGCCGAGGCCGTCGGTGGATGTCACCATCGGCGCGTCAATCCTCCAGCCGTGCGACCTGCACGTAGGCCTCGTCGTCTTCGACCGACGCGGTTACCGAGATGGGCTGGCAGCAGACGGCGCAGTCCTCGACGTAGCTCTGCGTGCGGCCGCCCGTCTGGTCCACGACGAGGGTCAGCAACTCACCGCAGTATGGACAGGACACTTCCACCTCCACGTTTGGCCCTCCGCTCGCTACGGCTGCCGGCGCAGCGACACGCCGACTGTCTGCTCGGCGTCTCCACGTCGCACCGTGACCTGCGGTACGTCGCCCCACTGGTAACCGGCCATGACGCGGTTCAACGTCTCCCGGTTGTCGATCGGTGTCTTGTCGATCGCGACGATGAGATCGCCGACGGCGATGCCGGCCTTCGAGGCGGGCGAGTCCTTCTCGACGTCGATGACCGTCCGGCGCCCGTCGTCTGCGGCCCGCGTCGAGAGGCCCAGCGATGGCCACGCGGCGTCCTTCTCGCGCGCCGTGCCCCAGATGAAGTTGGCGTAGGAAGCCCGGACCACCGGAATCGGCCCGTGCTCGTCGGCGATGGGCATCCCGATGACCGACGCGATCGGCTCGTGGAAGTACGCGCGCGCCTGGCGCTCGATGCCGAGGCCGTAGGCGACATGGCCCGAGCCGACCAGCACCACGACGACCGCTTGCGGGTCGGAGGCAACCTGCTCGAACGCCATCACCGCGTTCCAGGCCATCGCGCCGTCCCACGTGGCCTGCGCCGCCAGCATGCCCTTCCACGCGGCGTCCGTCATTCCCCCGTGCATCGCATCGTCATCATCGAACGATGCCTTGAAGAACGTCATGTGCTCGTCGCTGCTGGTGTCGATCGACGGCGGCAGGTGTGCGGTCTGATCGGCGGGGAGGCCGGAGAGGCCTTTCTGCCGGACTGCCGTAACGACCTCGCGCGGCGCATTCGCGGCGATGAACTTCATGCCGGTGCCGCGGGCGTAGTTGAAGATCTCGCGGTAGTAGCCCCAGTGATAGCCCCAGGCGTCATACCAGTGGCTGCGCGTGAGGAACTCTTCCTCGTTCCAGCCGCTGTTCCAGCCGTCGAGCCCTGCCTGGACGCTGTAGGGAAACATCTCGAGCGCGATAGTGACGTGACGCCCGGCGTCGTGGAGCGCGCGAATCACCTGCAGCTCGACGCGATGCGACTCGACGCTCGTGTGCGACTCCCCCACGAGCACGAGCCGCGCTTTCGCCAGCCGTACGCCGAGGGCCGCCGGCGCGATCGTTTCGCCCGTTCCCGTATCCGTGATCGCGTCGAGAACGACAGCCGCGTCTTTATCTTTCCTGGCAGGGTCGCCAATCGAGAGGTGATAGACCGGATCCTTTGCTACCGCGGGCCTGGCCAGGCCGAGCACGAGTGGCGCCAGAAGCGCGAGGCGACGCAGGGACATCTCCCGCATCCTATATCACTCACCGCAGCGTCAGTTCCCTCATCGCACCAAGCACATGGCACGTAGCACTCCACTTGGCACTTGGCACTTGGCGCTTGGCACTTGGCACTTGGCACTTCTAACTTTGCACTTAGATCGCGGCTTCAAGCATCGGTGGCTGGGCCGCGATCTCCGAGAGCGTCGTGAGCGCTTCGCGCAGCCGCTCCCGCGTCCGCGGCGGCATCAGGCAGATGCGAATCGCCCGCGGGCTGGCGCCCGGCTGCGCCAGGAAGGTTTCCGCCGCGCCCAGCAGGATTCCCCGCTCACGGGCAGCCGTTGCGAACGACGACGCGCGCCATGGCAGCGAGAGCGGCAGCCAGACGTGCGGGCTGGTGACAGCGGTGACCTGCGGAATCTGCGGCAGGATCTCGCGCGCGATCGCGGCCCTCGCGCGCGCTTCGCTCCGCTTCCACTCGACGACGCGGTCGGCCGTGCCATCGACGATCAGCGAGACCGCGAGGGCGACGGCAATAGGCGATGCAGAGAGCGTCGACGCCCACAGCGCGGACGCCGCGCGATCGACCAGTTGCGGGCAGGCGGCGAGGAATCCCGTGCGATAGCCGGCGGCGAGGCTCTTCGACAGCCCCGTGACGTAGATCCACGGCACGTCGAGATCGGCGACGACCGGGCGCGTGTCGGGTACGAGGAAGCCGTAGGTATCGTCTTCGACGACGCTGAGACCGTGGCGGTGGATGGCGTGGATGATCTCGCGGCGGCGGCGCGGCGTCATCGTGACGCCGGTCGGGTTGTGCAGCGACGGCTGAATCACCAGCGTGCGAGCCCCGCTCGTGCGCGCGACGGTGTCGAGCGCGTCGGGACGCAGGCCTTCTGCGTCGATTGCGACGGGTACCGGCTTCAGCCCCAGCATGCGCGCCGCGGTGATCACGCCGGTGTAGGTGAGCTCCTCGACGAGGATGGCGTCGCCCGGCGACGTCGTCGCGCTCAGCGCGATCAGCAGGCCGTGCTGCGCACCGACCGTGGTCAGCACCTGCGAGGGCGAGACGTGCACGCTGCGACGCGCAATCCACTCCGCGCCCGCCTCGCGGTGATCGTCGTGACCACCGCGGGGCGGATATTCGAGAAGCGCCGTGCGGCGCGCGCCGAGCGGCGGATCGAGCCGCGCCGCCAGTTCCGACAGGTACGCATGCGGCGGGATCGCGTTGAGGGAGAGATCGAGGAGTCCGTCGCCGTCCTCTGCTCCTGGCGGCACGAGCACGTAGGTCCCGCGCCCGACTTCCCCTGCCACGAGGCCGCGCCTGGCCGCGGTCTGGTAGGCGCGTGTCACCGTGCCCAGCGTCATCGCGAGCGTATCGGCGAGGTCGCGCTGTGGCGGCAGCCGGTCGCCTGGCTGAAGCCGTCCGGCCTCGATGTCGCGCCGGATGGCATCCGCAAGCCGTTGATAATCAGGCCCTTTCAGGTTTTGAAGGTCTGGCTGCCAGATTGTCATAGATACAATATAGCTATTGACACTATATCAATCAAGGCTATTCTGTCTCACATGAGTGTTCCTGTTTTTCAAGTCGATGCGTTCGCCAGCCGCCCCTTCGGCGGCAACCCCGCCGGTGTCTGCCTGCTCGAGAAGCCGGCCACCGCCGAGTGGATGCAGCACGTGGCCGCGGAGATGAACGTCGCGGAGACGGCATTTGTGGTGCCCGGCGACAAGGCTTTCGGCTTGCGCTGGTTCACCCCGACGGTGGAGGTCGGCCTGTGCGGCCACGCGACGCTCGCCTCGGCGCACGCGCTCTGGGAGGCGGGTCGCGTGCCGAAGGCCGCGGCGATCGCATTCGAGACGCTGAGCGGCATCCTGACGGCGGAGCGGGACGGCGACCGCGTGGCGATCACGCTGCCCGCGCGTCGCGTGGTGCCGTGCCCGATGCCCGACGGCCTGGTGGAGGCGCTCGGCGCGACGCCGCGTGCCGTCACGGCCACCGTGCAGGGCGGCACCGCGCATGGGAACGTGCTCGTGGAGTTTGGCGACGAGGCCGAGGTGCGATCGCTGACGCCGCGGTTCGAACGCCTGCGCGCGATGCCGTTCGGCGTGATCGCGACCGCGCGCGCCGCGCACGCGCCCTACGACTTCGTCTCGCGCTACTTCGCCGCGCCGTACGGCATCGACGAGGACCCCGTCACCGGATCGGCGCACTGCTCGCTCGCGCCGTACTGGGCTGATCAGCTGAAGAAGAATTCGTTCCTCGCGTGGCAGGCCTCGGCGCGCGGCGGCGAGTTGCAGGTCACCCTCCAGGGCGAGCGGGTCAGGCTCGCCGGCCACGCCATCACCGTCCTGCGCGGCGAGTTCGTCGTCTGAAGAGTGTCGTCCTTTTGAGCAGAACTGAAGTTGTGCTCCACTGGTGTGAGCGGAGCGGCGGTGTCACTGTCATGTCCAGGGCAGTGACACCATCACCAGTGGCACAGGACTTTGGTCCTGTGCGTCACCCGCTGCCTACTTCAACGCTTCCACTGTCAGCGGCGACGTCGCCAATCGCCACGCTTGCTCGAACTCGCGTCTGACCAGCGCGGCCTCGGCGTCGCGGTGCTGCAGGGCTAGGCTGGACATCAACCCGAACAGCGACCGGCCGCTGCGCGCGTTCTTTGCGAGGTCTGCGCGGAACACCTGCTCGGCCTCCTGCGCACGACCCGCGTCCAGGAGCACCGCACCCAGCGTCTCGCGCACGGACCACGGAATGGGCGCCGGCTCGTCGTAGTGAAGCGCGTCCTGCGCGGCGACAGCCGCCTGCAGATGCGGAATTGACTCGTCGACGCTCGCAGCGAGCTGGCCCTGCAGCAGGTGGCTCAGCATGGCGAGGACAGTCGGGCCGTTGTTGAACGAGACCACGAGCATCTCGTCCTTCACCTTCGCGCGCGCGGCCTCGAACGCGGCGGCCTCGGCTGCAGCCTCAGTCCTCTTCCCCGTCATCTGCAGTGCCAGCGCCCGCGCATACGCATCGAACGTCCTCGTCAACGTCTGCGACTCCGGCGGCCGCGGCGTGGAGAGGATGGCGTCCCACTTGTGAAAACGCAGGTGCGACAAGGTCTGCAGCGACATCACCCACTCGGCCATCGGCGCCATCTCGCTGACATGCGGGCCGGCCAGATCGGCCATCTTCTTCGCCTCGGCGAGCGAGTCCTCGTAGCGGCCCGTCAGCAGGTGGCCCACCATCACGAAGTGCAGGTTGTGAGCGTAGTACATGAACGGGTAGACGCCCTCGGGGTTGGCAATCCCGAAATAGCGCTCGTCGGCCTCGGCCGCCTTCGCGTTCAGTGACGCGATGCGATCGAGATCGCCCGTGTGCATGTAGATGTGCGTGGGCATGTGGACCAGATGGCCCGCGCCCGGCACCAGCGTCTCGAGCCGCGCCGCGCTTGCCAGCGCGCGCTCGGGCGTCGGCGACGCTTCGACCGAGTGGATGTAGTAGTGATTGGCGCCCGGATGATTCGGGTGCCGGCGCAGCACGCCCTCGAGCACTGCAACCAGTTCCAGCGTGTCGGCCTGCGGCTTCCCGTCCGGCGTCCAGAGCTCCCAGGGACGCAGGTTCATCACCGCGTCGGCGTATATCGTCGCCACCTCCGCATCGTCCGGGAACCGGCGGTGGACGTCGGCCATCGCCTCGCGGTACTTGCGGTTGAGCGCATCAGGATCCGCGGCCGGATCGAGTGAGTACCGTGTAGCCAGGGCGTCAGCGAGGGCGGCTTCGATCGGCGACCCGCCGCGGCTCAGCATGACGGCCTTCTGCGCCGCGTCGTACGCGCGTCGCAGCCGCTCACCTTCCAACTTCGTGACGTCGCGGTTGTAGTTGAGTCCAAGCGCGATACCGACGCCCCACCACGGCATCGGCGCCTTCGGATCGAGCTCCGCGGCTTTCAGAAACGAGCGCTCGGCCTCGGCGTGGTTGAAGTTGTAGAGCAGCGCGAGGCCCTGGTCGAAGTACTTCTGGGCCTCGGCGCTCGACGTCTGGATCGGATGCGAGTAGCTGCCCATGCCCGGCAGCAACTGCGCGCCGGCGGTTGACTGCGCGGCGGCGTGCGGACCGGAGCCGATCGAAAGAGCAATGACAACTGCGAAGGTCAGGGTGTCGTGACGCATGGCGTGGGATCCTGAAACCGATTCTAGCGTGCCTCCGTATACTCTCGGCATGTCCGACTCACCCGAGTTTGGTACTTTCGCGCTGCGCGTCACCACGTCGCACATGGTGAGCTACTTCCTGGCGGGGCTCGGCGCGGTCCTGTTTCTCGACTACCGCAGCCAGTTCCTCAGCGAGATGCTGGCGTGCTACATGCGGCCCGTCGATGCGCCAATCGTGGCGCTGGGCCCGGCCTTTCAGGTCGTGCGCGGGCTGATCTTTGCTGCGGCGCTCTACCCGTTCCGCCACGTGTTTCTCGACGCGCCACGTGGCTGGCTGCTGCTGTGGGGCCTGATGCTGGGTCTTGCGGTGTTGTCGCCTACGGGCCCGGCGCCGGGTTCAGTCGAAGGCTTCATCTACACGAAAGTGCCGATCGCGCAGCAGATGCGTGGCTACTTCGAGGTCCTGCCGCAAACGTTCCTGTTCTCGTTCCTCGTCGTCGCGTGGAGCCGGCGTCCGAGCCGCGCATGGACCGCGGTGATGGTGGCCCTCGCGCTGATCATCGTGCTGCTCAGCACGATGGGCTACCTGGCCGCAACCGGGCGCATGCCCACCCGATAATCGTAGGGCCGACCTTCAGTCTCGGGGCCGAACTTTAGTTCGGCCATCAAGTGTTCAGTCGTAGGGCCGAGCTTGAGCCCGGCCTATAGCGCACCCGGCACTCCTTGGGGGTCCCTTGCGACAACCCGTGAGTTGTGACTCACTGGCACCGAGCAAGGAGGCCAGCCATGCGTCACCTCGAGCCAGGTCCGGTCCTCGCCGTCCGCGCCATCGGCGGATTGCACGTCGTCACCCTCGCGTGGGATTTCGCGGCCGGGCAGGACGCCAAGAAGGATGGCCTGCTTGGCTTTGCCATCGAGCGCTCCGAGCTCGACACGCACGGCGCCATCGTCGAGCGCTACTTCCTGCGCGGAATCAAGCGCTTCAAGTTCAAGGACGAGGGCCTGGCGCCGGGGACGCCGGTGCCGACCTCCGAGCATCCGATTCAGACCTTCCAGTGGGGCGACTACACCCCGAAGCCGGCGACCACGTATCGCTACAGGGTCGTGCCGGTCTACGGCAAGCCGAAGCTGCTGGTGCTGGACGACGCATCGGCGACCACAGCGGAGATCACCACCGAGGCCGAGCAGGGCAAGGCGGGCGCTGGGGGCGTGGCCAGCCACGACATCTACTTCAATCGCGGTGCCGCCGGATCACAATTTTATGTGCGGAAGTTCGGCATGAAAGTGCCAGACGAGACCAAGCCCGGATCCGAGCAGATGAAATGGCTGTCCCGAGGGCTGTTCGAGGCCCTCACCAAGTTCATCGGCCGCGCGGCAAAGGCCGACGCGGCGGACTACACGCTGCGCGCGATGCTCTACGAGTTCCACTACCTGCCGGTCGGCCAGGCGTTCGCGGGCGCCAGAGACGCCGGAGCGGACGTGGCGATTCGCTACGAGGCGCAGAGCTACAAGGACGAGAACGAGGCGATGATCGCCGCCGCCGGCATCGGGGACATCTGCATTCCGCAGAAGTCGCGCGACGGGATTCGCCACAACAAGTTCATCGTCCTGATTCACCAGGGCACGCCGATTGCCGTCTGGACCGGCTCTACGAACATCTCGGCGGGCGGCATCTTCGGCCATTCGAACGTCGGCCACGCCATCTGGGATCAGGGCATCGCGCAGCGGTACCTGGAGTACTGGACCAGGCTGGCGAACCCGACTGTCACGCGGAAGCCGCTGGTGACGGCCAACCTCGCCATCGAGCCCACTCCGGCGCACGACGCCGAGCCGCCGACCGACCGGATGCTCACCTTGTTCAGTCCGCGCGACGAAAAGGAAGTGATCCCCACGCTGCACTGGTACGCCGACGTCATGGGCTCGGCCCAGCGCATCATGTGCATGACGTTTGCCTTCAATCTGGACACCGTCTTCCGCGACGTGCTGCTTCGAGACGACGAGACGCTGCGGTACGCGGTGTTCGACAAGAGCATCGACAGCGCAACCGAGGATCAGATCGATGCCACCGGGAACACCGTGATTGCCGCCGGCGCCAAGCTGGAGCCCGGTGATCTGGAGACGTTCCTGGGCGAGCACCTGACCGGCTTCAACCACAACCTCTACATCCACGACAAGTTCATGCTCGTCGATCCGCTTGGCACCGATCCCATCGTCGTCACCGGCTCGGCGAACTTCAGCCGGCCCTCACAGGTGGACAACGACGAGAACATGGTGGTCGTTCGCGATCAGGAGCGCGTGGCGGACATCTACTTCGGGGAGTTCATGCGCATCTTCGATCATCTGTATGCCCGTTACATCGTGCGGAAGATCCAGGCCGCAGGCACGGGCAACCCGGATGCGGGCTTCCTGAAAGAGAAGGCGGAAGACTGGGTGCCGGCGCACTTCAAGCCGGGACGGAAAGACCTGCGACGGCGCTATTTCATGGGCGCGTGAAGGGCGCGTACGTCAACGAATACGTACGCCAATGAGGACCCACGTCAACGAGACAGAGGCGGTTACGGCGTCCCTTGCCGGACCGGGCCAAGATACCGATCCAGCCAGTCGAGCACTTCCTTGATCATCGGCTGCACGAACACTACGGCGTGGCCGGTGTCGTAGATCACGTGCCGCTTGTCGGCCACGGGCGTGGCGAGCAGATTGAACTTCGGCTGCTGTGAAGTCTCGACCGGCTGGACGAAGTCGTGACGGCCGTTCAGCATCAAGACCGGCGTAGTCACGCGGGGGAGGAAGTTGATCTGATCGATCTCGGGAAGCTGCTTCGACAACGGGAGCCCTCCGGCCAGTAGCACCGCAGCCTTGAGCCGTTTGTCGGTGGCCAGCACCAGCGGCGCGATGTTGGCGCCGGCACTGGCGCCGTAGTAGGCCAGCCGATCTCGATCGATATCCGGCCGCGTCTCGAGGTAATCGAGCGACCGGCTGAAGTCCTTGACGTCTTGAATGGTCAGGTCCCGATTATCGCGCTCGCCGTGCACCTCGACCCACCGATCGAAGGTCCCGCGATACACCGGATACAGCACGGCTCGGCCGCTCTGAAGAAGAAACTGTATCTGGCGAGTCTCCAGGTCTGCGTTGGATCGCAGCGAGAACGCCTGGCCCGGCGGGAAGAACACTACCGTCTGGAACGGCGGCGCCGCATTGCGGGGCAGGAAAAGAAACGCGGGCACGCGCTCCTTGCCGTAGGCCGCGTCCACGGTGACCTTCTCCCGGCGCCAGTATGGCGAATCGTCTGGCAACGCCTCCACGGTGGCGTTGAGCGGCGTGCGATCGTATGCATAGAGGCTCTGATAGATGCGGAACGCTTCGTCGTTCGCAGGCCGCTCCTTCGAGTAGTCGCGCAGCGGCCTTTCCACTGGGGCGACGAGCGCGACCGGGAGGGCCGCCGGATATTTGGCGCAGCGGAATCCATATGTGGCCTTTCGCCCGAACGGATCCTGCGCGTCACGGTCCGTGAACATGTAACTTGGTTCGTTCCACGCGCCGCCGAGGATGTACCGGCGAGACCCGCTGCTCGTGGAGCACCATTCCTTGGCGTTGCCAGCCATATCGAACGTGCCGTACGCCCCGAGCCCTTTGTACTCGCCGACCCGGGCGAGTCCCTTGCCGCTGAAGTTGCTGAGCAACAGGATGTCGGAGTAGATGCCTTGCGCCGCAGCCTCGTACCAGTGCCAGTAGGTCGGAAGGCTCTTGCCGGCGTACGCCGCATACGCCGCGGCTTCATACCAGCTCACGCCGACCACTGGCTGGTCGGCTGTGCCTTCCGGATACGCACTCAGTTCCCAGGCAGCCGGCCCAGGCCTGCCCGTGGCGTCCCTGAACTGTGCGATGGCGTCTTCCCACGCGATCGGGTGGCCGTCCTTCATGAACGACTGCGTCCAGTACGTCCGGTTGCTGTAGCCACCCGCATCGACGAATGCCTTGAACTGGCGGTTCGTCACCTCGTAGCGGTCTATCCAGAAACCTGCAAGGTGTGCCGGTGCGCCCGATAAGCCATCGCCATCGACGTAGACCATCCCTTCCGGGACGTCGCCCGATCGAGTGAGCGTCACCATGCCTACACGGCGGCCAGCGGCCAGCTCGCGCGTCTCGTAGCCGGCCTTGGTCAGCCGCCAACGCCGGTAGCCGAACGGCACCATCGCGCCTTTCAGCGGCGTCGTCCCGAGCGGCAGCCACTCGCCGGCCGAATCGAGGTAGGCCTTGGTCGCCACGTCAACGCCCGGAGGGGTCGTCTCGAGCGCAGGCGGGTCCATCACATCGTTGGTCAGCCGCACAAGTTGTGGATCGTCGGGAATGATGCGCTGGACTTCCGAGAGAAGACGGTACGCGGCGTCGGCCTGATTGCGTGCAACGAGCGCCTCGATCTGAGGCATCGCCACCTGGCGCGCCCAGCGGGCGCGCGACGCGCGGAGGTAGAGCCACGTGGCCGCGCCGGCCGCCAGCACGGTGACGACGACGAGGCCGGCGATGACGGGTCGCACGACGCGTCGCGTGGGCGCCGCGACGGGCGTGGAGAGCGATGCCCGGAACTCCTCCAACGCCTGGCGCAACTCCAGTGCGGACGGGTACCGTCTGGCGGGATCCTTCTCGAGGCAGCGCATGACGATTGCCTCGAGGCGAGGCGGGATGCCGGGGCACACCTCCGAGAGCGGCGCGGGCCGATCGCGCAGCACGGCCGCCATGACCGACATCGGCGAGCTGCCCTGGAACGGGCGGCATCCAGACAGCAGTTCGTACAGGACCGCCCCGAAAGCGAACACGTCGGCGCGCGCGTCCACGAGCTGGCCGTCGGCCTGCTCCGGCGCCATGTAGGCGGGCGTCCCGACAACAACGCCGGCGGAGGTCACCGGCGTTCCGATCCTGGTCGGCGCGAACGTCTCGGAGGCCGGCGACCGCATCAGCTTCGCGAGGCCGAAGTCGAGCACTTTCACTTGCCCGCTCCGGTTCACGAGGATGTTCCCGGGCTTCACATCGCGATGGATGATGCCGGCCTGGTGCGCCGCGGCGAGCGCGCCCGTGGCCTGGATCGCGTACTCGAGCGCCAACGGCATTGGCACCGGCGACTCGTCGATCAATGCATCGAGCGGGCGCCCGTCCACGAACTCCATCGCGATGAACGTCACCTCGCCTGCGGTGTCGATGTCGTAGATGTGGACGATGTTCGGATGGTTGAGCGCGGAGGCGGACTGCGCTTCCTGGACGAAGCGGCGCTGGCGGTCCGGGTCCGCGCCGGCGGCGGGCGGCAGGACCTTGATGGCGACGGTGCGGTTCAGGCGCGAGTCGATGGCGCGATAGACGGCGCCCATGCCGCCTTCGCCGATCTTGGAGACGATCGTGTAGTGCGAAAGCTGCTGGCCCTCCACGATGAGGGCATTATAGGGCGGGCTCGAGCGTCGGATTGCTGCGTTTGTACCCGTGCTGGGTGCTGCAGGGCTGGGTGCTGCAGTGCGGTGCTGAGTGCCAGGTACTGACGTGCGTTGTCAGGTGCGAGGTGCGGGCGCACCGTCGGAAGCCGATGTCTACGATCAGATGCGATCGTCAGCGCCCTATTGTTTGTTGATGAGTGCGATGCGGGAGACGAGGTCTTCGTGCAGCACGCGCATGTCCGCGCGCGTCTGAGCGATTTCGCCTTTCACTTCGCCGAACTGTCTCCGCATTTCCTCGCGGCCCTCGTCGTACAGCTTCTGAGTGGCTTTCGAACTGGAGTCGATGACCTCCAGGATGCCGTCCCGAGTGCCGCACACTTCGCGACTTGCGGCAGAAAATCCAACACGCATGTCGCTCCGAAGCTGCGAAATCTGCGACTCGACGTTGGTGACGCGGCCCTCAATTCGTTCGGTGCGAACCTCTATCCGCTCGACGCGCTGGCCCAGGCCCGTCAACTGCTTCGGCACTTCCGCCAGTGAGTCCAGAGCTTTTTCGAGTTTCTTCACGCGATCTTCCAATAGCTCCCCGGCCACGACTCGCCTCCCGTCTGCCGCGACGGCCTGTCGCGGCGACGGGTTGATCTGCGAGGCTCGTGCCGAGGCGACGACGTTACCACATCGGCTTCGGAGTGGAAGGACTTCGGGCTGCAGATGCCGGCTGTGAGCTGTGGGCGATCAGACAGTCGCCGCGCGCGCTTTCGCCATCTGCTCGATGCGTGCGTTCATCTGCTGCGTGAGGTGCGGGATGATGCCGAGCTGCCGCTCGATGAGCATGAGCTGCGCGCGGTGGTGCATCTCGTGCTCCTTCGCGCCCATCAGCATCTCGAGCCGACACTTCTCCAGAGGTCCGCCGGCGGCATACGTTTTCACCATCGCGCTCAGCTCGGCGTCCGAGAACCCTTCGAGAAATGTCGCGAAGGCTTCGCCCTCGGCGGTCAGCAGCTCGACGATCTCCGCCTTCGTGCGCGGCGCCGCCTCCTCCGCCTGCATCCGGGCTCCGAGACCGAAGAAATCGAACGTCGTCATGTCCGTCGAACGCGTTCCGTGCATGCCCTGCCAGAGCCGCGTGGGCGCGATGGCGACGTGAGTCAGCATCCGCCCCACCGTCCGCGCGCCCTCTGCGGGCACGTGAGCGTACTTGTCCTCAGGAATGTCCTGAGCCACCTGGATGGTGTTCTTGCGAACAGTCCTGAACGAGGAAGCCAGTTGCTGCGCACCGTAAGTCATGAGTGCTCCTTGATAGGTCCTATGGACCAATGGACCCTGTCTTCTGTGGTGGGTTGTAGAACGGCGTCGCGACGACGCGCGCTCGGGCGCGGCGGCGCACGGCTTCGACCGTCAGCTCGATCTCGAGCGCGGTGCCAGTGGCAAAATGCGGAGCCTCGATCGTC
>Ga0207701_10000032_pt1 | contig 107022 bp, 118 predicted proteins | sample KBSSwiSSwithPhiX_FD_184294 | JGI IMG/M metagenome (GOLD analysis project Ga0207701, IMG submission 184294) | Switchgrass rhizosphere bulk soil microbial communities from Kellogg Biological Station, Michigan, USA, with PhiX - S5 (SPAdes) (version 2) | ecosystem: Environmental > Terrestrial >...
TAATATCTCCCCGGTCTTACTCGGCGCTTCCTCTGGCTTTTGCAATGGCACTCGCCTTTTCATCATCGGGCATCTGCTCGATAGCTCGTTCTATTTCTGCCTCAGTCATACCGGTACCCATATCGCGGGTAGCAAGTACGTAGAGGAAGAGAATCTGATGATCGGAAAATTCGTCAGACATGGCTAACGTAGGAAATACGCCAAGTCATGCCATTATCATCCTTCATCATGTCCATGCCCTCAAGGGCAGCCTCAATCACCTCTGTAGTCTTTGCCACAGGAGGGAGAGGTTCCTCACCTACGCGCTCCACACCGATAACCAACAGGTACCGGTGCTGACGGTCAGTATCTTTAGGCTCAGGCATCAGAGGGGTCCCCATCTTCCGTCCGCTTGTCATTGGCATTATGCTTCACTCCATGCAACGTAGAATCCAGGTGCGGTGAATTTACTACGCAGGTCCACCGGCACAGTCTCGATAAGCTGACGCATCTGCTGACGCACACTGTCACGTAGGACAGCCCGGTCAAGGTCCATGATCCTAAGCAGAGCCATTTCGTCAAAATCATTTTCGCCCTCATTGGTGGCCGAAATGTTGAGGCCAAGATAGAGGGTCTTATGATCGTTGGAAAAGACAACGTGCGAGTCACGGAACTTAGACTCAAACTTATCACACAGATCGTACAGGTCTGTATCATCGTCAGCCTGTAATGCGTCGATGAGTGCCTTAGAGGCATCTTCCTCCGCATCCTTCTCAATGCGCCAATAGACGCCGTAGAACACCTGAGCAATCTTCATGGCTTCCATGATACACGTCGAGAATTCCCGTGTCAACCACGCAAAAAGCCCGCCTTTTGGGCGGGCCAATTGCGTTGCCAGCGGGTGTGAAAAGTCCGTTACTCAGAAACGAGAACGTACTTCTTGTCGTCCGTCTTAGTGACCTTACCGGCGTCAGTAAGCTCACGCGCGAGGCGGTAAAGATAGTTCGGATTGTCCATCCCCATCTTAGTCGCAATCTCAGCGACGGTAATGCCATCCTCGCCAGCGTCAGCGACGAAGGCAAGGAACTGCTCCGGGCGCTCACCACGGGAAGCACGGTCGCCACTGGCGGTACGCGCACCCCGGACCTTGGTCGGGTCGGTGATTGCATCGAAGTTGGCGAGAATTGCCTGCACACGAATGAACTGCTCATGTGCGGGGCGAAGCTCGTCAAGCTGCTTCTGCAAACCCTCACGGGTGCCAGACAGAAGGTTCTCAACCTCAGCCGGGGTACCCGTGTCCTGCGTCTGCTCCGTAGGAGCGTCAGTCGTGGACATTATGCCTCCTGGGCGTCGTTTACCGAATCCACTCCCGTAACGGTACCAGCGCCTTCATCCTGTGTCAAGGGCTGATTCTCAGATTCTTGCTCAGGGGTCCATTGTACCGGATTCCCCTGGTCCTGCCACTCGGGAGGCGGGGCCTGATTCTTCTGGCGATGGTTGTTGAGAAATTCGGCCAATTCCTCGGCCACAGATTTAGGCATCGTCTATCGGGGATTCCTCAGCCTGCACACCCTGAGCGGGCCAGTCGTCAAGTATGGTCACCATTTTACCACGCGGCGGCGGCAGGGCAGGACCCTCACCTACAATGAACTTTATCTCACCATTACGTAGATCCCACTTAATAACCTGCCTTAGTACAGCGCCCTGCACTAACTTAGCGAAGGCGTAAGACAATAACTCCATACGATCCTCAAGAGCCATGTTCTTTTCACATCGTAGAGTGACTATCGTATCCCCATCACGGGGAGTAGTCCTGTCCTTATTCCGACCGAACATTCTTCAACTGTGCCTTCAGCGCGTCTATTTCATCTTCTAGAGTTGACACCCTGGCACGCTCGTCGTCCCTGTCCTTACGGGCACGGGCTAATTCCTCTTGGAGAGCATCAATTACACCGGTCTGAACCACCACGGCTCCCTGCGCTGCTGACACTACCACAGCGTCTTTATCTACACGGAATCGTAGGAGCGCCACAAGGCCGGTAACAAACCCACCACCTAGGACGGCAACGAGAATAGGAGTTATTTCAAAGGCGGCTAGTATCATTAGTCCTTCCTTGGTACATAGTCGTCAGGTGGAATATCTGTGAGTTCATGTGAGGCATTCGGTGGCACAATTGTAGCTGTACCGTCAGAGATACTTTGATCGCTTGTAATCTCTACAGGTACAAGCTCAACTGCCGGGGACAGAATTACCTTACCTCTGTAGACACACGCGATGATTACGGCTAGGTAAATAGCCAGGCCAGGAGTGAAGCCGTTGACGTAAATAGCCGCAGAAGCATTTATGAGAAGAGTCGTCCCCAAAAAGATGAGGCCCGCTAGCTCTGCGCCCTGCGCCTCAATTGGGAACCGACGCCCTAGAGTACGATGAGGTACAGAGAGGCCCACTAATATTAGGACGCCAGAGAGCATGAACATAACAGTCCACAGGTAATCCCATGGGTGAAGTGTCCTACCCACCACAGAATTAGCCAGAGACTCAGGCTGTAGGAACGTTGTGATACCACTTATCATACACATAGCCGCGATACATGCCTCAAAGGCATTGGCCTGTAGGTTGCGCCAATTCATTGCACTAGTTATGTCGCGGGCCGGAGAACGAAAAAGGGCCTGCTTTCGCAGGCCCTAGTTCGATGAGCAACGACCACCCCTGGTCGAAGTTATGTGAGGCTAATTACCAGCCACGGCTACTGACCTGCTTGATGCCAGGCATCCCCTCACAGAAATCCTCAATCTTCACGACCTTACCGAACTTATTCGCACCCCGGTAATCGTAGCGGCCACCGTGAGTGGCAAGCCACAGCCACCGTTCCTTATTCTTGCTGTCCGGCAGCACATCGTAGAAGGCACCCTCAAGATCGGTCATAACCACAACCGCCTTAGGATAATGTCCCAACTCAGGGACAACGGACTTCTGAATCTCAGCCTCAATGGGAGAGAAAGCCGTACCGCCACTCGCCATCTTAGGGTTATCCGACTCAAGATCGAACGGAAGCGTGTACGTGCTGAACGTGTAGGCAATCAGCTTGATCTTGGACGGCGGCACCGACTTAGCCAGCGTAGCGAAATTCTGAATCCAGTCGGAGCAAGAGCCGGAACCGTCCATGAACATTACGATGCACGGAGTCTCGCCACGATGGGAGTCAGGGTCACGCTTGACCGGCATGACACCCATTTCCCTACCCATACGACTGTCGTACACACCCTGTAGCTTACGCGGGGTGCGATGGTAGGACGGGCGCGGCTTAGGACCACGCTTCTTGAACGTGTCAGGATTTACCTCACGCAGTAGCTCAGCCCACTTCATAGACACACCCTTCTGGTCTACGAAATTGCGCATAGCGCCTGCCTCAGAGCCAGGACCGGCACCGGGCGTGCCCTGCTGATCGTCGTCCGCAGCCTTATCCTCAAGGTCCTGAGGCATACCGGCCTGCTCAGCGATCTTGCCAGAGGCATTGCCCTGACCCTTAGCGTCGTCCGGGTTATGCAACCAATCGTGATCGCCAGTCATCTGAGACTTGGACATACCGTCCATGTACTCGCCAAGACCACCCTTACCGGAGCCGTCAATCTGACCGCCGCCACCCTCGCCCTCATCGTCGCCCTCGCCGCCCTCACCGCTCTGGTCAGGGATATCGAGATAGACCTCAGACACCGTAGAGTTTGAGCAATCGTACTTCACGATATCCGGACCAAAGCATCCCATATCGCGGATACGGCCAGGCTCAAGGCCCATGCTGCTCAGGTAATCATTGATTACACAGTCAGCCGCCACGTTGAACTTACGCGCATCCTTAAACTTACCCTTCTTCTTACCGCTCTCAATCAGCTTGAGGTGGTTCAGCAGGACGTGCATAGTCTCATGCGCCTGAATGAAAGCGAATTCCTCAGGCGTCAGGAGAGCCGCGAACGTGGGGTTGAAGTAGTAATTGAAGTCGGTCAGGTCAGCACCATCGTGCGGCAGACCGACAGCCGCCGTAGGCAGGCTGTGCGACCACTCAGGCTTACCCATGTTCAGGACGTGGGTAAGGAAGAACGCGAAGTTCTCATCGAGATAGTCTACGGACTCGCGCCAGTGTGTAGGGAGGTGGCAATTGTCGATCTGCTCACGCGCAACCTTACGCGCACGCTCGACCGCATCGCGGACTTCCTTGGGCACCTGGGAAGTGTCCGGGGCGTTGGTTCGTTTGCTCATGCCAAGCATGGTACACCATCCTCCGGTCGGCTGTCAAGGGTGGACTTGAAACTCATTGCCATCGCCATCTGTGAACGTTTCCTCGCGGCACACCTGACAAATGTAGTCACCCTGCTCAAACTGAGCCGCCTGCCGTGTCTCGCCACAGCTAGGACACTGACGCTCACTCGTAAATTCCTGACGTACCTGCTCTATCTGAGCAGACATAAGTTGCCAGGAGTGTTCGTGATTGGTCCTGTCCATCGCTATATCTGACTGTAGTCTTTTGAAGTCAGCCAGATGCTCGACAAACAGCCTCTTAAGCTGCATCGTTCGATAGTACGCGAAGCCTGCGTAAATAAGACACGTCGGCGCGATAAAGGCTAATATGTCACGTACTAAGACCATTGATTTTCCTGTTCCTGTCTACGGTCCATATGATTGCGTCGTTCCAGTACCACAACTTTATATCAGGCGGTCTACGGAAGGGGCGCACTCGCCAGTACCCATTCGTGAAGTAAATGTGAGGCTTACTCCATTGCGTAGTAAATGCCATTAGAACAGACCACCCCTAGGACACCATAGTTGTCTGTCTGTACGACCTGTCGGATATTGGAATGATGATCCTGACAGACAGCGTTTGGATCATCCCTGTCCACAGTAGCCGTATGCTGAGAGCTAGGGGTATTAGAGCCGCCACACGCACCAATAAATAGGCACGCTAGAACGACGGCAGCCCCGGCCTTTCGACCGGGGCTATTTACGCCGCGCTTCATTGAGCTACGCCAGCCCAAGCTGCTTGCGAAGGTTCGGGACCGACTGGTACCGGTGCTGAGGCAGGCTAGTCACCGCATCCTTAAGGGAGCCGTACTTACCCTGATTCATCTTGGACACATAGCCCTCAAGCATCGACGGCTTGAGGTTGTCCAGAATCTCAGCGTAGTTATTGGCGAGCGACTTGCCATGCTTGTTCTCAATCACCTTGAGGATGGCCTCATGGGTATCGAAATCGTCCTGATTATCCTTCATGTACTTCGACACTGACATACGCTTCTCGCTCAGCCAGTTCTCGTCGTACGTAAAGTTGGGGTTCGGACCGTTACCCAGCCCGCCCTGATGCTGCGTCGGCTTGACCCGACGAAGGTCATTCTCTGCACGCTCAAGCAGAGCGGCCAGCTTCTGACGATCAGCCTGAATCCACTTAGGCAGAGCGGGCCGGAAGTCACCCGTGGCCTGGTAAACCATACCGATCTTCATAAGACGGCGGGGAGAGATAAAGTTCTCCATCCCGCGACGAGCCTGGTTATGCTCGCCCCACCATGAGTAGAGCGCCTGAGCGATAGGCTTGGGAAGGTGCTGTGCCATGTAGGCAACATTCGGCTTAGCCTGAATGTCAATGAACACATCGAAACGGTCGATCAGTGCAGGGTCCAGATCGGACACCTTATAATCGCCGTCAGGCGGGTTCATCGCGGCCCAACAAGCCTTGACGTGAGGCAGCGGCTCACCGTTGATCGTCCGAAACTGAATAATCTCGAAGATCGCGTTCTGAGTCTTTTCGTCGCCACGGTTGAACTCATCGAAGAAAATGAGTTCAGCCTCATCAACCTCGCGGGGACGAACCATCTTCAGCGACTCAACGACCGGGCTATCCTCATCCTCAAGAATGCCGTTGCAGATGGGGCAGGCAGCCTTGTCGGTACCCAGCCAAATGCGGTCACGGGTGCAGAACTTACGCGGCGTAGGAACGCCCACCAGATCGGTGAACGGGTCCAGCGTCGAGCAAGAGTAATACTTGAGGACGATGTTCTTCTCACGCGCAAGGCGGAGAATTTCTTCCGTCTTACCGACGCCGTGCAGACCGATAAGAAGAACGTTCATCCCGTGGTCGAAATACTCACCGGCCTTGGGAATGAGAGGGTTGACTGACATGAGTTTGGCGTAGCTCCTGTGTGTCTGGGCGTTATTGCCCGGTGCTTCAACTTACGAGAGGGATACTACAGACGATCCCCGTTGCTGTCAAGGGCCTTTTGCCCATTCTTCTGCGATAGAGCGCTTTTCAGCGCGGTTACGACGGCCATGCCACTGTAGCCGCTTGACACGCTTGGTATCTTCCACGCCCATATCGCTGAGCGCGCGCTTCATAAGCAATACCAGCTTCTCCAAATCATACGGATTGCCGCCAGCATTGCTGTCGCCCCAATGGGAATAAAGCGCCTGTGACACAGACTGAGGCAGGCCACAATCCACCATTTCTCTAACGCTAGGTCGCTGAGGATTATTGAACACCATCAGATACCCTTCTTCTGAGCCGCCCGATAGGCAGCCTCAAGGTTGTCCATGATATCCTCGCCCTTACCGCGAGCGCGGTCCACAGCGTCACCCTTACCGGCCTCAAGCTCAGCGATAGCCTTCCTCAGCTTTGCCTCGCCCATGGCACTGTAATTGCGGCTGACCTGACCCTCAGGAATAACCTCAGGCTCAATGTCTACAACAGCCGCAGGCGTAATAACCTGCGGGGCCATCTGGTTATCCGTCATACCAGAGAACATCGAACCCTTGCCAGCCTTAGCGTCTTTCTTGGCATGACCAAGCGACTCATAAAGCTGCTTCTTAAGTTCGTCCATCGAACCGGGCTGAGTGATAGCCTCAGCCTCAGCGTAGGTGTCGGCGCTCTCGATAGCGTCACGACAAACCTTACAAACGTAGTCGTCGGCGTAGAACACGTTGGTCCCGCCACAGTTGACGCACTCATGCGGGACAGAGGTAACGTTACCCTGACCCATCGACGCGCCATACTTCTTGACGACGTTCTTATACATCGCCGCCGCGCCTGCGAAATGCTTGCCCTCCCACTGATCGTAGGGGATGCCGGTATTACCCTCCATCCGGTCGCGCGTGTAATCCCACGCGATAGGGTCCTTAGCGAAAGCGGGCGGTGCCTTTGTGTAGTGGTGTCCCATTGCTGTACCTTAGCCTAGTTCCTGTGCCCCGTCAAGGGGCAATCTTATAATCCGTCAGCATCTTGATAAGAGCCTCCCCGAACACGGTATCGCCCATATCCCATTCCTCAATAAACTGCGCCAGGTGAAGGATCAGTTTATCTACAGCTTCCTGACTCGCGCGCTTCTGATCCAGAAGGGCCTTTTTGCGCTGACGGTAACGAAACTCGTCCTGATCGTAGCGAGTAGCCTCGTACTTATCATACAGATACTCGTCATAGTCCCAATCAGGGCTGGTATGCCAGGGCGGCATTATGAGATAGCCTCCGTAAGAGTCTCAGTAATTTCATCAATCTTACCGGCGAAGTTCCTAAGATGCGCAATGGCATCCTTGCCCTCACCCCACTTGGCAATATGCGGGACGCTCATGCCAGAGGTGTCCAGACCGATAGCCGCAGTCGTAAGGTAAGCCGCCGACTCCACGATAACCTCACGCTCAGCAGCAGAGTAATCGCCCAGGTCACTATCCATAGCCTGAGCCAGCGCGCGCACCAGTTCCCGCACGCGACCGTTAAGCTCAAGATCGTAGGAAATGTGGATGATCCCATTCTCGCGCGCAGTCTCATCCGTGGCATCGTAGATAACCTCACAGCCAAAGGACTGAGCGTACTGCTCGCAACGCATAAGGTACTCGTCATGCGAGTGACCGGTGATGGCCTCCGACTCAGGCTCAGGGATAGGATCGCCATGAGTCTGACTCACGTCGAACACGGGGAGAGTCTTATACCACACGGCGATAACGATAGGCTTGCCCTTATCGTCCAGCACAGGCTGCCCGTCCTTATCCTTCTTGTGGATGGGGATGGGCGGACCAAAAATCTTGATCGCGCGCTCACCCTCAGTGATAAGGCGGTTGAAATCCTTACGCCACTTGCCACCACCGGCCACCAGAGTAGCGTCGGGGCACTGTAGGGCAATCAGGATGGTGTTATTGAAGCTGTACTTGTGGAAGCGGTTACGCGCGTCAAGATAGCGCTTCCAGCCAGCCGATGAACACAGGTTCTCGACCGCCTGCGTGAGTAGCTGCTTCTGCTCATCACGCTTCTGCGCTGCGTACTGCTTCTTCTGCTCAGGGGTGTACTTAGCCATACCGGTACCTTAGGGCATCAGGTCAGTCCTGTCAAGCCATCGGCGTAAATGAATAACCTTCGGCTCAGCATGATACCCTCGGTAAGTCCAATGGTCTTTCACATTCAAAAATCCCTTGAGGGGATACGGATACTTCGCGGGTTTCCTACCAGTAGGTCCACCGATACGTAGATAAACTTGGTCCCCATCTATCCGCTCTACCCAAAAGGTTTCGCTGTCCTTAAACTGCCATAGTTCACCGTACTTTATCATCACAAACCATCTTCAAGATGCTCTCGGCACCAACCGCAGATATAATCTCCCTCATAGAAGATCATTTCATCCTCGTCGCACTCCGGGCAGTACCCATAGATCACATTACTCTCACGGGGGATAATGCTCAGGTCGTGCCTGATGATCTGACCACCGTGATAAAAGGGCATGAGGGTGGTCACACCCTTAGCCTCCATCACACCGCCATTGCCATTAGGAATGTCTCCAAGGTACTGAATAGTATAGTACCATGAGTGGCAAATCTTAGTAGGCCCGCCAAGGATCACAACATCGACGGGACCCATCGACAGAATATCTCCGCGCTTATAGTCCATGACCAGTCTCGCAATACGACCTGAGCATACGGTGGAACCGTGCGTCAGTAAGGCGCTGACCGTTCTTATGCTGTTGAGTATCCCAGCACTCAGCCGGGGTGCAGTCGCCAGCGTACAGCTTGGTACGCTGTAGCTTATGGTTGCAGCCCTTGTGGGCGCGTGAGAACCGTACGGCGTAGATGCGCCAGCCCAGCCCTCGGTCAGCCATCGACCACACGGTCAGACGGCCATCTTGAATACGCTGCACCATGCAGGTATCCTTAGTCCTACCCAGGAGCGTCCAAGTCTCGCTTGTCATCCAAAGGAAAGATAGGGCATTGACGGGCCTGTGTCAAGTGCTGAGTCCACAAGTCCCGAAACCATTTATTCTCCCGCTCCACGGCTTGACAGTTGCCGCCCTCTATGGTACAAGTGCAGAAGGGCCTAGCGCAATAGGGCGAGCGGGCCATTCCCGCATTATAGCACGGCTAGGTGAAGCGGCCCTTTGGATTTTCAAACGGCGTGCGGCTGCCGGGGAGCGGAGTCAGCTTCTCAGGCTCTATGAAACATCGTACGTGATAACTTGACATAGGACCGCCCTTGAGAGGATACATAACCTCCACCCAACCCGTTGTCTGATCCTGAGATACTACCTCAACCATAGCATTCTTTGGTATTTCCATCCACTGACCTGCGTCATATGCGCCTTCACGGCCCTCTGACTGTCCTAGCGTAGCTTCCTCCATACGTGCGGCTGAGCCAGGAGGGAATTCATCACCGGCTTTAGCTACATGGTAGGATAAAGTTTCCCTAGAAGGATCAGTGCCCCACATACCTTTGGTTGTCTCGTCAATATGATATCCGTTGGCATTTGCGAATTGCTCTAGGTATGGTTGGTATTTAGGATGCAGAGGGCTATTAGCATGGCCTAGGGTTTCTAAAAGCTGTCCCGATTCTGGCTTAAGATAAAAGGCGGACAGAGGAAATCCATTATGATTTCTCAACGACAAGAGTTGCATAGGCTCGCCATTATGGGACGGGCTAATAGGCTCCTGGCTGTACTGATGAAATTGATTCTTATCCGTTTTCCAGAGTTGATTCAGCCGTGGTCCATCCTTTTGTAGACAATTACGCATCATCATTCCCTCTCGGAAGGTATCTCCCCGGGTGGGAACGGTCTTGATATGAAATCCATCATCCCATTGATGTAGAATTTCACCGCGATCTGGAAAGGGCTTAGCATACTGCTCTACCATCGCCCGCTGTTGGGTTTGACTCAACCCTGCAACATATACTCTAGAGAATGTTCCAGGCTGCTGTAGTGGGTTAGCAGGGTATGGCCCAGGACGAGCGCCAGGGACAGACACAGGCTGCGGCGGTGGTAAAGTTTGTTCCTGTAGAGGATATGGCGGAATGATATTGCTGTCTGCCGGTGGAGCAAATTGATTCATAGGAATCAGGCCCATCGACGGGTTAGGCCCGTGGATAGCAGGGGGCGTCATATTCAACGGGATCCGGAAGTTAGGAATATGTGGAGCGCCTGTAGGTATAGGGTACCCCGGAATCTCTGGCGCGCCCGTAGGTGGTGCATCGAACCCAGGGATAGGATTCAACGCAGGAGTAAGCTGTGGTCCATAAGGGGATGGAGCCATAGGCATACCTCCGGGTCCACCAGGGCCAGTGTATACCATACCCTCTGAGCCAGGAGCCTGTTCCCAATTCTGGGATGGCATATTAACAGGACCCTGTTGACCGAATGGTAGCGCAGGCTGTTGCCAACCCTGAGGTGTAGCTATACCCCCGCCCGGAGGCATACCCGCAGGCGGTGACCCAGGTGGTAGGCCGGTAGGCTGATCGTCAACCGGGGTTGCTAATGACTTCCAATAAGCTGCGAGTACGTGCGCACATGGCCGTCCCTCATACTTTTTCCACTGTCGTGTACGCTGAAATGCATACTGATCCCAGGGGCATTCACACGTCCATTGTGTGATTGCGCGGGAATTTGGATCGTCACGGGAAATCTCACATTGATACTCTCCGTGATCGCCGATAACGTGAGCAACGACGTTGTTGTAACCATTTCTTAGTAGGGTAACATTCCCTGATTGAATGAGGCGCTTGGCCTTCGCCATAATGTCAGGCCATGCGGCAGTCTTACGAACCTTAGAAGTCCAGTCCGTTTCATCGTCGCCAAAATCATGAGCCTTGGCAAAATACTCTTCCTGATTTTCTATGTACTGAGGCGTGACCCCTAGATGGTCGCCAAGAGAATCCTCTACCTCTCTCATATTGGGAGGATAAGCGTGACCTACAAGACGTGGATAATACCAGTGCAGAGTACCATCCTCCATAATACGTCCGGGGTGATGCGGCTCCGCATATGGAGAGCCATAGGCTATACCCTCAAACCCCGTTGTGGTACGCATCGCATCAGTATGGAACTGCCCATGATGCCCCAGAAGAATTTGATTCCTCTGCGGAAAGTAGAGAAATGGATAATCATTGGAGTGTTTCTCGTCACCCCAATATTCGGTATCGAAATCAGGACGAATGATCGGGATACGAGTCTTATACTCGTCTGGATCAAATAGCTGCTGTTGGTCAAAGGAAAACTGTGCGTGTTTTATTCCACACGCAGCCAATTCCTCACGACGGATCGTGTAGGCGAGCCAGCGGTCGTCAACAGTGCCACCAGTAGATAAGATGACCGCAGTTCCGGGTTCTGATTCCCACCAAGTAACACGCGATGGACCAATCTTGGCCTCGCGCTTAGGTAAACTTACTGGCGGGCCTGAGCCTACGCCGTCTTTTATGTCCCACGCCATTGCGATACTTTGGTTTCCCTGCTTTGATCCTACGTATTATAGGCGCGACTACGGCCATTTGATGAGGCAGTAGATCACCCTTGACTCTGTTGCATAATGGGTGAGCAGGCTGGCAATTCCAATAAGCGTGAGCGCCACCCTTAGATGTGGGTACGATGTGATCGACTGTCCATGACTTTTGATTAACCGGCTCTCCACAAATACCACATCGTCCCGCGTATCGTCTTAGCAATTCGTCGCGCCGTACATGCTCAACGAACTTGCCTCGAACCTTCGCCTTTCGGGACAATTAATTCCTTCGTGTTTCTCTAGTAGGGTACAGTTGGAGTATAATCTCCAACATCTGTCTCCTAACAGTCGCGTTAGGAGTGGTACGGATATCCTCTATGACTCGCTTGACGAGTTGACGCTGTAGAGGGTTTTCCATTCACCCATTACCACACGGAGGCAATAAAAAAGGCGGGTAGCTAGCCGCTATCCCGCCTCACAACGCTTGGCATCATCGTATAAAAATGATAACCCATCGGTTGAGGGTTCCCGCCCTCAAGCTAGACCGAGTGGTACCTAGTATTCCCAAACAATATGGCCCGTGCCTCACTAGGAAAGACGCGGTTGTATCTGAGATAGGGCAGTCAGATACATGCAAGCCTACTTGACCTGAGGCATACCGCACTCTGGCGGACGTAACCCCAGGGAGTCTCCCTATCGCTTTAGTCCAAACAGCTTAGCCGATCCTACGACGGCTGTCAAGGCTCAGTCGTCCTCATCCCACAAGTCTGCCCATTCGGAATCGGGCATTGCGGTCATAGGATCGAAGGGATTATACTTGCCGCCATGGATCGGTGTCAAGCCCTGCGACTGTAGAAATTCATGGTACTGTGACGGGTCCTTGACCTTCCAGTTCTCAATTACGCTGGCTCGACCATCGGGTGCGATGTAAATATTCGCCACAGAGTTATTATTTACATGCCTTAGCTCAGGACCATTCAGACCAATATGATGCGGCCAACCATGCTCGTCCGTCTGCCAGTGGTGTAAGGCAAAGTCTGACGGCACTGATCCCTCAGGCGTAGTAGGCTGACCATTAGGCTTCATGTAAATAATGCCCTTACCAAACTTCCCTGGCCTCCAAGGATTTTGATACACTTCCGGCTCAGGACTAAATATGTTTCTATCGTGAGGATCCATGCCAGCCCTGCGAGCAATATATTCGCCAGATACCTCAGCGATACGAGGGAATAACTCACGGTTAGCCAGGAACTTATAGACGATGTTGGCCTGGGAGAAATCTCCCTTACCCGCCTTCTGGTCCCTCATCCTACGCTGATGAATCTGATGCCAGAACTTAACGGCCTTATCCGGCTCGTAGCGTAATAGCCTCTCCATCTTATCGGCTGACTCTAGGGCATACACATAATCTGTATTATATTCACGCTCTACGTCATGGACACGGCTCTTGTCCGGTGGCTGAATCCAATTCTGTTGGATAATATCATAGCCTGAGCGCAAGCCAGGTTGATATAGGTCAGCCATTCCAATGTTCTTTGCTACAACGAAACCCTGCATCTGGTAGGGTGTACCCGGCAGAGTAGTACCATCTACATGCTCAATCATCAGAGCGATCAACCTAGCCCTATCCCACTCCGGTAGGAAATGCGGGTCCACGAATAGAGACACATCACAGTCTGACGCTGCGCTGTACTGATACGTCGTGAGCGAACCGGTGAGGACTAGCTGTAACCATTGCTCAGGGTGAGGATGGAAGGTCTTGGCATGGCGATGGATTTCAGAGATTATCCAACGTCGATGTACTGGCTTGAGGGTAGGGGTAGGAGAGCCAGGATCATCCCACACATCAGGCGGTAGAGTATCGTGGATCGGGTCAAGAATATTTGACTTACGACCAGTCATCCTCATCTTCCTCTATAGGCTCATGCTCAGCATTGGGATCACCGTGAATGTTTGGGTCAAGCGCATGTAACCCATCAACGTTAGGGAAGGGTATAGAACGACGGTCATAAGTGCCATACAGACCTGCATAGCCATCCGGATGAATATGGAATCGACGGTCATACGCGCTATCCCAATCATCCTGAATGCCCATATTTTTCTCATAAGAATCATGGATAGGTTCGCCATCCTGATAATTGTCATAAAGATTCCATGTATGGTAATTACCATTCTGATCCATCGTACCTTTGCCCCAAGTACCAGGCTTCCAATTCAGGCGATGGCCCGGAGCATGAGTCACAGGAAAATCGCTGCTAGGCTGCGACTGCGACCAATTAGTATACGATGATAAATCCTCGGGGAAGTCTCTGAAATATGCTTCAACTTCCTCTGACGGCCATTGCTGAATCTCTTGCCACTCGTCTGAACGGCCAGCCGTCCTAGCTCGGATCAACCCAAGCAATGCTTCTTTAGTGTTCAACTGCGGATTGTCCAATACCTGCTCATGTAGGAATTGGAGCGTCTTACCAATCTCAGGCCCCTGGGGAATACCCGCAGCCAATAGGTCACTACCATTCACCGCTAGCTGTGAAAGCGCCGTAGGGACGTTTCCTGCCCGCACAGAGTTGATTAGCGTGCGATGCTGGTCCACCGAAAGCGATGGATCAGTCGGATACTCAGACTTTCCGTCTTGGTCAGCCTGTCGCAAAATAAGCAGCCTATCCGCTAGGTCCCCCGTCTTATTTAGGAACCGGCGAGCGCCCTTTTCAGTATTGAAACCGGGGAACATATGGTGCATGATGAGGGCTGAGATAGGACTGATACGAGCATTAGGGTACCTTAGCTCCCCTAGCCTCGCTGCCGCCATATCCGCACCGATTGTTTCGTGAGTGCCACCGATACCGGGTGCCTTTTGGTAGAAGTGTCCCGAAACATTATTGCTGCCGCAATTCTCACATACCTCAGCTTCACCGGGATGGGCGTGGTAGCAGTCCCTACACTCTGACCACCGGCTCGCAGGTTTTCCGATATCGTGCAGGAGTGCCGCCAACTTGAGGTCGGGGTCGTGTGGTGCGAGTTTTTGGGCATGTTCTAATACACTCAGTAGGTGCTGATCGAGTAGCTGCTCATGATGAGGATTCTTCTGGTCATAGTCTCGCGTTGCCTCTACCTCAGGGAAGATATATTTCATGAGGCCAGTATCCATCGCTAGCCTCATTGCGCGAGCCGTATCTACATCTTTGTGATTCCCGTCATCCTCGTAGCCAAACATCTTATCTAGCTCTGTGCGAATACGGTCATTCGGTAGATTTTGCAGAGCGTGAGCATTATCCATCATCTGATCCTCTGTTTCAGAATTCGGGATCAAGCCATGCTTGGCTACAGCGGTAAGGGCACGCATAGTCCGTAGAGGGTCATCAGAAAGAGACTTGGTATGAAGGCTTCGTAGAGTTCTTCTTTTAATATCTGACAAACCCCCAAAGGGATCAAGAAGCTGACCTGTAGACAGGTCAACAGCCATAGCATTAGCGGTAAAGTCACGACGGTATAAATCTTCCTCGGGCGTCATTGTGTGGTCAGCGTCAATAGCAAAGTCCTTATGCCCACCGCCACCGGTAGCCCGCTCTCTACGCGGGATAGCAATTTCTACTTCCTTACCCTTGCCACGACCACCTTCGTGATAGCGGAACACACCGAAATCCTTACCGGTGAGGTCTACGCCACCCTTATTCTGCTTGCCCAATGCGGCTAGGATACGATTTACTTCATCGGGATGAATACCCGTCACCATCAGGTCTAAATCGTTAGGCTCTTTGCCTAGTAGGGCATCACGCACAGCGCCACCCACGACATACACATCGCCACCGGCAGCCTCTAAAGCCTTCCATGCGCGGAAAACGATAGGGTCAGCCGCAGCTAACGCCTGCACGTAGCCACCAATATCCTGACCGGCTAGCTTAGTCTGCTTGCCAGAATCGTCGGTTAGGTCTACTGACTTAATCTCCATGTGCGGATGATTGTAATACCACAACTCAAGCATGTGACGCACGGTATAGGGCATATTGGTCATTGACCGGATATGCACCTTGCCACCAGGCTCATAAGTACCTTCTACTATGCCACCAGGGGTGAATTGGCCGGGGATATCAGACTGCTTCGTTCCCGGCTTCCCAATAGTTATTTCATCCTCTTGAATGTCATAAATGAACGGAATAGGAGCCGCGATCTGATCCTTACCTTCATCTGCCTTACCGGTAATAAACTCCCAGCCAGACATGCCACGACCCTCAGAATCCTCGGTTGCGTCATCCTCAGCATAAGGCTCATGCGGGATCAGTACCTTACGGATATTCTCCAAATGCTGTGGGCCGGTGCGCATACGTAGGCCACGCACACCTGGGTCCTCAACATACTCATCCTCTGGCGGGTCTACCCCTACCCATCCCTCATGGCTGTCCCTAAATGGAGGCCACCCCATATCCTCATAAAGATCATGGTGATAGTCACCCGGAGGGCCTAAAACAACGTGATTGAGCTTATAGTTGTAGACTACTGGCCTACGCCAACCAAACTCGCTCATATCAGCTTGGCCCGGGGCGTGCTTTACTGTGATCTGAGGTAATTCAGCAGATTCGTGGAACGATGGCATTTCATGGAAATGAGGCGGGAAAGTCGCATCCATATCCAACCAGGCTGTATCCTTAGTGGGGTCATCATGGTTATCCCCCATAGGTTCCTCATTGGTCCTATGACGCAGGTATAGATTCCACGTAGGGAATAGGCGCTCACAGTCTGGACACTTGAACACGCCTCCGGGCTGACGCTCGTCCTTAGGCTCTTCAAACATATTATGCTCATCGGGGTTATTGAAAGTGCCAGCGCCAATGCTGTCAATCTCCATATCCTCGATAGTTTTCAGACCTGAGTCATTTCCTGCAATTATGGTCAATCCGTTGTCTGAGGCCCATTCGGCTAATGCCTCTATAGGCACTGTCCCGTAAAGGAAGGCTTCCTTGCCCCGTATATGAGCAGCGCCGCTAGAATTTTTTAAGGCACTTTTTCTCCTGGCTAGGTTAGCGACCCCATCCTCATATGCGATGTAGTAGCTTTTTACAGGAGCAAACTCAGAACCCGTGTCAACCGGCTCACCTTGTAGGTCGGTCATGCCTCCCCACTGCCACCCGGCTGTTTCAGTGTAATCCTTGAGGATACGGGCTAATCCGTGGGCAGCTACATTTCCGGTAATGCGCCAAGAAGCCTTACCCAAATCGACGTGAACAGTACCCATAGCTGTAGGCCCAACATGATCTGCACGTACACCGGCATGGCTTGCTAGCTCGTCTAGTTCGTGATCCTCAGAAATGTGAAATTGACCGTTGCCATAGAACCATGTATAGTCCTCGACACCAGCCTTTTCCAACCAGTCAGGCCCACCACCCGGAGGCGTGGACTTACCATCTATTGTCTCTGGTAGCTCACCGGGGTATGGCTCAGTCGCCCAGCCACCGGCCCCGCCACCATCTGCTGCTGTCCAGAGAGTCATTCACTACTTACTCCCCGGATGATGCGGCTTCTAAATCCCTTGCCATAGCAAGAGCATCGCCGTCACAGAATTCACACAGAAAGATAGGTTTATCGCTAACACAAACGGGGATCAGCGTTCGTGGTTCCTGGCCTGCCTTTTTACGGGCAGCCATGCAAGAAGTACAGGGCTTAGTCATCCGTTTCATCAGGTTGTTTACGCATCGCATTCAATAGTTGAAATACCATTTCTTGATAGCTCGCGCTAGCACACTCCGCAAGCTGGATATCTAATAGCATACCAGCTTCCTTTGATGTTGCACCCTGAAAGATCGACGGAAGATAAATAGTTTCGTTGGGGTTCTCAGGGTTAGGCAGCTTACGAATAGTGATGGTCATAAATGCCTCTCCCTCGGAGGCTGCTTCCATAGCCTCACTAAGCTGGTCAATATATTCTTCGACTTCTTCATCAGAAAACTCAGCCATCTGAGCTAGCTCCTGATGTTCCTCTACCTCTGGCTCTTTGGGTTCAGAAGGCGGGCCAATGATCTTGAAGTGTGTAGCAAATGTCCAGCCATCGGGCTGTCCGTTATACCTCCAATGATCCTTGTCCCACTCCACCTTCACCATTTCAAAGCCTGCGTCATCTACCTTGTGACCACGTACCCAACCCTCCGTGCCAGCCACAGCTAGTTGGTATAAATCCTCTGCTCCTGGGTTGAGTGCTATGCGTGAGTGAAGTGGAATCATCTTAGTCATTATTCTAACGACTATACCACTTAGTAAGGTCGGCGCGACTTGGATGCCTTGGCGCGACCCCTGCTCTTATCTGGAACATTGCTATCTTCATTTGCAATGCTTGCAGTTCGGATTTCGTCCAAGACTTCCTTAGTTTCCTTGAGAAGTCTTTCAAGTTCACCTACCCTCTGGGCAGAGCTAAGGGCGCGCTCTCGCACGCCCTGTTCATACTCTACTTGTTCATCTGACTTACTAAACGCCGAGTTCTTCGGGAACATCATCATCCTTAGCAGCATTATGCTCGTCTACAATACCCTGCAATAACTTACGGGCATTGTCTACGCCTTTAGTAAGGGCTGAACGATGCCTGCTCTGGTCATTGCGCCTGTATTGATCTATTAGATCATGGGACAGACAGAAATGATATGTAGTAGTCAGCACAGACAGGATAGCCTCTGCATCTTCCTCGTAGAGCGTGATCGCCTTGTCAAATTCCTCAGCCATTAGCCTCTCCAAATTCCTTGTATAAATATTCTAGTCTTACCACAGTGGACACACTTTATCTTGTTCCCATTTGTACGACTGAACAACAGAGATACAGAGGTGACCTTGTACCCATTCGACCAGTAATACTCGTGGATACCTGAACCGCACCAATCAAAGTCAGGATCAGGGTCAGGACCCCTATTCGTCAGCTTCACGCCGATGATGCACCTTCCACATTACAAAGTATCCGATAAGGTCATCCACGATATCACTATCTGCCTCGATGGCATCGTCGCCCCGAACGAGTCGAGATATCTTGTCATCAATTCTAACTCGTAGCTGTTCCTCGGTGCTAGCCTTGGAGAAAATCCTGACTGGATCAAGAGCCGAATTTCCGTACTGTTCGTTCTTAGCGATGAGGAATTCTTTGATTTCGTCACACACTTCCCCAATCTCTAGAGCCACACCCCGACGCTGAATCTCCGGCTTCTTTGGAGGCTGCAATGGGTCCATCCTTTCCTTAGGCTGACAATTCTCACAGCCATCGCACTCCTGTGTCCACTGACTGTAACTATCGTCGGAGAAATACTTTGTGCCACTGCCATTGCAGGGACCGCCCATGTATACCATTAGTCGTTCAAGAAGTTATACTTCTGCTCCAATAGATCATCAATCTCTGCCTGAGCGATAGGCTCTAGCTCTTGACGCAGCCTCATGATCTGCTCGTACCTAAAGGACTCCGCTTCCTCATCTGTCATGCCGGGAGGCATAGCCCACTTGCCAGACACACTGAAATGATAGTCAGCACTGAGTTCAAACTTCTTTAGCTGCACCTTGCCTCCGCTAGAGACAGAGGCACCACACTCAATTAGCGTTGGCTTCTCTACAGAGTTATCCTCTTGCGACATTGACTACCAGTCCTTCCTTCTTAGCCAACTTCTCAGCATACTTCTCGAAATCAGCAATGACTTTAGGGTTAAGGGGCGCGCCAGATAGATCATGGATGGTCACAGACACAGCATTAGTTTTCATCAGTCAATCCTCGATGACATAGTAGAGTATTCATACGACACATAAACTGGAACTGCTTTGTCATGAGTTCCATGATAGAGTAATGATGCCCACCAATCTCAAACACCATTGGACAGCCATGCAATCCTTCCAATGGCTCCATGCCTAGCGCACTTATCATAGCCAACAACTCTGGACACTCTTCCTCAGTGCCAAGGTTGACAACCACATTACTAGGAGGTATATACGGAGGCGGCGTAACCGTATGATGGTATGTAGGGGGAGGGTACGAAGCGTTAGTAGTCGGGAATGTAAGACTACCAGTTGTGTAGCTCGATGGGCTTACAACATAATGCTTATGCGTATTCTCAGACTTGATAGCATCCATACTATCTCTTAGCTTATCATACTCTTCGTCGGTCATGAGTACCGGTGGTCCCTCCAATATAGAACACCATTTACGTAAGTGGCTAAGTCTAATTTGAACGTGCCGTCAGGCCAGATAGATGCTGTAGCAAACCCATTCTGCCAGTCAGGAGCAATCGTATAGCCCAAGCCGTCTTGTATCTTGCAGAGGCATCCTGTCTCAACTGCGGCCAAGGTGCTGAGCGTCCCGTCAATGTCATGAGTAGTCTTGTGTACCAAAGACTGTCGATGGGTGTGCCCGACAACCACAGAGTAACCAAGCGCTTCGAGAGTACCGAGTGCGCTTGCCCCCGAGCCTTTACGAGCGATCCATCCATGACGCGCAGCTAAATGGTTGGATAGTTTCGCCTGAGCGTGATTGTACCCGCCCGATGGAGCGAGAAATTCAATGTCAAGACTTGGCAGGCGCAGTAGATTCGATACACACCATACAGGTGACTCTTGTTCCTCCCCAGGGATATCAGCCGCTCGCAATCCATATAAGTCCCGCACATATAGCAAAAGCTGCTGTCTAATTCTCTCGTCATGGTTGCCCATGAGTTTAGTCCAGCGCGTGTTGGTGCTAGCCTGAACATAGTCCCTGAGCAGGAGGTACCCCGCATTTACACCCTCCTGTACCGTGGAGTCCCACTCTGGATTAAGAGCATGCCTAGAAATCCCCCCGAAATCCACGGTGTCACCCATGAGGATGCCTCGCGCTGGTTTATTAACCCGGAGCCAGTCACAGAAAAGCCGATGGAGGTCAAGATCATGGTGGGGAGCCTGCTGATCCCCTGCAAATACTACAAGTTCCGCGCCTTTCTTGTCAAGCTGAGCCTTGGCCGGGGCCTTGTATTTAGAAGGCTCCTGCGCGAACGGGAGGACCAGTTGCAGCTTTCTCCTGGCGCTTACGGTAAGCTGCTTGAGCTTAATTCCACCCGGAGAATCCCACTCGTTCACCTTGACGTGGGTAACCTCCCACTCGTCCGGGTCTAGGTTACGTTCCTTGAGTAGATCATTAGTGTCAGGTAGTTTAACATCAGGCTCGGAGGTTATCTCCTTCTTGTTAGCATCCACTGACTCCTGTGTATATACTTCATCGTATCCACCAAAGACACGATCATACTCTACCTGTGATACGTAACGCTGTCCCTTAATCTTCCTTGTCTTGAGAGTCCCCCTGTCCACCCGGCTTCTCACTGCCCGATGGGTCAGACCCGCTCTCTCCGCTACTTCCTTGAGTGTCAGGTAATTCGTCATCTACCAATCTGTATTTCTTCTGTTGTGAGGCGCTTCTAGGAAGCCTTGACACGATCTTTTCCGGCGGTTGAGAAACCTTATCAGCCGGTCCGGTGGGATCATCCTGCAAGGCAACGTTCTCTAGCTCCGTATGCGAGGCGCGCGCCGCCAAATTTTCAGACCCATTTTGAGTGGACGCTGGCCGTGGCATACCTTGCCTACGTTCCATTGAGACAGGCGGTGCTGTCATACCTCCACCTGGCCCCATCGCACCTTGAGGCGTGGCCGCAGGTGCCCCGCCCATACTCATATCATTACCGATACCGCCTGGTCCCATCATCCCTGCCGGTGGCGTTGGCATGACGATACTCTCACCTGGGCCACCCGGTCCTGCTGGTGGGCCTCCTGCGCCTGGGTCCTGCCCTGCCATACCTGTTGCTGCCGGTGGCAATACTCCCGGCGTACCGGGCTGTTGCAGAACGGACTCAACCTCAGCCTTGAGGTCTGGTGGGATGGGTAGGTTACGCTCGCGCAGAATGGTGTAAGTTTTCATCTTGGCCTCCTGCTGACGGACAGTTTTCTTTACAAGTTCCTCGTTGGTGTCCTCAATCTCATCCTCAACATCAAAGTTGACACCAACCATAAGCCTACGGTCTGAGATAGGTACACCCATGGCACGTAGAGCCTGCATGAACTGACGTTCCGTAGCCTCGTCCCTTAGGTCAAGAGTCTGGAAAGATAGCTCAGGTATAAGCAGCTTGGGGCGCGTTTCAATCCGTTTGTTTCCGTCTGGATCATAGATAACGACTTCCTCGTACAGTGGCACCTTGGTAGAGCCTCGCATCTCGTAGTCGTAATGTTCCTGGGCCTCAGCCACGACAAGAGCGCGGCTCTCGAAATGTGCCTTAAGATAATCTTGGAAGGTGCGGAGGATTTGGTTAAGGAACTCTGCTTGGAGTGCGGAGCTAGCATAAGGCTGCGTAGTTGCCCCTGCTGATAACAGGCTTGGATTGACTCCGAAAATCTGCATGATACGACGTTCAATTCTGTCGAAGTCGTCCCCAAGTCGGGGCATTTGCTCTCGTCCGAATACATTTTCAATGTCTAGTCCAAAGTGGTGTACCATGAGGCGGAAGTCAGAGGACAATGCGATATCAATATCGTCACGCACCATTTCCATCTGATCTGGTGTCGGTACCCACGGTGGCTCGCCGTCACCTAGGTCTTGGATACCTAGCTTGGCAAGAATGAACGGAGAGTAAAGACGTTCAGCGATAGCATCCTGTGATGCCATCAACTTTTCCTCATGCATAAGGGTACGCAATCCTCGCAGGAGGATAGGCGTACCGTGGTCATCCCAATCTGTAATCTTGTTGGCGATCTGCTTTAGAAGCACGCCAGAGATAGGGATATGTTCATTGCGTCGGAGGTAAGGAATCAACTCAGGGAAATTAAGTTCCAGCATCCTGTACTCTTTCGCAGGAGACTTTTCTTGAGCCAACTTCTTTAGATACTCTGGCGGTACCATGAGCATCTGCTTTTCACCCAAGAGAGGGAAGTTCTTGATAACTATTTCCTCAGGGTTTAGAAGTTCCTCGCGCTCCCATACTCCTAAGTCCTCGTCAAAGGAACCAAGAGAAAAGGCTTCCCCGACTGTCCAGAACTCTCGTCCAAGGGATACAAGGAAGTTAGGGTAGTCCAGCTTGTCAAAGAACAGAGACTCATAAAAGTCTGCAAGCTTCTGGTCCTTTGAGTACAACTCCATTCCAACAAGAGGGAAACGAGTGAAAATGTCAATGAGAATAGGGACAAGGTAATGTGTTGCATAGAAAAGACGGAGCCACTTGTGTAGTTTACGCCTGTGGTTTTCGTCTGCCATGTTCCACGGCAAACCAGACAGGTCCCAATACTCCATCGGGTCATAGAACCGAGGGATGGCAGCCCATGTATCAGAGCCACCCGCACTACTCAACCGACTCGTCCTCATGCGACGAGCCAGTGCGTTATTATCATCAAGTTGTTTGAGTGTCGCAGCGTTGGGCGAGTCTAAGTTAACAGCGCCAGTTAATGTCGCTCTTAGATCACCGGGAGTACGCGCCATGCGATGCATTTCATTTGCGTACTCCTGCTTGCGCAAAGGGTGACGTGGTAGCGTCACCCCTCGTTTTGCCAGGTTCTCAACCTGACGGTCTAGCTTGCTAGTATCCACACCTGTTACTATACAGGAGCGGACGGTTTACTTACCGCAAACGCAGTCACCATTGCAAGGGCAAGGCATTATGAATCCCTCCATTCCGCTAGTGCTTGTGCCTCTTGTTCATCAGTCAAGAACTCAGTGATAGGATTCTTGTCAGGATCGGTGGCCGACATACGGTTCGGGTCTACCGGTGACTCCATGCCACCAGGCCCCGGTACCTGAGTCTGCGGTGGTCCTGCGCCAGCGCCCTGTCCTACTTGGCCCTGTTCACATAGCGGGCAGCCCTTCTTACCGGGACGACCATCATCCATCATCATGCCCTCATGCTTACCCTTATTGTGCGCCTTGATCGCCATGAAATCACGGAGCGGACTACCACTTGCCTGCTCTAGACATTGGGCAGCGACCTGTTCCATCTGTGGGTTAGTAGCATGCTCTACTGAAAGAGGCTGACCAATATACTGAGGCCATGACTGCTCAAACTGTGCAAAGGGCATGCCATTTACTGACAGGCCAGGAATGTTCTGCTCAATTTGAGAGAGCGGTAGAATAGAACCGGGGTGCATGGTCCGAGGGTTCACTTGGGTAGCAGACACGGCTGACCTACCACCACCACCGAATGTCTCAGTGTGTGCGCCGCCGCCATCAGTAGGATTAGAGTCTTTCTCTACGTCCTGTGTCTCGGTGACTGCCCGGGTCTGCTCAAGGCGACCATCGTCATCACCGGGATCGCTACTCTTGTACGCCGCTGGCTCTGCGATATCCTGATGCCTCGTAGGGTGAGGCGACCCACTCATTTCAACGTCTAAAAAACGTACGTTTTCAGGGGTCCACTTCTTCTTATCCATTTTAGGTGATGGCCCCGCACCACCCTGGTCTACATCAACAGTCTTTAGTGCTTCACCTGTGCGAGCCATGACCATATCACGCTCAGCGTCACCGGCCATTGCCCAATCACTATCAGTGTAGAGGTCAGTCTCGATGGGTGCGTCAGGCTCAGGCACCTGAATATCATCCGGAGTAGCAACAGGATCGGTAACAGGTTCAGGCTCAGCGTCAGGGTGAGGCTGTCCACCACCCTCGTTGTCCCAATCATGCTCATTCTCTGCGCGCATACGCTCGCGCTCTAGGCGACGTTCCTCTGCTTTCTCTGCCTTGGTATCCCAATAAGATTGAGTAGTCATTTCAGGCTTGAAGTTACAGCGACCACCCTCCCATGCACCACGGCATGAGTTTTCGCTGAACATATGCTGAGCCATGGCAGCGAAGCCAGCCTGAGGATCACCCTGCTGTAGAGAAATGTCCGTAATCTCACGGTGAACAGGACACATCTTAGGCTTGCGCGCCTCTACGGTGAAGCCAAGGTGCTGCTTGACTGAGGCTAAGACTGACTCCCAATCATCATAGTATACATCAGCGCACGCCTGCTTGACTGTCTCTGTCAAGTCCCCCGCTACCAGCGCGAGTCGTTCATCATGATTCCCATTCGCCAGGAATTGTGCGAACCTTTTAGTGGCCCTCGCGCGAGCCAAAGCTAGGGCCTTGCGTGCTGCGACCCGATGTACTTCCTCATCAAAGGCTAGTGATTCAAATAGCCCACTCATTATAGGAACAGTCCTTCATCTGGATAAGTTTCTTGTGTACTGGCTTCCTTAGCCACGCGCTCCGACTCTTGGTACCGTTCCTTTAGCGCCGCAGTACGCGCTTGACGAACGCGCTGAACAAATTCCTTGCGGAACTGAACGACCGCTTCACCATCCAAGCCAGCAGTATGCGAACTAACAAAGCCGTTAGCGGTTTCTTCAACGCCCACAGCATCTTCCAAAGCCGGAGTTTCAAGATCAGCGATAAGAAGATCGGGACCCTCTTCCATAAGTTTGTCAAAATCTTGAGCCTCATTCTCGTTAACCATTTGTTCGTGGATATGATCCAGCCAAGTCGAGTCGCCGCCGCCCATGCTCTCCTGCTCAACCACATTTGTTTCAAAGGGAGCGGGTGGAGCATAAGGCTCCGCATCCTCAAGGGCGGCAAGCGCGTCAGTAATCTCGCGGAGTTCGTGGTCAGCAAAGACCATGATGTTACCGACAGTTGTCTCATCCGAGTAGGATGAATTCCTTAGAACCTGGGCTGCCTCATGCTTGATAGCCTTTAGTTCCTTTACCCTTGCTACAAGACCTGAACGTGACTGATCCTCAATGGGAGCGTTCAACCTTTCCTCTAACGCTGCAAGCGGAGAGGACGCGACCCTCTTTTCATTGAGCCATTCAAATTTCTCGTCCGGGGTCACATCAAAGCGTGTGATCCTACCATTCTCTAAGCGGATGGTTACTTGGTCGCCCCAAAGTCCCTTCTGCTTGCCAAGGATGGTACCCCTTAGGCCATTAGGAGTGACAACGTGGGTAGCAGAAGCGTAACTCGCTTCCTTCTCCTGCTCGTCGTCCTTCTTTTCCTCGTCGTCATCATCCTCATTCTTTTTGAATGGGAATTCAGCTAGCTTACGCTCTAGCTCATCAGCGTCGTCAGCAGATGCAACGATCTTACCTCCAACGTAAGCGTAAGCCTTGCCGTCGTCGTCAAATACGAATGTAGGTGTAGCAGGCATAGTTCTCAACGATTACACTACTTGCTCTGTAGTATTTTCAAGCCTTAGTAACCTCGGCCTGGCCTGCCACGTCTACTACGGGTATTCCAACTGCCTGAACGTGATGCCGTAAGACTATCAAGCTGTTCCCTTACCCTTTGTGACGGCCTACCGAGTGGGTCTGCATTTTTCTTTTGTTCACGGAAGGTATTCAATGAAGGCTTCTTAGCCACACCATTATAGAAGGTAGACATGGCCTGGTCATTGCGCCCCCCGATTTGGTAACCACCCTCAGCACCGAACGCTGGGGACAATTCACCCAATGAATTCCTGGCCTGCTTAGCAATGACATTACCGATCAATGCTTCCGTCACTTCCATCAGACAATCAGCCATGTCCTTTGTAGTAACAGGACCAATCTCCTGACGGTCAACGCGAGGGAACCTACCGGCTGTGTTCACCTGTTGAAGATGCTTAAGCTCACGGTTAGACCATTCAGCATCACTAGTATCATTCGGTATATGTACCAGACCTTGGTATAATGCTGTTCGGAATACTTCAGCCCTATTCCAATTGTACTGTGACGTAGCGGTCTTTTCATACACACGGATATTGCCCATGTTATTCTTCCTAAGGTACGTATTGAGGAAGGAGATTGGGGCACCGGATTGGAACTGGTCAAAGGTTACCTCATATGGTTGGAAGATATTGATATACTTTACGACCTCATCAAGTACAACCTCCCAATCAATAACCCGGTCGGGGAATTGCTCTGGCTGCCAGCGCTTCACAATGTCAAAGACTACATGCTCGCGCAGTTGGCCTTGCGTGTCCTCTAATTCTTCGACGTGGCCGAGCGCAAATCCGAACCCCGCAGTCGTAGACGACGGATCAAGGTGCGCCTTGTACTGGAACTTGAATGATGGGTAAGACCAGTTGGTACGGAGGCTGACGGTACTGCCATCCCGCATTGGCACGCCCTGGTACGCACGGTCCACCATTTCAGGACGGAGGAAGGCGTCAATAATTTCTGCGAACTGACCACGGCGCTCTACCTTGTACGACTCAGGATCCTGGCGCTCAGTGTCACGCTCAATTATAATACCATCGCGGTCATCGGCAGAGTAATAGTAGTCGTCACCCTTTTTCTCCATCGGGTCCCAATCTGGGGACTGCGTGATGGCCTTGCGCAGCGGCACGCCCTTGTGATATTGTGAGCGGTGGCCCTGGTAGCCTTCAAACAATGCCCACGAAGGGAACTGGAAGGTGAACATGAATGGCGCAACTACCTTACCATCCTCTGTTAGTTTCAGACCGTCCTCATATCTCTCGTAGAACTTCCCGATCTTGGTATACGGGGAAGAGTTACAAAAGATCATGGCATCTTTACCAAACTGAGCCAGCGCTGGTATGGCTGCGTCATAGACAGACGCAGCAGTGGCAGCACTTTCACCTTCCTGTTGCATGTGTGCCATCTCGTCAAAGCAAATGGCAATGGTGGCAGAACCACGAAGCGTTGCAGCATTGGCTGCGAGGGCTACCCCACGTAGCTTGGAAATGTCACGACCTACCCGGCCACCTTGACGCTTCCACCTATTCATGCGCTGTTTGTCAGCCTCAGTTGCTACAGAAAACTCTAGCTCCTGAATCTTAGTGATGTTCTGTTGCATGGCCTCACACCTTGCAACGGTTGAAGAGAAGTCGGCGTACTGATACTTCTTAGCCTGGTCCTGAGCCGAGGCGAGACAAGAGAAATAGATTTCCTTGTCCGGGTCAATGTTGTAGTACAGACCAGGATCCTGTAACTGTAAAGTGTCATACATCTTCTTGGCTAGTGCCAAGCCGGTGATGAATCCCTTAGAGGAACGTCGTCCTCCTACTAACACGCACTCACGGAAGTGTGAGTAGCCTGCCGTGCGTAGATACTCTACGCGCTCCCTGATCTTGGGAGAGATAACTATTTCTCTACCATCGCGGCCACCTCTGATCCAGTGGTCAAGGATATCTTCCTCTGGCCCGGTCAGTTCCTCAAGGAACATCAGCTTGAGTAGTACAAGCTGGCGAGGATACAGACGCTTGCCACAATACTGATCGGACTCGCAGTATTCTTCGATGGATACCTTGCGAGTAGCCAAGCCGCGTGTTATCTCATCGAAGAAGTCCATTGTTTATAATCTTTATTATAATAAAATCTACAAGGAAAATTATTTTCCCTTGTCGTCTTTCCTTTTGTTCAATGGCTCCTTCTGACCAAGCCACTGTTCGTTTCTTTCGTTGGCCTTGTTTACTTCCCAGCCCTTCTGCTCATGATCGAACCCGTGCTTATGTAACGAGTCGCCCTGGACTTTGCCAACGACTTCGATGACAGGTGGCTCACCGTAAAAACACGGTGACGGGTCCATCGTAGCGAGAATGCCAATATCCATGAGGCGTGTAAGAGTTTCATCCCTTAGGCTTTCTAGATTCTCTACCGAGTTTTTGCGTCCCGCGTATTTGACACGAACTTCCTCGACTACCTTAAAGAATCTAGAAATCTCTGCGTCAGTGAGGTCGCTCGCTGAGTGGGCAAAGTCTTTGCCTGGTTCCATCGACATAACTTTCTCCTATGCGTAGATGTGAATGGGTGACCACAAGGGTACCAAATCGTACAGTTCTATTACATCGGTGATGCTCATGCGGATACAGCCATGGGATGCATGAGTCCCGATGCTTGTGATGTTGTCGGTGCCATGAATGCCTACACCGTCGTTAGTAATCCCCATCCAACGAGCCTTCAAAGGATTGGCCGGGTCACCGCCCGGAATAATCTTGCCCTTGTTCTCGTCCGCCACCCAGGCTGAGTCCGGCATCTTCCATGCCGGGTTCTCCACCTTCACATGGATAAGCCACATGCCTAATGGGGTAGGGAAGTCTGGTTGACCTACTGCTACGTCATAGGTCTGGTATCTTTTGAATTCAATGCCGCCCGCCGGTCGCTTCCAAAGTTGTAGCTTACAGCGTGAGCGGGAGACTCTGAGGATCGCTGAGGGTTTGATGACATGGGGCATGGCATTCATTACAAGCAAGAAGCCCGCCAAAATGGCGGGCCTCAGGCAGATATCGGATCACCCCCTTCTCATAGGGTGGTCATAATATGTTTCCTTATACTAGTCGTGGTGCTACATCAGTAATCACAATGCCCGCTGCCGTAGCGGCTGCTGCTGCTACGCGGACCTGAGCAATTACTGTAACGTCACCAGTAGGTCGGGCTGGCAACGGCGTAGCTGCTGCCGTGCCTGCGACCTGGGAGACTGCACCAGTACCATTGTTTACAACCACTAGGTCAATACGAGGGTTCGTACCGTCCGGGGCCGATGCCAATGCCTGGTTGTTTGCTGCGGCCACCGTTACAGTACCGCCATCCTCACGGAGTAGAGTTCCGGCTGACGTGGTGACCGTGATTGTGGTTCCGTTCGTTGAGACTACGCCGGATGCTACAGCGGCAGGAATGTCACCGACTGTAACAAACTGTCCGATTGCTGAGTGGTGAGTAAGAGCCTGGCGAGAGGCAACGTTGTCAAGATCGACTACGCGGTTCGCCGTGCTGGTTACCATACCATTTCCTACGCGGACGCCTCGACGTGAGAGTCCACGAATTTTTACTAGCTCTGTCATGATCTGTATTCCTCTTAGGTTTTGACGCGGTACGCTCCGTCGCAGGGGCACGCACCTTGGATCACCTATTCAGGAACGGAGGGACACGGTTTTATTAGGTCGGAGAAATCCAGACCATGTAAAGGTTGGTGTAATACTCGTACGTGCGGTTGATATCGGAAACAGATGGACCTTGAAGGTTGATCGTTGAACCGGCATCGTGCCTCACCATAACACGATACGACTGTCCAGCGACAAGCCGTGCGATGCCAGTCAGAATCCTATTGTTAGTAACAGTAGCTGATGGAGGGGCGTCTGAGCGCTCCAAGTGGATAGGATTATAACCAATGGTTGAGTCAATAGTAGTTCGCTCTAGCCGCATATCACGATATGTACCAGCCGTCCAGCTACCAAGAGCAGTTTTCCAAACTACAGATATCGCCACACTATAGTTACCGTCCACACTAGGGGTGATATCAGTAGTACCTGTAACGGTGAATCCAACGGTACCAGTACCTCCACCTAAGGCGCGGGCCGTCCACGTTACAGCCGTGTCCACACCAGTAGTAATAGCCTGACCCGATGAACCTTGGCTTGAGTAAAGTGATGCGCGTGGAGGGCTAACATTTATCTGCTGCCAAGCTGTTCCGTCAGACAGGTATAGCGTGAACGTATCGGTGGCATAGTAATACGCACCGGCTGTGTATGGCTGTGCCGGTCGTGCAGCGAGCGCGCCTTGCGTGTAACGGGCTGGACCAAAGTTCAGCTTGGCTGAGGTAACAGCGGCGTCCTGAATCTTGGTGGTGGTGACTGCATTGTCCTGAATCTTAGGGTTAGTGACAGCGTTACTAACTATCTGTGTCGCGCCAACTGAATTGGCAGCGAGCGCCTGACTGTTAGCTCCGTCGTGATTGTGAGCATCAATCAGCGACCAGTTATTAGCTAGCTCTGTGTAAACAAAATGATCGCTGGGATCATTCCAGACCCGAAGGCCCATCTTGGTTGTATTAGTTGCCATTAGAAAGCTTCAATCTTTGCCCATAGACGACGGTTACGCACCGACACTGTGTTACCAGCGCCATTCGATGTGTAACGTAAACCAACCGCATAAGTTCCAGGCTGTACACGAACGAGAACCCAATCACCTACTGCATGATTAACAGTCAAGTCAGATGTACCACCATTGGTAAGACCGGCGTTACGTATGCCCGGAGTTGTCTCTGCCGCGCTGACGATACGGTCGTCGGCAGTAGTTGATGTGGCTAGACCAGTCGTGATACTCATGAATAAACCGTTGGTATTCACATCTTGGATCGGTGTACCATTGAGGGTCAACTGAATGCCACCAATGGAAAGCGTTGTGATCGACCGCATGCGAACCGAGAATGCAATGTGCAAAAGCGAGTTAGCAGTGGGAGCAACGAGGCCCGTCACCTGATCCACGGTTGTGGCTGTAACAAATGATGCGTTAGTGATACTCTCAGCCGTATCAATGATTGACATGCCACGCTGGGCACCGCTAGGTTGTTCACGCCACACAGCACCATCTGATACAAACATCTGCAACATATCAGTGGCCCAATAATGCACACCAATTGCCTGCGGCTGGGCAGGACGCGCACTAAGTAGTCCCGATGTATACTTACCAGCACCCGTGCCCAACTTAGGCAAAGTGACCGTGCCATCCTGAATTTTCGTGGTGGTAACAGCGTTGTTGACTATCTGTGTCGAGTCAACGGAGTTAGCTGCAAGGGTCTGGCTATTCGATCCATTATGATTATGCGCATCAATCAGTGACCAATTGTTTGCTAACTCAGTGTAAACAAAGTGGTCATTGGGATCGTTCCAAACCCGGAGTCCCATCTTGGCGGTGTTAGTTGCCATAGCTAGGGCCTAGGATGCTGGACCTTGATAATATACAGGAGGCCCACGTAAGCTGGGCGCAGGTCTGCTCCTAGAGTCGTATCGTTATTGCTCGTTGTCAATGCTACAGAACTCATGCCTGCGTCTGACTGCGTGCCAGTGTTAGGGGCTTGAGCGTCTGTACCAAATGCTCCCGATCCTAGCGTGGCTCCACCGTGGCTGTGCGCAGGGATACCAGGCACACCAAGGTCACCACCGCCTGCGTTCACATCACTGACGTATGCGGCCTGCACCATCATTTCAGACACGACAGCCTGCGGTCCATCGAGTACCCATACTCCACGGGTACGTAGCTGATGGTTGTGAGCATCGTCGCCCTGGATAGGGTGAGCATGGTTAGGCACAGTGTGCGCGTGCGCCACAGTCCCATGAATGTGAGCGTTAGCAGTGTGCGTGTGGGAAGGAACGGGATGCGTGTGCTGCATGTTCCTAGTGTGCGCTCCACCGATAGAAGCCGTGCCATTTACAGACTCCGGTGGCGGGGTGGCTACGCCAAGACCCGTGCCGCTCGTAGCAGCACCAAGAATAAATCGGTTGCGAAGGTCTGGGATGGTGACGTTGCCACCCGTCCCCCAATCATGGTTGACCGATGCAACTACAGAACCGTCACAAATTGCCCAACCTTTAGGCGCAAGTCCTGCCCCATTACCCGCGTCAAAGTTAGCGGCGGGGCGGAACCAAGGGATGATAGTACCCAAAGGGAGAATAGCAGCGAGCGCAGCCAAGGTCATGTGACCAATGCCGATCTGCTGAGCGCCAATATCTATGCCCTGAACAGAGCCGTCAGCTATGTTAGACGAGTCAACGGCATTGGAAGCTAGCTTCCCATGAGTAACCGCGCCATCTTGAATCTCGTTAGTGCCAACCGCGAAGTCCTGAATCTTATCCTGGGAGATAGCGTTACTCTCAATACCCCCGTTGGGAATTTGCTTGCCCCACGAATTCGTATGATCGTGGTCGTCAATCCTCTGCCAGTTGGCGGCTAGGTCTGTGTGGTTATACTGATCGTCAAGATCATTCCAGACCTTGAGTTGCATTCGATTGGTGGTTATCATTATGCGTACCTCAACTGCATCTGTGCCTTGACGGTCGCTGTGCTTGTGGCTATCGCGGCGCTGGTAGTAACCTGTATCACGTAGGTGCCCGTAGCTGGCACCGCTACCTCATTAGTTACGCCGGTGGTATATCCTGTGCCGGGGTTAGTCATCACACCAGAGCAAATAGTGGAACCAATCGTAGCAGTAGCGCTGGTTGAAGTCACCGCATATAATCCTACGGTTACGGTCATCGTCTGCGCCGTGCCGTTATGCATTGAATAACGAAGGCGAATGTTTGTCGCCTTGCCTGTGATGGTATAGTCTGACCAATCCCAATAGGTTGCAGCGCCAGGCCATGCGGTACCTAACGTACCCGCCGCCGCAGTCGGGTTACTTGTTTCCATAGCGTAAGCACCAGCCGCTACGGCTGCTGGCATTGTAGTCATTACGCTTCGTAGAATACGAGGCGAAGTGAAAAGACCTGTAGGGTCTGCTCCAACCGCTAGGTTAGAAGCCTGGACAGTACCCGTGCCTAGAACTGCGGAAGTGATAGCGCCGGTAGAAAAATGTGAAGCGCCAATAGTTGCCGGGGCAATGTGAGTGCCAGTGATTGCGCCATTCTGGATACCCGCTGCGCCAACCTGAGCGCCACGACCCGCAGAGTGGTCATGGATATCCAACTTGAGGAAATTATCTGCTAATTGTTCGTGGTCGTAGGGGTCGGACGGAGAGTTCCAGACTTTTAACGACATGCGGGGGCTTACAAATGCCATCGCCTTTTACCACCGCGAACCATGGGTAAAAGAAGAAGGCCCGCTCATGGCGGGCCTCTCGGTACCTTATTCGATTGCTATGTGTGACGGATTCTAACCGCGACCTCTCGGCCTAGCAACTCAACCGGGCACCCTCGGCGGGCGTGGCGAAGCCCCAGGATTTACGTGCCTCTCTATAGCGTAGGCACGACCTCACAGGACACACACCATCTTCTGCTAGCACAACTGTAGCAGGCCAGAGCCTAGCCGTCAACCGGTACGCCAAACGCCTGCTGCGTCATGAGTCCCGCCCAATCATGAGCGCGGGAACCCATTGCATAATACTTTGCCCAACCTGCGAAGGTCTTAGCCCAATCAGGAACAGAGGCCGGTGCCCAATTAGCAGTCTGGCTTGACAATGCATTCCCCGACGCTAGTCGGTCAGCACCATACGGCCAGTTATGATACAGAGTGGCAAGTCGCCAAGCATACTCTGTCTTGTCTGACCTCTGAGCTACTGCCGACTTGGCTAGGTAGACATTGTAACGATTGTAAAGACTGTTGACCAAGAGGTTCACTTGATACAGAGAGTCAAAAGCACGCTGCACGGCTGGTTCCTCGTAGGGTTCGTATACTCTCCTTTGAGTAAAACCACAGTCGGTACCGCCCGCCACTGATACATTGACTGCCGCAATGTAATTACCTGACTCTCCCTGGCAGATCCCTTCAACCAGTCCCTTAGGAACTTTAGTTCCGGCGTCGGTACGTACAATACAAGACCGGAGGAAACGTGCTTGACTTTGAGGACCGAATATTCCATCAGCCGACAGACCTACAGCTTCCTGCCACAGTTTGACTGCGGCGTCAGTACCTTCACCAAAGGTTCCATCCTCTCCTAGCGGAGCGTTCAACCAGTCTAGAGAATTGAGGCCCCGCTGGACAGCCCATACTCCCTGATGAATGTCGCCCTTCTTAAAACTATACTTGGTAGAAGTGGGCGGTGTTTGCATAATCCCCATAACATCTGTTATAGGTCGGGTCGCACCACTTTATTTGGTCCAGGCAGGAGCGTCAAAAATCTGAGCAAGGTCGGCAGGCTTCATCGCTGCCGGTGGAACAGGCCAGATGAACCGCCCTCGGGTCAGCGCATCCGAATAAAATCCCGAACAGATAGACGTGGCATATTTCACCGTCACGTACTTTCTATTCAAGGCGAGGTTGAAGAATAAACTGACGATGGTACGCCAGCCATACCTATACTTTGCAGCTAGAACATTCTCTGCAAAGGCTAGCACCTGGGTCTGGTCATGCGGGTCCACGTCAACGTGAACTAAGGTATACTCTTTCCATTTATACTTGGAGATATGAGTACGCACGACTCCATCACCTAGGGCCTCGGCTAAGTCACCTTGCTCATTAAGTACCAACGCAGCATGATTCCATGCAGCATACTTGGCTGGGTACCTGAGTTTTTGACCGAACCGAATCAGTTTAGAAAAGAAATAGTCACCGTGAGTGAGGACTAAATCTCCACACTGTAACGGTGACTCATGGGTCGCACCACTTTGGGTATGTTCTATGTCAGCCACATAGATTATAGCTCCGGTAGGAATTGAACCTACGCATGGAGGCTTATGAAACCTCTGCCTTAACCACTTGGCTACGGAGCCAGGAGGGACCTGAGTTATTCATCCTCTTGAGGCACGGTCCCAATGCCTACGGGATCGACGGGACTTGAACCCGCGACCTCCTGCGTGACAGGCAGGCGCTCTAACCGACTGAGCTACGACCCCTATGCTTGACCCCACTGACCAGCCCGAACTAAATCCATTAGGCTACCGCCAGCTTCGATCCAGATAGTCAACGCTAGCTGAGCTATCTGTGCTTCTTTATTATTCGGAATCCTGATATGATCCTTGCTTGCTACCGCCTGCATCTTCGCCACGATATAATGGTGAACGTTACGGTGTCCAGTAGGACAGAGCGGTACAGTCTCGGGATGCCACAAACCTATGCCGGTGTCAGGTCGCCAGAACTTCTGCCACGCTTGAGGCACTACATGATGTAGCTCTTGGGCTATAGGTTTGGGCCTATGGAACATATGCGCATCGCATGTGCGCGCTGTTGTCACAGGTATCATACGTATTAAGCACCCGAAGGGAATCGAACCCTCAATCTCTGCTTGGAAGGCAGGGGTTATACCATTTAACTACGAGTGCATGTTACGACAGGTCCAGCAAAGGTAATCATCCATGGCTGCTCGGCGTCCGCAACCATTCCCGCAGCGATTGGAAGCCACCATCCTCTTGACATTCTCGTCGGGCGTAGCCTTGACATTCGTAGCATTCAAGAAGATGCTTGATGATCGCCTCGCACTCCGCGCTGCTAATTGGCGGGTCTGTTGGTGGACGCCCACCCATCGCTTGTATCCTTTGAGATAACGTCCTTTCCGCCACTTACGCTTCGCTCCCTGTAGTGGTTTCTGTTGTGGCATATGGAGGATGAGGGAATCGAACCCTCAACTCCTGCGTGCAAGGCAGGCATGTTCCCGTTAGCACTAATCCCCCGCGTTGACTGGCTCAATTATGCCAGGCATGGCCCATCTTGTCAAGGCTGTTCTTCGACAGTCTGAGCATAGGTAGTCATCCCATGGTAAGAGTACAGGTTCACCGCACTCAGGACATGCTACCCCGTATTTATTCAACAACGTCTGTTCCGCTTTGCGTGCAGCCTGAGCGTAATAATCCCGCCACAATTGCGTAGTCGGGTCTACCATATCAAGCCGTCCAGGGGACTTGAACCCCTAACCCCCTGCTTACAAGGCAGGCGCTCTGCCAATTGAGCTAGGACGGCAGCTAGTGGAGCGCTGCCCATGTGCGCGCCCCAACTGTTCCATCTGCGGGTAGATTATGTGCCCGCTGGAACGCCTTGACTGCTCGCTCAGTATTCTTTCCAAAGAATGGATTGTATCGGTTGCTGTTCGGCTTACCAGTGGCACCGGTTGAGAAATCTCGGATGCCATTATCATACAGAAGTTTCTTGAGCCGGACAACCGATGGACCCTTGGACTTATACTTGAGTACAGGGTCTACGTTGGCATCCTTGACAGCCGGGTAGCTACCGGGCTTCCATTTAATATGCCACCACTCACTAGGAGCATCTGACCATCGTTTCGCAAAACCGTACTTGGCTCCGATCTGATCCACGATGTGACGCATTTGCGGTGTAGCAAGATCGACCGCCAGCCCCCATCCGTGATTTGAAGTACCTGGGTGGGCAGCGAGATTACCACGTCCTGACCGCCACAAATTCCATAGGTATTGCTGCTGTGCGTACGTCCGGTACGAGGACATACCGCCAGTTGGTCGAAGAGTAACCCCATACTTACGAACACTCTCCGCGTTCATTGCGTTCCATGCCTTTGCCGCGTCCTTTCGTAGACGGCCACCGGCAATGTCGCCTAGAGCAACGCCGGGTAGTCTGCCATTAAGGTAAGCCATTCCATAAACTTACCCACCAGCATGGAAATGAAAAACTGGGGAACTAGGATTCGAACCTAGACGCTGAGTTCCAAAGACTCATGTGCTGCCGTTACACTATTCCCCATCGGCGTAGCCAGGCTCAGGGTTAGAAGGTTCTTCGTTATCCATCCTGCGTAGACGCAGAACCATTTCACGAAGTTCCTTATCAGCCTTGTCCTGCGCTGCCTCAGTACGTGACGACTGCCAGCTTGACCAGTGAGCCACAACAATAGCATACAATGATAGCCAGGTAACAAAGAGAACTTGGTCACCAAAAGCTAAGGCTAATGGTATAGAAACTATCAGCCAGAAGATAGCAAACCAGCCGTGCAATCTCATGGCATGCTGTGAGTCAGCTAACCAGTTATGTACCTTCTTCATACATATTACATTGAGTTGTGAATGAAAACAGTAGGCGGGATTCTGTTCTATCCATGCATCCATCTATGCTCTCCACCTAGGGGATGCCCTTCCCCGGCTTGAGATTGCATCGCTTCGCTGACGGCAGAGGTACAAGCGCCCGCACCTATTTGTTGTGGCGGTAGGCGACCGCCTGTCGCTAAGGCTCCCTCCATTTTTACCCGCGCTCGTATCCCTTCCAGGGGATATGGCTCACGCAATGTCCCGACCTTCCTCGATATTTCTACCGCGCATGGTCGTAATCATTCACACTTAATGTTTATCGTCCACCAATAAACATATTATCGCCTCCTACCAGCGTCGTCCCCAACGGCCATCAGTGCCGCCGCCGAAGTAACTAAACAGTAGAACAACCAACAGCACAACAACTAGAATCCAAATCAGCTTGGTGAAAACAAAACCACCAACGACTGCTAGGACAACTAGGATTAGAAGTAGCAATAGTAATAGGTCCATGATCCTCCCTTCATGCTATTAGCATACAGGAGGGCACGGATAAAGCGGCTAGCGGGAATCGAACCCGCAAATCTTGCATGGCAAGCAAGTAGGTTACCGTTACATCATAGCCGCAACGCCCCTAATAGGAATCGAACCCATCCCTTGTGATCCGAAGTCACACGCGCTATCCAATACACCATAGGGGCATACCCCCGGTAGGAATCGAACCTACGCACTCGGTTCCGTAGACCGACGCTCTATCCACTGAGCTACGAGGGCACGTTCAGGTGCAATGACAGCACCATTGTTTACTAATTCCTGCGGGCTGTTATGGTAGTCACCATCATAACTATGCTCATCCATGCGATACCAAACCGTAGATTCATCTACTCTTGTGATGGTACCCCATCCAGTATCTACCCAATACCCATTGTTGGGTAGGTATATCTTCCGCCCAACAGACATAAGAGAATGGCGCTCTTTACGCAAGCGCCGCGAGAGCCATTGATACTTCGTGGGCAACGCTCGACTCAGCGGGTTCAAACTTACCCTCCATCCAGTCTTTGACAAGCCTAGCTTCATAGACTGAGCTAGACCCACGACCGATTAGTATGAGTAGCTTGGGACGCTGCTCGGACAGTGCCGTTAGGGCACGGTCAGCAAACGCCTTTTCCTGTTCCGTGAGCAAATGAACGATAGATTTGGGTGTACCATTTCTGTCGTGAAGGTCACGGTGACAGTCTATGCAAACAGGGATGCAGTTTTCCTTGCGGTTAGACCACACTCTCTCGTAGGAATCTAGCTCTCGCAGAATCCAACGGTTGACAAAGTGGTGCTTGGTACTGTCGCCTTCCTTACCACAAAGTCTACAGGGTGGAGCAACTCTTCTCTGCTCTCTGAACTTATCCCTGCGCCTGCGTATGAGGTCAGGTATCTCGGGAATCTGACCAAGCGCTTCCCTGAGTCGCTTAAGACATTCAGCCTGCTTAATGCCAGCCTCAAGCAAATCTTCTAGGTCCACATTCTCAACGGACGCCAGCAATTCAAGCTGTTCATCCGTAGCCTTCTGATGGCTCTGGTTTATCTCAAACCAGTGATGCGGATTGAGGCATGGACTATCACAGCCGATGCCGATGTGCCTTGCGCGACTCAAACCTTCCCCCTTTCTTACGTTTCGGTATCCTCCCTACACTTAGGGCAGAGATAGTCGTCATCGAGCGTGAAGTATGTCTCAACACACTCACCACAAGTAGCATTACCTACGGGTGGAGCCAATACCTCCACCTCTTGGATCTGATAGCGCGGGCGATGCTTCTGATGATGGTAGAGAACCGTCAGCCTACCCTCTTTGAGCGCCTTGTGATAGCTGCTCTTAGGATTGTCACGAATCTCTTTCAACCGCGCGACTACTTCATCAGGAGAGTGTAGATCACGCCCCTTCTGAACAGTCTTGGCCTTGTACCAATCAACCTGCATCGCGGCACTCCGGGCAAAGGTAATCGTCCCCAAAGAACGGGGACTCACACTCAGCACAGGGCTTAGCACCAGGCGGAACACCTTCGTTGAGTACCATTACAGCCCAAGGCTTAGCGACGGGTTCTTCCTCATCCTTATCAGGAATCTTTACCATCATCTTCTTCCCGGTACCCATAGGAGTTTCGGGTCGGACCTTAGAGTTGTAATGAATCTCCAACTCAGAGTCAGCGTGCCTTCCAGCGCCCTTGCTAATCTTAGCCGCGTACTTCTCGGCTTCGTCCAAGGTGGCGAAGGTCTTGAGTGGGTATGCGCTTCTGACAATCACCAAGGCCACGTCCATCCGATGACAACAGGACCAATATGAAAGGTATACACCTTCCCTTGTGTCTCTGCATCGAGAATTGTCTTAGCGACAAAGAAGAATGGGATGCCCCATAGCTTCATCCTAAACTGTCCGTCGATCTGTTGCATGGCCCCAGGATACCAGGGCGTCAGGGGAAATGCAAGTAGCGCGTACGGGAATCGAACCCGTGTTACCGCCTTGAGAGGGCGGCGTATTAGGCCACTATACTAACGCGCCATGTAGGGACGTTCATTTGTCGCTTTGGGCCACTCCCTATTAGGGGAGGTACGCTCGCCACACGTACAACTGACACGGGTTCAATACCCGCCGCCTCTTGACACGGGGTATCCGCCCGTCCCTAAGTTCTGTGTTCCTGGCAGAGAAAGTCACCGGGTAGCGCCGGGTCCCCACACTCTGCACAAAGTAGCTCACCATCGAGCGGTTGGGAATTCAATGCGTCAACTCTTTCCTTGCCCGTGGCAAGAAGTGCGTACCACTTACGCTTGAACTCGGTATCCTGTAGGTTAACAGAGCCAAGGTCATGCCAACTGTTCGGTTGCTCCGTATGACCAATACAAATCCAAGCCGAACTATACTTCTTAGTTGTTTTGCCTTCTTTCTCTACGGGTGCAGCAGGCAAAGTAAACATATACCACTGATTTGCAGCTTCATGCTCAGGATATCGCATCTTCTTCGCTATCGTTTTGTTACGCAGTTCACGAATGTTACCCATCAATACCCCCACTAGGACTCGAACCTAGAACCTTGAGATTAAAAGTCTCCTACTCTAACCAATTGAGTTATGGGGGCGCGTCCCCTCATACGAGGATGAGGGGAGTCACATCTACCGACTCTAGATGCTCAAAGTATCCATCCCACGGACGATACATTCGGTTCGTACGCTTCTGGTTATTGTCTGCGTGGCAGAGTCGCTGCGCAGTATAAGCATCCTGTAGGTCTGCCTTAACAGCCGGGATGGTCCACGCTCCATGAGAGCCGAACGTTCCTCCGGTTGTATAGGTGACGACTACTAGATAAGCATTCTGACCTGGCTCGATTTCATCGTAACCATAAATATCATCATAATCACTCAACTGCTGCGCGTCCCAGCCAGTTAGCTGAGTTGTGCTGATCTTATTGATCGACACGGTAAGACCATAGTCTCCCTGATGGAGCCATGGTCCGTCGCCTTCCTCTGGCGGACTTATCTGGTAAGTATACTCAGAGAACTCTACCCAATAGGTCATCGCACGACCCTTTCTTTACTTGTTAGGGGTGAACGACGGGAGTCGAACCCGCATCTACATGGACCACAACCATGTGCATTACCATTATGCTACGCTCACCATGTTCAGTACGCCCGGTGGGATTTGAACCCACAATGCCGCAAGGCCAGAAGGGTTTAAGCCTCCCGCGTATACCGTTCCGCCACGGGCGCTAGCTGCCGAGCTAGGGATCGAACCTAGACTTTCCTGATCCAGAGTCAGGCGTGTTTCCAGTTACACCACTCGGCAATAATCTTCCTATCCATGGCGACAATCTTACCACGGCCATTGAAATCGTGCTGTCTCAACGTCCAATAGATCGTAGGCTCATCAATATCCTCCGCCTTAGGTTTAGTTAGCTGCCAGCGTCTGGAATGCGTCCGACAAAATACCTTGCCAGGGACCACTACATGCCCACAGACATAACACATACCCGTACTATCACGTCCATGACGCTTAGGATTAAGCTCACGAAATAGTTCCTTGGTCATAGTACCGGGAGCGGGATTTGAACCCGCACGCTTATCAGGCATCGGGGTTTGAGGCCGACGTGTCTACCATTCCACCATCCCGGCATAGGTTATAGCGCGACGGGGAATCGAACCCCGGTTACAGGCTTGAAAGGCCCGCGTCCTAACCATTAAACGACCGCGCCTAGCGAGAGAGTCGGATGAAGTGAACACGCAGCGTGTTCTATGAGGGTAGGATAACCGCTCTCTCATACCTACCAATGGGCACGGTTGGAATCGAACCAACGACTTCCACCTTATCAGAGTGGCGCTCTAACCGCTGAACTACGTGCCCGTTAGGGTAATTGCCTTAGAGAATGCTTGCCCATCGGGATGCAAGCCTCACCATCATCATTCAAGATAGTCTCCAAGTCCTCAACTCGTAAGAAACAATCTCCGTCCAGACCCCAGGTCTTGCCCCAGGAGTTGCGCAAGCGTACCACATGAAGCTCGCCGTGTCCAGGGAATCGACGCTTGAGGGCATGACCGCGTACACAAATAGCATGACCACCGACGTGCTGTCCAGAAATGTCAAGCAGCCCGGAAGGGTCCGGGTCAAACATGCTATCGCGCCACCAAATGCCAATTTCCACGACACCGTGGTTAGATAAGGTGGCTAGTACGTCATCAATGCTGAACGCCCAACGGTATGAGTCAATGAACCCATACTGTTGCATGATCTTCGCACCTGACAATACAGAAGTACCATCGTTGTGCGGATTAGCGCCAGGGTATGCTCCACCCGGCCAAGGATCATTCTTTTGAGCTTCCCAATAGACCTTTTGCTCTGCAAAGCTATTGGAAATACCTCGCGTGTGATCTTTGTACGCTGAGGCGCAGTGGCTCCATGAGAAACCTACACAAGCACCCTCTTGTCCCTGGTCTAACCAGACTGGACACTGCCAAGTCTTAGTCTTTAGCGTCTCGGGGACCAGACCACGGATATCGTAGTCCTTTGAGCGGTCATCGAACTCTTGGAGTCTATCGAGCCGCCTGTCTTGTGTATCTGTACCGTCGCGTAGAGTAGGCATCACCCATTACGCTACGGAGGCATGGCGAATATTGGAGTCGAACCAATGACGCGAGGTTCTTCAGACCTCCGCTCTACCACTGAGCTAATTCGCCAAGTGAAGGCGGTTCGCCCCGCACCTTACGAACCCGAATCGTACGCGGTGGGCATAGGACACTAGTAATCCATTACCGCCAGCGGAGAGTGTAGGATTCGAACCCACGCGCCGGTTCAAGGCCGACCAACGGTTTTCAAGACCGCCCCAATAGTCCACTCTGGCAACTCTCCATGTCGTGTATAAATAAGCTGCGAGAGGCATAGCGTCCGCAGCTAAGATAGCCCGAATTGCAAGGTAAAGGTCAGGCCCTAGGCTCATCTGGCACAGCCGGGGTGTCCGTCCCTACGTAGGTTCATTCCAGGCCACGACTACCTAGCTGAAACCTATACCTCGGAGGCGTTCGCAGCCCCAAGCGGGTGAAGAACCACTTCAACCTTTAAGTTTAGAAACCTCCTGTTCGATGACAAATGATAGACATTTCAACCGACCTGAGCGTGTCCGTGGATACTGTGTTCGCACGCAGCGGTCAAGCACTCGGCCCCATATCCTTTTCGGCTGGCTACTCCGTCGCCCTTGCACAGTCATAGGTTTCTAAGGGTTCCCGCCCTCCACCTAATCTTCCCGCACAGTATGTGTCAGTCTATAAGCCTCAGGTTCTCAGCCACTATTGGCCCTGTCCTAACCACCCTTGTAGGTGACTTTTATCTGCGACAACCTCTACATTGAGAGGGTCCCATGGTTGGGGCTGATCCCGTAGTGATTCATCCTCGGGATTTTCTGCCACAATCCAAGTGATGCCAGGATCGCTGTGAGCATACTCCCCCCAATACTTCAATGCATCGGCTTCGCTCACCACTCGGCCATACAGACCGTAGTAGTGATTCAAGATAAGGTATCTGACCTTAGTCTTGCAAGGCAAGGACGGGAGTCGAACCCGTGTTACAGGTTTTGCAGACCCGCGCGTAGCCATTCCGCCACCTTGCCATTACGTCGTAGACATTCCTCACGGTCACAATTACATGCGTTCTGACAAACGAAACCCTTGTGACACTCACAGTCTTTGATGGGCTGTTCACAAATAGTACATTTCCATACCATAGCTCGCCGGGTAGGACTTGAACCTACAACCATTCGGTTAACAGCCGAACGCTCTGCCATTGAGCTACCGGCGACTGTTGATCCAACTATCTAGACACGCCTTATGAGTGGGCAGTAACTCCCAATCAGCGTGCCAAGTACCCTGCACAATGTCAAAGGTTTCCGTACCTTCGTCTGACCACTCGCCACCCATGCGTTGTATTTTACACGGGATTCCCTGGCGTCCTTCCTGAGCCTGTTCAACTGTAATGATACGCCAGATCGCACATTCGCTTTTATCAAAGCGGTAGTTTGCATATATTCTACCGACTAGCGGCTCTTTCATATGCCCCCAACAGGGATCGAACCTGTGACCTTGAGATTAAGAGTCTCCTGCTCTACCGGCTGAGCTATAGGGGCGATGATTGGTCATTCCCCTTACCCCTAGGGAATCGTTACTGGATGGGCAACCAATCAAGTTGTATGGCGGGTGGAGGAATCGAACCTCATTACGCTCTCGCCAGCTAGGTTATGAGCCTTGCTGCCCAAACCTGGGCACCCGCGTCGTAAATTTGCTACGGAGAGTGGGGGATTTGAACCCCCGGTACCCACTGGATACTCCGTCTTAGCAGGACGGTGCATTAAGCCACTCTGCCAACTCTCCCTGTGTGATACGTGGCACCCACGTACCCCTTTTAACTAAGGCGAAAAACTCTATCAACGTACACTTAGAACTATCCGTCAATCCATCTACACGGCCGTCTGTGTAAGTCCAATAAACTCTTTCCGTCTTAGGATCATAGAGATAATCCTTCACCATTGCGTTCGCTTCCCAACGAAAAGAAATCATACGGCCCCGGTGAGAATCGAACTCACATCTATCCCTTAGGAGGGGATCGTTCTGTCCATTATACTACAGGGCCAGAAGCAGGGCATTTCAGCCCCACCCACGTCACCGCTTTAGGACAACGGCTGCCTGTCAGATATCCATAGCGCACTGGTTAACGCAATCCCGACAACAATTGCACACCGTATCGTAATCGCCACCGATTTCCTCTGCATACGGACAGCCATGAGGAATCTCTCCCTCATTACCGCAGTTACAGAGCGGACTGATTGCCGATAACAACCAGTCTTTGACAACCTGCTTGTAAATATGCATACGTATTTGCACAGCAGGCATAGGCCAGGATGGATTTGAACCATCGACCCGCACCTTATAAGAGTGCCGCTCTAACCCCTGAGCTACTGGCCCAATTAGTTAGAGGATCGTATATGGGGGACTTACTTCATGGATAGGTACGCACTACGCCGGGGCGACCACACCCCTCTCGGCCAGCACGCATACTCCTAGATGTAGTCAACATCGTTAGTGACCTATATCAATCCGCTTACCCTTATCCCACCTGCGCACTGTGGGCGGCAATTATCCGTCCGATCCTCAAGCCCGCGAGGGGAATCGAACCCCTATCCCTGCTTTACGAAAGCAGTATAATAGCCGTTATACTACGCGGGCGACTTACTTATCAGGCACAATCATAGTGCCTTTACAGATGGGACATACCCTACCATTGTTAAGGATGCCCCCTTTCATCTTGCATTTACAATCCATAGTGGAGGTGGGCGGAATTGAACCGCCGTCCTGCGTACACTTGTTGACTCAGTTTCTAGCAGCTTTGTAATACAATACTGGCAACCGGTTCTGAGCCGCCTACCCTTACTCTACCACAAGATACGGCAGACTCATGCTAGTGACTGTTTGAAATAGTCGGGAGCAGCCTGTTGTTCCGTACACCCTGCTGTCGAGATTACTCACCACGCAATGGAAATACCATTAGAGTGGAGCCGAGTAAGCCAATTAGATTGACCGTCTAATCTTTCCAAACAAGGATTTGGGACTTTATACCCCGGCCACGCTTTCTGTTCCTAGGTCCGTGGCTCCTGACCCGAGCGGACTAAGCCGCTAGAGCAAACGTATGAGTGTCTGCAATTATTGTTAGTGGTAGGCCACTACCCGCTGCACTAAGGCAACCGCATCTTACACAGTCGATGCCTGTCACCCCCATGATTATCAGCCTCCACCTAGCCTTATTAGACTAACGTCTAGCTTACGGCCTCGCTCTAGATTTGCTGACACGGAGCGAATTAAAGTTTATGCCGGATTTCTTGGACGGCTCCGGCAACCGCCCATAAGGAGTTTATGAAAGGTGGTACCTCAACAAGACCGCGATATTCGCCTTGTTCCTCTCATAGACTCCACCAAGTTATACGAGAGTCCACTGTGCCGTAGCCACTCCGAACGGTTCCTGCCGTCCCGCACTAGCCTCACGGTCTAGGCGATGGTCGGGAGACAATCTCCCCCTTGGGGCAGTCCATCCCAACTTAGAAGTAGAACTCTCTAGTAGACCGGGCAGGATTCGAACCTGCAATGAACAATGATAAAGATTGTTTGTGTACCGTACACACCGGTCAAGCCCCGGCATAGGGTTCCCGCCCTATGTTACTCCGGGGTCGTCCACGGACAATTAGTCGATGGACATGGGCCGCACTGGAATCGAACCAGTGACTTCCTGCGTGTCGAGCAGGCGTTCTACCGCTGAACTAGCGGCCCTAGTTACGTGAGCTAGCTTACTCACTTCGCTAGCTCACACCCAAAACAACGCCTGATTCTGACGATGCGTGAGCGGGATGGTTGACCAACCAGAACAACAGTTTAGCCGATGTTCTGGCGACTGTCAAGCTTATCGGGACGAGAGGTAAACGCCTTCTATCTTTGCCCCACTGTACTCCTGCTTGTCAATCGCGTCTGCAACAGCAAGACCAACATCTTGGCGCAAGTCAAACTTCTTGATAGGCGCCAACGTCGTCGGAATGGTGATGACCACCGTGATTGTATTATCCATGCTAAAAACGTAGCACGACTGTCAAGTGGACCCGGCTGGGATCGAACCAGCGACCTTCTGCTTGTAAGGCAGACGTTCTCCCACTAAACTACGGGTCCGCAGCAGGCTCCCTCATGGGGCGTACCTCCCATAGACACTACCCGACAGGTTCCCGCCTGTCAAGGCGAGGGAACCTGCGTGCTTAATCCCCGTGGGTACGCACGGATTAGGTACTGCGATGGCCCCTGACTGATGGGCAGAGCCGTCACCGGGAATCGAACCCGGCTTACTAACTTACCAAGCTAGGGTAATATCCGATATACTATGACGGCTTATCGGGCATGTAGGATTCGAACCTACGACCCCCTGCTCCCAAAGCAGGTGCGCTACCAGACTGCGCTAATGCCCGTTACAAATGACTGAATACATAAGTCACAGCAGAGATACCATGACTAATGAAACTCATGATACCGGTGGCAGCAGCCACCTTGAGGTACCACAATTCCTTACGGCTGAGCGTAACCTTTTCCTCAGCCTTCTTTATGGCTTTAAGTTTCGCTTCTTCCTTGTCCATTGAGCGCCTTGCTTTGACGCCGCTTATACCCAAAGATCAAGTAGAGCGCGACATTCCCTGCGATGAATCCCACCGCATTCAGCGGGATATAGTAGGAAAACCCTGTGTCAAGTCTCTCAACGTTGTTAGTCAACGCTGACGTGGCTAAGAGCAGATACGAAACGGCAATGAGTACAACATGGAGCGGCAGCAGAGCTACATATCCTCCCTGCTTGCGCAGTTTGAGGTAGCTCTGGGTATATACCACCACAATCAGCACCACAAACGACACAATGCCTCCGTACAGAAAGATATTCAAGTATCGGAGGCCATCCAAAATGCTCATGCTCTATTACCTAGCGGGGGATCGAGGATTTGAACCCCGAAGTTCGGGTTTGGAGGCCGACAGTTTACCATTAGCTTAATCCCCCAGGAGCGCACGGAGGGAGCGCGAGATTCTCTCACCCCTCGGTTATGTGAACAGACTTGTCATACGCCGACTTCACGCGGGCGGATTCTAACCATAGACCCTAAGGCGTATAGTTCATATGTGACTATACCGCGAAGGGACTCCGTTTCCATCGAATACTCCTGAACGCATGGTGCCATCTGAAACAATCGTCATTGCCACGCCGCTTTTCGCTACTTGTATACTGCCCTCCGGGGATCAATCCATCCAGACGCATACGTTTGCTCGCTACAGCCGTGCGCATGTATTGAGCAATGACGAAGTACGCCCGGAGGGACTTGAACCCCCACACCTTTCGGCATCAGGACCTAAACCTGACGTGTCTACCGATTCCACCACGGGCGCTAGTACCGATAACGTTCAAGGAAGGGCTGTTATCGGTGTTATCGTGCGACTGCCATTGGACCATATTCATAGTCGAGAGCCTTGCGCCGCTGCATGATACCCCGGATTCCCGTCCGGCATATTCATGCCTGATATGCGATCAGTGAGAGTCGAACTCACACGCCTGTTAGGGCACTGACCCCTCAAGCCAGCGTGTCTACCATTTCACCATGATCGCTAAAGATTTTGAAATGGCGGGAGTAGGATTCGAACCTACGAAGGCATAGCCGTCTGATTTACAGTCAGATGCGTTTGACCGCTCCGCAACCCCGCCGAATAAACACTTGGGCACCTAGATTGGGTGCGACCCTTCTCTTTCAAGTCAACTTCCTCCTGCCTAGCCTTATCCGGGCAGATGGTTCGCCGTATCTACGGCTGATCTAGGAGTTGGCTCCCAAGCTATGTAGTTTTTGTCAGTCTACCAGACTGTCAAGCGCCCCCGCCCGGATTTGAACCGGGAACCTGCGGTTTAGAAGGCCGCTGCGCTATCCGTTGCGCCACAGGGGCATAAAAAAGGCGACCCTCTTTGGTCGCCCCCGTCTTACACCTATCGTATGGGTAGACGAGAGCTAGACCAGGGGCTTACGACCTCCGATAAAGGCGTCCCAATTCTGATGTTCGGTCGAATATCTCATACTCGTCTGATTCTTAGTGCAGGCGGGGCACCCGTTTTATAGGTCCCCGCGATGGTCGTTTCACGATAGCAGATGGTCCGGTGGAGTCAAGAGCGCCAACGCGCCAAGACGGATCGGGGCACCTTCACCTTTGGCGAATGACCCTCAGGCCGATCACAAGGATAGCCGTCACCACCATTGCCGGGTGCCCACCAGACCACCCCATCCCACTTCACGCGATAGATACAGTATCTACAATCAGCACTGAATCTATATACCGCAGGCTCCACCGACGCAGCGTTCTTCCGACTCTTCAAAGACCACGCCTTCCTGTTCACGCGCGACATTATAGCCGACCGCGCTCAAGGGCTGTCCGCCCCGCGCCCCGTCAGGATAGCAGGTCACGCCGCGAAGTCTAGGGAGATAATCATACAACATCTTCCCAAAGTCCTCAACTTCATCCGGGTCTGTGATTACATACGGGAGGTTGATCGTGGAGGATATTCCGTGATCGACGTACTGCTGTACGAAGGCTTGAAACGCAATCCTTTTTTCCACATTGTATGAGAGCGAGTACGCATCTTCAATCTGGTCTGGCGCCACTCCATACTCGTCAACCAATCTCTTTGCGGTGGGATCAACGACGTACTGGTACTTCCATGTTTTGCCTGACGCCAGGTATCGACGTTTGTACGCCACACAGAAGATCGGTTCAATGCCAGTAGTTGTTTCAGCGATAATCCCGATTGTGCCTGTTGGAGCAATTGCTCTAGTCTTTGCAGGCCGAGTAAGGTTATGGCGATCTGCCCAATAGTGAGCGTACTCTGTCGCCTTTGTGTAGTATTCCAACCACTCTGCCAACTCTTCGTTTGGCTCATATGAATAACCTCGCTTGAGCAACCACTCATGAATTCCCATCAGGCCAAGGCCAAGACGCCTGTTCTTCTGACGAACAGCGTCAACCTTTTCGTAAGGGACATGACTATAAACCGTGCCTGCTAATAGGAAAAGAGTCGCATGGAATACAGCATCACCAAAGTCATCTAGGCTATCAAACCGTGCTAGATTTAGACTACCTAAATTACAAATGTCTGAATCATCTGTAGAGGTAACCTCCGTGCAAGCGTTGCGTAGAGTTTCACCTGCGTTCTCCCCTGTGTCAATAGAGAACCCTGGCTCTGCCGTCTTGAGCATTCGCTTGACCGTAGACGAATAAACATGCACTGCCTGGTCATGTAGCTCATGCCAGTCGTTCTCGTATGCTACAAAAAATTCATCGTCTAGAATAATGGATACATTAGTCATATCCAACGTGGCCGGGAAGTTGAAATCCTTCTCTTTGAGGGCGCGTACCTCTGCGGGCCAGTCCTTAACGCGAATAAACTTAATAGCATCAGGATGGGACCACTTAAGGCCAGCCCAAATAGCAGAACGACGACTACCACCCTGCATGATATGACGGCCACACTCATTGACCATTTCCATCAACGAAATAGGACCGGAAGCGAATCCACCAGTGCGCTTGATAGGTTCACCCTCTGCACGCACATCAGAATAGTCTATACCGATACCGGCACCTGTCATCAGCGCCATAGACGCCCGGTAGAGTAGGTCAGACCATTCCTCGCGTGAGTCGCCAGCCTTTAACAACAAACAGTTCTGCGTCTGGTGTAGGTCACGACCTGAGGCGTACAGGTAACGACCACCCGGCATGAACTGCCTGTTCGTAATAAGATTCAATACTCGCTGATACTCAGGAGTTGTATGGTCATAATCCAGGGCACCCAAAACATGCTTAGTAACACGCTCTGCTGTGTCCTCCCACGACTCCACTGGATTGCCGTTTTCGTCCTTCCAAGCGTACTTCTGTTCGTAAATAGATGATGCGAATGGACTCATGTCTACTTCCCGTAGTTCCTTGACTGTTACGGGAAGTGAGTCCCTCTCTGCTAGTGCCACTGTCGGTTGCATTCCCTTTGTGTTTTAGTCCGTAGACCTTACACGTCGCCCCGGATACGCATGAAGTGGCAAGCCAGCCATCCAACCTGGGCGTCTGATATCGCGCGCCCACTGGAGCCTTAAGGGTTAACAGGAGAAAGAAAAAGACCCTCTGCTCATATATAAATTTTGTAATGAACCTACTACTAGACAACCCACAGCTTTGGGTTCTTCTAATTGGAAGTATTGTACCATTAGGAGGGTATCTTCTTAACAAGGTAGGTCCGTGGGTGGACGAAAGTACAAAAGCTTTTGTTCAGGTACTATTAGCGGCAGTAGCTGCTGCTCTATACACGGCTCTTGATACGGATGTATTTGGTTGGAATGACGACACACTACAGTTAGTCCTAACTGGTATAGTTTCTATGTTAGCAGCCCATAAGCTACTATGGAAGCCTGCTAGGGTAAATGAACGTCTTGGAGCTATAGAGGACGTACCTGAGGGTAAGTAACCCAGCGCGCAGGCGAGTAAACGTGCGAGGCCCGCTCTAATCGGCGGGTCTTGCTCGTTCTAGGCAACATTTCCTTGGACCTGGGCGTTTGAAATCATGAACGGATGACCCAAATCGTTGCTCGCCAACAGTGCCGCTCACTTGACGGCTGGTATCCTTACAAGGCTCAGTCCTCAGCCGATGAGGACGCACATTACGTTGTCCATGTGAACCCTTGGGCTAATCGTAGTGAACAACATGTATGTGAATGTAAGGGTTACCAGTATCGTGGCCGCTGTCGGCATCAAAAGGAAGCTCACCTAGATCATTGCGGCTGGAATGAAGTGGATAGTGAGATTCAACAGACTCCTGAGGAAGCAAAGAATCGTATCTGTCCTGAGTGTGGTGGTCCAACCCACTATGCAATGTGGGAAGTAGATGAATGAAGAGACTAAACAACTAGGTGAGGCGTACCGTCAGTGGAAAGATGCTGAGAAATCTAAGAACGTGGCTAGAGACAAGTTCTTCCGGGCGGTCACTGAGGAATTGGAGCAGGAGATTCCGCCACAGGTGGTTGAGCGCGTCGAAGCCAGCGATGATGAGCAGGCGTTACGTATTGCTCAGCGTCGGTTTGTTCGTCACCGCGTTGTTGATGTGGCTCGCGTTAGTGATACGGAATACGACGTTATCCTAGAGGAAGATGCAAGCCTCCGTCCGTATTCTTATATTAACCGGGATGATGGAACAGTATACCGACGCATCATATCTGAGGGAACGCCGATTCTTGATGATGAGGCATTACGCGATGAGTCACCCGAGCTTTGGGAGGCTATCACTGAGGAAGTGGTTGAAAGGAAACTCAAACCCTTGGATAAGCTAACCCCTGAGGAAACAGAGGCGTTGCGGCCCTACATAGCCATGCCCAAGCCACAGGTAAAGTTAGGTGCCCCCCGAAAGGCTACGCAAGAGGAACTAGATGGAGCAGAAGAGTAAGTTCGTTGCTGGTATCACTTGTGGAAGGCTCAGATTCCGGGAGCCAATCATTTCTATACCAGCAGACGAGATTGAGCAATTGATATGCGAACTACAACAGACCCAAAAAACTTCCGATTCCACTTCACGGTAACGGACCTTGCACGATTTCTCGGTAAATCTCCCGTCACGCTTCGGCATTGGGAACGGCAAGGTCTTGTGGTATTTCCAAGGGACACAAACGGGGACCGTAAGCTGTCAACTCAAGATGTTAGATATATGGCACGAATTGCCGCGAACCTGGGTCGTATCACAGAGGAACGTAAGAACTTGGTTGAAGCAACCATCACAATGTTGCAGTTAGTTGAACAGGAGAATGATGATAAAGGTAGCATTATTGGGAGCGCCGTCGTCGGGCAAAACGGACACGGCACAGGACATTAGTAATGGATTGCACGACCGCACCGTCAGCATATGCGACGAGTACGTTGCCGACATTGAAGAACGCTCAGACAATACTCTCGGACACTTTGCCACTTATCTGGGAAACCTACAGGTGGGCATCGGACGTTGGGAACGCGAGCGTCAATTGGTACGCGACTTCAAGCCTGACATTCTTATCACTTGCGGAACCGTGGTGGAGACTGTCGTCTACGAAGCGCTGAACGCGCTCACGATGGCAAGCCTCAATGGCGACTCTCTCACGCTCCGCGAGGTACAGAATAACAAGCGCGCGTCGGTAACCCTGACCGCGTTGAGTATCATAGCCCATGACACCTGGGACTATGACTATGCGTATTATCTACCGTTAGTAGACTGTGATGACCAACGTCATCAGGCAGTAGATAAACACATTCTAGAATCAGCAAGCGCTCTGGAAGTACCAGTCAAGCAAGTAGACCAGGCAGCAGTAGCTACCATAGTACAGGATATTATCGCGCATGAGCAAGCTGAAACTCCCGCATCTGACCAGTAGCCAGTTTGCGGAGATAGAACAGCGAGCGAGGCTGTCGGGTATTCACCCGGATACGTGCCCAACGTGCGGGTCAGTCGCAGACGAGTGGGGCGAGCGCGAAAACGGAGTTTTCACGTTCAATGATGTCACTCAAAAGTGCGACTGTCAAGACCAGATCATGCTTCGTAAGCATTATCTACTGGCGAACATACCCGATCAGTACATGCGCCTGGATTGGGAGCGAGACTATAAGGGCGATGCTAATGCGAAGATCGCCGTGGATAGTTTCCTATCCAACTGGCCTCAGTACAAGCTGTACGGTATGGGCCTAGAGCTAGGTGGCCCACTCGGCGTAGGTAAGACGTTCGCCGCCACAACTATAGCGCGCGAGTTGGTAAAGCGTGGTGAAGATGTTTTCTTCTTACCTTTCAACCAGATGCTTTACGCGATACGACACGACGAACGAGCCGTACTAGCCAGGATGAATGAATCGAATGTTCTGGTATTGGATGAGATACAGGCTCCACCCAACGATTCACTACGGAACGTGATGGAAAACCATTTTGAATCAGTCGTTCGAAATCGGACAAACTACAATGGGGTAACCATTTTGACAACAAATCTTTCCGAGAAGGATATGCAGGTCCATTACTCCCGTTCATACAGTCTATTAGCGGCGAAAGAAGTGCGGGTTGAAATATCTGGTGATGATGTGCGGAAGCGTGCAATAGGACAAGAGAATCTTGCTCGACTACTGAGCGGTCAACAGGCCCCGATTTCATGACTGTTCTAGACCTTGATTTGGAGTTGATGTTCCATCTTACGGACCCAGCGTCGTGGCAGGTCATCCGTGATGAGCATTTTAATCCCGTACTGCTTGAAGATAATCTCGTTGCATCGGTCTATGAATTCTGCCGTACTCATTTCAATGAACAGGGGGCCTTGCCGAATGCGCTCGTCATCGAGGAAGAATTTAAGAGTCACGGTGTAACTCTTGAGCCATCCAAGGTGGCTATTGGGGATTTGATTCAACGCCTGCGCAATCGCTACGCTACTAATCAGGGTAGACATGCCATCTTGGATATTACGAACAAGACGATCAATGACCCAACTCAACTCGCTAAGGCTATGTTGGAGGAAGGGAATCGCCTCCACCGATTGCTTACCCCACGGGGTAAGGCGTTCAACGCCGATGACTACGGCAAAGCCATAGAACGCTATCACAAAAGTGTCGTGGCTGGGCGAGGACCATCGTTGGGGTTCGTTGAACTGGACGATTACTTCTACGGACAACGTGGCCTCACTTTCATGGTTGGTGCGCCTAAGTCATTCAAGTCGTGGTTCACTGTCAAGGCTGTGTTAGAGAATGTCAAGAACGGTGGCAGTCCATACCTCTACAGCCTTGAGCTACCGGCTGAGGAAACGGATATGCGGCTGCGGTGTCTCGCGGCAGATGTACCTTACTGGAAGTACCTACAGCATCAGCTAGACAAGCAAGACATTCAGGCTATTGAGGAGCACTCAGAGATACTAGCAGGCTTCGGCAACGTCACTATTGATAAGCCACAACAGGGTGACCGCTCCGTGGACAGTATCATTGGCCGTGCCCGTGATGCTGGTGCTGACTGTATCTTTGTCGATCAGTTGCAGTATGTTGAAAACCGCAAGGGGATCGCTGTTGGTGCGACTAATGACACCAAAGATTATTTCGAAGTCATCAATGACCTCAGAGATTTCTCCGACGATGGTCCCATCTGGTGTGTCCATCAGTTCAATCGCTCCGTCCTGAACTCTGACTCGATGCCCGAAATGCAGCAGATCAAAGGGTCTGCCGCCGTGGAGGAATGCTCAACTCTAGCACTTGGCCTCTGGTCTAACAAGGAAATGCGCAAATCGAATCTCCTGCACCTAGGAGTGCTTACCGCCCGCAACTTTGGATACAAGACCTGGGAGGCTCAGGTTAGAATGCGTACTGGTTGTAACATCAATGTCATTGGCGAGGTAACAGAATGATCTACGGCGACTCAATAGAACTAATGCGTATGATGGACGTAGGTAGTGTGGACTTTGTGTTAGCTGATCCACCATACAGTGACCATGAAACTATTGACCTGGGTATCTACTATGCCCGCGCCATCTGTAAGGGACCATCACTGTTCTTTATGTATCCTGAGGACTTGTGTCGCCTAGAGGAACCACCCGATCAGGTCATCCACTGGATCAAGCCACCTAGTACCAAGAATACAGTGCGTAGATACTCACGCTTTGTTGAGGCTATCGCATGTTATGACCTAGATCAGAGTCCGTTCAATCAGGACACGCATTGGACGACCCGGACAGGCGTGTTCAATGACAGTTTCGCTGCCAAGCAAGTCCATCCTTTTGAGAAGCCAGCCAGCCTACTTGAAAAGCTACTGGTTGTCCACTCTAAGCCAGGGGACTTGGTTCTCGATCCTTTTGCCGGATCCGGTTCGGTTGAAAAGGTCTGTAATCGCATCGGTCGTAAATGTCTATCCATTGAAATCAAACCATGAGTCAGTATGTAGTATTCCATCCGTATGGCACTGTTGATCTAGAGGCTTCGCATGCCTCAGATTTATCAGTGGTCAACGCTGCCCGCGTATCTTTTGCCAAACACAGCCGTTTCTACTCGGACACCGACGCTAGGGTCCTACGGTTCTTGATGAAGGAAAAGCACGGTACGCCCTTTGAGCATAATTATTTCAGATGGCGTGTACGTGCGCCTATGATTGTTTTCTGGGAGTGGGTACGGCATCGTATGGCCTCCTACAACGTGGAATCAGCACGGTATGTGGAAATGCGTCCGCACTTTTACTATCCAGATGAGGCGCGTATTCAAAAGGGCAGGCCAGGAGACTACTGGTTTGAGTCAGGGACAGGAGAGCAGACCAAATGGTTACAGAAGGAACTATCAGAGCATTCGCAACAGGGGTTCGACCTCTACCTAGAAGCAATCGACCGGGGAATTGCCAAAGAGCAGGCCCGTCTGTTCGTGCCTCCAAATCTCTACGTAGAGTTTTATTTCTCCTGCAACGCCCGCAGCCTCATGAACTTCCTGTCCCTGCGTAATGACACTCATGCTATGTATGAGATACGCAAGTATGCTATCGCTCTAGAGTATCTATGGGGCGAGATAATGCCAGACACTAAGAAGGCATTCGTAGAACATGGTCGCATTGCACCTTAAATGGGATGACATATACCCTCGTATAGATTGGGAGAAACTATACGATGAACTTGGATGGGAGCCAATCTACACCCGAGGGGACGAAGATAAGGGGTACTGTCTCATGCCCCAAAACCATACCCACGGAGACTCCACGGGAAAACTGGCTATCAACCGAGCGAAGGGACTCTACAATTGTTGGGTATGTGGTGGAGGCACTGTGGTACAGCTTGTCAGTGCTGTACGTTCTCTATCTGCTCAAGATAGTTTGAAGTACCTTTCACAGTTTGTTGATTCAAGCACTAAAGAGTCAACAGATGAATTCACGACTCGCGTCGCAAGACTATTGGCGAAGGAAACGGAATCACCACGCCGCGTGTCGCCGCCGGTATTCAACCCTAACGTACTCAAAGACTGGCAAACGCCCCATGAGTGGTTTGATTCCCGACATATTCGTGATGGAGTACGTCAAAGTTTCCAAGCGGGGTTTGACCCTGTGGCTAGACGGTACTCCCCGGAACACGGAACATACGAAGGTCCGGGAATCATACTTCCCCATTTTTGGGGTGGCTCATTGGTTGGATGGCAAACTAGATGGCTGGACGGTAAGCCCAAGTGGCTCCCTAAGTACACGAACACTACTGATTTTCCACGCGAGACAACTTTATGGGGATACGATAGTGCAGCAACATCTGAACATGCGCCGGTTATTGTGGAGTCCGTCCCAACAGCCCTCTACCTAATCTCCGAGGGTTACCCGGCAATTGCGACGTTCGGAGCGCAGATCACAGAGGCCCAACTGCGCCATTTGAGACAATTTCAACAGGGCGTAATTCTCGCCCCGGACAACGACTCTGCTGGTAGAAAGTGGCTCGATACGACCACTAAATACTTGGAGAGATTTATTCCTGTCAATAGCGTAGGCCCCGTCGAAGGTGAAGGCGCGGACCTAGGTGACTTACAACCAACTCAATTACAATGGCATTTAGAAAATACCAAAAAGTAGAAAAGCACGATGTCGTGAGTCCTGAGGGCCACGACGCAATTGCGGACGAACTCCGTAAAACCGGCAAGACAAGCGTGTCGGAAATGACCTCTGCTGAGAAAGAGCAGACTATCAAGCGTCTGGACAACGATGAGAGTTAGAGCGCAAGCATCCCTTCTTGTCGTTGGAACATTTGCCACTGGACAAACGGCGTTGCCACGACTTGAAGTGGCATCGAGTCTCCCGGTCGGCACCTTTGCCACCGGGCAAGCGGTCAACCTGACCGTTCTGTAGTCTTTAGACATACGCAAAACACAAGCTGCCAAGCAGCTTTACAAGCACATGGAGAATTACATGCCCGAGTTTAGGCGTGGTATTGCAGGTATGCAGTCGAACAACGGTTCCGGGGGCAAGCAGTTCCCGGCCTTCTGCCCAGAAATCAGGTGGCAGAATGACCGTGAAGAGAAGTTCATCCTATTTCTCAACACGATTGATGACATTCCAACCGTCGAGCTTCACACATTCATCCCGGTTGGAACTACTAAGAGCGGCAAGACAAAGTACGACCAGTTTATCTCCCGTCGTGATCCGGCAATTGGAGAGTCTGCTGATGATTTGTCAGACCGTTTGGGTCGTAAAGCTGTGGCTAGGGCTTTAGCAGTCGCAGTTGAACTAGAGCCTAAGTACAAGATGGTCAACGGTAAGCGCCGTCCGACTGGCTTTGAGGTAAAGACTGAAACCTTTACCCGTAAGACCGAGGAAGGTGGCACTGAGGACGTTGAGGCTCCGCTCGTCGGCCTGGTAGTACAGTCGCCGTACAATTTCTACGGCTGGCTTGGCTCATTCAGTGAGTCCACTGGAACCATTGAGGACACTCCGTTCCAGATCATCCGTCGTGGTAAGGATGCAAAGACCACGTACGATTTCATGCCGTTCCTTGACCAAGAGGTTGACTTTACTAATCTCATTAGTCTTGTAGGAAACGTTAGCTACCTCCGTGGTGAAGTAGATAAGCTTCCTTCTGACGACAAGGAAGCGGCTCTCCGTATTGGTGAAGTAATGCTAGAGAAGCGTCTATCAGAACTTACCGATAAGGACCGCTACACGGAATTGGTCACTCCTATTCAGGAGATTGAAGATCGGTTCGGTGGTAGCGGCGGTCAGACTAGGATTGAACCTAAGGCTGACGCACAGGCAATGGTCACCCCGACCAATGGTACGACTAACGGCTCAGATAAGTTTGAGCAGCTAAGAAAGATGCACGAAGGGGTCTAATGTATACAGTTGACACTGAGTCTGTCGAGTATGCCTTCGACCATCTGATGAATGTTGCTCAGATTCACGCTGACAACGATTCTATGGCAGAGATTGCCAGCGCCCTTAAGCTAGTACATCAGGGCCTTGGCATGACTGAGGAAGCTACTGATGCGGTCTTTACGGGCATTGCGAAAATGTCTCCCGAACTAGACAAAGCATCGTGGATGGTACTTGGTGTCATCATCGGGTTAGCGGCAGCACAACATGGCGCTGAATCCGAGTAGTGGACTCTTAGTCTACACAGACGGCGCTTATAGCGCACGGGGACCAGGCGGTTGGAGTTGGGTAGCGGTAGATGCTTTTGGCGGGGAGCAATTCTCGTCAGGGCATATACCGCCCCCGACTACCAATAACCGTGCTGAACTTGTGGCTGTGTACGCAGCCCTTGATGACTTACATGCCAAGTATGGGCCAATTGAATTAGAGATAGTAAGCGACAGTATCTATGTCGTCAAAGGTGCAACCTATCCAGAGCGTGCGCGCAACGTCAATCGTGACCTATGGGATAGAGTTGACCGGGGCATAGAGAAACATGCTTACGTCCAATTCAGGCACATACCAGGCCATGTGGGAGTGAAGTACAACGAACTGGCAGATACCCTGGCAGTTGAAGCAAAGAGGAAATCAACCTATGTCTATTAGTACGACTACAAAGAAGGAAGCAGTATACAATTACCTGCGTAAGAACCGCAGGTACATTCCCGGCCCCGAGATTGAGGCGGCTGGTGGTCTACGTAGGCTCCGTGAGCTACGTTCTGAGGGCAAGAATATTGTCTCTCGTAAGAACCCTAAGACTGGTGCCTGGGAGTACCGTCTACAGGGTAAGTAATGCAATTCGCTCCACTACACAATCACTCAGAATACTCCGCACTAGACGGGTTCTCTACCTGTGAGGAAATAGCGGAGCGATGCGTTGAATTGGGGTGTCCCTGCTGCGGTATCACAGATCACGGTACTGTGGCAGGGCACCTTGAATTCGCTAAGGCCCTAGCTAAGAGGGATATCAAGCCTATCTTTGGTACAGAATTGTACCACGGAGTCAAGCCCAAAGGTTACAAGGGCTGGACTCGGAACGAGCGTGACCAGGCGCACCTAGTTGTGGGTGCCATGACGAATGAGGGCCTACGTAACCTATGGCGACTGAATGATATCGCCAGTCAGAACTTTCGATACGTAGGGAGGGTGACGTGGGATGATCTTGAGGGCTATTCAGACGGTCTTTTTTGCACTACAGCTTGCATCGCTAGTCTCGTATCTAGTGAGTTGCTTGCCGGACACTCGGAGTCTCTAAATAAGTACGTAGAGATATTCAAGGATAATCTCTACGTTGAGTTACACACCTATCCCAGCCCTGACCAAGAGCAGATCAACCTGGCTCTTTGTCAAATTGCAACGGAACGTGGACTCCCCGTAGTATACGCTAACGATGCCCACTTTGCCTATCCCGGGCAGTATGCGCAGCACGATGCTTATGTTGCCATGCAGACCGGGGAATCCATTGACACTCCGATCAATGACCGTAAGATGTGGCACCCCTTTGCGTTGTATATGATGGACGAAACGGAGATTCGCAACCATTTACATTACCTGCCTGACTCTGTAGTTGATGAGGCGTTGTCAAATACCGTCGCGCTCGGCAGCCGCTGTAATGTCAGCCTCCCATCTATCAAGCCACATCTCCCTATCTTCATCCCCAAGCATTGCGAATTCGTCCCCGAACATCATCGTGAGGACAATGCGAGCAAGCTCTTTATCGACCTTGTTGAGAATGGCCTCAAGGATCGCTACGGAGAGGACGCCGGGGATGAGGTATGGCAGCGCGCGAATAAGGAAATGGAGGCTTTCTTTGCAGGAGGGCTTCATCACTATTTCTTACAAGCGTGGGACTTCTGTCAGTTCTGTGATGCAAATGGCATAGAACGGGGTCCGGGTCGTGGATCGGCGGCGGGAGCGCTTGTTTCTTACGCGCTTGGTATTACGGACGTTGACCCACTTCGTTACCAACTCTCTTTCGAGAGGTTTTGGAACGCTGGTCGAGCTAAAGGCTTCCCCGATATAGACAATGATTTCCCCGTTTATGAGCGTGAGAGGATTAAGGAGTACCTCACTCGTAGGTGGGGCGGCGACAACGTACGCAGCATAGGCACGGTGACCCGGCTGAAACCGAAAGCTGCCCTTGATAAGACTTACAGGGTATTTGGCGTCGAGTTTCAAGAGAAAGAATCCATCAAAAAGATTGTCAACACTGTACCTGACCTCAACATTCTCGGTGCCGACTCGGTGGGCTGGAAAGATGACGGTGGCGGTAAGACGATCTACGTGTGGTCACATGTTGGTCGGCAGATAAAGCAGTACGTTGAGCAGCGTCCACCTGATCGTCAAACTGTCCTGTGGAAGTGGCTTGATTTCGTGGAGGCTGTGTGTTCCCGTGTTTCAGGATACGGCGTACATGCCTCAGGAGTCGTTGTGTCCGATGTGCCATTGAGTGATGAGTTGCCTAGTTTCTGGTCAGCTACAGGTAACACTCAGGCGACGATGTTCCCGATGGCCGACGTGGATAAGCGCGGATTCATCAAGCAGGACATTCTTGGCCTGCGGAATCTAGACACTCTACAGGAGTGGAAGCGCCTCGTCAAGCTGAACCACGGCATTGATATCAAGTGGTCAGGATTAGAGGCTAAGCAGCACCCACTTGAGATGTGGGAAATGCTGGACAAGGGACTCACCACGGGTGTGTTCCAAATTGAGACTAGTCCACCTGTGAGAAAGCTGACCATGGAATTCAAGCCACGCTCAGTCGAGGACTTGTCAGTTATTGTGGCCTTGAACCGTCCCGGCCCACTACGTAGTGGTACGGGTGAAAGGTTCGTAGCCCGCCGTAATGGCCTAGAGCCGATCCAATACGACCACCCCTTTCTTGAGGATATCCTAGATGAAACTTATGGACTGTTTCTATATCAGGAGCAGGTCATCGCGCTGTTCAGTAAGCTAGGTCTATCTGAGTCTGATGCTGATGCGATCCGTAAGGTACTAGGCAAGAAGAATAATGAGGATTGGCAAGCGGTCAAGAATGGTGAAGGGGAGTGGCAAGATAAGGGCTTTTTCGATCTTGCTCGCCGTGTTATGGATGAGGGTTCTGCGCAGGTTATATGGAACCGCCTTGAGGAATTCGCTAAGTACAGCTTCAACAAGTCGCACTCCATCGCTTATGCAACGATTGCGTTTCGTACGCTCTATGCGAAGTATTACGCGCCAACAGAATTCATCATGGCATGTATACGAACCAATAACGAAGATGCAGCTTTATACGTGGCTGAGGGACGACGCATCGGAGTGCCAGTATTGCCTCCGGATATTAGAAAATCCGGTGCTGAGGTTGGCGTTACCGATGGAGCTATCTACTATGGACTCGCAAACGTTAAGGGTGTGGGCCTATCATCTGCACGGTATCTCTCCCAACTTGTCAAAACACATTCATGCTTTACGCCCGCCGACGTTGAAACGGCGTTAGAGGTAGAAGATGCGGCGTGGCGAAAGAGAAAAGAGGCTCATCAGGCTAATAATGTCACAGCCTTCCGCGAGCGCTCACCCCGTAGCCAGTGTCGATCCAATATCATTGAGGCCCTTGAGAGAGTTGGGGCCTTTGACAATTACAAAGAAAGAACTGTATCTCTGGCTGAACAGCAAGCCGCCGAGACTGAACTCTTGGGCATTGTTCTTAGCGACAACACTCAGGAAGCGCTAGATAGAAACTCCGATCTGGTAGAAGAATGTGACGATTACCAGGAGTTTATTGATTCTATCTCAGCGGGTGCGCGTGCTAAACTAGCAGGTATAGTTTCAAATATTCGTCCAACTCAAACGAAGGCGACTGGCTCTGACATGGCTATCGTCACCATCGAAATGGGGCAGGACAACATTGAGTTCGCTGTATTCCCACGTCAATGGGAGTCCTACAAGTTTTTATGGAAGGAACGAACCGCTGGAATATTCAACCTTAAGAAGTCGGACAGAGGAACCTTCTTTGAGGACGGAATCAAACTCTAAGCTGCATCGAGCAGTCCGAGCGCAACAGAAGGCCAAGCTACAAACTTACATGGCCTTGATGGAACAACGTCTACCTATCCCCGCTGACTTAAGAAGGGACGTAGAAGAGAAAATACCTGTAACCAGAAAGTATCTAAGAGATTGGCTAACGTATACGACATAGCAAAGAAATACGAGAAGAAATATGGGCATCAAGCTAGCGCTGGTGGCAGGTTCAATCGAGTTATTGACGTTACTAGCACGGGGATATTATCGCTGGACTACGCACTTGGTACCGGAGGCTGGGAAGAGGGGACTATCAACGAAGTATTTGGTCCTCCTGATATTGGCAAGTCGTCTATCATCGGCTTTAACGCGATTATAGAACAGCAAAAGAAGGGCCGTATCTGTGCAATCGTAGCACTAGAGCCTGGGTTTGATCCTAAGTGGGCTGAAAAGAATGGAGTAGACCTTGACAAAGTTATCATCGGGTGGCCGGACAATGGTGAAGATGCGTTCAACATGGCGTACGACTTTGTTCTCGATGAGAATATTGGGTTTGTTCTCTTTGATTCTATTGGTGCGGTGCTTCGACCTTCTGAGGCAGGCGATAAGGGAAAGCCCTCTCAAGGTGGGCAAAGCGCTCTTATTACGTGGGGAGTCAAAAGGCTTCAAATGCCAGCCTGGAAGCGAAAGAAAACCGTAATCCTACTGAATCAGGTCAGGGACGATATGAACGCTCGCATCCCTGGTCTAGTGGATTCGCCCGGAGGCCACGCGCTCAAACATACCTGTGAAGTACGCATCCAATTGCGGCCTGGTAGCGATCAGTATAAGGTCCGCGTTGGTAGTGGTGACGACGCTCACGATGTTACTGTAGGTAGGTCAATTATCGCCATCGTCAAGCGTACTAAGAGGGCAGAGGGCACGAATGCCCGCGCTGTCTTTGACTTCTACTCTATGGAAACCGAGCATCTACCGTTCGGCGTAGACAAAGAGTGGGACATTATCAATACCGCCAAGCGTGCTGGTGTATTCTCCGGTACCGGTTGGCTTTACCATCAATCATTCCCAGATGGCAAGCTACATGGCAAGGACGCTGTAGCTCAGTTCCTAAAGGACAATCCACTAATCGTGGAGGGAATCAAAAACGAAGTTATAGCTCAAGTGAGAAAAAATGAACGGCAAGCAGCTAGCGAAGATACATGAGGAATGGGTAGCTAAACAATATGATGGAAGGCGCTCTCGTACCTCGGGAGCGTCCCCTGTAGATAAAGGCGATGTGTCCACCGGCACTCACTTGTATGAGTGCAAACTCCGTGGTGCCCCTGGTGGACCATCTATGCGCACGACACAGATGCGTTGGATGGAAAAGGTCGCTGATGAGGCATGGGCCGAGGGTAAGCAACCCGCTCTATGCTTACGCTATTATTGTCCTGAGTCAATTTTAGCCAACCATGAAGGCTGGGTTGACTTCACCCTCCGACTAACGAGGGATGATAGTGGCAATTAGGCTCAAGAAAGATACCTTTGTCCGCAACCTTGTCAAGAATCACAAACTAGCCGGACACATCGACAAATCAATTGGTGAGGGCGAGTTCAATTGGCATGCAGAATTCAAGGTCAAGCAAGGCGATGACGGATTTCATCCTAGTAGTGACTGCACTCCAAGCGTATTTAATCTATTTCGTAGTCGGACAACGGATAGTAAGGGCATCTCTACGGGGCTAAGCAAAGCCTTTCAAGTTGGACACTTCTGGCACGCTTACATTCAATGGATTGTCGTAGAAAGATTAGGCTATGCGTCATGGGATGAAATCGAAGTCCGAGGCCAACGTCGCTGGGCGGATGGCCCTTATGGTTGGGCTACTGGTAGTGCTGATATCGCCCCTTGTCATATACCTAGTGCTGGGGATTATCTCATTGATATAAAAACCATGAGAGCGCCTGACTTCAAGCAACAGGGCTTGCCTTCGTGGTGTGCGGAGAAATACGAATGCCAGGTCAATATCTATATGGACTGGTTTGACTTAGATGAAGCGATCATTCTTTGTGTCTGCAAAGACTCCCCTCATGAGTTTAAGGAATTCCGCTTTGAACGAAACCCTGAGCTTGTTGAGGCCATATATAGTAAGTGGCGACTTGCCGGTGACTGTATACAAACTGGAACCGTACCGGACGAAACTTACACGATCCCGCTGCCAACGGTGGGTCCAAGGTTGTAACTGGTAATGTTTAGACAGAAGTGGACAGAAGCCGAGATACGGCAGATAGCCCGCGAGGAAGCGTACAAACTCCTAAAGGATTATGATAAGCGGTTAGGAGCAGCCTTCCGTGGGGATCAGAAAAAGAAATAACCGTAGTGCGTGTTACACTGAAATGAATGCGAATTGTACGAATTCCTTCGTCTAAAGGTGGATGGCCTTCGCCTACTGAACGTGTCTACAATGTAGACATAGGACCTTTGGGGCTGACAATCAGTCGTAAAGGAGTCATGTGGATAACCAAACATGCGGGTCCTGGCTTTCGACCCTGGCGCTAAGCGCATGGGTTATGCCATTCTTGAGAATGGCCCCGTCTATATAGATTCAGGTATAGAAACATGCATACGGTTCCCTAACGAGCCGTATCAGGAGTACCGGGCGCGTCTTATTGACCAGTGGGTCGGACGCGCCTTTACTATGTGTAAGCAGTACCACCCTGATTTGGTTGCTTATGAAACTCTTCCAGTCAGGGGGTTTCGAGATATGTCGCAGGCGTTGTTAGCTGCTACGGCCATCACGACGGTCCACGCTGTAGCAATTTACCAACATCTACAAGTGTCAACCTATGCTGCTAACTCTGTAAAAGCCCGGATAGCGGGAAGTAATAAGGCAACCAAAGTTGGGGTACGGAAGGGCGTCCAACTCTTTCTACCGGAACTTGACGTTCCTGGCTGGCCTCAATACCCCGACGAATCAGACGCGGTTGCAATAGGTCTAACCGCATTGGGGTATAAACTATAAACATGGCACAAGCCAAAGGCAAGCTAACGGAAGAAATTCCCAAGCACCGAATTCTCCGAGAGGTCTACAGACACTACTTGGAGTTTAGACAATACGTTTCGGACACCGGAAACCACGTCATCGAACATGGGTATTTCTTATACGATGACGAAGGTAACATAAAGGATAAGGTCACGATCAAGATTTCCTTCTGGGACTTGTTCAACGGCCTCAAGGATTTGTCTCCACGTAAGCGTGAGGCGGTCTGGTTCAATGTTATCCTAGATCAGAAGCAGCGTGATGTTGCCAAGAAAATGGAAATCACGACTGTCTCAGTAGGACAGTATGTAGAGCAAGCAATGTTACAGTTAAGCGAACACTACTTCGCTGACGAGTCAAGTGAGGGTACAAGTGAAGTCGAGGTATTACCAGTCGTCGGGGACAGTGAAAGTCCACCGGAGTTACAACCGACTAAGAAGCAAGCAAAGGTACATAGAAAAACAAATCGGGGGAGACAGAAGGAAAACTGTGTGGCGTAAAGATGAAGAAGCACCAGAATACGTTGAAGGACGCAGCTACACGAATAGAGAAAAGGAGCTTATTGCTGACTCCCTTCTCCGCGACGATGCGCGTAGCGAAGTATGCAGAGTATGCAAAGCATCTGGGAGTCCAACAGGGCGAACTGAAACTATGGCTCAGCCCGCCGTCGATCAGGGAGGACATGCTCTTTCGCTTGAATTCCCGGAATTTTCTTGCCCCGCCGGTCATATCTGGTTTCAGGGTGAGGGCGAAGCAAGAGGCATCGGAGGAAAAGACCCAATTCTCTTTGAAGAACATCTAGCTAATCGCCGTCGCAGGGAAATCTTGCCTGCTAATGGCGTACCTGACCCGTCTATCGTGGCTGGAATATATAACCGAACTCATCCACAAGGACGCAAAGTCAACAGTGAGGAACAACGTAAGAAGAACGGAGCTAGCTTCTTTAGATAGGGGTGATAAAATGGACATTTTAGTTGATGCGGTCAAAACGTTTGAGCCTATCAGTATCCCCATTGCCAAGGTGCGGGAATACGAAAAGCCGGATGAGTGCAGTCTGATGGAATGGATGCCTAATCTGCCAGATATGGGCAGGATGGCGGTGTGTCCAGAATGTGATGAGGAAGCTCTCATCATAGATGGTGATTACATTTGTTTGAATTGTAGGATAGGATAATGGACTGGCTACGCCTTATCCTCATTGCCTCGGCTGGGGTCGTGGGATTACTCTATCTGTGGACTGCTATTAAGGCGGCTCACTTTGCTTGGGTCTACACTGAGCGTAGGCGCTGGAATATCGGTAGAGTATGTGCCGGGTTAGGCGTAGTCCTTATCAATACCGGAACGATCCAAGTAGCCATCGCTCGTTGGGGGTTGAACCATCATTGGGGCACCTGGATCGTTTGTCTAGGTGAGATTGTCCTGATGTACGGCTGGATACTGTCAGGCCGTGTCACTATCAAGGCTGGACATACCGTCTATTAAACTGACAGATGCCTAAGTTCAATCAACCCGCAAATAAGCCAAATTCTAGGAATGTCCCTGCCAAGAAAAGCCAATCCCTCGGTGTGCCCCTTATCATCGAGCCAAAATGCAAAGTATGTCAAAGTCCACACCGGCACGTCATTGACCAAATGCTCGTTGGGGGTGCCCTCACCTATTCCGAAATTGAGCGCCAATTTGTTTTCGCAGGCATACCTAGACGGTCAATCTCTTCCCATGCTCAGAAGCATCTTGGCTATGAAGAGACAGCTATTAGAGAGGTCATCGAGCGGGAAGCAGCTACCGCCCGACGTAATCACGAAGAGGGTGTTTCACGACTGGTTACAAAGAACGCCTACCTAGAGCTAGCTCTACAGAAGGCGTGGGACGCACTGATAAAAGACATTGCAATAGTTGAGCCGAAAGATGCTGTTAAGGTCATCGAAACTCTCCAACGATTCCAAGACAATAACCAAGAAGCTGCACTAGATGAACTCCGAGTACAATTCAATATGTTCATGCAGGCAGTTAAAGAAGTGGTTGAGCGGGACCGATGGGAAGATATCGTGGGGCGCACCGCTGACCTACTCCGAGCGAGTGGACGTACTGTTGACTTCGACAAAGCTGGCGAACCTCAAGCAGACGAAGGATTCACAGAAATCTCGCCAAAAGAACTTGAAGAAGTCATATCGGACGTGCAGGTGGTAGATGCAGGTAGTTAGCTGTTTCTGTGGAAAGGTGTATACTGGTGTCGTATGTCCGAAATGTGGTCGGGCGGCTCTCCCGGTTATTCGACCGCCACGTCCCTAAACTCTGTACCAAATGTGGTAAGCCCATGTCTGTCCGGGAAAAGAGGACAGGCGATCTTTGTACGAAATGTAAAGAGCTTGCCATGTTGGAAGCTCTATGGGAACTTACTCACTCCTAGACGATAAGCTACTTAAGGAGATTGCACAGTCCGATGAGGCAGGCAATTGGCTCATTCTGGCACATCATCCTGACGCACCCGGCGCGTGGTTGGTACAGTCTCTTGACCCAACTTTTTATCTGGATTTTGCCGATCTTATCGGTAGCGTACGTGCAGTTCGACCGTCCGCTCTACAGGATTTCCTTCGCCGTGCTGATAGTCTTGGATATCATGTGGCTTTTGAGCGTGATCCGAGTGATGTACTTAGAGTTTATTCATCACTCAACGACGAACCAACCGTAGCGTTGTCGTCCACCCTGCCGGGGACTATCAAGGGGTTCCTCCCCTTTCAGATACAGGGCTTCAATTTCCTGAAAGACCTACCAGGGGGTGTCGCCATGTGGTCCACCGGGACCGGGAAAACCGTCCTGGCTTCCGCCCTCATCAAATACCACATTGATCTTGCCGACTTCGATCTTTGTTGGGTCGTCGTGAAGGCGCATAACAAGTTCAATACTGCACGCACCTTGGAGCGGTTGGCCCACATTGATTGTACGGTGCTGGACGGCCCAAAGGAACGCAGAGAGGAAGTTTTTGCTGACCTCTCTAAACTTGAAAGTGGTCCGACCGTAGTCGTCACTAACTATGAAAAGTTCCGCGTCGATGCTGGACATATCATCCCCCTGTTTGAAGGTCGTAGGGTGCTACTTATTTGGGATGAGATGCCGACGAAGTTGAAGTCTCGTAAGAGCCAGCTATACAAGAGCGTCCGCAAGGCTCTTTACAAGAAAATGGACTTGTCTGTCCCCCGTCCTACCGCCACTAGGCAGTACATGTTGTCGGCTACTCCGATTGAGAACAACCCGGAGGATTGGTACAACTGTGTCAGACTATTAGACCCAAAAATCTACGGGTCGATAAAATCATTTCGGGACGAGTATGTCCAGTCCTATAATCCGTTTAGCCATGAACCGGCTGTCTGGAAAAATCTGGACAGGATGGGCCTCAAGGCGTCCAAGATCACTCATCAGGTCGATAAGACTTCGCCGGGGATTGCCGAGCAGTTTCCCAAGGTTATTGAGGAACCGTATTACATCGACTGGAACAAGGAACATAAAGTCCTGTACGAGTGGCTGACCGCTGAGGCGAAGGATAAGGCCAATTCTACGTTCACCCAGGACGGGGTTCTAGGTTTGATCCACGTCTTGCAGATGATGTGCTGCGCGCCTAGTATGGTCCAGAATAGTGCTAGTGCGCGTCTTGACTATGAGTTGGGATTCCTCAAGTCTAAGGCGGGATCAGTAGCGGCTAAAGAGTTTATACTATTACTAAACAAAAATCTACAGGACCAAAATTTTTCTAAGCTGGAAACCCTAAAGCACTTACTACTGGAACAGCATCCCGATGAGAAGGTTGTAATCTTCTCAAGTTTCAATGACACCTTGATGCCGATTCTCTCCGACAACCTGAATCAGTGGGGCATCCAGCACGTCCGCTACAATGGTACGGCTCAGCAGAAGCAGGTTGCACAGGACTATTTTCAACAAGAAGATTTCGTAAAAGTTTTCTTATCATCAGATCAAGGCTCTGACTCAATCAGCTTAGAGCAGGCATCTGTTGTAATACACTACGATCTTCCGTGGAAGTGGTCTACCTATATACAACGTCAGAACAGGATTCATAGGGTCGTTTCCCCACACCAGCACGTACGATTCTATACCCTCATGATGGTCGATTCCGTCGAGGAACGCAAGATGAAGGTTATCTCCAAGAAGCACCAATACCATGACGGCGTATTCAAGGGCGACGTTTCACATCAGTCCGAGTCGGCTCGTATGACCCGTGAGGACTTGTTGTATATCCTCGGCTAGCTTAGCCTATAGCTGATGCCGTCGAGGCAGAACCATTTGCCGGAAGGTCCGCTGAAAACGTTATTACTAAGAGGGGTAATTCCTCCCGCCGTGTCTATCTGCACATATGGCATGATATTGCTTCCGTATATATTACTGGCGGCGTAAGCCGTCACCTGTTGAGTTGGTCTGACAGCAGCAGGTAGCGTCGCCTGACTACCGAAGGCGGTAATATTGATACAACCGCTCAGATATACTGTGCCCATGTAAACGGTATACTGTGGTGGGCCATAGCCTGTTGCTCCGGCTCCTGTAGCACCATTGATTAGCGTTATAGCAACGGGATTATCAGGCACAACAAGATTATCTGGCAGGGAGGCAGTAACTGGATTGAGAGAACCTATTGTGACATTGCTTTGGACCGAACCCATTGGAACAATCCAGCGAAGAGATGAGATATAAGCGTCAGCAGCATTGGTCACCGCAGTTTTTAGAATAATTTTATTGGGCGAACCGGGTGTCACATCGGCGATACCATGTGCCTCTGCGCTCGTCAAAACAACTGGAAATCCAGAGGTGGCTCCAGGCATCCAACCTCCGGGCATGGTGACCATAGTTGTTCCGGTGGCCTTTGAGGTGGTTGTACTTAGGAATCCATCACATTGAGCTAAACCATTAGGTTCAATCCACACCTCCCCTGTGCCGACCCAGGCGCTATTAACCATAAAGTTGTCGGATACACTGCTGGGGCCTACCGTCAGAATAGGAGCATTAGCTGCGATAGCTCCTATCTTGCGACTGGTCCAAGGTATCCAACTTATATAACGGATTCCGTCTAATCCAATGTGATTCCATGAACCGTTACCAACGGGTATGATCGGAAAGACGGTTATATTTCCGTTATTCTCATCTACAGTGATACTTGTCGCATCGTTCCGGGCAGCGATAGTCGTAACTGGAAATTTACACGTTTGCAGAGGTTGATAATTGCTTTCAATGGTGGCAACAATCGTATTGGTAGCGTTGGTACCGTCAATCGTACCTCTAAGGTGAACGGTCCCCATACGATCTTTATAGTAACCAACACTGGTCCCGCCTTGAGCCACCCATCCATTCAAAAGCGTGAGTGGACGCCACGGGTCTAACTCGTTACTCGCGGTGATACTTGTAGAAACCGGGAGAAGTGTCCCAAACGACATTATGTACCTATAATGCCAAGGTCCCTAAGGACTTTAGCCATTTCAGAGACATAGCGAATAGTATCATTGAGCGTTGAAGTTGAACTCAACTGCGTCTTGCCCGTGCCTATGGCTGGGGGAGAAATGGAAGCGCCCCAGCCCGTGCTTTGGTTCACGGGCGCAGCGTTATAGAATCCTGCCTGTGTTCCCTGATGGACCAAAGGACCCTGGAAGGTTGATGTGCCTGTAAAGGTCGGGCCAGCTTTAGGAGCCAGGGCGAGGATGGTCGTACCACTGGTCGCCTCAAATTGCTGGTTATATGTGGCAAAGCCAGCGCCAGAAATCCTGAGGTCGTAAGAGCCTTCGTTGACCCACGCCTCAACGCGCCCGTTCACAGTAGGTACGGCGGCGCTGATAGGACTACCCGATGAGTTATACACCGCAGCGTCCGTTTCAGATCCGCGTAGCTTGACGGTGAGCGTGCCACTGGCGGCTGTACCGTCCGAAATCTTTTGGATCATTACGTCGATCTTTACAAGAGCCATACGTTTATTAAGTTCCGATTAGACCCAAATTAGACCTTCGCCAACACGGAAAGAGTCTCCCGTAGAACGTAGCATTGGGTTGAGGCTGCCCCAGGCAACTCGACCTTGATCGTCAGTTACCCTAAGATGGACGATAATATCTTGACCGCCATATGTATATGTGTAATTGACTGGATTACCTACGCCTTGAGAGCCATCTCCGAAATCCCATAACCATTCGACCGGAGTGAATGGATCATAAACCGTAAGAGAACCGGTCATAACCAGGGGTTGGCCCGCATCATGGTAGTACATTGTGGGGGCGTTATCATATGTATAACTACCATAATTTGTGCTAACGGAGACTACCTCTGCATTAGGGCTAATAACAATATTAACAGATGGCAAGAGGTATTTGAGAGGGATCGAATTGATCGACTCTACTGCCTCTGATGTAGTATATTTACGAATAGGTGGCACGACGACTGATATTATGGGTTCCAAACAAAACGACCAAGCTGCGCATACTGCGGCTTGACGTAGATTTTGTCGATGTTTATTCCTTGCTTGAGCGCTTGCGCCCTGATCTGAATGAAGTTTCCACGGGTTCCAAAGAGAACTCCGTTGTCGTTATTTACGAGGCTGCGGAAATCAATCCAGTTATTACCGCCACGACCCCAAGGATCTAGCGCTTCTGATCTACCCGAGTAGGCTACGCTTCGTTCCATGAAGTAAAGATTATCTACCCACCATGTAAAGTCGCCATTCATCTGCATCAGGACAAATCTATACTTGCCTGACATTTGATTAGATGCGCCAGAAGCATACACTCGGAAGGTCTGCCAACGGTTATCTACCCCGCGAGTCATGACTAGAGGGATAAGCATTCCCCGTTCATTCAACAACCCTGGTAGGAAGTTATTAGCCCCACCCGTAGCTGTATAGAGGTCGAAGAAAATTTCTGTATTGTTGAAATCTTCAAATGTATGGAAGTCTGTCCATAAGCCTTGGCCGGGAGTAGCTGCCACGCGGACTGAACCGTCTGCTGAACGGGTCACTCGGGTATCCGCGAAAATTTCTGAGCCGAATGCCGCAGAGGTGTTTGGAATGATTGTTTGATCTGGTGTACTGCCGCTGTAAATGCGCGCACCCACAACAGGAGTGAAGGATTCAAAACTGTTTGTCATCACTTCGCCGTACATCATTCCACGACTGCGCACAGAATCAACGTAAGCGTCAGTGTCATGAAGGTCAATCTGCCAGCCGACACGCCCTCGTCTACGCTTGAATAGGAAGTCATTGCGGACGCCGGTACTGTCAAACACAGGAGAACTAACGTCAATTGCCCCGTTAGGCTCAATCTCAAAAATCTTCAAAGTGACTGTCGAGTCAATAACGTCGATACGGAAAGTGTAAGATGTATTGGCTGTCAAAGTGGCAGGCCAGTAATAACGTTCATCATCGTTCAGTGTCTCTGTAGTTGACAACTCAACCTGATTGAACAAACCAAAGTTCAAAGTGATCTTGACCCAAGATGCTGAAATTGTGTCAACCAGTCGTTCCATTTCAGCCTGTGTCTTGGGGTCAAGGTTGCTCTGAGTAAGATTCTCCAAATCTGACTGTGGGCGTGGGTTATAACGAGCCTGACCATAATCCGGTTGCCTCATACGAGCGTTGAGCGACGCTTGGTTCTCGCCATAACTTGGGACAACACCGGGGTCAGTGCCATCTAGGTCTAGCTGGGTCAAAAAGTCCTCGCGTCGGCCTCTGATATAAAGGTCAATCTTATTGTTAGCGGCCATAGACCCTGTAAAGAATGTCACTCCCATTCTGACATTGACAGGGCGAGGATCATCAGGGCCACCCGGATCGTCTAGGGTAGCGCGCCACACATGCGGAAGGGCGGCAGTAGGAACGGTGCCATCACGATTGATGGTTATACGCAAAACATTGTGTAGCGTATCTATGTCCAGTTTGGACAGAGAAATTTGGTCATCGCTTCCAAGGGCAGGCGGCGGTGGTGACCACGTAGGTGACAAGAATCTAAGCGCGGCTACAGTAATCGCCGCAGGCGAGGTTGGAGGATCAACGCCCGTGCCAACAATTTGGTTGATGAGAATATCAGACTTGGGCGTACCTGTATTATTCTCTACGTAGATAGAGAATCGAGCCGTGGTAAACCCTGGTCCCTGTGGCCCTGTGGCGGTGCCTGTGACCTTAGAAGATAGGTCGCTGTGAAGCACCGTCCACGCTGATCCATCAGGACTGACTTCAAAATATACAGTGCCACTGGCTTCGCGGATACGGAACCATTTATGGGCGACCGGATTATATACGTTCGTAGTGCCAGATGAGGTGGGCGGGGTGGCGCTACCAAATCCTAGCGTACAAATCAAATTGCCTGCGGCGTTGACATGCATGCTAGCTGTACCGTATTGAGGCTCTAGCTTGTACCAAAATTCAATGCCTGTAGGCATTGAGGTAATTTCAGCCGCTACGCTAGAGTTCAACATATTCCGGCGCTCTTTTCCAGAGAATTCCTCAGAAGAGTTTGCAGCCGTGGTCATATGTAGGCTGCCGCCAGATGTGAAAATTCTTGTCGGAGTGCCACCATCATCCCACTTTGAACGGTCAAGGCTTAAACTGAAGTCATCGTCAAAATTGTCAAAGGTCGGGCCTGAGGTAACAGAGGGTACAAAATGAAAGTGAACTGTGTCAAACGTATCTGGCACAGCAGAGGCCGGGAAAGTCAATTCTTGATTGCCATTGACAGATTGAATGTTAGTCAAGAAAATCTTCGTTGATCCTACCGGGGGGCCGGTGCCGCGATCAAAGTCATTAGGAACAAATTCTATATAGCTAAGGTTCTTATCTACATAGAGGCCAGGAAAATTGGGGAGTGTAATTGACAACTGCCAATCATCAGGCACTTGTGTGAAATCTAAAGGCGTTTCAATCTTTGACCAGGCGTCTATACCATTGGGTCCCGCTGGGGCATACATTGGCATGCTAAGGCGCAACGAAGGTAAACCTCCTAATGCCGAGTCAGCGCCATCTGGGAGCGGAGTGACACTGAATTCATTACTGCTCCACGCTTCAGTTAGTGATACGTTGTGACTGTCAAAATCGCTCATGATGAAGTCGCCAAGTTCTGTAGGACCCACCAGCTTTTGAGACAATTCATACATCTGCCATTCGACTTCTGTATCAACCTTGAAGAACGAGCGAATGTCGGCATGCGCCTTTGACTTGTAGTAGTCGTACAGGGTAACGTCGTTCGTATCGTAATACTGTAGGCGACCGAGAGGGTCGTCAAATGTCTCTGTGATCGGAACGGTCATTACGGAGCCGGATTCGGGTTGAACGGGATATATTCTTCGTCTAAGAAATCGTTACGAAGAACGTTAGTGAAGTCTCCCAAATTTTCTACATACATGTCTTGATCGGATGCCGCTGTGTAGTGTTCTCGCGTGAAGGCAATCTCTCGGACGCCTGCAAAATACGCCTTACCAGTTTCAAATTCTGCTTGCAATACCTTATAGGCGTGGCGACACGTTAGATAGAAGAACATGACGGGCATATTCTGCTCAATCAAGACCGGCATACGATCCACACTAGACACCGCTGTGGTGTCTGCTCGCGTAACTGTGATCTGTTCTGTAGGATAGGGGCCAGTGGCAGATGCTGTTACATACTGAGCCAACATACTGTCTAACTGGCTAGCCCTCTGCCCTGGCTGCTTGTAATACGGCTTCATTTCTACAGCGACCTGGGCTAGAGTATTCGCGTCTAACAATCCCGTGTCAGGCGTATTCAAGAATGATGAGATATCTCCACCGCTAGGCGGTACCTCAATCCCCGTGTGTAGGTCATCAAGGTAATAGTCATACGCTAGCTGTAGGGCGTCGTACACTACGCGCACACGACGGGCAATCACCGGGTCCTCAGTATTGTTCTGAGCATTGATCCTGGCGAGGAAATAGGCCAGCACCCACTTGGGATGCTTTTTATATGTTACTGGCTGGTGGAAAGTTCCAGGCGAGTAGGACTGTGCCTGTAAATGCGTGAATTCTACCTTGATGAACTTAGACGTGACAGGCTCGGGGAGCGGAATGTCAAGCCTGCGATCTAATTTGAAGTTATCGAAGATGGGGGTCCATAGCTTCTGCTCCCAATCAGCATCATCAGTACCAGGGTCGCCGTCACTGCTGTAGTAAACAGTGCAGTAGACGCCCGGAGTAATTGGGTCGATAAGCATACGGTCGGTCACCCTTGCGTGGCCTAGACCGTCGCTTACATCGTAATACACTGACTCTACAGCGAACTTACTTGGGTTGGGTTTACTCATCCAAGCAGAATTTGTGTTGGTAGAGCCAACGGTATCAGCATTGGAAATAGAATTACGCCTGACATAACCACGGTAACGATTACCAAGGAAGTCTGTACCAGAATCCCCCGAGGCGGTTAGCAAGCGGAAGGCCAAGTCTCCACCACCGTTTGTCCAAACCGGATCATGAGAATCGACCCCGAGCCGCATCTGAATCTCTGTCTGTTCCGTAGTCAGAGAAACAGGCTTGTTAAAGTAAGCTGTAATCCATACCTTGTCACCGATGTAGGGCGGCGGCTTCTGAACACTGCCCTGTGCTAGCTGCGTCCATTCTCCAAACTGATTGAATTCCAGCGTAAAGTTCACATAGAATGGCGGATACGGGAATGTCTCGTCTGTTTGAATACAAGCCTGTGCGCCGGTGATATCGGGCACATAGCCACCTGCTCGCGCTATATCAACGGGCAGAAAGAATTCTGTCCATTTGGTAAAGCTACTGGCGTCTACCGTTGTAGTGGCGACGGGCTGATTGACTTCAATGCCGCTGAGGTATTCGTGCCGATATGTAGCATCAGGGGCAAAGATGGGGAATGGCGCAGTAGACGAACCAGGGACCGTCGTTGTAGACGGTAGCGTTGAAGTGGATGGATAAACCGGCATAACATTATTACTCTTGAGGCTGAGACTTAAGTTCTTCTAACTCTGCTTCTAGAGTTTTGATTTTTCCTTCTAGTATTCGTCGTTCTACTTCTAGATCGCCAATGATAGCCAACAATGTATTTTGATCTACCATTATCCTAGCTCTGCCCAGGGCTGAATTCCCGTACCACCGGAGGTTAGGGTGCCGGGTGTGCCAGTTGTGAATCCTGAGGCAGCGCGAGCCAATCCAAAGGTTCTCAGGCCGCGTGTACCGGACATACCGGAGACTCCTGAGGCTCCACGTAACTGTAGAGTAGTCCCCGACCAAGCTATTCCAAGATAAACTTGCTGCTGTTCAGTCAAAACTACAGGCGAGGCAAGCGCTACGTCATACACTGTGCTAGCCGCCGTAACTGTTCCGGAGAGATTCGCTGTGGCCTGTAGCAATGTGCCGGTAGAATCCCAGACTGCGCCACGTACATCGGTGAGAGCCGAAGGCGCGGTACCTCCTGTGCAGAACCGAATGTTGGTATAAGTTCCGGCTTTCATAGCGAAGGCTGCGACTCCATACATAGTGCCGCTGACCAGGGTCAGGGCTGTCTGCGCATGTAAATCACTCATTGTCATCACATTGCTGGAACGACGCTTCAAGTGCAATTCGTTGAAATTGTTGCCTCCCGTGATGATATCGCCATCGGGGCCAACAACAAATCTTTCAACGCCATTCTGGCGGAAGTTCATCAGCTTGCCGGTAGTACCACCGACTTGTTCAGCGTCAAAGAAAATACCCTGGGCGGCTGTACCCGCTCCATTGCAGCGCAATGAGAGTACAGAGGCTCCACTGTCGTCAATAGAGCCGCCCGCCGTAGGACGATTGTGGGTAGCCTTGATCGTTCCCTTGCCTGTCTCATAGCCAGAGATACCAAAGGTGGTATCCATTGGGCCTACGTTAGAATAATCGTTACCCGTGACAAGCAGAACGTTTCCGTTAGACGGTGCAGCCCCCGTACGATTGACGATAAGCAGATGGGTACTAGGAGCGCCTTGCACTCGCATAATCGCCTGACTGGTATCGGCAGTACCCGTGAAGGTATTGTTTCGCGTGAGACTACCGTCTGTGTATGTAGCTAGACGAGTCTCTAAATCCTCCATCGCTGCCGCTGAGAGGGGTGTGGTAGTCTCGGGAGCGTCTTTCCAATCTTTAACTGTAAATGCCATAGTTATCCAATATTCCGGGCTGCTCGTAAGTTTCGTACCTCAATAGGACCCGTATAACTTTCTCGACGGATAATCTCCAATCGTAAGCCACGGGTAAAGGGGATAGCTCCTAAGCTGTCTGTGAATGTTAGCGTAGTGGTTTGCCAGCCATTATTATCTAGGTCGTTACCAGCGATATAGTTGCTATATGGCTCCACCGGAGTGACTGGTATCCAAATTGATTCATCGCCTCCATCACTGGCATCAAAGTACACGTTTACCGTGACTGGCTTACGACCAATCTCAAAACTCAAATAGTTGGTTGCACTGACTTGCTCAAAGTCTATAACGATCCATTCGTCATCCTGCTGAGCCACAGATATCCACTCTTGATCGCCAATGTATCGAATCGGTGGCACGCCCGGTAGCTTGGTGTAGTCCTGTGGATAAACGCCGTTGACGAAACTGTTGACGGCTCCATTTTGTGTCTGTGTGGCTGACGTGATAAACAGAGGCTCATCATAATCTGCCAGAACACGGTTGGCATTGAGTGGATTAGACGAAGTAACGGCTTGGCTGATGTTATGCCAGCCTGTGTAATGGTATTGGTAGTCTTTAGCGATACGAGGCGCTTCCTTTTCCACCTCCTGCTCAACCCAATAGATGGCATTTGGTGCAGGCCAGATGACTCGCGGGTTGCCAGATACGAAGCGGACAACCTCTGTATACTCAGAGGATGAGTAAGCGTCAGACCAGTTATTACGCTCCCTCAAACCGGGAGAGCTACCCACTGTCATAATGGTCGTCTGTGACCTGATACGGTCAACAGCGCCTTGTAGATTCCACAGGCTCTTAGGTGAAATGTTGACAATCTCGTCAATAGCCTCTCGGCCTCCTACGCTTGTCGTCACCTTAAGAAAGGACGGGGTACCATTGGGCGTAATCAAAGACTCAGACCCCGACTTAAGCTCTGGCACGTCCCTATCCGCTAGGCTCCTGACGAATCTTACTTTCCAAGGGAGGACAGGGCCAGGACCACCGGTGACTTCCACATTTCCAGCACCGATGGTTGGGATGGCTTCTAATGCTAAACGAATTTGATCGCTAGTGGCGGTGACTGGAATTGAGGACGTGGTGACTGGACCCGTACCATCGTCATATGTGTATGGATAGTTAGCAGAGTCTAGACTATTGTAGACTAATGTGAAGCTACCACTGATGGGGAAATCAGGATCTATGGTGAAGGAAATGGTCTGTTCCTCTGACTGTCCAATCTCACGGCGCGGGAGGACTATCATTTCCTCTGTAGATTTGGTCTTGCCTAGATACTTTACACCTAGCGGATCATCAGAGTGAGTGTCAAAGAGATACTTGTAGTTCTCTACAATCTCTACGTCGTGCCCAAGGCCAGCCTTGGCGACCAACTTCATACCCATCGGGGTATTGCCAGCCCTCGCCCCATTGATATAGTCAAGCGCCCGGTTACGATAACGAGCGTTCTGTGACTTGATCTGCTCGTCTTGGTCCCTTGTTATTAGACCAGTATAATCTACATCGTAAATTTCATCAGCGATGCGCCCGAATGCAAACGGGTTACCAAAGAATGAGTCCAGATCGAAGGCGTCCAGACCCATTTCCTCTAGCGCAATGCGGGCGTCTAGCTGATTCTTACGTAGCCAATTGACCCCGGCGTCACCCAGCAGCACTCGCATGAACTTGTACAGATGCGAGTCTGCGCTTTTGGTATAAATCTCGTACGGGAAGTTCTCGATGTAATGGAAAACATCTTTGGCCCCCGTAAGAGGCTCGATGAGGTAATTTTGCTTTACTACCTCGCTGTATGTAGGAACACCACTTACAGCCATTACGAGCTAGTCCATGTGTTCTGAGCGCGAGTCCTGATGAGGATGCCCGGTACGGCGCTCCACACACGCGCTACCTGACCGTCAATGTCTGCCTCAGTATTGAGCGTAGCCAAACGAGGCATTTCGTCATCCTTGAGGAAGAAGTCGTTATTGATAACATACTGTGAACCAGTACGTGGAGCGCCTTCGCGCTCTGTTTCTACGATACGCGGGGCGGTAGTCTCAGTGTTACCGGGAGTGTCTGAGGACCAACGAACATTGTCTACGCCTGACACAGCATGGATAGCCTGTAGGATATCTGACAACTGAATTACGTTGCCGAAATACTGACTGTCAAAGAAGTTATCTACAGCGGTCTTGACAGCAGCGTTCACCGCTGATGGGTTAGAGCCAGAGCTATACATGACCGTGATATCTAGTTTGAAGTAGCGCTCCCTAGCACGGTGGACTAGAATGTCTGTGGTGACCTGCTTAGCGGCTTCCAAGGCAGCCTGTAGGTCCACGATGTTCTTGTCGTAAATATAATTAGAGACTTCAATCGGGGTATACTGCGGGAACCCAGAAATGAGCGGACCAGTCCTCCCCAAATCTCCTACGTTGATCGCGCCCTTGCCGGTCGTGGCATTCATATTCCACTCGATGCCGTTACGAGCGCGGATCGTTCCGTGTAGCTCCGTAACATCTTCTACGAGCCAGTAATGCTCACCCTCGTAATAAATGGCCGTCTGGCCTCCACCGGTGACCACAATCTCAGAAGGTAAGTCAACGGCAGGCTGCCAGAACATCGGGAAGAATAGATTACCTATGGTCGGGAGAACATCGGGTTGTCCCACGCGACGGTAACTGCCTGCATAGTATTTGGTGGTGCTGGTATTGTTGAACGCTGCAACGGTCGAACTACCGGGCGATGGTAAGATGGTAGAAGCTACGGTGTCATTCGATCCGTCAATGAATACGTCTACACAGTTGGAGATGTTGCGTGTCTTGTCATTCCTAGATGACACAGACATATAGCTATGCTCAAAGAGAACAATGTCTCCCCAACGGACAGCCGTTACTGTAGCATCGGTGCTTGGATCAATGACGTTTAGGAATGTAATGTTTGGCTTATACGCTGAGGTTGGGTCGGCTGGGTCAGGGCCGATATCAGGGCCAACGTCTACATTGTAATAACGGTGAGCGTCACCGCGATCCTTAGCAACAGTGGTGGTGTTCAGTCTGTAGTCAATACCCTCACGCCAGAATACCGTGGCCGTTCCTGTGTTACCGTTACTGACGAAGTTAGGCACCTCGGTGTAGGTATACTTAGAGTAAGGAATAGTTGATAGGGCGGTTGTCCATTCGTTGGAATTACCACCACCAGCTTCTAGAGCAGGGCCTACTCCTGTATTGACATTGATAGACTGAGAGTCATCCCCAAGAGGTACCTGTAGATATTCACGGTACCGACTGATAGGGCCAACTACGTTGACCTTCTTTGTGAAGGCGGCTGATAACGCGAGCGCGATGTACTGATCCTGCGTTCCGGCGAGGTTACGGAATACGGTGTTTTTGAACCGTACCTTGAGTTGGTCGTCGTCCTCCCCGTCGATCCCGCCCGTGATCGGCGCGGCGTTGTTGATGGTTTCGATGCCAAAGATTGCAGTAGCTGCATTTGTCGTGACCGCTCCTGCTGCAACATTTCCCGTACTTCCCGCGTAAATAGCTTGTACAGGAGCCTGGACCGTCGTTTGGCCTGCCAGGAGAGTAACGTCGAAAGTGGTTTCGTAGATAACGTCCACGACGCCATCGAAGGAAGTCGTGACTCCCGGAGCCATAACCTGAGTGCCCGCCGGTATACGGATATCGTTACCCGACGTTGTTGCCCGTCCAAAGTCAACGAAACCTGTACTCTTGACGGCTTGTTGGCGTCCGAACCCAAATAGCGCAAGGAAGTTATCGAGGTTTGATCCTGTTTTTGTGTCAATGTCCAGCGCTCCCTGTAACTGTGTAAGGTCGATCTGAGCGTCTGACAACGCAGAAGCTACAGAGTCAAGAATCTTACGTTCTGGTGTACCTACCTCCGCAGAGATAGATGGGTCCAGCATCCGTAGCTGGGCCAGCATTTGTACGACTAAATCTGCTTGTGTAACTGCCATTAGCTAGTAGTTATTACGGCGGGTAGTTGGAGATTGAGAGTAGCCTCGGTGTTACGAGCGCTCTTAATGACTACGTTAACCCACAAAGAATCAGCGTTCTGAGTGAAATTGATCGCCGTTACGGCAGCAAGGATTTCACCGCCTGTCAGCGTGGATTTGTTGTACCGGTTCCTGTCTCGCGTAGCCCTATCGACCTGCATGCGCTGGTAAGCTGCGGCCACACGGCGTATCTCAGCTTCAATCTCCATGCGCACAAGCCTAATGTTGGTTTTACCGATCACCGAGTCAATCGGTTTGCCGGAAGCATCTACCCCTCCGTCGATAATTGAACCGTAGCTGGGGTGTAACGGGTCCTGCCCCATATGCTCTAGGAGCCAGTGGCTAAGGTCCTGAACCAACTTCTGCTCGTTAGAAACGGTAGACAAAGAGGACCCGGTAAGAACCAAGTCCCCTCCTGGCCGTAAATACCCGTTCTCATCGCGGGTGCGTCTGACTTCCAGGGACCAACTCATTATTCTGCGGGTGTATCAGGCGCAGGATCAGGCGCGGGTTCGGGGTCGGGCTTTTGCTTCGGCTTTGGCGGTGGTGGATCGTCGGGATTTGTTGGTTGTGGCTTAGGCGGTGGCGGGGTCGGATCAATAGGTTCTACTTGCTGTTCACTACGTACTGTAACACTCATGACCATCATTGCGTTGTAGCAACTTGGATGGAATTCATAGGTGTCTGATACGTTCTGAGCCGTGGAACCATCGACCGTGACTGTTTGCACAGACATAGCCGTATAGTTGGAAGCGATTTCCTGCAAGCAGTAATCACAGATTAGTTTATTGCTCATATCAATTATGTCTCTAGGCTAGGCCGATTACCTGTAATGGTATCCTTGGCCTTGGCGAGAAAAGCCCGCTGACATTCAATATGGAAGTCAAGACCATCTTCGGCGATCATCGTTGCAGGGTCAGGCGTGGGCACAAGAGTGACACGTCCGTCTGTAATTGGATCACCGCAATAATCGCATGTAGTTGCCATTTTATACTCCTTTCGTGTAAAACATCAAACCGCTAAATGTGTTGTTGGCGTCGCTAAAGAAGGCATTAGCCGCCACCGAATAATTCACCATGCGGACCACATATGTTACGCCTTGAGTTAGGCTGGTCGCGCTTGTACCATAGCCCGCTGTAATCGTTCGATATTGGCTAAGGTCTGCCGAGGTAAATCCGTGTTCCATGTAACCACAAACGGCTTCATTGATTCGGAGTTCCATGTAATGCATACCTGCTACGTTAGTTGATCCTTGTCCAGTGATAGCGGCTGACCACGAACCCGTTTTGGTTGGCACAAAATTCCATCGAACAATCTCTGCTGACGCAACCGATGCCTGCACATTAGCGGAAATGCGAGGGAGATAGACGACGGTCTGAGTAGCATCGTTTGTATCTGCGATGGTGATTCTTGCCATTAGGTTATCCTCCCTAAATAGTTGCCCCAAAAGTAACTATAATGCGAACCACTAGAGACATTCTGGATAGTTGCATTACCGCCCGGCGTACCCTGGAAAATCAAGTTGAAATAATCGGTTGTGCCATTAGCGGTCACAATGGCCGAACCGCTTGCCGATGGGTTCACGGCACCATTGGTTGCAAGACGACCCAATTCTGCAATTTGCCCGCCATTCCTTTGTAAGCCCAAAATAATATACTGTCCGGTAGCGATAGAGGTTGGAACGTTAATCTGCCCGCCAAGGTGCCAAGCTCCTGCGAGCAATGGGGTGAATCGTCCAATGTTGGTGGTTATATCAAACCAACCAGTAGTGTCGATTACCTTAGTGTCAAATGGAATAGGCGTTGCCTGCACGTATGTCGTTAGCGCTGCCGTTCGACCGGCGAAAAAGGTTAGCCCTGTGGGCTGGATATCTGACAAGTTTTTACGAGCCATTATGCTGCTCCGATGTAATAGGCGGAGAACATCGACGCAGTAACAAAGTTGCCTGTTGCGCCAGAGTTCTGTGACGACGTAACGGTTAATACATCGTTGGCAGCTAATACAATAGGCCCACTACAGTTGGCGAAGTAGTTGAATCCTACTGCGCTCATCAACGTCGATGCAGTGATTAATGTGCTTGATCCATTTTTGACCAGAGACGCAGACCAAGTAGATGCGCCTGCCGGGAGGACATTCAATACAGCCTGAATGGTTACATACCATAAGCCGGGGCGATCTACAACTATACTTTGCCCGCTTGGGGTGTGGAAATTCCAGGGATCGGCAATTTCACTTGTCCATGTATGAGCGGGAATGCTGCCCGGGGCATAACTTTGGTTAGCCGAAATGCTCAAGATACAATACGGGAGAGCGGGGGCGCTAATCTCTGAGATAGGTCGAATAGCCATTAGTTACCCGTGATCTTTCGGGGGGAAAGCATGATGAAAGTATTGCCACGATAATAGGTTCCAGCACTTGTGCCCATGAAAATTTGTACACAGAAAACACCAGAAGCCATAGTTGCCTTACGCCGACCAATGCCCGACCCCATCCATGTAGCGTTAGTATTTGCCGCACCGATCTGCCATAATGGATCGACACCGTTACTTGGATATGCATTGTTGACCATAGCGGGGATGCCCGCACTAAAGTTAAGACCAATTACATAATTGACACCGGCCCCGGCAGCAAGAGACACACCCGCTCCCCACTCAACGATATAATCGCCTGATAGTGGAGCCGTAGCCACAGGATCGAAAGTTGTGCTAATGCTGGCCCATGCACTTAAGCTTAAACTTGCCGAACGGTTAACCGCGTCAAAGGCGTATACAGGCTCCTGTCGTCCTACTGGATACCAAGCCGAAGTGCCCGCATCATAGATCAATTGCCAATAAATTACTGTGGGATCAGCGGGCGTTACAGTCTGCGTAAATTTGTAATTCACGATCATGCCGTCTACCGGACTCGCCGGGAGCGAAGTCACCGTTGGGATGGGTCGATAATCAGATACGCTTCTACGTGCCATTAGCCGACCCTCACAGGCATGACCTTCATCCAACGATTAGAATATGTGGGTGTAGATGAGTTGACGCCACCCGAATTGTTATATTGCATCTTTATAAGAGAGCTTGTAGCTACAGAAGTTACTCGGGTATCACCATTTAGACCTTGGATACCGCCGAATACCGCGCCACTTGTTTCTGTGTATTGGTCTAAGACGAGGGGTGTACCTGCAACAGTCGCAGCAATTGCATGATAAGCGTTTGCGCTAGCTCCCCATGAGCTAGTCGCGCCAGCGCTGATATCCCAATCACCGGCTAGAGGGGTTGTGTAAGACGGACCAACAGAGGCGGTCAGGTCTGACCAACCACCTGTGGTGACAGCGATAGCGGCAGCGGTTGCAATAGCCACATAGATAGGAGAGCCACCAACGACTTCCCACTTATATGTTGATGCGCTTGATTGGTTATAACGTAGATGCCAAACAACGCCTTGCGCAGCCATAGTGGCATCTTGGAAATGAACCTCTAGACCATCGCTGAGTCCTGTTGTTGGGAGAACGCTGACCTTGGCCGGGAGATTACCTGCGGGGCCGGGAGGTCCCTGAGGCCCAGCTAAAAGAGTTGATACTGAATCGGTGTCAAATTCAATAACGTCTAGTGATAGTGCCCCAGCGGCTGAGGCCGGGAAATCATTAAAGACTTGCCCGGAAGGATTGACGATTAGGCGTGCATATGTACCACCGTTGTCGGTAGTAAACCAGGCGTTGAATGCCGGTCGATAGCCAACAGGCAGAGTAAAGATCACCGCATTGGTCGTTCCGCCCTTGACCAATCCGCGTACCTGAACTTTGCCTAGCGGGTCCTTACGGAAGGCCGCGCTTTGGTAAGTGCCAACCGTATGGTTTGTATATCCATTTTGGAATGCAGGTTCACCCGATCCACCGACAAGGTGCCAAGGGTCCATCGCTTGTTGGGTAAGCGTAACATTGCCTGGGCCTGAGCAAACAACAGTGTACTGATTTTGTGAAGGCGCAGGTGTAGCAGGATTGAATTTGACAGTAACTTGGTTGAGACTGTTACGTTCGATTTCTGCGGTAACCTCAGACCAGGGCGAATTAGTTTCGTAAACGCTGACCGCGATATTACGAGTTGCCAAATTATGGTCAATAGCAAAAGTACGAGTAGCACCATCGCCAATGATCGTTGAAAATGAGGTACCACCGGGGACTCCCTGTGGACCAGCGGGGAGAGTGGTTACCGAATCTGTATCAAACTCGATCCCGTCAAGTGAAAGCAGCGTCGCCGTGGCATCGCCCCAGGCAAACACCGATCCATCAGCGGCGATATTGACCTGGGTCCAGGCGGTTGATGTGTTTGAGGATCCATGTGGGTCGAACCGGAGTTGCTTTGGCGGGCGATAACCGGCAGGCAGAGTGAACATCACTGTGCCAGATGCTCCACCCTTTGCCGACCCCTCTATTTTGACTATACCATCGGGGTATTTACGGAATCGTGGCACCTGAAACGAGGCACCGGCATCGTAGGAAGTCCACGAGTTTTGGAATGCCGGTTCACCCGAATTACCAACAATATGCCAGGTGTCCATCGTCTGCTGAGTCAGGACAGCGCCCGGACCATTGACAACAACTGTGTATTGACCTGTAGTTGGAGCGGCAGTAGCCGTGGCAGTACGGATCGTTAGAGTGTTCTGATCCGTGTATTCAATTTCAGCGGGGACATAGGCCCTAGGTGAATTGGTTTCGCGGACAAAAGCGTTGACATTCCAGCTAGCGAGATTGTGCGAGATAGTGAATACCTTGCTTGTACCATCGCCAAAAACCTGTGTATAGGATTGACCACCAGGAGGGCCAGCCGGTAGAGTTGTGACCGGTATATCTTCAGCTATGAATGAAAGACCATCAAGAGATTCCCAACCACCTGACGCTGTGTTACCAACTGTGACACTGATAACACCCGTCGTTGCAATGTCAAGACGACCAGGGGTATTAGGTTCTCCATAACGGTTTCCTATAATCAATGGGCCTGATGGACGATAGCCCGCTGGCAATGTAAAGAGCGTTGAGCTAGCTGCGGCGCTTGCTAAACACACACCCTTCAACTGCACAGTGCCATCAGGCAATTTACGGAAAGCCACGCCACCTGAGAATGCAGCCCAGCTAGTCCAGTTGGTACCAAAGGCAGGCTCTCCCGCCGTGCCAACGTAATGCCAAGAGTCAATAGTCTGTGAACTTACCGCCGCACCTGGCCCGGTAATGACGACCGTATATTGACCAGTCGTTGGCGCTGCTGAGGTGGCAGAAGTTTTGACTGTAACAACGCTTGGAGTAGTACGCTCGACTTCAACTTCTACCTCTGAAAATGGTGAAGCCGTCTGGTAGCACGCAACATTGACATTACGTGTACCCATCCCATGGGTAAGCGTGAAAGTCTTAGAGGTACCATCACCGATAACTGCTGACCATGAATTTCCTGAGGTACCGGGAGGGCCAGCCGGAAGAGTAGTGACTGAATCGGTATCAAATTCGACGTTCATCAAATGCAGATTGGTTCCTGCACGAACGCCTGCCACTACACCTGTGTTATCAATGCTGATGAAATTGCCTGCCGCTCCACCGTCGCCTAGGACGGGGAGGTATTGAAATGTCGGAGGCCGATATCCAGCGGGAAGTGTAAATACAGTTGTTCCAGTCGTACCACCTGAAATGGTCCCTCGCATCTGGACCTTGCCCAATGGGTCCTTACGGAATGACACCGGGCCATAAATACCACCAAAGCTAGTCCACGAATTCACAAATCCGGGTTCGCCTGCTGTACCAACTACATGCCAAGGATCAAGATTCTGCTGAGTTATAGCCGCGCCAGGACCAGAGACTACGACTGTGTATTCATTCAGCGCGATAGGAGCTAAACCAGCCGATGTACGAATAGTGATCTGATCGACCGTAGTCTTTTCAAACTCTAGACCACCGGTTACGTCCTGATATGGTGAGGCAGTCTGGTATACGTCGATCTGAACGTTACGAGTACCTAGAGCATGGGTGACTGTAAAGGTACGAGCGACGCCATCGCCGATAGGTACCGAGAATTGAGCACCACCGGCAGTACCCCCACCTCCACCGCCGCCAGGAATGGTGACAACGGTTTTATTGTTAGACGAGTCGTCTGTGACAGTGACACCGGCACCAGAGAAATCAAGATTTGGACGATTGGTGCGGGCAATACCCTCGTCCATAATGGTATGACCAGCGCTACCCCACGTTGTATCGTAATCAGTAGCTGATGCTTTGACTAATGCCTGGCCCGTAGTACCTCCTGTGGGTACGCCTGGTCCCGCAGCGCCAGTGGGTCCGCTTGCTCCTTGAGGGCCGGTTGGCCCCGTAGCTCCGGTAGCTCCTGCTGGACCCGTCGCGCCTGTTGGACCTTGTGGACCCTGCGCTCCCGCTGCCCCCTGGGGGCCGGGGATACCCTGTGGGCCAATAAGTACGCCGCCGCTGATGGTGACACCGCTGACTTTGACGATGTATGCCAACACTACATATGGCGGCATGTTGTTGTGAGTGAGGCCACCACCTGTGTTAGTAGTTCCTGAAATGCCAGTGAAAGCTGATGCCGTGTTAATAACCCACGCGCCGAGCGGGGCTGCGTTGTGCGGAGGAATACCACTACCAGAGTTGGTAGGTCCGGCTGCTGTCGTATATGGTGCGGTGGCACCGTGAATGTGGCCCGGGTCATTGATCGTGTGACTGTGGGCCGGAACCTCTGAGGTTATAAGACTGTGGGTTTCCTCGCCAGGATTTGCAAGCGCAGGATTTGTCTGAGATTTAGTACCGACTGTACGAGAGCCGCTAGCAAAAATGAAACGATTGCTAAGGTCAGGGACTACGAAAGTTCCTGCCCCGGCGTTATAGTCCCAAAGAGTGCTTCCCCCGTCCTTTTGTGACTTGGCGAAATCATAGCCATCTGGGTATGCTGCACGGGTAAGAGACTGACCGTTGGCTAGAACATAGTCAGTAGGGATAGTATTCCCCGTCCAAGCCATGACCATACCGATACGACCGGTATCCATGCCTCCACCGCCACCAGCACCGGCTTTGAACACCTGATCTGAGTCATTCCAAACGAGGCTCTCACCATTGTTGATATCTGTCAGATCAACAGGAGCTAGACGCATCCCACGGTCGTCATAAATCTTGCTAGAATCCAGGCGCATTTCGCCTGGGTCCATAACCGTGATATCAAAATCCTCAACCTCTGTGAAGGCAATACCACCATTCTGTGGTAAAGCCTTGTAGCCATGCACACGGCTACAGAGATTCCATGTAACGTTGTCGATTGGATCGCGTGTTATCGACCAAACCTCGCCGGTCTGAGGCCAGCGGAAGCTAGGCGGCACGTCTAGAATAGAAACGTAGACTAATCCGCCGTCGCGGAGTTTGCCCTGAATCTGTTTAGTCTGTGGATAAGCGGATAGGACTTCTATCCACTGTTTATCAGGACCGTATACTCTCATCTACCACCCGCGCACCATGCCTCTAGAGATTTCAGGGTGGGCATTCTTCTTCATTGAAGATGGTGCGCTTAGATTAGCCTGAGTAGTAAAGCCAGCGGTGTAATCAAATGAGTGGTGTACTTCGTCAATAAACATCTGGATACCGTGACTTGGGAAGGCTACAAGACCACCCGGATACAACTCCGGCATGAAGGTAAATGAGAACGTAGTCTGGAACTGACGTGCCCACATCAGCATGAATTGCTGGTATGCATAGAATGTCTCAAAGACGTGAGAGCGGATCATGGGAGCCTCTTGGACATATGGCCGCGCTCCATACCTCTGTAAGAATTCCACGGACTTCTGATAGGTACCGAGGAATGGCTGAGTATCTTCGCCATACTCTGTCTGTAGCTCAGTTTCCTTCTGTTCCTCTTGCCCTGCACTCGTTAGAGCGTGGGTGACTCCTGATCTAACAAAGGGGTTCTGAGTAATCTTAGGTGGATTTGACTGTGTGAGGTTTAGGAAGTCAGAAGTGCCAGCGTTGAGAATGTTAACCACGCCAGTAGTCTCCAACTTACGGGTAATCTCAATGCTCTGATTAGGAAGAGTTGCGCCGACCACATAAACATGTGTAGCCAAAGCCTCATCTGTAAGCTGAATGTTTCCTTCAAGGATTTCAATGTCGTCTATCTCCCAATATGGGGCTGTGCCCATAGTGCCAAAATAGTCTGGGTAAAATGCGAGGAAGTCTCCATCGGGGAGGCTCTGGAATGATCGCATCGTGCCCTTGATAATCTGCTCAATGAACGGCAAAAGAGGCTGGTCGTTCATGAGAGACTTGCCACCTGTCAACAGGATTGACTCTGCTGCGTCCACAGCCTCGGGGAAGTTCAACTGAGAGAACACAGAGGCGGTCTTAGCTGCGACCAATGGGTCTACGCTGCCACCGGAAGCCTCTCCACCACCACTAGCTGTATCCTGTCCAGCTTCCCCGGCAGGGGCAGTTTCACCCTTCTGTAGCGCCTTGAATACAGCAGTAGGGTCTACGGAGCCATCCATGCCATTTGAGTCGTTACGCATGATGAAATGGACGTGGGGAGCCGGGTGGTTAGACTTCGCCAAGACCTTGCCAGCTTTTACCTTGTCGCCTGGGCTGACCATAACTTCACCAACATGGCCCCAACCGATAACGGTGCCCTTCTTAATCTCACCTACGTCCTCATCGAAGATGAAATGGACCATGCCGCCGTACCCACCGAATGCATAGCCGGATGAGGCATACTTACCGATGGTGCCGTCACACGGAGCGATACATTCTGTGCCCGTGGGAACCGGTACGTCAATACCCATGTGCGTGTGGGGAGGGTTACCGTGATTGGCCTCACCGAACGGCGAGCTAATGTCGGTCTTACCACCCTTGATGACAGAGTAGAGTTTACGATCAGATGAACTGGCCGGAGTGTCAGTGGTTTTAGAATCCTCCCATGCCTTTAGACGAGCCTGATAATCTTCTGTACTCTCTCCCGCTCGCCTGTTAGGCTTGGCTGTGACGGTCGTGGTGCTTGGATCGGTCTGGTTGGTATCACTGCTATCCTCTGCGGTTGAGGAAGCCTTGTCCTTATCTGATTCAGATGACCCACCCTTTCCTACCGCAGCCTTAGCGGTTTCTAGATAGCGCAGATAGGTTTTCTCATGACCGGGTGTATCGGCCCCTGTATAAGTCGTCCAAGGATTCCAGTTGGTTCCGTTGCTGGAAATCTTCATCATGGCCTGGGCGTTCTTTGAAGGGACCTTCAAATCCTCTACCGTCATGCCTAGTTCGGGGTGAACGCTCTGATAAATCTGCCAGAGTCCTACACAACCGATGGAGTTGACCACCTTAGGGTTACCCTGTGATTCCGCAGAGGCGATAGCCCCGGCGATAGCAGCCTTTTCTCCCTCCAAGCCAGCTTCCTCGGCCAGAGCTACAAGCTCTGCTGTAGAGAATTCTCCCTTGGCGTCCTGTGATCCCGCTGCACCGGAGCTACTGCTTCCTGAACCTGTGCCCTTAGAACCCTCTCCGATGAAGTCTTTAAGCCACTGATTGAATTCCGCAGTAGCTTCTGTATTGGCAGCCTGTAATGAATTGAAAATTTGCTGGATACGATCTACTAGACCAATGGGTAATTCCTCAATGAACAGATGCTTAGGGTCCCATCGCGCTATATGCTTCAAACAGGCGTAAGCCAAATCACTCATGCTGGCGGCTTGAATCTCATCAGCGGTGATAGGCTGTGCCACAGACTGAGTGGTGGAATTACTACCGTTTGCGCTGACACCTCCCACCACGGCGTCATTAATCATGTCAGCGCGTTTCTTATAGCCCGCAGCGTTAGGATGCATACCATCTGTTAGGGTCACATCACCGTTGTCTACGACGGCCTTCCAGTCAATGATGTGTAGATTGGAATGCTTGGCTGCCACCTGACCTAAAGCGGTATTAATAGCCGTATCGGCAGGCTTACCCGCGAGGGCTGGACGCTTGATATTGAGCCAGTAGACTGGTCGGCCATTAGCCAGGCTCATGATTGACTCAGCGCTCTTTTTGAAATTCACAGTGTCGAAGTCATTCGTGCCAAGAGAGATAACCAACTGGTCGCCTAGCTTAGACCTATTAGCCTGTAGGTTTTTGAGTCCCTGGGCGGTAGTGATACCTACCTTGGCATTGGTGGTGGCCTTGATGGTAGCCTTTTTGAGTCCATCGTCAGTGCCCACGGCCAAAGAATCTCCGTACACTTGTACATTGCCCACCGTGCCAGTGCCAGCGGTGTTAGAGCCGGGAGACTGGATATTGCCATCTGGCCCCAGCAGCCAACCATATGAAGCCATGAAGTGCATCATAAATGGCAAGCCTGGATCGAAGTAGGTGTACTGCAATCGCTTTAAGCTACAGCTAGCCGTTACCGTGCATGTGCCCGGGTACATCTGGTAATACGGTACAGAGTCCAGATAGCCGGTGAATACCTGAATGGGCATTCCGGGGAGCCTCTGTAGGAAAATGGTGATCTTATCCATCGGGCTGAACGTGTTATTCCCCGGCTGTGTGAACTGGCGATACGGGTTCTGAAAAGTAACCTCAGCCGTAGAGACTTGATTCAGTTTGCGAGAGACATTCCCTGATACAACAAGATCAGAGATATTGATTGTCTCTTTGGGGGTCTGGATATATACGTAGACTTTTGGTGAGTAAACTAAGCGGCGCATTAGAAGTGTCTTGCTGTGAATCCTGCTGTCGGACGTGTTTGAGAGCGAGTGTGTGGTCCATCTGGCTTTCCACCTTGGCTATAGTCAGATGTGTCAGCGCGTTTGATATCACCCTGTTCAAACATAATAAAGGTGTGTTCACTGTTGGCATAGACAGTGAAGTCTGTACCCCTACCCGCTTTGCCCACGCCCATGAGAGCGTTGGAATCCATAGGGGCTTTGATATAACCACCAGCGCCTAGACATGCGGATACATAGCCAGAACAATCAAATCCTACTTGTGATTCGCCAGGTCGAATGGACTTAGATGGAACGCCTAGCTTTGCATGACCTCCACCCCAGGCATAAGGCAGATTTTGTGCGTCGATACGTCGTGCCTCTTGAAGTACGGAACCTACGCCTTCACCGCTGACAGGCACATCACCTAGACCGGGAATAAGCGCCTGTCCACCACCACCCTTGAAAGCCGCATCCTCTTGCTCTACTTTCTTGGCGGCTGCTTCCGCTTCCTTAGCGCGGATATCCTTCTGCTCTAGCAAGAGAATGTCAGGGTCAGCAACGAAGCTGACTGTGCCGGTCGTACCACGTTCCTTTTCCCATGAGAGCGGTCGTTTCTCGTTGGGAAACTGCATTGCCATAGCGATCTTGTCTAGCTGATATGTAGGGTCCTCTAGACCTGTAGTCAAAACGCCGTGCGTAGCAGATACGATGTTGAATTCAAAGGTGAATTCAGGAGCGTTGACCCATCGCTCTGTATTCCTCTCCACCTTGAGAATGTGCCCACGCACAGAGACACCATCGTGTGCGTAGCGCTTATGTACGCTACTAAGCGTGGAGGCAACGTTACCAGAGTGAATCGTCAGATGCATAGTATTCTGCAACTTGTCTGGCACCCTAGCCCGCTGACATTGCATCTGCGCTGTGCGTACCCATTCAGCAAACTGCCCATAAAGCGCCTGATTGGGGAATTGCCCACGCACAGTCAAACGTGGCTGCACGAAGTTACGCGGGTACCACGCCCGATGCCTATGAGACTGAGCGTAGTTGCCGCCAATCTCGAAGTTTTGTTCTACCTCATGGACCCAAAGGTAAATGCTAGTGCCGTCAGGCCGGGAAAGCTGTGCCGTATGACGAGACTCTGTGGGAAGCGCCTTCTGTGGGAAGTTGACAAAATACCCTTGGTCGGTGGGCACATTGGGCGGGATATCACTTGGACCATAATTAGCCACCCTTATTATCCCCCGTCTTAGCTGTGTCAGCCGTATCCTTATTGTCCGGCTGCTGTCCGGTGCTGGTGGATGGCTTAGAGCCATCAAAATTCATCAAGTCTGCTAGCTCGCTGAACTGGCCTCCCATTAGCGCTGTGAACTGCTCATTCATTACTCTGGCGATTCCCTTAGGGTCTGGTTTCTCTGGTTCCTTGCCCGACCCTTCCACTTGGATACCCTTCAAGTGAGTTGCGCGTGGATATAGGTCGGCCTCTTCCTTTGTAATGACGGCGTTCGGGTCAGAAAATGGGTTCCTACGTCTGTATCCTATGTCAGCGGTCAGTCTACCGAATGCTTGTAGCCCCGTCTGGCCTGCCTGTGCATAATCTACAGTCAGTTCATCCATGATAGGGTCAGGGTCTACGATAGAAGCTTTCAACCTCCACTGTGGGATAATCACATCGCGCCCATACCGCATCCCTGGCATTTGAATAGGCTTGATAGCTAGCGACCACCCTCTCTCGGGGTACGTCATGATGACCGGAGTCTCTACATAGCTTTCCCCCGCATAGCCCTGCGTAGCCTTGAGCATGTATTGAAGGAACCAGGCATAGATAGTCTCCATCTCTGAGTAACTCTTGACCTCTCCGACAATCTCAAGATCGTCAATGTTAGTCGAAAGAACTTGGACCACCTCACCAGCATATGTAGCATATGACTGTGTGTTTAGATTATAGCCCCAACTGATCTGATTGGCACCCGTGGTCACAATCAGGGTCTTAGGCAGGCCACCGCTAGTGTCAATGCGCTCGTAATCGAAATAGATATTCGGCATTATCCGGTTGTATTGAAGTTGTTCAAGCCTGAGTTGGACACATCGCTAAGGTTGGCTGGACCTGCTGTGCTGCCATAGGCTGTATTAGCCGGAGCGTTAGGCTCATCCCAATTGACCTTGCCGAAATCAGCCTTGTTATTGTTGACCAAAGCCTTGAAGAATTTCGCGGCTGGACCAGTGAAGGCGATTTGATACTTAGCCTGTTCCTCGGCTGCCTTTTCAGCAATCAGAGCGCGAGTACGTTTGACACGTTCCTCCGGGGTCTTTGCATCGTCTACGGCATGGCCCAATTCCTTACCCTTGATTCCGGCTCGGTGGGCTGCGGATACAAGATCGTCCCTAGTAACCGCGTTAGGATCTTTATTTAGCTTATCCATGGTGGTTTTGCCCACCTCCGTAGAGAACTGCTTGGCAATCTCGCCTGTATCCTCTCGCCAAGTAACCTTACCGGTCGTTTCATCTACTTGCTTGTACTCAAACTTATTTTTCTGAGCATTCCAACGCTGTGACAGTTTGCGCTGAGGGTCCCTATTGATCCAATCTTGAATACGCTTTGTTGCGGACGCTGGGTCTGCTCTACCACCCGATCTATTTGCCTGCTGTTCGTAAGCCGTTAGTTCATCTTCCAGCCTACCTATGTTAGCCTGGAATCCTTGGCCCGAGCGGATTTTATCTACTGCGTCAGCGCTAATACCAAACATAGAGCCTACAGCCGTAGAAGCTGGATTATCCCCTCGTACGGTGGCTGTGCGCCCACCACCTAGATTGACCGTCCGGGTAGCGCCCGCTTCGCCTAAGTTACTAGCGTATGCCTGGTAGTACATATTGATAGCATCTGTAGTAGCCTGCATTTTGGCACCAGCGGGGGCTGACGCTGAGGCGAACGTAGGCAGGCCCGTAGCACCCGCCAGGAGCGCCTGTACGGTATTATTCTGTAGTAATTGATTACCCACATCAGGGGTAAGGCCAGTTGTCTCAGAAAATCGTGAACCGAATTGCACACCGCCTTGGAAGTAACCTCCTGCCTGCTGTGCTGCTTCGCCGGAGGCCGCTAACGCCTGAGCCATGGTATTTACATCGACTCTAGCTGTACGGGCTAACTCTCCAAGATTGCCAAGTTCCTTGCTCAAGTCGGCAATAGTGCCAGTCCCGGTCCTAAGTACCTGGGTGAAGGGAATAAGAGTCTGAGGGTCTAGGCCAAACTGTCTCTGCAACGGCTGCATGAACTTCAACATCACGTCAGTGCCTTGCTGCCCGGAGAATCCAGCCTGTGCGGTCGCGTTTGCTAGAGCCTCAGCCTGTTCCTTATTGGTGCCTGGTAGGAATCGTGCTGTAAGTGTGTCTCGCCACATACGCTCCCCCTGGGCACCGGCAGGAGAGAATGGTGTCTGGAAGGGTAGAGGGATACCAAACAAATCTTGGCCTGGTCCACGCCTATACCCTAGGGATGCGCCCATTGTGTCAAAAGCCGAGAGACTAAAGCCAGTACGCTCACCAATTCGCGCCATGCCTGCTCGCGCTCTATTGAAAAGCTGCTGTATTGCGTATCCCTGTCCTGCGCGATCAGATAGGTACTGATACATTCCAGCGCTCTTATTGCGCGCCTGCGCTTCCTCAGGGTCTGTAGCTTCCAGCGCTTGCTTCATGCGCCTATCACGTAGCTCGTTGAAAAGGTCCTGAATGTTTAGTTCACCATAACGAGGAATACGCATTCCTGTTTCTTCACCGCGCAGAGGCTCAATTTTCTTCAATAAGGGGTTATCCGGCCCGTCTACCCCCGTGACACTAGGGAAAATCTGCTCTCTAATCCCCGGCGGTAGCTTAGAAGTACGACGCAGACGCTCAGCTTCGCGCATTTCGTCACTCATAGTCTCCAAGCGTTCACGACGATCATGCTCTTGTGGACTGATGGTGCGGTTGGCTCTGTCAGCCATTTCATCCTGGCGACGATGTTCCTCATTCAAGCGGTCGCTTGTCTCTTGCTGAGTGGGCGCACGCCATCCCTCCACAGCGCCACGAATAGCACCACGGATACCGCCACCACGCTGCTGCATTTCCTGATCCCTAGCGATGGCTTGCTGCCTACGCTCGTTCTCAGTATTCATCTGCTGAGTCAGTTCGGTGAATTTTTGAGCCTGTGACAAGAAATCTGTGGCCTTCATAGCTTCAAACATCTTGCCTGCCTGCGTAAAAGCTTCCTTCATTTCACGGAAAGCTGCACTCTCCTGTGCGCTAAGAAATGAAAGGCCAACTTCTATGCGGCCTGGTTGATCCGGGTTTCGTCCTTGTTCTGCCATACGCCTCTTAGGAGTGCGACCCTTGACAAAGAACAGCTATCCTGCTATAGTCGGACTATGAACAAGACTGGAATGGACATAACGGCTGAAAAGCACGCTAAGTACAGAGCGAAGCATCCCCATCAGGAACCTAAGAATGAGAATCCCAGGAACAAGTCCCTGTGGCTCAACTATTCTGATGAGGATGAGACACCTGAGCCTCAGGCGGCTCCCAAGGAAGTCACGGATTTCTCGTTCTTCCCTGGTGAAAAGGACTATTATCCTAACCTGTGGACAGCATACCAGAAGGGTGAGGTCAAGATTCGCAACCCCTTCAAGGTCATGTACGTGTTCATCATGTCGATCTTGGACAACCCGTACTACGGGTCCAATCACAACGGCTCACCCTGGTAGTTATCGCCTGATACGGCGACCCGAACCAGACTCAAGCGCGGCTAGTTGAGCCATCATATCCTGCACGTCCGTTTCTGTGGATGGAACCTGCCAGTCCACATCTTCGTCCTGCACGATTGGCTCGCCTTCCTCGTCGTATAGTTCCCTATACGTTTCAGGACGGTGAACGAGTAGGCTGTCTTTGAAGGCGTCTACTCGTTCTCGTCCGCGAGCAATTTCATTTGCTCCGGTGAGATAGTACCATAGGATTCGGTGGAGTCTGTTTGGCTCTCGGAATCCTCTGGCTTCTTGTAGGAATCTGCAAGTTTCCAAGAGTTCTTGCGATTCCCTGGCGATAAATTTTCTACCGCCTCTATCGCGTCAGCTTGTCGTCTGACCAAATCCACGTATTTGCCGAACAGATGTTCGGTCAAAGGCCAGTACCAGTTTTCTGTAACGTAATTGAACTTGGCTCGTAGATGCTGTTTGGCATCTGGGCCGATAGGTGGACAAAAGCTGTCATCGCCGTCTACAGATGTGAGGGCAGCCGCTACATGAGCGGCGGCTGTTGCCTTAGTCTGCCCGAATGTCTCAAGATATTCCTTGGCAATGACGGCAGCCTCAAGTTCCTCAGCGATCTTGAGGGTGCGTAGCAGGAAGGTATGACCTCCGAATTTGACTTCATCCTCAAGGTGGCCTAGCCACATGAGGCCGTCAACTGCTACTGCCGTTTCTGGCGAGAATTCGTCGTATAACTCTGTCAAAACTTACTTTACGGATTACTTAACGGACTTACATCATCTGCCTGCGTAGTAGCGCGGTTATTACGCATGTTGACCGCGCGGTTCGCGTTCGCACCGTCACGGGTCATGTGGGTATAGGCCACCGTAATACGCTTGGTAACTTCCATTGTACCAATCTCGATGGTTTCCCCGTCCTCTACGTTGGTAATAACGCAGCGGTGGAAACGCTCGGCATATGAACTCATTGCCTGACCACGTAGAGTAGTCGGCGGGGTGATTAGCTTGACGACTTGAATGTCCTCGCCAATCTCAGCGATCTTGATGAAAATGTTCACAAGGTCAATCTCACCGGCGATATCTGCTAGAGCGTCCCAAACCTTGTGGTTATAAAGTTCGTAGAGTTCTAGAGTTAGTGTGCCGATGTTCTGAGCGCCAGGAGTGATAACTTCAATTGGGTACGGCTCATCCAACGGATGAATTGGGGTTGGGCCAGGCCCGACTGGTGTCGGGGAAACATGACCAATTTGGCGGCAGAATCCAATCGGCTGTGAACGCCAGAAGAAGGCGGTAAAGCCAGAGCCACCTACCCTAGTACGGGCGTTTGTAATACTGTGTGAATATCCTGATATGGCTGCCATAGCTGATTCTTACTAGACGGTGTTCAAGTCAATTGTTGTAGCGCCAGTAAGGTCAACGCTGAATACAATGTGAACGAAGTTCAACGGGAAGGCCGGGAGGTAGGAGAACCTGACTTCCACCGTCGTAGGGTCGCCAACGAGGGTACGTGCTTGTACGCCTTGATAATCAACCAGTTCTGCTGTGCCGCGTAATGCCTCAAGAACGCCGATGACTGCATTCTTGACCAAGAACGGTGCATTGCCATCAGCCGGGACCGATCCGATAATTTGCGTGTCAATTGTCTGCCTTAGAGACTCGATCATACGGTGCTTAGAGCGTACAACCGATAGCTCTCGCTGCGCCGTGGTGTTATTGCTGAGAGTAATAGCGTGACGGACTTGAATCGCAGTACCCTTTTGCTCAATCACCATAAGACCGGCGTTACCATCAGCATCCTTACCACCCTTGTCCCTGGCGTCGGCAACTGTTGCGAAACCAGCGACTTGCTTACGGGTAAGCGTTGCTGAGGTAGGCCGTGATGCAAGCATTCCAGCGATAGCTGCGGCCATGAACTGACCACCGACTGTAATAATTGTATTTGTGACAGTTGGGAGTGCGCGGGTGAACCTTGACGGAGATACGATAACCGTAGACTCGGCTTGCGCTCCACCGTAACGATCCCTCATGACCTGACTCTGAGTCCTTAGCTCGTTGGCTGTACCAACGGCTGGGTCCTCGGCAGAGTCGTGACCACCGATCATCACCATGTACTGACCTTGGGTCTGCATGTAGTGAACATGGTCCTGCGCTGCGTTGAGAATGTTGTTTACAATCGTGGTGCTTGAGCCGCTGTCCGACTGCCCAAAGACCGGAACTAAAACATTTACGTCCTCAACATCCCGCAAACCTGCGAAGGTCGCCTGCCACTGAGCGGCGTTGGCTGCCTCAGCCGTCGTAGGCTGTACACGCGGAGACAGAGGGTTAGCCGGATCAGTTAGCTTGAAGAGTGGTTGGATAACCACGCTCGCAGCACCATTCTGGAAGGCAATTGACGCCGCTGCCGACAGAGGCGTAACCACTCCTGTAGCGTCGTAGGCTGGACCAAACCGTCTTTCCACCAAAGCCTGAGAGTCAAGCCTGGTCGCACTGTAGTACATGTCTGGGAGGAAGCGGTAAGTAATTTGCACCGCTCCACCGTTTGTAGCCAGTGGGCCACCCGTGATAGGTGTAATTGTCGCTGTAGCCCCGTTTGCTGCGATAGTGGCTGAAAAGTCTGGGCCTGCGCCTGCGACATACGATCCTGTGCCTTGCTTGTAACCGCCCTGGCTCGTCTGAGAACCGGCGGTTGGGTCTGTTAGGTTTTTGACTGATTCGAAGGATTGCGTACCTGAGACAGCAACAAAAGCGCCGCCCGGTGGAGCAGTAATAGTCTGTGGTGCGACACCAGTGGGAAAAACAACCTGGGTTGTTCCCACTTGGTAGCCCTGGGCAACGCCTACTAGGCAAACTAATGCAGAAGTAGCGAGTAGCGGGCTAACTGAGGGAGAGGTAAGTTCCTCTACATTTACGCCTGGTGGGATATAAGCTAGGGCCATGATTACTCGTTCATTACCTACTTGCGATCAAGACTTTTGTAGCCTAGACCCATTGGCCTAGGTCATCGTCGGAAGCAGTCCATGATCCAGTAGGTATAGTTATACCCTCGACCGATCCATCTGGCTTTGGAGTATTTGGTATCCACTGCTCGTACGGGTAGATGTTGACCTGTTGGATAAGACCCGCAGATGGAACATCGACAGGTGGGAGACTATAAAACTCTCCAAAGATGCCTAAACGGTACGAAGTCTGGTAAACTAGCTGATCTTCTGACAACCAGGGTTGCGGGGTCTGTGTTTCGCCGAACCCCTGAATCTTATCTGTATTGAGGTTGACGTAGTTCCAATTACCCTTATTGTTTACCTCATTAACGCCTTCCGGCCAATAGATACGGTCCCAAAATTCCTTTGTGTACGCTGCCATATCCGGCATAGCTAGGGTCTGAATGAGTGAGTCGGAGATAAGGTCGCGGTCCAGAGAGGATAGTGCAAAGATAGCGAACTCAATGTCTCCATCGTAGAGATAATGACGGAATTTAGTTGCTATCGAATCCAACTCATCTACGAGGATATATTCTACGTGTCCTACGCCCGCATTCTTGACCTCACGCTCAAAAAATCGCACTACGATAGACGGGTAATGAAGCTCTGACGTAGGATATTCAATACTGACCTTCGTCCCGGCCTTGATCGGCTTCCCATCGCGGACAGCATCATGGGTCCGAATGCGGGAATCCGGGTGGCTATCAAATACATTTCTCAAGGACTCCACAAGAGAAGTCTTGATCCAAGTTTTATACGGTACGGTCTGTTCAGGTAGTAGTGGCACGTAAATCCTCAAGCATTAGGAACCCGACTGCCTGCCATTCCTTGTGTAAGGCTTTCTGTACAGCATCTTGGACGACCGTTTCCATGATCCGGTGAATCTCATCAGAACTCTTTATCTCACCCGCTCTAAGCTGGGCGTTCCTGATCGCATTCTCTACGGTATGAGGGTCGTACCAGACTTCAATACGGTCATACCGGGGTGGAGGGCCAAACTTGTCCCTGAGGTACCAGGGGAGTCGGTCATCCTTATTGGCTATGGGCAGGGCCGCATGGATGATGCGGCTGTAGGCTTCGGCTTGGTTCATTACCGGTCAACTTCCACGTCGTAAATCACGTCGGTTCCAGGCACTAGAGCCATTTCAAACGTTTGATTTACAACGTGAACGTTCCCGAATGACTCGCCGTATTCTTTACGCCCTCGCCTATCGTTTCCTCGGACAGTGACAGGAGACACATTTTTGGCTTCAAACCGCTCATGTGTGTCTGCAACAGTGCCACCGCTGTTAAGCGTGACCTGTATCACTAGATCGTTGTCGTTTATATCAGGGTACCAGGGAGCGATGACTGTCGCTGTCTGTACCTTGAAGATTGGACCACCAGTCGTGGCCTTAAAAAAGTCCTCTGCCCGGTCTGGTTCGATTATGTACGTCAGATTGCCTGGCCCGTAACCACGAAAGCGCGGTGCCCTGGTCCAACCAGTGCCAGGTGATACCCCCGATTTTACTATCGTACCAGACGAGTCGTACCACTCGTCCTGGGCTAATTCTTTTGACACAAACCCTACGCCGTGGGATAGCGGGTCCTCGTTTCGTGTTTGATCGTAGATGGAGTCAAAGACAGGAGAAACTTCAGCGAGTCCATCTTTTACATCGCGGTCGTTATAACGATGCTTCACGATCACAGGCGTTCCCATGCGTTGCATCATTTCAGCTACAGAACGACGCCGACGCGCTACATCGGGAGGGACATTCCCTACACCAACGGTCTTTGAAGTCCTACGCGGTCCTAAGTAGATCGGCATACAATAAGCGAAGTGATGAGTTGAGATACTAGTAGTATCCACGTCCAATGTTGCGCGAGCGCAATGGCGCTGGCATCAACCTTCCCGCCTTACTTGACACAAGATTCTTAGATTCGTGCAGACCCATAAACTGACGCTTCCAATTCTTTACTAGGTGCTGGAAGAATTCGTTTTCGATCTGATAGATGGTTCCCCATCGCTGTAGGTAATCCCTGCGGTCCTCATATGTGACCTGTCCACCCGCAGGAGTCGGCTGCTCTGTGTATGTACGCATCAGGTGTCGTACAACCGCAAGAAATGTTCCCTGAACAATAACCGTGAGATTAGGATTTGGCTTCTGCTTCCCCGTCGTAAGATCAGCGACGACAGGGCGAGCAAATGTATCCAAACTAAACTCAGTTGGAGGCATGTAGACATTGATATCAAAGAGAGCCTCCGGAATAAAGTCTGCAATGCGTGAGTCGGAAAAGACATTCATGGTCATATCCATCATCCAGGGACCGCCGTCCGCAGAGTCGAATAGATCGTTCAGCTTTTTCCATACGCGCTCAGAGATAATACTTTCGTAGTGAGCCTCGGCGTCGTAGTCAGGAGCGCTTGGATCATACTCAGCAGTAAATGGATCATGGACTTCGAAGTCTGTCCTCGTTGACCTGATCTGGCCGTCTATAAATGTGAACTTAGCGACGACCGTATACTCGCCGCGCTGGTCTGTCTCCAAGAATAAGAGGTAGCCTGAACCATCCTCTTGAATTTGGCCTGGCTCAGTAACCTTTGTACCATCTGGCTTCTGAATGGTGAAATCCACCATCACCAGATCGTCAGGATCAACCGGCGCATCGTCACGATCATAGAGATAAGCGTAGAGGTCCGCCGTGTCTCCTACGCTGACTACGTTCTGTTCTCTGTCATATCCTAGAGCCATCTATTACTTATCCTCTTGGTCCACGACGAGATATAGCTGGTCATTTTCAAGCTCTAGCTCTTCTTGGAAATCTTCATCCTCGTAGCCCCTGCGAACCTCATGCGGAACACTGATTACCTGCTCATCATCAAAGGCTGCGATAAGTTCGTCGTTATTCGTAATAACTTGTTTATATAAATCTACAGGGGAAAAATAAATTTCGGTGCTACTATAAACCAGATTCGCCTGTGTTTGAGTCAAGTTCAGGACCGTAGACTCGCCATACAAATTTGGTCCAAGGAATTCTGTAATCTGCGTAGTGTGAATAAGTCCCTCGTAATTCACTGAAAGTACCTGCGAAGTGTCGATTCGCTGGAATAGCGACCCACTCTTGTCTATTACTTCTACAATAATCGGAGTTCTCCGCAGGAACAGCGTGCCTTTCGATGCCAAAGGCGGCATAAGGGCGACTGCGACTATGTAATCGGACTCTCCGGTAAGGGACAGGATTCCATAGTATTCAGATGCACCAATGGCAATGGCTTCTGAATCTCCAACCAACGCGGCAGAGCCGTGGGTTATGCGAGTTGACGCCGTGGAGAAAACTGTGGCAGCGTCAAACCCGGCTTGGGCTGTCACTAGGCGTACTGGCGTACCCGATGCATTGCCCATGCCGCTCATAGTCAATTGACCAAACTTCAAACCAGTGCCCTGCGCCGTGATACTTGTCTGTCCAGACATTGACACACTGGTAGATTGAATACGTGTGCCATTGACTGTCAAAGTGGTAGCACCACTGAGGGTCGCGCTGCCCGTGGCTGTCCTTAGTCCAGCGGCTACAAGAGTGGACGCACCAGAAACAGACGTAGATGCGAGCCTTTGAACAAATGGAACGGCTGTCAAACTACTCTGTGCTGTCAGGTCGGCAGAACCAAATGCTTGACCCGTGAAGGTGATAAGCATGGTACTGGCACCGGTCAACGCTACTGTGCTTGCAAATGTGGCCTGACCGGTGGCGCTGAAAGTAGAAGCTGCGGTCAATGCGCTTCCACTTTGTTGCACCCGAGTACCGGCGACTGTCAAAGTAGACTGATTGACCCCCTCGAACAATTGGAAATTGTCCATGTGCAGACCGGTGTTTGTAGCTACGCCACCGCCACCACGCACACCTGGGAAACCATTGGCTGTGACAGTTGTTGTGAATGGGCCAATGGCAAGCGCTCCGTCTAGAAGCGCTGATACCTGATTACCGACTGCACGCAATGTTACTCGTACAGTTTGTCCAACGCTAAGACTTGCTGTGGTGCTGCCAAGCAATGTATTCGTACCATTGACAAACTGGTATAGCTCCCAGAGGTTGTTCGCCCCGTTGTAACGAACGTGCAGCATTGTGTTCAACGTAGAACTGGCACGCGATATCGGGCCGCTAGAGCCAAGCAATGTCTTGACGTTCATGTCCAATGACACGTCATGGTCAGCGCTATTAGGTAGTTTGTTGAGATAATGGACGGCAATACCTGCCGCCGTACGCACTTCGCCCAGGGCGGTGATAGAATGCGATCCACTTGTGAACAGCGTATGTTCTATCCATCCGAACCCGCTGTCACTGACGTGATTCTCTAGCAGTACACCACTAGTGTCAGTGAACGAATCCGAGGCGATGATTTGTCCATTGCCTCCAAGCGTCAATACGCCGCTCAATACTCCCTGGCCCGCCGCTCCAAGCGTAGTAGCACCGGAGAGTGAGAGGGCACCATTGAGGAATTTAGTTCCTGCGACAGTGAGAGTTGTTGCCCCTGAAAATGTGGCGCTAGTTTGCTGTACGCGAGTACCAACTGCGGTTAGAGAACTGTCGCCAGCTAATGTCGCGCTACTATTCTGTTGCCTAGTGCCTTGTACGATGACAGTGCTATCACCAGCAAGCGTGGCGGCTCCACGCAGTTCTTTGGTAGCGGCAACAGTGACAGAAGTTTGACCCGATGGTGCAGCCGTAGCATTGGCTGTATAGAAGCCAGTAGCAGCGAGAGTTGTAGCACCAGAGAGAGATGCAGTGCCAACGATGTATTTATTGCCAACGGCGGTAAGGGTGGAGTCGCCAGCTAGAGTAGCTGAGGCATTTTGTACACGGGTACCGGCGACAGTAAGAGTGGTCGCTCCAGACAGAGAGGCTGAGCCTACATAATTACCTTGGGCCGCTGCTGTGAGGGTGGTTTGACCACTAGGCGCAGTAGACCCCTGCTGAATTCTTGTACCGGCTACTGTGAGAGTAGTTTGTCCACTGAGCGAGGCGCTACCCGATTGAGTGAGTTGTCCAGTGGCGGTGAGTGTCGTAGCACCGCTTGGAGCAGAGACACCGTGCCATTCAACGGCAACAGGTACGTTAACTTGGTCAACAAGTAGCGCAATACCAAGGCCACCAACTATTTCAATCGAAGTTGAAGTGATGCCCGCTATATTGGCTGTACTAGTCTGATTAGTCCAGTTTGTAGCATCAGGACTAGTGTCATAGAAGGTCGTACCCCCTGATTCTCGGAGGCGCATGTAAAGCATGTTGGTAGCATTATATGTTGCGCTTCCAATTGATGCACCATTCTTATAGAAGATAATACCAGTGCCAGTATCTCCACCAAATGACATGGTATTGGCACCGGCACGAATACCTACAGTTGGGGCTTCACCAAGGGTAAACGCCCCATTCCAGCCACTAGTAATCTTGAAAATTACATAGCTATTCGTGAAGTCATATGTATTCCGTGAACTAGTTCCGCCGCTACCAAAGGCTTGCAGAGCGTTGCCCTGAATAGAATCAAGGCTAGTCCAAATAGCAGTATTGGGCGCGCTGCCATTTGTTCCGGTGAATGGGTCATATACGGTTTCAATCTTGCTTTCAGAAACCGGAGCCGCACCACTGACAGTCTCAGCCTTATAAGCTACAATGGCATTAGACCACAGCGCTGAGCTAGATAGTGTGCCGGTGTCCTGATAGCTACCGGCAGCAACGTTTAGCTGTTCATCAACGGCAAGGCCCTTAGAACCATTGTTTACGTCGTCAATCTCTGTCCAGGCTCCACCAGGCGTGTGAGCTACTGTTGTGAGGTTATAACCGGTGCCACCGAGAACAAGGTCCGAATAGCTTGTAGTGATGGTGCCTGACGCCGGGGTGGTGCTTGTACCCTTACCCGTGTTACTTGAGGCATCAGCCCAACCGCTTGCTGCCAAACCATTGTAGTGATATGCGGTCATCAAGCGGTGCGTAACAGCACTGCTTGTGGTCATCGTTATGGTCTGACCGGCTGTTAACTGCGTCGTGACCTTGGCTGAGGCGAACGCAGAATAAGCACCCGTGGCGTTACCATCGTCAGCGATAACGTCGGTCGTATAAGTATTGCCCGCCTGGTCCGCGCAGGTGACCGTAACTCCCAGGGCACCTGAGTAACCCATACCAACGATGATATGGTCGCCCACCGGTACGTTAGAAGGCAGCGTGATGGTCAGTGTGGTACCACTGACCGCAGAGGTGGTTGGCGTAGCCTTTTGTACGCGGGTGATGGTAGCAGGATGAGTGCCACCAGTAGCCGCAGAGCGTAGTAGGAGTAGCAAAGACATATGCTACTCTTTATATACCTGAGTTAGCGTGGAACGCCGTATACGCTAATGTAGGAACCGGTCAGGAGGCTCACTGAACCCCCACCGTCCATCGCTACGCACTGAGCCTCAGCGTTATTCCACCAGTTGCCACAAACTACGTCTAGTGATCCGTGCGCAGAGGCAGCGGTAGTCGGGTTCTGAGCCGTGTAGGTCGCCGTACGAGAATCAATGAATTTAGGATCGGTAGTGGGGTTCCAAATCATATGCTGACCACGACGACCAAAGGTCGTAGCCACGTTGGCTACAGCAAAACCATTAGTCGAAGCCGTGCTTGTGGTTGTACCAACCGTCGCACCACCGGCAATAAACCGGGCAGTAATCGAACCGTAGTTAGCACCGGTGTCCACAGTAGAAGCTGTGCCTAGCTGAATGCGCGCGATACCACCGCCGGACGTATATCCGGCGATATAGTGGTAAACAAAAAGCCATTCATATCCCGGACCAAAGACAATGGTAGGCGTAGTCGTATTGCTTGAGGCAAGCGGAGTAGTCTTTCCCAGGAACTTGGCCCCTGAGGGGAAAAACATAGGCATTATGCAGTTAGCTCCGTGACGTTAGCTCCGCTACCACCGGTGGCTGACCAAATACCATCTACGATGCCCGTATAGATTGGGTCGTCTGGTAACTCCCAAAATCCATTGGGCGGAATCATGGCGGTAAAACTTGTTGTTGTGGTGGCTGTAGCCCCTAGCTTCACAAAGAGGTTATTGGTCCCAGCGTTGAAAACGTAAAGAGCCTTACGATTGGCATTAGCTGCCTTGAGCGTGACGTTAGAAGCGCTGGCCGCAACGTTGGTTACCGCAGAGGTAGTGGCTGCCTGACCGGTTACCGTGGCTGCTACATTTGGCTCAAAAGGATAGGTACCAGCTACAATAACAACGTTAGCCGTACCAGAGGTCCAAGCCGTAGCCCTTACTCGGAAATAACTTAGCCCCGGAGCGCCAGTAGTCCAGGCGCGTAGGGTATTAGCAGTTAGAACACCAGAGGTAGTCTCAGCTATTACAGAATCTTCGCGGACGACACTAACCGGG